>Ga0272441_10011839_pt1 | contig 12868 bp, 4 predicted proteins | sample SSMProp6N_FD_193582 | JGI IMG/M metagenome (GOLD analysis project Ga0272441, IMG submission 193582) | Marine sediment archaeal communities from Little Sippewissett salt marsh, Falmouth, MA, United States - SSM-Prop-6N | ecosystem: Environmental > Aquatic > Marine > Wetlands > Sediment ...
AGTTGTCATTCGGGTCAGGCGCCTGGTCACGACCGGAGATCTTCATCTACAGCTTCTCAGACGTGTACCCGGTGTTCAGCGGAAGCTGCAATGTCTGGACCGGGATCGGCGTCATCTGGCCCGACCTGCAAGAGCCGCGTCATGAGGACGCGATGAACTTGATCTTCCTGAACGGTGAGCGCTTCGACACCCTCGGGCTGTACCCGCTGAACAAAGAGTCCGCGGTGGGTGAGCATGTGCGCAGGCTGGTGGCACTGCGGGCCAAGCTGCGCGACATCGTCTATAAGGGACGGTTCATGGACGACCTGGGCCTGTCGGGGATGCCCGAGGCAGTGTCGGCGCGGGTCTTCGTGAGGCCCGAGCCCGCCGGAGTTGTGGTAACTGCCGTGGATCGCCGAGCGCAGCGCGAGGCGTGGAACCTGAGCATCGACACAGCGGCCCTGCCGTGGCCCGAGGGCCTCGCCAACGTACAGTGGCTCGGCGTCGACGACGCCGAGCAGCAGGTCGAGGCTGAACTCCGGGACGGGAAGCTTGTTATCCCCATGGCCCCGGCCGAGGTGGGCGCGGTGCGCATCGACCCGGCACCCTAGTGCAGATGCGCCTGGGCTATGGGGCGGCAAAGCTCGACCTGCTCGGGCGAAGCCCTCGAGGTGTCCAGTGCCCGCGAGTCCCAGTTTGCCTGCCCCGAACGGCGACACGGCGAGCCCGCATCTTGCGCCCGGCTGCAAGCTGCTGGCCGAACGCCCCGTCGGCTGGCCTTGGGCCGCGCCGCCTCGGGCGCTGGGCGCGGCTTCCTTGCGTCATCGGCGCGGCAATGATCGCCACGCGGTGTTTGCGTGGCGATCGGGGGCCCGGGGGAGCAATGGTCCCCCGGCGGGCGCGGGCAGAGCCCGCGATGTGAGCCGCGTAGGCACTGATCCTAGGCCTTCGCGGGGCTTTGCCCGGGGCCGCCTCCTTTACAGAAGACTGCCGTGCCCCTCCACCACCTTGTGAATGGCCTGCGCAGTCTGACCGATGAGCCCCGGCGTAGGCTGGATCCAGCCGGGGAGGGAGAGCACCTTGCCCAGGAGCCCCTCGGACACCGGGAAGTCGCCGGCCTGGTATCTGGGCAGGGGTATGTTCGCCGGTCCCGCGTGGCCCTCGCCCCACAGCCCGGGAAGGTCCTCGGTGTACAGCGTCCTCAGATGCTCGACGTGTGTGAAAGCCTTGGCTCTCATGGGCACCCCTTCGGCGTTGAGCGCCTCGCACAGCCTGGTGGCCGGCAGCCCTCCAAGGGCCTCCGGTTCGTACAAAAAGCGCAGGCCTCCGTACAGCTCGGCGCCCTTGGATTTCGGGTAGTTGTGCGCCGGCTCGATGCCCGGCAGGCCCGCGATGCCCGCCAGGAGCTCCTCGCGACTGGCGATGAACTTGCTTATCCGCTCGGGGAGGCTCTTGAAGGAGACCCGAGCGATGGCAAGGGCCAGCGGGTGAGCCCGCCACTTCCAGCCCAGCAGTTGCAGCTCGAGACGTTGGTAGACTGGGTTGGTGAGCTCCTCCAACGCCCCGGTGCGGTGCAGATGGCAGTAGATGAGGGCTCGCTCGTACAGCTCCCGGTCATTGGTGGCGACGATCCCGCCCTCGCCGGCGGCCATCGGCTTGCCCCGAGGGCTGATGCCCTGACAACTGAAGCCGGCGATGTGCCCGGCGCTGCCGATCTTCACCCCGTCCCACTCGCTGCCGGCGGCATGGGCGGCGTCCTCTACCAGCACCAGATCATGCTTCTCACACAGATCCAGGAGGGCGTCCAGATCGCACACCCGGCCGCAGGAGTGGATCGGGTTGATGACGCGGGTCTTGTCGGTGATTCGGGCGGCGATGTCCGCCGGGTCCGCGAGCAGCGTCTTCGGGTCCAGCTCGCAGAACACGGGCTTGGCGCCCATGTGTAGCGCCCCCGCGTAGCTGCCAAGGTAGCCGATGGTGGGGTGGATGACCTCATCCCCGGCCCCGAGGCCCGCGGCGAAGTAGCAGCTTGCCAACGCCGTGTGACCATGGCTGGTGGCCAGGACATACTTGCAGCCGATATACTCCTTGAACTCCTCCTCGAACTGCAGGGGCAGCCCGGTTCCCGAGCCGGTGAGGAAGCCCTCGTCGATGAGCTCGCAGACGGCGGCCTTCTCCTCCTCAGCCGAGCGCTGGAACTGGTCTCGGGAGTCGATGGTGACGGCGGGTGATCCGCTCAACAGCGCAAGTTGCCCGGCCATTGCATTGCCTCCGAGTGGTAGGTTGTGTAGCGACCCGCGACGCCGCACTGCCGCGTCCGCGCTGATGGTCGGGTGTTCGGCGCCGGGAAGTCACTGACCTTCGATGTATCACCGTGACAATGGCCTCTGTGGCCGGAAGGTGGGCTGTAGCAGGGGGCGGAAACCACTGTGCGAAAGGCCTGGCCCGTCGTGGCGCTTGCTACTGACCCCGACCACTGGGTACGTCCTGAGAGCTGCGCGAGGGCAGACCTACAGGGACAGTCAAGCGGCCCCACGCGCTGCAGAGGAGCCTGTGATGAGCCTCTCTATTCTGCTTGCCGTGGCCGCGGCAGCCATTCTCACATGCCGGCCCACGGCCGGAGGTGCACAGCCTATGCATACAACCGTCCCGCAAGACAGCGCAGGCTCCGTGCGTGTGCAGCAGGGCCACGTGGCCGAAGTCCGCTTCGTCTGCGCCAGAGAGCATGAAGATCCCTTCAACCAGGTGACTTTGGACATCATCGTGACGGACCCGGAAGGCTGCGAGCTGCGTGTTCCGGGCTTCTGGGCCGCCGAAGACCGGTGGGCCGTCCGCTATTCATCGTCCAAGACCGGCATGCATACCTACCGTACCGAGTGCTCCGACCCGCAGGACACGGGACTGCATGGCGTCACGGGCTCGATTCAGGTTGTGCCATATTCGGGCGACAGTCCCCTGTACCATCACGGGCCCTTGCGCCTGTCACCCGATCGGCGTCACCTGCAGCACAACGATGGTACGCCCTTCTTCTGGCTGGGAGACACCTGGTGGATGGCGTTGTGCCACCGTCTGCGCTGGCCGGAGGAGTTCGAGACTCTCACCGCGGACCGCGTCGAGAAGGGCTTCACCGTGATCCAGATCGTGGCCGGGCTATACCCGGACATGCCGGCCTTCGACGAGCGGGGGGCCAATGAGGCAGGCTTTCCGTGGGAGCCCGACTACGCCCGGATTCGGCCCGAGTACTTCGACTTGGCCGACCGGCGCATACAACACCTCGCGGATCGCGGGCTCACCCCGTGCATCGTCGGTGCCTGGGGCTACTTCCTACCGTGGATGGGTGTGGACAAGGCCAAGCAGCACTGGCGGTACTTGATCGCCCGCTACGGCGCCCTGCCGGTGGTGTGGTGTATTGCGGGCGAGGCGAACCTGCCTTACTACCTGACCGAGGGCTTCCCCTTCGACGACCGGGAGCAGGTGACGGGCTGGACCCAGGTCGCCCGATATGTCAGACAGATCGACCCATTCCATCGGCTGATGTCCACGCACCCCACCGGACTGGGACGCCTGAGTGCGCGGGGCGCCATCGACGACCCCTCGCTGATCGACTTTGACATGCTCCAGACAGGCCATGGGGGTCGCGAGGTCTTGGCCCCCAGCATCGATACCCTCAGATGGTCCCTGACACAGAGCCCGGCCATGCCCGTGCTGAACAGCGAGGTCGCTTACGAGGCCCTGCTGGACAGCATCCCGGCCGAGGTCCAGCGCCTTGTGTTCTGGGCCAGCATGCTGTCGGGCGCCGCCGGGCAGACCTATGGGGCCAACGGCATCTGGCAGGTGAACCGCAAAGGCCAGCCCCACGGGCAATCGCCCCACGGGGGCAACTACGGGACGTTGCCGTGGGACGAAGCCATGCACTTGCCGGGCTCGACGCAGCTAAGCCTGGGCAAGAGGCTGCTGGAGCGTTACAACTGGCAGACCTTCGAGGCGCATCCTGAATGGGCGTCCTTCGACACCGAAGCGCCGATCAGTCTCGATGGCTGCAGTTGGATATGGTTCCCCGAGGGCAACCCGGCCGCCGATGCGCCCACGGGGAAGCGCCTTTTCCGCAAGAGCTTCCACCTGCCGAAGGGCGCGGAGCTTGCCGGGGCTGTGCTGCGCGTGTCGGCAGACGATGCGTTTACGGCCTACCTCAACGGCCGGGAAGTGGGTGGAGGCGCAGATTGGCCCGCGGGAGAGACCTTCTCGGACGTGGGCTCTCTACTTCATGAGGGGCACAACGTACTGGGCGTAGCGGCTGAGAACAGGCCTGCGCCGGTGCCGGCGAATCCGGCTGGGCTCATCGCGTGCCTCAAGGCGGACCTGGAAGACGGGCAATCCCTGCGCGTCATCTCCGATGGGGAATGGCGCTGCTGTAAAGAAGAGGCGGAGGGCTGGGCCGAGCCTGAGTTTGACGACAGCGCTTGGGAGGGGGCGATGACTATCGCGCTCCACGGCGACGCCCCCTGGGGCCCCCTGAAAGCGCGCAACGAGTTCGAGACGCCGTATGCCGCGGGCATCCCGGGCCAGGTGCGCGTCATATACCTGCCGCGGCAGGAAGCGGCGATAGTCCACCATATTGAGCCATCGGCGGTCTACCGCGCAACGCTCTTCGATCCCGTCGACGGTTCCGAGACTGACCTGGGTGCCGTGAGTGGTGACGCCGACGGCATGTGCACGCTCACGCCGCCGAGCGCCGATCACAGTGACTGGGTGCTGGTGCTGCAGCGCGGGGGGCCCGAGGCGTGACAGCGGCCCCATGACGCGGCGGACGCCCCGGCATGCCCGCCGACGCGGGCGCGGCTTGGCTTGAGACGCAGATCCATCAGGCAGCACTGAGGGCTGGGCTGCGCGCGACCGTCCGGCTTCACGGCATGGCGAAGTCGCGCTTCTCCGGCTCATCCAGGATTGTCTTCCCGGCAAAGGAGATCTGACTGCCCCAGACCGCGGAGGCCTGAACTACCGCCCCGGCCTTCACCCGGACCCAGGCCAGCCGGGCATCGGAGGACAACTCGCCCACTGTCTGGGATTCCCCCGAGACGTTGAGCACCAGGTAGTCGATGGCATTGGGCAGGTCCACGCGCAGGAGCACGCAATCGCCGTCCCCCTCGCAGGTCAGCTCGCCGATGGGCTCCTCGCTGCCGGGGGTCAGCAGCATGGGGAACATCCCCGGTTCCTTTAGAGAGTACTCGGCCGCAAGCTGCTTGACGCCCTGCTGCGTGATCCCGCTTTCGGCATCGAACCCCAGCAGCATGTTGCATGTCTGTGGGCCTGGTGCGGACAGCTCTCTGCCATTCTTGAGCACGTGCTCTCCTTCCCCAAGTGTCAGCAGGGACTTGATAGCCACGGACTGCTGAGTGGGGGCAAGCTCATCGATGATGAGGATGTACTCGCTGTTGACGGCCACGACGTGGCGGGTGAATCGGCTGAGGCCCTCATAGCAGCGGGCGGCGTCGCCGGCGCAGTAGGAGACCTTGCCTGTCTGTCCGAAAGCCTCGATGGCTCCGCCGGCCGCTGCCTGACCCTTGCCATCCACCAGAAGGGTGCTATGCAGAGCCGTAGGCGTGCGACCGTACCCGGGGTCCGACAGGACCCAGCGGCCCTTTACGTTGAGCATGAAGGAGTTCTGGTCAAGCTGGCAATGGCTGCCGTGGTAGCCCGAGCGCATGGCCAGCAGGAAGCCATCACCGGTGAAGTCGGAGCGCAGCACAGCCCAACCGATGTCTCTGAAGTGCGCGGCCGCGGGCCAGTCCGTCGGCGCCTGTGCCTTGACTCCCCGAGGGTGCCATAGAATCGCCAGAGGGGGCGTGTACCGCCATAGGTCTGCGATCCCCGCGTTGTGCTCAAGGTACCACCGGCCCAACCCATCGCCCGTGTGCGCAAGCCAGCCCGCCAGAGCATTGTAGTCATGGTGGCTGTAGTTCGAGTCGCAGAAGTTCACGCTGCCCATGCTCACCGGGTCGAGGCACCAGGTCGCGAAGCGCAGGTTCTTGCGGATGTAGGGGTGCGAGACCAAGGTGTCATCGCCGTGCTTGGACAGGGTACCGGCGAAGGGCATGGTCAGGCTCATGGCGTAGCCGCCGTATACGAGGCCCTCGACGTAGCCGCCGTCCTGGTCACGCGCATCGTAGAACTCGCCAATCCGTCGTCGGGCATAGGTGACGTACTGCTCGGCGCGCCCATCATCACCCAGCGTGGCGATCCCGGCGATGCCCATCCCGCCCATGACGACGGCAAAGCCGTTGGGCCAGCTCATGGATCGTGCCCAGCCGCTTTCACCGGCCCGCATCACCGCCGCCGCGCCCTTGTCAAGCAGCGCATCGCGGATGGTCTGCCGGTCCTCTTCGGAGAGGACGTCGTACAGGAAGTCATAGGCGAAGGCCACGGCATGACAGAAGTGGCCCGTGTCCAGGCAGGCATCGCGGGAAGAGTAGTCGGGGTCGGTCCACTGGGGCCACTGGCACAGTGCCAACGTCCACTCCAGACACAGGTCGGCGTACTTCTGCTGTCCGCTCAGCAGGTAGGCCGTCGCCAGGGCCTCGATACGCACCTCGATCTCCCGTGACAGGCCCGTCCAGTAGGGGAAGTTGTCCTTGTGGCGAGGCGGTACGGCCGGCGGCATGGCAGTGGCATAGCGCCCCCCGTAGACGGTGAGCTTGTCCTCGGTGAAGCATTGATCGGCTTTGCCGAGTAACTGGGCATACTGGGCGGCCAGCTCGGCGGGAGGGTCGGCCTGCAGCGTCTCCCGCAGCCGCTGAAGCTCCTTGCCGGACAGGAATAGGCGGGGATGCTTGGTGGGGGAGATGAAGGCCGGCTCGGCGGCCGGAGGGGTGCCCTGAGACTCCAGGCGCAGGACCTCGGCCGCATCCCATAGCTCGCGAGACTGCGCCCACACAATGGGGCGGAACTGGGTGGCGCCCGCGGCGGGCCGCAGAGCGAAGAACACCTCAGTGTCCTGCTGCCAGGCCCTCGCTCGTCGGCCCAGGACACCCAACTGCTCACCTTTGCGGTACCAGACGGCGCCCACACGGAGCACGGGGGGCATGGCCGATGCGCCCCGGATCAGCGCCGAGATGCGGTCTCCGGGGTGCGGCTGTGCCGCATCACCCAGTACGCCCACACGCCCATCGCCCAGGTCGAGCACCTGCCCCGAGGGCGCGTCCACGGACGCGGCGGGGAAGACCTCCGCGGGGGCAATGGTGGCATCACAGTCATCAAACACTGCCTCTCCCACGCCCTGGAACTCCACAGACATTCGCCAGCTTTCGGCCTCAGGTGGTGGGGTGGCGGAGAGCTTGAGCCGCTTCCACTCGCCGCCCGAGTCGCTCAGCGCTCGGCCATCGTGCAGCGCGATGTAGCTCTCCTGCTTGCTGAAGAGGAGTCGGAGGAATGCCCCCTTGCCGCCTCCCTCCGTCTTGACCTTCACCCAGGCCGAGACCGTCATTTCCTCACAGACGGGCAAGGGCTGAGCGTCGGAGTAGTAGTAGCCAGAGACCTGATTGCCCTCGCCCTGCGAGAAGGCGATGCGGGCGGCTTGCTGACCCGAATGCGCCTGCGGCGTCAGGCTATGAGCCTTTGGCGTGACGGAGCGGGCGGTCCATTCCGCCGGCAGGTTCGTCGTCTCGACGGCCGCCTCGAAGCCGGGGTTGTGCAGAAGGCCCTGAGACCAGGCGGGGGCGATGATGGCGCTGAGTACAGCCAAGGCGATGGCAGCGGGGCAAGACATAGGGGCGTCCTCCGTCAATGATGTGGTGCGAGGTTGTTCGCCGCGGTGGACACGCCGGCCTCTTGTCACGCGGGACCGGACGTCGCCGGGGGCAGGAGAACCGGTTTGGCCATGGAACAGGTACCCCGGGACCCTCGGTGGAGCGGCCCCTGCAACTTCGGAAGCCCACGTAGGCCGGGAGGCGGCTCAGGTGCTGCATCTGGCGACAAACACGACGCGATTTGCCATTCCCTTGATCCTGGCGGCTTTGCTGATGGGTGGCGCGTGCTCAGTGGCGCAGCCCCCGAACCAGGTCTATGACGACATCAAGGCCTTGGAGGGGCAATTCCCTCTCCCGACGCCGCTGGCGACCCTCGATGTGTGCAGGTTCCATCTGCCCATCGGCCACTGCGAGATGTTGGTCGGCGAGCGGATGCGACCGTCTCAGATATACAAGAACGTGATGGTCAACGGTCTCGACGCCCGCCTGGTGTTCCATGTGGTGGGCATGGATGCCGGAGAGACCTACCGTGTACGCGTGTGGAATCCCGAGGCCGGCCTTGACATTAGCAGGACGACGCAGGGCGCCTCGCTCACGATCGATGTGGGGCGCGTGCCCTTCGTCATCTGTGACATGGATGCCCAGGGCAAGGACTACCACTGCAGCTTGTTCTTCGAGCACCCGCCGGTGATCGGGGCGGGGGTCTTCACCATCCCCGCCGTGCCGGTCGCCATCGTATATGAGCCACCCCAGGACCGCAACAAGCGGAACACCGCCGCCTACGAGCAAACCACCTCCATCGGGACGAGGGTGAGTATGTCTTTCATGGAGGAGGAGAGCACCACTCGCCCCGCCTCCTCGGAGTTCAGCGACCTGATGGGTTTTCGATCTCTCGTGGGCCTGGCATCATCCGCCGCATCGGCCGCGGGATACGGCACGGTGGGCAACGTTCTGGGGGCGATCCGCAGCGGACTGGGCCAGGTAACCGCCACCGAGACCCGCGGGACGACGGCCACGACGGAGCACGAGCTGGCCATCACCGATGCGGTGACAGACTCCTACGGCACAGGTGCGCACCTTGGTCCGGGGCGAGGCGACCGGGTGGTGTTGCTCAAGAACGCTCGCCTGGTGTGGCTCGCCAGGGATGGCACGTTGACCCTGTCCGTAATGGGCTACGACACCGTGTCTTCCCTGGGGATGGAGCTACTGAAGCAGAACGCCAACTCCGGGGTGGCGGGGCTGGCGCCCGACACCGTACAGGCCCTGCTGGCTCTGGACCCCTTTGTGCGCCACGGCGGGGGAGCCCGGCTCGCCGAGCCGCGCTACGTCTTCGTGGAGCATTACGAGGTGAACGCCGGGCATGACAGGCATGTGTTCCGTCGCACCATCACCCAAGCCGACCTGGAGGCCACAACGGAGTTCACGAGTCGGACCGTGGACTACCGTGCGGGCTGGCTCAGCTTCTTCGGGCTGGGCGTCACGGAGAACAAGACTGTGATGACCAAAATGACCCAGGGAGGGTCCTCCCAATTGAGCGTGGGGACTCAGGTGGCGTCAGCCGTAGACCTATACGCCGAGGCCGATGAACTCTACGGCGTGTACGCCTACTATGACCGCGTGTTTGGCACCTTTGCCTTCAAGTCAGATCGACTGCAGCTCCGGCCGGTGGTGATCGCGGGCGTACTGAAGGCGACAACCGGCCTGCCCCTGGCGAACCAATTGGTGACCGTTAGCGTTCGTGGGATGAAGTTCACCACGCGGACCGACAAGCAGGGACGCTACAGCTTCCATTCCGCCGCGATCCCCTCGGGGCGGGCGCGAGTGACGGCACGGGATGCCCAGCAGCTTGTGACGATCCGCAAGGGCGCGCCTGCGGCGAACGTAACGCTGAGGTCGCCGGCGCGTGCCAAGGTGACCCCACGGGCGAGACCTGGAGTGAGACGCCTCCCGCCGCTACGGCGCTGATGCTTTGACCGGCGGCGAGCCGCGATGCGGAGAATGCCGGTCTTTTCAAGACCCTATCACTCCGGCTCGAACCAATCGCCTTCGGACAGTGCCAGGTAGGGCGGCACACCTGCCAACTCGACCCCGATGTCGCCCTGAGCCCATAGAACGACGCTCCACATCCTGTCGGTGTCTGTGGCCGCGGGCCTGATGGTCAGCGCGCCACGCTCAGGGTGATTGGGAGGCACTGCAGGGCCCGCCGGCGCGCCCTGGATCAGCGCTGAGCCGGGGTTCGTGTCCTGATGCTGGCCGGCGATCTGGCCCGCGGGCGTCAATACCACGGCGCCGTACGGACCGGTGTGCACCCCGACAAGCTTCAGGCGGAACTCACGGGTGCCCGCGGGCACCATGAAGTGGTACCTGCCCTTGCCGACCCCGCCGATGCGGAAGCCCGGCACTGTCTGCATGACGAAGGCCAGACCCTCCCCGGAGAGGCTCCACACGCCGCGCTGGTCATCATTGATGAGCACTTTGAGGCGGTCGCCGGGGCGGCCCTGAAGGGCGCGCTCGTACTCGCGGGCGCTGTCGGTGCTGTACGTATCCTCGCCAACGGTTGCGCCCTGGGCGTCGAGCACCCTCAGCGTCCCGGTGGGCGAGCGCTTGGTCATGGCGCCATGGGGGGTGCGCAGGACAGACAGCCTTGCCCGGGGGGCTCTGAACTCAGCGAAGAAGACCTTACCATCCGGGGCTCGCACCGAGTGGCGCGTTGCATCTGGCGTCTTCGCCATACGGGCTGCATACCACGCCGGATCGCCACTGAGCAGACTGGCCCCCCCGTCCGGGCTGGCTTGCGCGTGCCGGTTCTGGAGCAGGGCCAGGGTACCACCGGCGAAGTGGATCTTCTGGGCCAGTGACTTGCCGAAGCTATCGGGGCCGCCCACGGCCACCGCCGTGAAAGCCTCATTCACGATATGCCACAGGTTCTCGTCATCGGTCAGCTCGGCAACATAGGCCAGGGGCTGGATGATAAGCATGTTCACGCCGGACGTGGCCTTGTATACCGGCGCGCCCTCGGGCGTGGCGGAGTATGGCCAGCCACCGGCCGCCTCGTCCCAGGACTTGGCGATCCACCCGGCGCCGGCGATGATCGACGCGGCCGTAGCCGGGTCCTCGCAGGCCTCATGGTAGGCCTGCAGGCCGGAAAGCAGTATTCCGATGAGGAACAGGTTGTTGCCCATCACGCCGGTCTGGCCCGCGGCGTGATCCAGCGGCAGCTCGTGGGGCCAGGTTCCGCTGCCGCCCAGGTCTTGCTCCTTGAGGGCCACCGCGGCGATGCGCTTCGCCGCCGCCAGGTACTGCGGGTCGTACGTCTGCCGATAGATGGCCATGATCGTCCTGAGCGACCATCCGGCGGAGCGCTCATGGGTGCCCAGTGCCTTGAAGCTCGGGGACATGGCCCACGCGATATGCTCCCCCAACTTCAAAGCGCTGTGCATGATGCCCGCCTCGCCGGTCAGGCACCAGGCGTCCACAAGCCCATCGGCCCAGTTGTGACCATTGGCCGCCGTCGCCATCGGGTCATACCTCGCGTGCCATGTGCCGTGCTCGAGATTCTGGGACCACGCGCCCGTGTGCCCAACCGAGTGGGGCATCATCCCGCCGACGTAGAAGCGATCCGGGTATGCGTGGATGATGTCAACATCGGCCTGATGGCGCGTGGCGCAGAGGGCCCAGCGGAAGTACTCGCGCTCCCCGGTACGCAGGAACTGCTGAAGCAGCCCGTGGGCCAGGTCATACTCGTTGTTGCCCCAGTTGCGGCCACGCTCGCCATACCAGTCGCCATAGTTGAGGAAGCCATACTCTCTGGCGCGCTCCTTGCGCGCCATGTGAGCCCGGAAGCCCTCGGCGACATACTTGTCCCACAGTGCGAACTGCTCGCCCAGTGGGGTGGCGACGCGCACCAGCGCCCGGGTCCGCGCATACCAACTCGCCGGCAGCACCGGCACGATAGGGCTGCTCACCTCCGCGTGAAGCTCCTGTGCCGAGATCCGCGGGTCAAACTCGAGTGTGAAACGCTCGGTGAATGCCATACCCCACTTGAGACGGTACTTGCCGCTCACCAGGTTGAAGAGCAGGTAGTGGGGCAGATCGGCGCCGTAGTCGGGGCCGGGCTGGGTGGGTAGAAGCTGCAGGTGCGCCTGGCGCCCGTCGCAGGACAGACCCTTGGGCCAGCGTTGCCAGAAATCGTGGATCGCCAACGTGACGGGGCCGCCGCCGCCCGCGCAACGCATAATGCCCGGCGCGCGGCCCCAATTTGCCGAGCCGGATGCCGCCTGCAGGAGGCTCTTCTGGTCGGATTGTTGCAGTAATGCGAAGCGGTTGCCGTCGCGGGCCCGCAGCCTGTCGTCCTCCCCAACAATGTACACAGAGGCCCCCTCGAGGCCGCCGGCGAGCGTAAGGGGCAAGTTGAGAGAACTAAAGTCGGTGAACTCCGTCTGCACGTAGTCATTGACGTGCGTCCATGCCACGGACACTCGCGATGATCCCGCGCGGAAGGTCAGCCGGGCGACGTAACGCATGTATGTGTCGCCGTCATCGGAGGCGTACTTGCCCTCGACGCGGAGGACCACCTTGTACGGGCCCTGCTCCTGGATCTTGACGACGTCCGGCTCGGCGCCGGTGCTACTGAAAGCCTTGCCGCGCTCGTCAACCAAGGTCATGCTCTTGGGATCGGTCTGCAGAACTTGCTCGCCGGGGACGAACTGGCCGTCACCATCAGCGTCGAAGCTCGCCTCGCTCAGGAGGGCGAAGCGTCGCTTGTCCACTGTCGCCCGTAGCGGCCCGGTGTTGATGGTGAGCCTATCCGGTCCATCGGTGACGCGCAGCGGAGACGCTACGGGGCGGCGTGTGACCCCATCGCCCAAATCGATGGCACAGGCCTTCTCTTCGCCGGCCGCCAAGTCGGTCAAGAAGTCCACGAGGACCCACTTCAGGCTACCGTTGGGCCAGAAGGCTGTGGCTGTGAACTGGGCCGGGATCTCCTCGTCCCCGGGCCCGACCACGCGGAGCTTGCCCAGGTCGAACAGCCCGCCCTCAGGGCATGGGAAGCCGAAAGAGATGGGACTGTCCGAGCGCGCCACGCCCAACTCCTCGAGCAGCGATACCTGCACCGTTGTGGTGTCCAGGGCGCCCGGCTTCTGTGG
>Ga0272441_10011840_pt1 | contig 12868 bp, 11 predicted proteins | sample SSMProp6N_FD_193582 | JGI IMG/M metagenome (GOLD analysis project Ga0272441, IMG submission 193582) | Marine sediment archaeal communities from Little Sippewissett salt marsh, Falmouth, MA, United States - SSM-Prop-6N | ecosystem: Environmental > Aquatic > Marine > Wetlands > Sediment ...
ATGGGTCATCATCGACAACCACAAAACACACGAAACACACGAAACAAGCCGGCGTGTGCTGGCGAGCTTGGCCCGTCATCGAAGTCTGGAACAACAACGCACGGCAAAGCGAATCTGATCCTCTTTCACGGGTCCCTTTTCGTGTGTTTCGTGTGTTTTGTGGTACGTGGCCCTTGGTTCCGGCCTGTCCGGGTTCGGATCACGCTGTCGACGTAAACGAGACCGGAGGACGGTAGGACTAACGATCCCACGAATCGCGTTCCTCTTGCAGAAAGTGATCGGCCTGGGCCGCGCTCTCAAACAGGCGTGTTTCCGCAGGCAGAGATTCAAGCAACTCCAACATCGAGCAGCGGGACAGTCCCGGCGCCTCGGGTTGAACAACAAACACCTCTACCGAAGCGCCTTCGCCAAAGCCTGGGGTCTTGACCTCGACCCGATTGCCGGGCAGCACTTTCGTTTTCACATGGATTGCATTCCACATCGAACCAACCACCGCAGGAATTCTAGCACGCATCACGGAAAGAACTTCACCTGCCAGTCGTAGAAAGGGCAAAGCAACTCTCGATCCGTATCTTCTTACTTCAACCAGTTCTCGACGTGCAGGTCCTTGACTCTGTCGAAATGCGCTTGGTTGTTGGTGACCACCCCTGAGCCTTCAATGATAGCCGTGGCTGCTATGAGGATGTCGGCGTCGCCGATCAGTTGACCGCGCGTTCTGAGATCCGCGTATATGTCCGCTGCCTTGATGATGACTTCGTCCGTCAGGTACAGGACTTCGCTGCTGCGACAGAACCGGTCAAACGCTTCGACTTGTCGCGTAGCTTGGGTCGCTTTCAGTCCCCGCAGTATCTCATAGCGTGTTATGGCCGAGAACGAGAGCCGGTGGTACTCATCCAGGTACACACGGGCTTTCGATAGTACGCCCTGATCGCGGCGCATGATCGCGGAAAGCATATCCGTGTCAAGAAGAAGCTTGGTCCCCAAGGGCATCTCTACGTTTCCCGGAAGAAACTGCGCCGGTCGAAAGCGATGTGCTCGATTGCCTCAATCTCATCGCACGAAAGGCCCTCATATACACGCGCTGCGAGCGCAAGCGCGGCGCTGGGCCCAGCGGCCTCAGTCTCAACGACAAGCGTTACCGTCTGCCCATCTGCCACGTCTGGCGCCGCTGCCGGCCTGAAGACCCCGTCCTCATAAACGGCCTGAATGGTCTGTTTCACGATGTTCTCCCGGTTGGCGGCCAGAGAATGATCTTACCTGGATTATAACCCAAAATGCGCGCTTGGGCCTCCTGCAAGCGTCTACTCCTCCAACGTCCGTTTGATCAGCGCAATGGTCTTGCGCACCGCCCCGTACTCGTCGCCGTCTTCGGGCACACTTTCGACGCCCCAGCAGCCGCCATACCCGGCGTCCAGGAGCGTGCGAATGCATCTCGGGATATCGACCGAGCGCTCGTTGCCGTCCTCGTCAAAGGCGAAGGTCTTGAAGTGGGTGGATCGCGCGTACTTCGCGCACAGGGCCCACCCGTTCTCCTGCATGCCTTCGGCCCAGTTGTGCGAATCGAACAGCAACCCGAGACCGTCCACCGCCTCGATGATCTTGGCGACGTTCTCCGGCACGACCGACGGCCCCCAGTGGTTCTCCATCAGGAGTTCGAGGCCCTTGTCGCACGCGCGTCCCAGTAGGTCATTGTATCCCTCGATGATGATTGCGAACGCGTCGTCCGGCAACTCCTGCGGCCCGCCGGCATCGACGCGCACCTGCTCCGCGCCCAGCATCTGCGCCACGTCCAGCCACCGATACGCCAATACGCGGTTCGCATCACGCGCCTCGGCCGTGGGCTCGTAGATGTGTGCGCCGTCTACCGCAATGCAGCCAAACGGCAGCCCCGCCTCGTCCGCAGCCTGCCGGACGCGCCCCAAGTACGCGTCGTCCTGCGCCGTCAGTTCCGCCCGCTCCGGGTCCGACCCGGCCTTGACCACGTCGTCCCCGCTCCGGATCGGCGCCAACTGCGCATTCCACGCGTCAAGCTGCGTCGCCCCGAGTTCCTTGCAATCCGCAATGTACTTGAAGATGTCCTGCTGCCCGGACTGCAACAGCCGATGAAAACTGAAACCACCTATGCTGATTCTCATGGCGTCCTCCTTGAAAGGTAGTGCTCTTCTTGTTCGTGTTCGCTATTCCGCCATAATCTCTATGCCGCTGAGGATGGGTGCGGTGTCTTTGCCGATCTCTTTGCCTTCTGGGGCGGTGAGTTCGATGGTGATTCGCGCGTTATCGTCGGCGGCGATGCCGGGGAATTCCTTGATTACGGGCACGTTGCGGCCGCCGGCCTCCTGGACAATGTCGAAGGTCTCGAGCACAGGCGTGCCTTGCAGGGCGACGCCGAACACGCGCTGGCCTGGCTGTACGTCGGCGACCTCGGCGAAATGCAGCCGGACTGTGTACGCGTTCTGGACCTTGGGCGCGCCGAGGGATAAGGGCAGGAAGACCTCGCAGCGCTGTGGCCGTTGGGGCCAGTGCGAGCGCAGCTCCGCTTTCGGCGTCTTCTTCAGGTCCACGTCTTCCCACGCGAAGTCGATGGCCGGGTCGACCCGCTCGAGGATGGGCTCCTCGAACCAGCGGTTGCTGTACGCGGCCGACAGGCCGCCGGGCTGGCCGTCCGCGGTATACAGGGCCGAGGCGGGCACGATCGCTTGCGGCGTGGACGCGCTGCTCCACAGCAACTGGACCGCGGCCACGCCCGAGCCTTCTTCATATTCCAGGGTGAGTTCCTGCCGTGCGCCGGCCTCCATGGCCAGCGTGGCGCTCGACTCAGAAGGCGTGCCCTTGCCCTCGTGGCGAATCAACACCTCTTCCCCGATTCGCAACACGGCGCGCGCGTCGGAGCGGACCGTGAGGGTGTATTCCTCGGTTGCGGCCGCCTCGATGAAACCGCGCCAGCGTGCACAGAACCCATTGTAGCCCACGCTCAGAAAGTCCGGGCTGCCCAACGTGCCGGGCCCGGTACCGAGCAGGTTGAGCGTCAACGTGTCGCGATCCAACCCTACGGCGTCGAGCGTCTGGAACGGGATGGCCACTTCGACCGTCATGGTCTTGTCGTCTGTGGTCGCGGCGCTGCTCCATTCGCCATTCCAGCTTCGGTCCAAGCCGCGCAGCGGCTCATACGCCGTGTAGTCCCACACTCCGTCGAAACGCGCGCCGGACGCGGATACGCCCAGGTGGACGCCCGCCTTTTGCGCGCGGTCGCTCAGATAGATCTCCCACGAGTCATCTTCCCACACGCGGGCGTCCTCGCCTTGGCACTTCTTGACCCACGGCACGCCGCCCTGGTCCGGCGCCTCGCCTGTGCAAACGATCGCGATGTACAGATTGTTGTCGTCATACCGCAGATACGCGTCGGCCCTGCGTTTCAGGTTATTCGAAAAACCCAGGTGGATCTTCGGTTGCCCGGCCAACCCTTCGTCGAGCTTCCCATCCACGCCAAGCGGCTGCGCGCAGGCGAGCGCTACCACCGGTTTGGATGCGATGAGGTCGAGCGTGATCCGGCCGGGATCGCGCACGCCGGACCCGTAGAGCCACGGTTGGTCCAACCCGGACAGTTCGTCCTCCATGGGATGGCGGTACCACGCCGCGCGCTCCGAGGAGGTCCCCAACGCGACGGGCGCCGCGCTGCTCATCGTGGGCCTTGGCGCCGCGAGCCACCGCACGCCGTCGGGTCCGAGCCGGTCGCCCGGCGCGCCGAGATTGACACACAAGTGGGCCGCAGGTTCAGGGGACTGTCCGCCTTGGAAGACGTACCACGGCTTGGGTCTGCTGTCACCAGAGGGAATGAGCGCCAGGGACGTTTGGAAGTTGTAGGTGCACGTACATCCGCTGCTGGTCTCGGGGAGGATCGCCAGCCCGTTGGCCCCGATGATATTCGTCGCGCACCCGGGGCGGACGCCGCCGAAATTGGTGGTTCCGTCGGTCTCAAAATCGTAGAAGCCCGCGGCGGCCGAGCGGAAGAAGAGCAGGGTCTGGCAGCCGTTGAACCCGCCGCAGCCATACGAGCGCGTCAACTCCCAAGGCCGGCCCTCGCCGGTTACTGCGTCGGTGGCCGTGCGCTGTTCACCCGTGTGCAGGTCGTAGGCATAGGGCGGCGCGATGACCCAGTCGCCGTGGATGATCGGCGGTCTGCTGGGCGCCACGTTTCTTTGCCACAGCGTATCGCCCGTGGCCGCGTCGTACGCCGCGTTTGCATAGATCGAGACGACCCCTTTGGCGAATTGCACGTGCTGCTGCGGCGTGCCCGGCACGTCGTCGCGCCGCCAGACTTCGGTTCCGTCATCCAGGCTCAAAGCCACCAGGCTCCGCGTAGTCTTGTTGAACATGCCGCGGCGCTTAGCCTGTTCATTGCCCGGCTCTATGTCGAGGCAATAGAGCCGGCCGTCCCCGAAGGCAATCGCGGACATCGGCACATCGTAGGCCGCGGTCCACTGCCAGCGGAGCGCGCCGTCGTGCTTGTCGAGCGCAAACAGCGACGAGCGGCCCGCGTGCCGGCAACTCCCCAGCACCCGATCCCCGGCCACGTCGACGTATTGCCATTCAGCGGGCCCCTCTGCAACGGCGCCGGGTATCGCATACACCCCCAGGACGGCGCCGGTCTCCTGACTGATCCGATAGCACGCCGCACCGATGACGGCGTATATCATTGCATCATCCGCGGCGAAGTTCGCCGTATTCCACATGGCGCCGCGGCGGCCAAGGCTCCGCATCGACCGCGCCCAGAGTTCCCGCCCATTGTACGCATCAAAGGCGATCAGGTCGTGTTCGCCGGTGACGAATACGCGGCCGTTGACCGAGAGCGGCGACGAACTTCCGAAATGCCGGTCCATCATACGGTTCGGGCCGGGCCCGCCGAACCAGAGCAGCTCGAGCGGCATGGTCAGCCGGCTTTCATCGCCGATGCCCGTCCTGCCGCCGTCGGCCCACTGGCGCCGCCATTCACCCGCGCCCGGCAGCGGCCCGCGCACGATCACCGGCCGCCCGTGTTCGTCTGTCGTCATCTCTTGCGCGGGGGCCGCGGCTTCCCGCACGAGACGCCCCGGCTCCCCGGGGGCGGCCTCGTCGCCGAAGATCAACATGCCGCCGCATGGACGCAGGACGCGATAGAACTCCTGCCCGGAAAGCCCCTCGGTTTCGCCCAGAACCACAACAATATCCGCAAAGTACGAGGCGAAAGGAAAGCGCCCCGCGTCCGAAAGGCACTCGACCTCGACGCGGCTACCGTAGAGATCCGTGTGCATCAGGGCCTGGCGCGCTGCGGTCGCCTGCGCCTCGTCGCGCGCTGCAACGATCACGTGCAGTTCGCTCCGCATCGCTAAAGCCGCTGCGGCTTGGACACCTTCCTCGCCTACGACCAGGGCATAGCCTTGCTCCTTGCCATAACGACGCAGAATCGCGTCCGCGGCCGCAAAGGCTTTTTGAGGGATCTCCATCCGCCAGTCCGGCGCGTCATTCACCACCGCGCCCCAGGCCCTGCCCGGACTGAAGCATGTGAGCACGCCTTGGTCCGTAGCGGCGACCAAGCGCCCCTCGGCAATGGCCAGGCCCCGGATCGGTCCGGGCATGTCTTGCGTGCGGTACCATCTGCGCGCGCCGGTATTCGCGTCGAGTGCGACAAGCACCCCTTTGCCGCCTACGAACAGCGTATCTCCGCTCAGAGCCAAGCTGTATACGCGGAGGTGCGGCGCCTTCCACTTGGCCGCCTCGCCGACGCCTTTGCCGGCACGCAGGGCGGCAAGGTCATATGCAGCGGCCTCGCCGCCGCCCACCGCATACAGCGTGTCGCCCGAGGCCAAGACCCGATGCTTGCCCTTGAGGTCGAACAGCGGCTTGCCGGTCTTGAGTTCGTATGCGACCATGCCGTCGTTGGGCAACGGCGATGCCTCGCCGACGTAAGACTCGCTCGTGCCTCGGGGCTCGCGCGTCGTGTTGAAGTAGATGTCGCCGCACGCCGTGATCCAGCACCCGCCCCGCTTGGCGTCGTCCCAATTCCGGTGTGTCCAGCAATAGAGAAAATCCCCGGTGTGCCGGTCGAACGCCCCGGGAATCGCCCGGCCCGTAGGCACCAGCAACACGTCCTCTGAGACCACGAGGTACCCCTGCGGCGCCACCCCCGAGAAACCCCAGGAGCCCGGATGCGGCAGCTCCGCATATTGGACGCCGGTCGAGTCGTTCCGCCAGATCTCGTCGCCCGTTTCCGCGTCCAAAGCATAAACATAGACGCCCTCTTCGGGCCACATTCCCGCCGCCGTGTACACCACGCCGTCCAACACGACTGCGCCGCTGCGCAGGGGCCACCGGGAGATCATGCGCCCGTTGCCCAGCAGCAAATCGCCGGCGGGCGCCGCGTGAAACCGCCAAACCACGCCACCGGTCTCCGCGTTCAGGCAATAGAGCCACCCGTCGTCGGAACCTACGTACACCTTGTCCCCGGCCACGGCCGGCGCAAACCGGACCGGGCCGCCCGTTGTGAAGCGCCACACGACCTGACCAGATTTCAACTCGAGCGCACGCACGGTGTCATCCGCCGAAGAGCAGAAGAACACGCGGCCCCCGGCAATCACGGGCTGCGGCGCGTAATCGAAGTCGAGCCGGCTGACCTCCTTGCCGGGCTCCTCCCACGCCGGGCGCGGCGTTTGACGCGGTTGATAGACCCAGCTCAATTGCAGGGGCAGACCCAGCGATTCCTGCGCTACGCCGGACCGCCCCGCGTCGCCCTTATACTGCGGCCATGCCGCGGCAAGCGCGTTCGCGCCCCCCAGCATCAGCACTGCTAGGGTAATAGCCACAGCCTTCGCGCCTTCGCGTGCTTTCATCATGCTTTCCTCTCCACTTCCTGGTCCGACTCTGGGACTTCTTTGAAATCGCGTTGATCTCTATTGATTGCGACCCGTGAGCGTTCCGCCGCAACCGCTCATGGGGTGGCGTCAGCATAATGGAAACGGAACTGATAAGCCAAGGCGTTCTCGTCGGTCGCATGGGTTTCGGCCTTGCCGGAAGGATCGAAATGGATCTCGATCCCAGGGTCGCAACCTGTAAGCCTTGCCACGCCCGGGTCGAGGAGAAGGCAAGCCCTCTCCGCTGCGCCCTTGGCCCACGGCAATGGCCTACGCGCCCGCGCCTTCCACCCCGCACCAAGCCATGGCCGTGAACGCATACAGCTTAGCGGCCTTGACGATTTCGGGCAACGCGACGCGCTCCTGCGCCGAATGCGCGTGGACCAGTCTGCCGGGTCCCACGGTGATCACGGGCATCTGCGCCACGCGCGGAAAAAGCCGCGCGTCACAGGACACCGTCCAGCCTCGAATCGCGTCCGACAGGCCGGCGTCCGGGGCCACGCCTTGCACGCACGTGACGAACGGGTGATCCGGCGGGACCTCAAACGCGGCGTTCTGCAGCTTGTCAAACCGAAGCTCGAAATGGTCGCGGAGCCAGTCGTCGGCCTTCTCGCGAATCCAGTGCCGCATTTCCTGCTTCACTTCATCCATGTCCTTATTCGGCAGAAATCCGATGCCGCCCTCGACGTCGCATCGGTCCGGCACTTTGCTCGGCCATTCGCCGGCGCTCATCACGCCGATGCACAACTGGATGGGGCGGTGTTCAAGGTCGCGAAAATAGGGGTGGTCCATGAAGTTCTCGATGAGGTACTGCTCATACTCCTTGAGGATGGCGACGGCCTGATTGGCTTTCTCAATGGCCGAGACGCCCTTGTCGATCTCGCCCATGTGCGTGGACACGCCCGTGGTCGTCAACTGGAACCAGACGGCGCCGCGGTTTGCCGGGCAGATCACGTTGCCCGTGCACTCGGCCACAATCGCCGCGTCGGCCGTGTAGCCTTGCGAAAGCAGGGCGAGCGTCCCGTTGCCGCCGGTCTCCTCGTCGATGACGAGGTGCAGGCTCAGCCGGCCGGACAACGCAATGCCGCACGCGGCCAGCGCACTCAGGGCGAGGAATCCCGCCACGGCGCCGCCTTTGTCATCGGCCGCGCCGCGTCCCATGATGACGTCGCCGTCCCGCTGCGGCGCGAAGGCCCCCGCCCATGATTCCGCCGGGATGACGTCCAGGTGCGCGTTGAGGATCAGGCTTCGTCCGTGGCCGTGCCCCCCGTAGTCCATGACCAGGTTGCCGCGTCCCTCCCACGGCGGCTCCTCGGTGTAGGGCGTGTACTCGGGATGCGCCTTTATCGCGGGGTCCATGGGAACAAGCGCCGGCTGAAACCCCGAGGCCTCGAGCGCGCCCTTCATATATGCGACCGCGCCCATCTCCGCACCGCACACGGACGGGAATCGGATGAGGTCCATGAGCATGTCCGCGGCGGCTTCCGCGAATGCGTCAATACGATCCGCGACGCGCGGCTTCAACGTGGCGGCCGTGTCTTGGCGCATGGCGTTACGCGCTGCTGGTTGGCGGTCGTCCATTCCCACGACACCGATGGTTTCCCCACTCTTCTGACAAATGACAATCAAGCGCGAACAACGCGTCAACTGATCGGCGCGATGGTGATCCCCCCGTCCGCACGGATGATGGCCCCATTCAGATACGACGATTCATCGGAGGCCAGGAATAGGGCCACTTGCGCGATTTCCTCCGGCGAACCATAGCGTTTGAGCGGCGCCCGCTCAAAGAAGTGCGCCTCATCGAACTCCGGATTGTCCAGGCTGCTTTCGCGCAGCATCTGTGTGTCGACACCCGCGGGCGCAATGCAGTTGACCCGCACCTTCTTCGGCCCATACTCGACGGCCATGCTGCGCGTCAACGCAATGGTCGCACCCTTGGTCGCGGTATACGCGTCGCACCCCGGTATGCCTATCACGCCCGCGCTCGACGCGGTGTTAATGACCGACCCGCCACCGCGCTCGACGATCAGGGGGATGCCGTATTTGCAGCACAGGAAAAGCCCCCGCAGATTCACGGCAACGATGCGCTCCCACACGTCCTCGCGGAGCGCCGTGACCGGGGCGTCGTCATCGCCGAGGAAGATGGCCGCGTTGTTGTAGAGCACGTCGACGCCGCCGAAGGCCTTCTTGGCCGCGGCAAACACCGCCTGCACGTCTTCGCGTCGTGATACATCCGCCTGGACGAACTGCGCCTGCCCGCCGCGGTCACGAATCGCGCGCTCGACCTCGCCGCCGCGCGTCGCGTCAATCTCCGCCAACACCACCCGCGCACCCTCGCGCGCAAAGCGCTCGGCCGCGGTCCGGCCAATCCCGCGCCCCGCGCCCGTCACCACCGCGACCTTAGCTTGCAGACGCATGATCGCCCCTTGCGTTCGGGTCTCTCTTGCCCGGTGGCGGTTGTCCAACCGCCACCGGGTTTAGGACGGCAGCGCTAGAAATCCGGCCAGAAAATACCCTTTCCGCCGATTCAGGCCGGATTTCTTTAAGGCGCGGCCAATTGCGATTGTTGCGGCTCACTGACTTACAGCATGCCCTTCACCGCTCCGCATGCCGTGCGAACAGTTTCTGGCCGCGCCCCTACGCCTCGACCGATTCCCAGGAGTCGGTTTTCGCGGACTTGAGCACGGCGTCGCAGATGCGCTGGGTCTCGAGCGCATCGCGGAAGTTGGGGCAGAGCTGCTCGCCGCTTTCGAGCCCCTTGAGGAAATCCGCCATGACGTGGACGAAGGTGTGTTCGTAGCCGATGACGCAGCCGGGCACCCACCAGTGGCTCATGTAGGGGTGGTCGGAGTCGGTAACCAGAATGGTCCGCCAGCCATGCACCTTCGAGTCTTCGCGGTGATCGAAATACTCAAGCTGGTGCGCGTCCTCGAGATCGAAGGCGATCGAGCCGTGTTCGCCGTTGATCTCGAACGTGTTCTGGTTCTTGCGGCCGCGGGCGTACCGCGTCGATTCGAAGGTGGCCAAGGCGCCGTTCTTGAACCGCGCCAGGAAAGCGCAGGCATCGTCGATGGTGACCGGCTTGCGCACGCCCGGTTCGTCCTGCATCGCGCGCTCTTTGATAAACGTCTCGGTCATCGCGGTGACCTTGTCGATGCCGCCGATAAGCCAGATGGCCGTGTCGATCGAATGCGCCAATAGGTCGCCCGTGACGCCGCTGCCGGCCACGGACGCATCAAGACGCCACAACGTCTGCCCGCCCTGGGGCACGTCGGGGCTGATGGTCCAGTCCTGGAGATACTTGGCGCGGTAGTGGAACACGCGTCCGATCCGACCTTCGTCCATCAGTTGTTTGGCAAGCGTGATCGCCGGTACGCGGCGGTAGTTGAACAACACCATGTTCGCCACACCGGCCTTCTCGACGGCCTCGGTCATCTCGAGCGCCTCGGCGGCGTTCATGGCCAGCGGCTTCTCGGACAACACGATTTTGCCCGCGGCGGCCGCGGCCATGGCGATGTCATGGTGCGTGTTGTTCGGGCTGACGATATCGATCACGTCGAGATCGTCGCGCTCGATCATCTTGCGCCAATCGGTCTCGGTGCTCTGCCAGCCCCAGTTTTCCGCGAACGGTTCGAGCTTGTGCTTGTCCTCCGGGCGCGCACAGGCCGCCTTGAGGACAGGCTCGTACTCGAGGTCGAAGAACTTGTTGACCTTGTTGTACGCATTCGAATGCGTACGGCCCATGAATCCACACCCCATAAGTCCGATGTTGAGTTTCTTCTTAGCCATTGCTATTCCTCCGCTGTATATATAGATCTACTGCATTTCGTCACCAGATGGTCTCAATGCCTGCCTGTTGAATCCTGCGGTCTCGGGTGATCAGCGGCACGCCCAAGTGGACCGCCGTTGCTGCGATGATCCGGTCGGGCATGTCCGGGACCTGCTCTCGAGGAATGCGCCGTGCCGCCAGCGCTATGGCCATGTCGAAAGAAACGGAAACGATGTCCGATTCTGGATCTGAAAGTGTCTGTACCAGCCGATCAAACGCGGCGCTCGGGAGTCTCCCCTTCTCCACACGATACGTCGTCTCCAATACCGAGACCGTGGCGACATACATTGGATCCCCGTTCCGGACTGCGCGGTCCATTAGCGACAACACAGACGCGGGCAGCTTTGGCGAGTCCAAGAGATGCCATACAACCGCGTGCGTGTCGAGAACCACCCCGGTCATACAATGTCCTCCCGCGGGAAGTTCGCCCACATCTCGCGCCGCACTTCTTCGATATCCCTTTCCGTGATTTCGACTCCCAGATCCGCCCATAGCCCGCGCGAACTCCGGCGGGGACCTCTTGCGGCGTAGCGGCCTGCAAGGAACTCTGCGAAATGCAGCACTTCTTGCTGCCTTTCAGCCGGCAACGCGTCCACCTTCTCCAGGATCTTTTCAGCGACTGTCATCGCTCTCTCCTGCATCTTCGGCGCATCATCTTCCTTCTGCCAATAGTGTATTCGATTCGACAGCGCTATCCAAGGCAACCAGTCGGTTCCGCCGCTCTGGACATCCAGATGACGATTCCAGGCCTTGGCCGCCACGGGTCTTACTATGGCCGAAACCTCGATGCTAGATCCAGCCGATTTCGCGGAACCATTGGATTGTGTCCGGGGTCCGGCGACCCCGTCTCGTCGCGCTATCCGAAGTTGACCACTTCCACGGGGCGTTTGACAGCGAGGCTCTTTCGATGCAGCTTTAGCCGTTCAATCTCGTGCAGTGTCTCGGCCGTCAGATAGCTTTCGCCGCAGTGCGAACAACTCACCACCGGGATGTTTTCGATCACGACCAGATCTTTCCCTTTACCGTATGTCCTGGACACCCTGCGGACGCGAGCATCCTCGTGACCACAATTATCACATGTCAACGTCATTTTCAAAATGTTGCGGGACACGGATGCTAGATCCAGCCGATTTCGCGGAACCATTGGATCGTGTCGCGCAGGCCCTCGCGCACGTCCGGGTAGCGGTAAGTGAATCCCCAGTCCTTGGTCTTCTTATTGCTGATCCAGTAGATCGAGCCGATGTAGACCGCCGAGCCCACCTCGAACACGCGGACGCGCGGCACGCCCCATCGGGCTTCGAGCCACCGCCAAAACCTGGCCCCGGCCAAGGCAAAGGGCATGGCTACGTTCAGGTAGACGAACGGGATTTCCCACATCCGCCGGCCCACCAATAGGGCAATGTACCGCATGAACTCGCTGTAACTGACGATGCTGTCGTCGACCACGTTGAAGTCCTCGCCGATGGCGCCGTCGCGTTGCGAGATGAAGTTCGCGAACCGGGCGAGGTCGTCGACGTGGACCGACGTGGTGACGAAGTTCCGCGCATCGCAGGGAATGACGCGCACCAAGCCTTTGTGAATCGCGAGGATGATGCCGCCGTGCCCGTAATCGCTGCCGGGACCGTAGAGGGGCGCCGGCCGTATCACCGTCAGCGGCAGGCCCTTTTCGCGGTGTGCGCGCCACGCCATCTGCTCCTGTTTCCATTTGGTGACGCTGTAGTCGTTGACAATGTACGTCCCTGTGGGTTGCTCCGTGCCGAACGGCTCCGTCTTCGGCGATGGGGAGTTCTCCGTGAAAGGGGTGTTGCCTTTGCCCTTCTTCGAAAGGCGGTAGGGATGGCCGAACACGCCGCACGTACTCCAGTGGACAAACCGCTCGAGTTTGACGCCCTCGACCGCGGCGAGGAGGTTCGCAAAGCCGTCGATGTTCACCTTGACCAGCTTGTCCATACTGACGGAATAGTCGTAGAGCGAAGCCGTGTGGAACACGTGGGTCACCGGCTGCTCGAAGCACCGCGCGAGCGTTTCGGGCTGGGTCAGGTCCGAGGGAATGACCGTCACGCTTTCGTGGGAGAAATCGAGATCGATATGCTCGAAGATGGCCTTGTTTTTTTCGTCTTCAAACGCGGCGGGCAGATCCGTGGCGATGACCCGC
>Ga0272441_10011842_pt1 | contig 12867 bp, 11 predicted proteins | sample SSMProp6N_FD_193582 | JGI IMG/M metagenome (GOLD analysis project Ga0272441, IMG submission 193582) | Marine sediment archaeal communities from Little Sippewissett salt marsh, Falmouth, MA, United States - SSM-Prop-6N | ecosystem: Environmental > Aquatic > Marine > Wetlands > Sediment ...
TGACCAAATTATTGCTAACAATAGAATAAGGGAAGCTGTCAGTCTCGTTGATCTTTTTCCCACAATAATGGATTTGTGTAATATTAACTGCATAAATCAAATTAGAGGTAAAAGTCTCATGACTTTGATTAATGGAAAATCGATGAATGAGAGTAATAGATGTATAATGTTTGAGACATACAGACCTAATGCTAAATTAAATTTACGTGGTTTGAGACTGGGTGATCTTAAATATATCGTCAATACAGATTATATTTCTGAGGAAGAACTATATCAACTTTCGAAAGATCCTGAGGAAAAAGTAAATATAGCAAAGAATCATCCTGATTGGGTTTCAAGCATGAAAGAAGAATTGAACAAACTTGTATCTGAAAATTTAGGGGAGAATGTCTTACCTGTCACTATACCTTTGAATGATGAAGATAAAGATAAATTCCGCTCTTTAGGTTATATTCAATGAAATTGATTTGAATCATACCGATTTTGGTTTGATGTGCCAAAAGGTTTAATTACAAATAAAAACATCAGGTTATTTCTTAAAAAAATATATACCTTCATAAATGGAAAAAGCAATTGAAATAGAGGTGGCTAATTGCTTTATTCCCATATGGACTGGTTTTGCATCTGTTCCAATAATGATATATCAATTTGAGTATTTTATAAAAGCTTTAATTAAATTTTATAATGTAAAATCACAAACAGCTCCTGCAGGACAACTAGAAATATCCAGAGCAAGAGTTAATCAGATATTGAATCTTTTAAAACTGGATAAAAAGGTAATTGAAGAGATTGAAAGCAGGGGAGAGCTTCTATCATCAAAAGATTTTACCGCGAGAAAACTTAGAAGTATTAGAAATTCAAAGGTACATTCTTAATTAAATTACCATTTTGGTACTAATATCATGCTAGTCATAGTTTATATTTGTGTTACAACCTTTCGGTATCGCTCAATAATTTGACTCATGACAGGTTCAAGTTCATCAAGGTTAATGACTAGTAAATCACCTTTTTCTGCTTTTGAAAAAAGATAATCCACAGCTATTTCTGTCTCAACGATATCAATTTTTCCTTCTTGGAATCCTTCTTTAATCAGCCCCTTACGCACGAGTTCAGGAGTCTCACCTGTGGGTCTTTTGCGGGGGTCAAAATCAGCTAATACGATATAGTCGTATAGGGAAGCCAGAGCTATTCCATATTCAATGATTTGTTCATTTGTTCGGTTGCCTGTTCCGTGGCATAAAGCAATCTTTCTCCCCTGAGAAATCCGTGGTAACAATCTGCCCAGGGCACGAGCTGAATCCGGGTTATGACAATAATCCACAAGGACTTTGTATTCTTGAAAATCGAATAAGTTCATTCGGCCTGGATTTTGGTTTGCGGAAGGATAAAATGTCATAATTCCATTTCGAATTTGCTCGAGAGGAAGATTCAATCCATGGAGGGCTCCGATGGCAGCGAGAGCATTTGAGATGTTAAAGTCAATGATTCCTCCAAAAGTAATGGGAATTTCATCAAGGGTGCAGACAGGGATGTCCAATTCACTATTTCTAATGATGGCTCTTTGCTGGTCTACCGTGACAATTGATCCCCCTTCCTTAATATGCTCTTTGATCTTTTGATTGTTCGGATCCAGAGAAAATAATATAATTTTTCCACGAGCACGATCCAAAACGTTCATTGTCACGTTGTCATCAGCGTTTAAAACCGAAATTCCGGAATCCTTGACAACTTCTATTACTGTGGATTTTACTTTACTTAGATCTTCCTGGGTTTCAATCCAGTCCGTTCCTACATGATCGCTTCCAATATTTAACAAAACACCGACATCAACTTCATTCACACCAAGACCTCGTCTAATGAGTCCCCCCCTTGCAACTTCCAAAACGATATGATCCACCGTTGGTTCCCTGACAACAATCGTTGCACCCTCCGGACCACTGTAGTCTCCGGTTAAAATAAAATTACCATCAATTCCAATACCTGTCGTGCAGGTCAAGCCTACTTTTTTCCCTGAATATTTTAATGTATGGGAGATTAACTTGCAGGTTGTTGTTTTACCATTTGTTCCGGTTACAGCCAAAACAGGAACTTGAGTATAGCCCTTTGGGAAAAGCATGTCCACTATTGATTTTGCAACATTTCGGGGTTTGCCGTTTGTAGGTGCTAAGTGCATCCGGAAACCAGGTGCCGCATTTACTTCAACCACTTTAATACCAGATTGGTTTAGGGGAAGAGATATGTCGTTAGACAGGGCATCCACTCCTGCGCAATCCAGTCCAATAATTCGGGCGGTTCGTTCAACCATCAGCCTGATTTCAGGGTGAACCTCATCGGTAACATCGGTGGCTGTTCCCCCTTGACTAAGATTAGCTGTAGTTTTCAGATATACCTTTTCTCCCTCCTTCGGGGAGTATTCCTGAGATAGTCCTCTCAGTGATAAGAGCCTTTCAGTCATGTCATTGATGTCTATTCTGGTTAGAACATTTTCATGTCCAAAACCTCGACGAGGATCTGCATTGATTTCTTGAATAAGATCTTTGATAGAGGTTCTTCCATCGCCTATTACATAAGCGGGTTCACACCTTGCTGCTGCAACATACTTTCCATCTATTACTAAAAGTCGAAAATCATCCCCATGAACATACTCTTCAACAATCACATCGGGATAAAAGGCTTTAGCTGCCCGAAAAGCCTTTTTTAATTGATCCGGATTGGTAATATTGATAGTGGACCCATTACCATGATTCCCCACATCCGGCTTAACAACAACAGCAGCTCCAATTTTATCGAATGCGGCTATAGCTTCTTCTTCAGTTGAAACTTTTTGACCGTTTGGAACCGGAATACCTGCCTTTTTTAAGTGTTCCTTTACACTTGTCTTCTCATCGGCAACTTCTACGGCAATAGCTGAAGTTTGACTGGTTATGGAAGCTTGAATCCGTTTTTGGGAGGCGCCATACCCCAACTGAATATAGCTATCTTCATTCAGTCGAATAAAAGGGATATTTCTCGATTTCGCTTCTTTAACAATACTCCAAGTAGTTGGCCCTAGCATATCATCTTCACGTAGAACCTTGAGATCGGAAACAATCTGGCTGACATCAAAGCTCTTTCCTTCTGCTATTGCTTCGAATAATGATATAGCCTCTTTCGCAGCTTTTAATCCTACAGATTCTACGAGGTACCGGAAAACCACTATATATATCCCTTTTTGGGATGTATCAAGGGTTTTTCCGAATCCAACTTTCATTCCAGCCAAGCATTGAAGCTCAATAGCAATATGCTCGATAATATGACTTGCCCATGTTCCATTTTGTAACCTTTGGATAAATCCACCAGGTTTTCCTATTGAGCATCTATGTTCATGCAGGGTTGGAATCAGTGTCACTAATCGATCCGTAAAACCTGCGATTTTATCTGAAGGCTTGCTTTCGTATTCCTTAATATCCAGCACCATGAATATAGCTGGACGTCTCGTGTGTCGATTTGGACCACTTAATGCTCTTAACTCTTTTATTTCAATCATCTATTCCTCTGATTTTTCTAGAAGTGGTATTAAAAACTGTCTTTCCTTGAGACTGTAACCATATCCGTTTACCAGTGAATGAATTCGCACATTTTCTACAGCAATAGGACCACCAGGTTTAATATCCAATATATTGGAATGTGCAATATCACTCCCATCAACGATAATGACCTGCCCAGTACCAATAACCTCAATTGTTTCATCTCCCTTGAGAACAACACCGGAATCTTCTCCAATACCAACTCCAATACATGCTGGGTTCGTTGTAACAATCTGAACAAGACGACCTATACGACCTCTTGAAATAAAATGAGTATCAAAGACGATATTTTCCACGAAACCAAATCCAGGAGTCATGAGGACTGTTCCTTTGAATAAAGCTTCTTCACTTTTTCCTTCATAAATCATAGTATCGGAAAATACAGCAGCACCGGCACTGGTGCCGACGATAAGAGCTCCCTTACCAAGCTGATTTTTAATAGCGTCAAGTATCTTTGATCCTCCTAAAATAGTTGTAAGTCGTAATTGGTCACCGCCAACAAGAAAAATCATATCCATATCATTGAGGATTTTGACAAGTGTACTATCGTTTGCTTGAATTCTTTCATTAATATTTAAAATTTCAATCCGGGATGCACCGAGGTTAGTAAATACCTTGTAATATTTTTTACCTCGTTGTTCAGGAGCTTCGCTTGCCGTGGTGATTACACCGACTTTGACATCGGTTTTTCCAACTTCTTGAATAACTCGTTTCATTACAATCTGTTCATTAGCTTTGTCTTCATTCCCGCCGATTGCAATAAGACGACCCTGGAAACAAGGTTTCAGTGCCATAATTATTCACTCTCCGTAAGATGTGACCACGCCATGCCGTTACGGGCATTTGCTGCACAATCGTTTGTAGTTAAAATGATGATTCCAATATCAATAGAATCATCAAACAGAGTCAACACTTTTTGTGCTGCATCATGTGGGTTCATTTTGTGTTCCAACCATCCATAGACTTCTTTGGCAAGAATTTTAACAGCGATAAATTCACCATCTCCGGTGCAGGCAACAGCTCCAGCAGGTCCACAAAACAAACCGCACCCAGGAAGGGGTACGTCGCCAACCCGTCCAAGGGCTGCTTTTGCTAAACCACCAGAACTGAGAGCTGCAGCAAATATTTTCCCATCAAAAGCAACTGCTCCTACAGTGTCACAAGAAAGTGTACTTCCAACATTTTTATGTGTCTTTTTAACACAAGGACTAATAAAAGGTTTTACTGGTATCTTTTGTTGTTCAGCAAAAAGGAGGGCACCTTTACCTACGAGGAGAATATGAGGAGAATGAAGCAAGACTTCTTGAGCGAGTTCAATTGGATTTTGAAATCCTTCTACACAAGCCACTGCTCCAAATGTACCATTACTCATCATGCATGATGCATCCAATTGAATAGTGCAGCCATCAATCCGGACTTGAGAGCCTATCCCTGCATTAAATCTTGGATCATTCTCCAAATATTTTACAGAATTAACAACCGCATCTAATGCTGAATTGCCTTTTTCCATTAAATCCATTCCGAGCTTAGCCGCCGATTGTGGTCCGTTGGATTCTTTAGGATCCGAACCAGATCCTCCATGGGTTAGGATTGCGCGTTTAAACAAATGCATTTTTTCCTCAATTTTAAATTATACTTCTCATTATGAAAAAGTTAAATCATCTGTTCCATTTCCAAATATGGAAACATCCAAAAAGAAATCGCATAAGTTAATGAAGGCATTCAAACACTCAAAAGGAATGATGGGTAATACCTTGTTGGACTTAGATATAAATATAAATTATATCAATTAAAGTTGGAAATGTAAATAAAATGGATTCCCTCATGATTAATCCACATTAAATAAATTTCTTCTGTCAATTTTGTCTTTTTAATCATTAAAAAAGCCCCTGAAACAGGGGCTCTATGATTGCGTTCTCCCCGTGACGGACTCGAACCGCCGACCTGGTGGTTAACAGCCACTCGCTCTACCAACTGAGCTAACGGGGAACAAATTAACTACTCAAAACTATAGTCTAAATCAAAAACATTCATCCTGTCAAGAATAAATTGATTAAAATTTAGATAAATATCGAGTTTTCAAATATTTATATTGACTGATTAATGGTTATTCAATGTATGGAGATTAGAAAGATTAAAAGGTGGGGATAAAGCTCGATAATTTAGATTTCAATCTGGATTCTTGAAATTTGATCCCGTGAAAAAATCCCTGATGATGTCAATATCGCCAGATAACAGGGTTCGGGGATCAATATAAAGCTTATCATCGAAAACACGTGTTATTATTGGCGGATTGTTTCTCCTCATGGCTCTTTCTAAAGATTCTAAGGAAATACCGGATGGTTTGATGGATAGCATGTGGGTCGGAAGACTATACAAAGGAAAAGATCCTCCTCCGATACGCGACTCGCCTTTTTCTATCGAAAGCTCCCAGGTGTGATCAACAGATTCCTTTATTATTCCATATAGCTTCTCGGATTCTTCCTTGAGGGATTTTGCTGATTTCGAAATCATGGAAAGTGTGGGGATTTCATCTTTTACTCCCTCATCATCGAAGTAAGATCGCAAAGTCGCCTCTAAGGCTGCGAAATTCATCTTGTCCATGCGAACTACACGGGCAAGAGGATTTACCCTTATGGTTTCTATATAGATGGATTTTCCGATGATTATTCCTGCCTGAGGACCACCTAAAAGCTTGTCTCCGCTGAAAAGTACAAGGTCGCATCCAAGTTTTACGCTTCTCGGGACTGTCGGTTCAAAATCCATGTCCATCTCGAGCATGTCAAGCATGAGTCCACTTCCAAGATCATAAACCAGGGGAATAGACGCACGTTCAGAAAGCTCTTTCAACTCCTTCAGGGACGCCTCTTCAGTAAATCCCATAATCCGGTAATTACTGGGATGAACTTTTAGTATCAAACTGGTATTTTCTGTTATAGCCTTCTCGTAATCTGATAGCTTGGTTTTATTTGTTGTACCAATTTCCCTCATTATCGTTCCGCTTTTCTCGATAATCTCGGGTATACGAAATGAATCTCCGATTTCGATAAGCTCCCCGCGGGATACTATTATCTCCTTACCTGATGCCAGAGTGTTTAGGGTCAGGAATAATGCAGCAGCATCGTTATTCACCACCATCGCACTTTCTGCTCCCGTCAGAAGTTGTAATAACTTTACTGCATGACTTTGCCGTGTTCCTCGTTTTCCTTCATCGAGATCGTATTCGAGATTACTGTAAGACATGGAAACTTCTTTAACTGCGTTGGCTGCATTCTCGGAAAGGGGAGACCTGCCAAGGTTAGTATGTATTACTACGCCCGTCCCGTTGACGACTTTAATTAAAGATGGTAAAAAATTTTTATCAGCTCTCGATTTTACCCACTCGAGTATTGTATCCTCATCATATGCGAAGGAAACTTCCACGGATTGCATTATTCTCTTCCGAGCGTCCTCTAATACTTCTCGTATAGATTGAACAAGTACGTTTCGGGGAATGTTCCAGTCAGGATATTTGCCATTAATCGCGTTTATCAGATAATCCACTTTAGGAAGATTTCTCAATATCGAATTTTTGTCCTGCATTTCGTCTCCGGTGATAAAAAATTTCGTGCTTGTTTATCTATCAGTAATCGTTGTAGGTGGCACAGGATGTTTCATCTTCCCATGTTGTAACTTTGGATACCGACCTGTTGTTATCATTGATTATTTCGGAAAAAACATCAAAAATGTGCTTGGAAATATTCTCGGCTGTTGGATTGATCTTATCGAATGGATGAACTTCATTGAGATATTTATGATCAAAACTTGCTAAAACCTTGTCGAGCTTTTTTTCAGCTTCGCCAAAGTCGATCAACATACCTGCATTATCAAGTACACTCGATTTTATCTCGACTACAACCTTCCAGTTATGACCGTGAAGGTTTTCACAATTTCCATGATAGTCGGTCAGCTTGTGGGCTGATGAAAAACTACCTTCGATCTGTATTGAATATGACATTGTTTTTTCAGCGAATTATCGCATCCCCATACTCTTCAACTTTTCCTTTGCTTTTTCTGATGCATACGTATCGGGAAAATTGATTATGAGATACTCGAGAGTTTTTTGACCATTAGTTGGATCATCTATCTCAAAATAGCAGTAACCCAGTTTCAACAGAGCATCGGGTACTTTGTTGCCATAGGGGAATTTCTCTTTGACCTTGCTAAATTCTTCGATTGCTTTTGTATAGTTCTTTTGATCATAATAACACTCACCAATCCAGTATTGAGCGTTATCGGCATAATCACTTTCAGGATAATTGTCAATCAACTCTTTGAAAATTGACTCTGCTTTATCAAAGTTCTCCTGGCTGTAATTCTCATAACCTTCATTATACAGCCCGGTGTCGGACTTTAAGATCGTTGTCTGTTTTTCTTCGGGTTGTTCTTTTTGAAATTCTGGTTTCGTTTGTGCAGTATCACCTTTATTACCTGAAGTGGTGTCCTCCATTGATACCGTTTCATTCTCGATTAGTTCTGTAACCTCGATCTGCTCTATGGCTGGTTTCGTTTTTTCAGGTTCGATTTGTCTTATCATGAATTGATTGGTCGATTCGGGCTCTTCCTTCTGTGGTTCAGTAATAAGGATCTCTTCAGTATCATCTGAAGAGATAGATTTTGAAGGAGAAATCTCATTTTCCAATAATAATATTTCAGTCATGAGTTTCTCGATGCGGATGTTATACTCTGAATTTGCTCTTCTCAATTCTTTGACCTGAATTTCGAGTTTCTTGAGATCTTCTTCCATCATGGAAATCTTTTTGTTTTGTGCACACCCACAAATCATAAGTGACAAAATCAATACAATAGTAAATGACAAATATTTGAAGTTACTCATCTTAGCCTCCCTTATTGAAAAAGTAAGGTTGAAAATGGTACATAAATATCATTCTTTAATTTGGATAAAGTTATCTCCTTCATGTGATTTTGCTGGGAAAGGTTTAATAATTTTATGGTGTTACCATTTATTTGATCATACATCAATGATTCGATCAGATATTTTGAAGATGAAACCCAGTCCTGCATTTTGAAATATATGATGCCAAGGAGCCTGTACATCGATGGTGACTCCCTCTGGAATGCATATTCGGAAATTTTCTCGAGCATCTTTGCATATAATTTCTTGTTATCCGACATGGAATCAAATAGGAGCTGTGGCAGGTCTTCAAAATAATTGTTAAGTATATCAAGGGCTTTAATTACAGGAAGATTATCAATGTCATCGAGAAAGGTATCTAAAAGCTTGTTAAAAAAAGTTTTATCCAAAAAGGAGGATATCATCTCGAGGTGAACTTCATTGAACTTGTCTTCCTGAATTGATTTTATTATATCAACATAAGCTGACGCTCCCCAGTTTTTCAGCATTTGAACAGCAAATTTGGAATCATCATTATTAACTAATTTCTGGATATAAAGAGGTATCATCGAATCCTTATCTTTAGATTCATTGATGTATCTTCGTATACTCTTGTCTGTGCTGATCGCAAATGCAAAATGTGAACCATCGGAATTAGTTGTTATCCGGGGTGCTGCGTGTTTTGTATTTATTCTCCAGAATATCTCTCCTTCATTATCCAATAAAATTATTTCATTGCTCGTGGATGTTGCTATAATTAAATTTCCGTCATTGCTTATTTTTGCGGTGAATTGATCTCGTTTCTTGAATTGTTTGCTCCATAATTCATTTAAATTGCCGTCAAAACAAAAAAGTTGACCATCAGTAGCGCTAATTATTATGTTTCCTTCATCTGTTATGGATATACAGGTTATATTCGATTTCAAATTAATTTCTGATAGATGATTTCCCTTCGAATCGACCATGAGTACATGAAAATTGGATAAGCCGTATAGTATTTTACTTCCATCATTGTTTATTGCAGTCGCCAAACAATGAGATGATACTTTTTCCTTGAATGATATCTTGCCCTTCTTGCGTGATAATAATCCAGAAGATTCTCTGTCGATCAGATAAATGAAATTTTTGTCGCCCGGTAAACTTGTACCGCATGATAATAATTTCCCGTCAGAAGAAATTGCCATACATGAAATGTCTATCTTGAAATCCCATGTGTCTTGATCGGATAAATTGCAGGATACAATCCTTTTATTACCGCAAATATAGGCTAATTCCTCTTCGTTGTTGAAAAACAGAAGATCGCGTATCTCCGTTGAATCCTGCCGCTTCAATACCTGGTTTCCCTTCTTATCCCAGATATAAACGAAGTGATTAGGTGTGCATGCTGCCAGATATTTACCCGAGCTTGACATGCAAATTGAATTGGCAAGTCGGTTGGTTGAAACCTTTAATGATTCCCTGATCATTTTGTAACCCCTATCGATTTTAATATCTAAAACACATGACCATCAACCATTTTGATGGCTCCTTTGACAATTGTCATGTAAGGTTTTCCCTTGACTTTCCAACCATCAAATGGTGTGTTTTTGCTTTTGGAATAAAACTTCATCTTATCAACAGTCCACTCTCTATCAAGATCAAGAATTGTTATATCCGCATCTTTTCCGATAGATAAACTTCCTTTGTCAAGATTGAGAATTCTTGCTGGATTTATGGTGAATTTTTCTACGAATTCTCTCAGGGATAATATACCATCGTGGTATATCCTGGAAAGAGATAAGGAAACGGTCGTTTCAAGCCCGATCAAACCACTGGGAGCATTGATGAAATCCAACTCCTTCTCCTGTGAAGCATGGGGAGCATGATCTGATGCTATTACATCTATTATTCCGCTCTTTAATGCTGACAGTATAGCTTTTCGATCCTCTTCATCTCGAATAGGGGGATTGACCTTTTTATTGGTGTCATAATCTGATAGATCTTTGTCGGAAAGCGAAAAATAATGGGGACAACATTCTCCCGTTATCTTCAAACCTTTGTTTTTCCAATATTCTAGTATTTGAATTGAACCTCTCGAACTTATATGAGCAATATGAACTGGTGTGGATACCATCCTGGAAAAAAGTGCGTTGCGGAATACAATATGCTCTTCGGATTCCCTGGGTGAGCCCGGTAGCCCTAGATAAGTCGAATAATAACCTTCATGCATTACCCCATCTTTTTTTAAATACGGATCTTCACAGTGACAGATTACAGTCAAACCGAACATGCTGGCATACTCGAGACCCCTGCGTAATATGTTTGAATCCATTATCGTGACACCGTCATCGGATAGAGCAGCAATGCCCGTGTTGTACATTTCACCTATCTCAGATAACATTTCACCCTTGAGACCTTTCGTAACAGCACCTACCGGGTATACATTACATCTGCCGTGCTTTTTTGCCTCGGAAAGAATGAATTCGGTTACCGATTGTGAATCGTTAACAGGATCTGTATTCGCCATACATGCTATGGATGTAAAACCTCCTGCTACCGCTGCCATTGTTCCCGATTCGATGGTCTCCTCATCTTCCCTTCCGGGTGATCGCAAATGGGTGTGCATGTCAATGAAACCGGGAGCAAGAATTTTGCCGGATAAATCTATGTAAAAATCCTTGTTCTCTGATGAATTGAATTCTGAAATATCGGAAGGAAAAGATGTAAAATTTTGTGGGTCAATTTCTTTTTCAATTGAATTTATCATACCATCGATAATCAGAACATCGGATATACAATCAATTCCCGAGGACGGATCGAATACTCTTCCACCTTTAAGCAGTAATTTCACGTTCTCTCACACCTCCAGTAAAAAGATAGAGTAATGCCATTCTGAGGGCTAGTCCATTTGTTACCTGATCTAGAATAACAGAAAAGGGACCATCAGCCACTTCTGGATCTATTTCTATACCTCGATTCAAAGGACCCGGATGCATTATGAGACATCCATCATTAACATTTCTCAATTTCTTGTTGTTCAATCCATATAACATTGCATATTCTCTGAGTGAAGGTAAAAGACCTTCATTCTGCCTTTCGAGTTGAAGCCTCAATGCCATCACCACATCGGCTCCCTCTAGTGCTCGATCGAGATTTGTTTCAACCTTGACATTATACTTCTCGATCTCGGCAGGGAGTAACGTCCTGGGTCCCAAAACAGTTAAATCAACATTATATTTCTTTAATAAATGAATATTAGACCTGGCTACACGGCTGTGAGATATATCACCAACTATTACGATTTTTAAATTCTCGATATTACTCTTGTGTTCCTTGATTGTAAAAAAATCTAAAAGAGCTTGGGTCGGATGCTCGTGGAATCCGTCTCCGGCATTTATTACTCCTGATTTAATCCGCTTGGACATGAAATAAGGTGTTCCGGCTGTACTATGTCGAACCACCATTATGTCAGGCTTCATCGCTTCTAGATTTTTTATCGTGTCCAGCATCGATTCACCTTTTGAAAGACTGCTCGACGATGGTGAAAAGTTGATTACATCAGCACTGAGGATCTTACCTGCTATTTCAAAGGAGGTTCTTGTTCGTGTGCTGGGTTCATAAAAAAGGTTGATTACTGTCTTGCCTCGAAGTGTCGGAACCTTTTTTATGTTGCGGCTCAATATCTCTTTGAAAGATAACGCCGTGTCAATGATAAGGTTGATCTCGATAGAATCCAGATCTTCAATCTCTAATAAATCTTTTTTTCGCATTGACATAATAGTCTCTCAAGTGGATTTTATTTTTAAGACTTTATCCTCACCATCATGCTCTTTGAGAAGAACCTGAATGGTTTCTTCTTGAGAGGATTGTATCGTTTTACCTACTATATCAGGATGTATGGGAAGTTCACGTAAACCCCTGTCAATAAGAGCTATAAGCTTAATCAACCTGGGTCTGCCAAAATCCATGAGACCTTCCAGTGCTGAACGAATCGTTCTGCCCGTGTAAACAACATCATCTATAAGGATTATATCTTTATCGGTAATAGAAAATCCTATCTCGGTTTTTCGAAGTACTGGTTGCTTCGAGTGAATGGCAAGATCATCTCGATAGAAATTTATGTCCAGTATTCCAACTGGTATCTGCTTGTTGGAAAAATCTTCGATTTTATCCCGGATCCTCTGTGCCAGATAAACTCCCCGGGTCCTGATACCGATCAAAGCTATGTTATTGAGCTTCTCTGTCGTCTCGATGATAGCTTTTGCAAAACTGTTTACTATTTTTTCGATATCTGATTCTGTCAGGATTATTTCTTCAAGCTTATCTTCCAATTTTTCACCCTCTATACATGTTGATAATTTTATTTATTATTGATACTCCCTGTTATTGGAGATAATAATTAATCTTCGGGAATTGCTATTTCATAAT
>Ga0272441_10011843_pt1 | contig 12866 bp, 12 predicted proteins | sample SSMProp6N_FD_193582 | JGI IMG/M metagenome (GOLD analysis project Ga0272441, IMG submission 193582) | Marine sediment archaeal communities from Little Sippewissett salt marsh, Falmouth, MA, United States - SSM-Prop-6N | ecosystem: Environmental > Aquatic > Marine > Wetlands > Sediment ...
TCCTCCACAACAGCGGGCCCCGCGTATCCGCCACGACCGCTCGCGCCGAGGGGCACACCCGGGGCGATCTTCATGTCATTGGTCCAAAGCGGCAAATGCCGGGGGTTTGGGGGCAAAGCCCCCAGGAGACACGGAAGTATCCGAAAACCGGATGAGCCCCAAAAAACTGCTGAAGCCATTTGGAAAATGATCGAAAATCGCAGAAAGCAGGAGAGAACTGACGTTCGACTGCAACGAGAGTGAGTTTTGGACCGAAATGGGGGCAAGCAGTAAACACCAGAGGGGAAGGCAAGTACTTATGAAACAGAGGGTTGCGATAATGGAGCCAATGGGATTCGAACCCACGACCTCTTGCATGCCATGCAAGCGCTCTCCCAACTGAGCTATGGCCCCGTTTGTTCCAATCCTACCAGAGAACCGACCGGCGGGCAAGCACTTTTTCGCAAGGATTTTGGGCTTGCGGCCGGCGGCGGCGGGATTAGACTCCGTTGATTCCGTGATTTGTGTGATATCGGGGAACACCGCGCCTCCGCCGGTGCTAGTATGGAGTGGCAAGAAAGGGTCGAATCATTGATCGAAAGACAACGCATAGAGATCACCGGTCAGGTCCAGGGGGTGGGCTTTCGGCCCGCAGTGTACCGGCTGGCCCGGGCCCTCGGGCTTACCGGGACGGTCTGGAACGATACGCGGGGCGTTACGATCGAGCTTCAGGGCCCGAAAGAGCAGATCGATGCGTTTGTGGCTCGCTTGCAATCGGGCCGTGACAAGCCTCCGCTGGCGCAGATTCAATCGTGCCGGGTGGTGGCTGTCGAGCTGCGGCAGGGCGAGACGGGCTTCACCATCGAGAAAAGCGACTCCGAGGGGACGGCTCTTTCGCAGGTGACCGCCGACATCGCCACCTGCGCCGATTGTCTGGCTGAATTGAAAGACGCGCGGGACTTTCGGTACCGCTATCCTTTCATCAATTGCACCAACTGCGGGCCGCGGTACTCCATCGTCAAAACGATCCCCTACGACCGGCCCAACACCACGATGTCGGGGTTCGAGATGTGCCGGCGCTGCGCGGGGCAGTATGCTGACGTCGGCGATCGGCGTTTTCACGCCCAGCCGGTGGCATGCCCGCAATGCGGACCCCGCATCTGGCTCACCGACCGGGCCGGCGGGACATTGCAAACGGAAAATGACGAGGCGATTGCCGAGACCGCGAAGCTGCTGCGCGCGGGCAAAATCGTCGCGATCAAGGGTGTCGGCGGATTTCACTTAGCCTGCGACGCGCTCAACGGAGAGGCCGTAAAGCGTCTGCGCCGACGCAAGCGGCGCGACCACAAGCCTTTCGCGCTAATGGCGGCTTCGCTGGAAACGGTGCGCAAGTATGCCCATGTGGATCGTGCTGCCGAGGCTGTACTGACGAGTCCCCAGAGTCCCATCGTCCTGCTGCCGAAGAGGTCCGACGCTGCGATTGGTCCTTCCGTGGCCGAGGGTGTCAGCACGTTCGGTTTCATGCTGTGTTACGCACCACTGCACCATCTGCTCTTCGCCGAGGGGCTCGAGGTCCTGGTGATGACCAGCGCGAATATCTCCGACGAACCGCTTATCTGCAAAAACGAGCGGGCCCTGGAGCGGCTCGGGGACGTGGCGGACGCTTTCCTCATGCACGATCGCGAGATCTATCGACAGGTTGACGATTCGATCGTGCATTTTGTCGCAGGCGGTCCCGCTCTGTTGCGACGCGCGCGAGGGTACGTCCCGACGCCCATTCTCATGGAGACCTCTTCGCGTCAGGACATCTTCGCGGCCGGCCCGGACATGAAGAACACCTTCTGTTTCGCAAAGCAGAATCAGCTTATCCTGAGCGAGCACATCGGCGATTTAGAGGACGCGGAGGTTTACCATCATTACGTTCGGTCCGCCGAGCATCTGGCCGGCCTGTTCGAGGTGGAGCCGAAAGTGGTGGCCTGCGACATGCACCCGGGCTATTTGTCCACGCGATATGCGAGTTCTCTTCCGGGTGTGCGGGTCATTGAGATCCAGCATCACTGGGCGCATATCGCCTCGGTCCTGGCCGAGCATGGGCGCAGCGGGCCGGTGATCGGCCTGGAGTGCGACGGGACCGGGTACGGAACCGACGGCGCCATCTGGGGATGCGAGTGCATGATCGCCTCGCTGACGCAGTTTGATCGCTTCGCGCACTTAGCCTACTATCCGTTGGCCGGCGCCGACAAAGCCAGCAAAGAAGCGATTCGACCGGCTTTGAGTCTGCTGAGAGAAGCGTACGGGGACGAATTCGCCCTGGAGGATTTCCGGTGGCTCCTCTCGCGGATCGAGCCGGATGAGAATAAACTGCGATTTGTCCTCGAACAGATCGAAAAGCGGGTCAACACCGTGAGCACATCGAGCCTCGGTCGCGTTTTTGACGCGGTCGCGGCCTGTCTGGGGCTGGGCTCGTACAATCATTTCGACGCGCAACTGCCGATGGCGCTAGAGTCCGTCGCGGACGCAGATTGTACGGACAGCTACGAGTTCGATCTACGCGAAGCCGGAGACAAACCCCTGCAATTAGACCTGCGCCGAATGCTGCGCGGGATCGTCGCAGATGTGAAACGCGACGTTCCCCCCGCAATCGTCTCGGCGCGATTCCACAATACACTGGCCGAGGCGCTGCTGGCCCTGGCTCAAAAGGCCCGCAAAAAAACGCGCCTCGACGTCGTGGCCTTAAGCGGCGGCGTCTTCTGCAACCGCTGCCTCCTCAACCGCCTCGTCAAGCGTCTGGAGGAAGAGAGCTTCACGGTCTTACTAAACCGCGCCGTCCCCTCCAACGACGGAGGCATAGCCCTCGGCCAAGCCGCCATCGCCGCCAGCCTCATCTGAAAGGATGGTGGGGCAAGCCCCACCCTACAACTGACTTGCTGAGCAGGGCGTTCGTCCCTGCGAACGCAAACTACGGGTCGGCTTTCAGTATTCGGCGGACCACCGCTTTCAGCTCCGGCACGTCTCGCTGTGTAATTTGCCAGATCCTCTCCATGTCGATGCCAAGGTAGTCGTGAACCAGCACGTTCCGGAAGGCCGCAATGCGCTGCCACTCGACCCCAGGATAGCGTGTTCGCGTGTCGTTCGAGATCCGTTGGGTTGACTCGGCCATGGTTTGTAGATTTCTCAATACAGCATCCTGTAACGTATGCGATGCCAGGAATGTCTCCTTTCCATTCGCCGTATTTTCCTCGATGCGGCGAATGCATTCCAGGATGTGACGGAAATAGGCGGTGTCGTCCTTCATAGGGGCACGGCCTCGCGAAGGACCTGGTCACGGAGGTAGGGGTTGAGGCCCCGGTCGGTTACGATTTCGACGCGTCTGCCGAGCGTTTTTTCGAGATCGAGGATGAGGCCTGCGGGAAACCACGAGCTTGTTGTGGGGCCCGCCTCCACCAGAAAGTCCACGTCGCTGTCGGGGCGGTCCTCACCGCGGGCAACCGAGCCGAATAGTCGAACGTTCCGCGCCCCATGCTTGACGGCAAGACGTAATATTTCATCTCGCTTTTCTTCGATGAGCTGTTTGAGCGTCATGGATACGTTCGTTTCTCCGACGTTGCAGTTCCCGGCCACATGTTTCGCTGACTTGTATGAAGAATAGAGGCGCCCGGGGGCCCTGTCAAGCCTTGTGCCTGCGTCCTCTTGTCGGATATCCGGGGGCGTTGCGCGTTTGGGTGAGGCAGGGCCGCGCGCGTCTGTAGGGGCAACCCTCTGTGGTTGCCCTGGTTGGTCATGCCCGAGACCCGATAGGCATCAGCGGGGCGGGCAGGCACCGCGACGCGCCGGGGTTCCTACGGGGATTCGGATGGAACATCCATGCCGGGATGTTCTCGCAGCCACCTCGGGGGGGCGCGCGGGCGGATTTGCCGGCGGCTCGTGTGTGTGAAAAGATTCTGGCATGCGGGTGGCAGCGTCAAGCGGCCGCTTGGCGATGGGGGACTTGTCTGCTGCGTGTGGCGCGTGCACTGGGGCGTTGACCGGAGCGTTGCGCAGGCGTAGAATGACCGCCACAAGCAGTGATTTGCATGCACAGGCGGATGGCGGGGGCCGTAGATGTAGTAACAGAAGTTGAAGTAACGGGTGACGATATGTGTTTGGCAGTACCGGCACGGATCATTGAACTGGACGCCGATCGGGCGGTTGTCGATGCGATGGGCAATCGCTGGAAGGCCAAGACCACGCTTCTACCCGAGGCCAAGCTCGGGGACCTGGTCCTGGTACATGCGGGTTTCGCCATCTCGCTGGTAGACGAGGAGGAGGCGAAGAAGACCTGGGAGCTGTTTGCCGAGATCAGCAAGTTTGACGAAACGCCGAATCGAGTGTCCGGATAGTGCCTATGCTGGATCGAATCGCCAGAGCGCAGCACGTCATCGGTGAGGCTTGCACGAAGCTGAACCGGCAGATCACCATCATGGAGGTGTGCGGGACGCATACGGTTTCCATCTTTCGCCACGGGATTCGTTCGACGTTGCCGGCGGGGCTGAAGCTGCTGTCCGGGCCCGGCTGTCCGGTCTGCGTCACGGATCAGGGGTACATCGACGTTGTCCTGGAGTTAGCGGGGCGCGACGATTGTCTCATCGCCACGTATGGCGACATGATTCGCGTGCCTGGAAGCGCCGGATCGCTGGAGACGCGCTCTTCGAGAGGCAACGTACGAGTGGTCTTGAGCACCGACGACGCGCTGACGCTGGCGCGAGAGAATCCGGATATGACCGTCGTTTTCATTGCGGTCGGTTTCGAGACGACCGCGCCGGCGACGGCAGTCGCGGTCAAGGAAGCGGCGGATCAGGGCGTTGAGAATTTCTGCATTCTCAGCGGACACAAGCTGGTCATCCCGGCGATGCGGGCGCTGCTCGGAGGCAAGAACGATCGCGTCGATGCGTTCCTGTGTCCTGGTCACGTCAGTGTGATCATCGGTTCTCATGCGTTTGCAGAAATCGTGGACGATTTCCAGCGGCCGTGCGTGGTCGCGGGATTCGAGCCGTTGCAGATCATCGAGTCTCTGGCCGAGATTTGCCGCCAGCTTTCAGCCGGTTCGGCTGAACTGAAGTCCATGTACGGCGCGGTGGTAAGCGAAGCAGGCAACACGGCCGCCCAAAAGATGATCGCGGAGTGTTTCGATGCGGTCGATGGCTGCTGGCGGGGGCTGGGTAACATTCCCCAGAGCACGCTCGTGCTCAAGGAGGAATATGCTCGCTTCGACGCGTTTCGGCGCTTCGGTGTGGAGGATAAGCCAGGCGAGGAGAGCAGCGGATGTCGTTGCGGCGAGGTCCTCTGCGGATTGATAGAGCCGCCGGAGTGCGCGTTGTTTGGCACGCGGTGCAGCCCTGAGGAGCCCATCGGTCCCTGCATGGTCAGCTCCGAGGGCACATGTGCGGCATGGTACAAATACGGGCAAAGGAAATAGAACAGACGATGACGAACGATCCGAAGAAAGTCTTACTGGCACACGGAGGCGGAGGCCTGCTTACAAGCCGGCTGATCCAGGACCATGTCCTTCCCGCGCTCGAGAACGATACACTCGCGGCGCTCGGTGATTCGGCGCACCTGGAATTGGATTCCAGCCGGATTTGTTTCACCACCGACGGCTACGTCGTCAAGCCGTTGTTTTTCCCGGGAGGAGACATCGGCAAGCTGGCCGTCTGCGGGACGGTGAACGATCTGGCGGTGGCCGGATCGAGGCCCGTGGCGCTGGCTCTGTCTTTGATTATCGAGGAGGGATTGGAATTCGATGTTTTGGACAGGATCCTGCGAAGCATCGGCGAGACCGCACGCGAGAACAACGTTTCCGTCGTGACGGGAGACACCAAGACCGTCGAACGCGGCTCGGCCGATGCGATCTTCATCACCACGACCGGCGTGGGCGTCAAGTTAATGGAAGCAAACCTCGGATTCGACCGAATCGAAATCGGCGACAAGGTTCTCATCAACGGAACGATCGGCGACCACGGCATGACGATCATCTCGCAGCGGGAAGGCATCTCTTTCGACTCCCCGCTGGAGAGCGACTGCGCGGGCCTTGCGGGTCTGACGGGCGCTTTGTTTGAGAAGGTTTCGGGCATCAAGTTCATGCGCGACGCCACGCGCGGCGGGTTGGCCGCGGTGTTGAGCGAAACCGCCGAAGGCAGCGGCAAAAGCGTCAGTATTTCCGAGACCGCCATTCCGGTAGGTCCGGCGGTCCAGGCCGCCGCCGATATGCTGGGCTTCGACGTGCTGAACATCGCCAACGAAGGCAAGTTCGTAGCGGTTGTCTCGGCCGATCGTGCAGAGGAATGTCTGAGTATCTGCCGGGACCATCCGTTAGGCACAGACGCCGCGATCATTGGCGAGATCGTGCCCACGCAGGATGCGCCCCTGGTGAAACTGACAACAAGGATAGGGGGCACGCGAATCGTACAAACGCCATACGGGCGCGAGCTGCCCAGGATCTGCTAATGCACGAGACGACCATAGCGCAGAGCCTGGTGGAGGCGATCGTGCAGGAAGCCGAGAAGCGGCGTGGCAAACCCGTTCGGGCGAAGATGAGTTGCGGCGAGCTCAACGCGGTCAATGACGAAGTACTATCGTTTGCGTTCGATGCCGTTGCCGCCGGGACGCCGTGCGAAGGGATGAAGCTGGAGATCGAGCACAAAACGTTGCAGGCAAAGTGTCGCAGTTGTGAACGCACCTTTGCCGTGGAAATGTCCGATGTGAGGTGCCCGCACTGCAAGGGCGAAGACTTCGAGCTGCTTCCCGACGCGCCTTTGATTCTGGAAGAGATCGAATTTGAAGAAGGAACAGATGATGAGCAAGATTGATGTTGGCCAGCGGGTTCTGGGCGCCAATGACGCACATGCTTTGAAGAACAGCCAGCTTTTGCGGTATCGCAAGAAGCTGTGCTTGAACCTGATCTCCTCTCCCGGCTCGGGCAAGACGACGCTGCTGGTGCGAACGATCAGCGATTTGAACGCGACGATCAAGATGGGTGTCATCGAAGGGGACGTTCAAACGGATATCGACGCCGAGCGCATCCGCGCGACGAAAGCGCCCGCGATTCAGATCAACACCCAAGGCGCGTGCCACCTGTCGGCCGCACAGGTCGGAAAGGCTCTGGGAGAACTGCCTCTCGATAGTCTGGATGTAGTCTTTATCGAGAATGTTGGTAACTTGGTTTGTCCTTCCGCGTTCGAGTTGGGTGAAGATGGGAAGGTTGTCCTGCTGTCTGTGGCGGAAGGGGATGACAAACCCATCAAGTACCCTGCCATCTTTGCGAAATCGAAGGTTCTGCTCATCAACAAGATCGACCTGCTCGCAGGCGGTTTGCACGTCGATTTTGATCTCGACCGGGCGCAAGCCGATGCGCGGAAGCTCAATAAGGACATCGTGGTGTTTCCCGTCTCGGCCAAGACCGGAGAAGGGATGCAGAACTGGTATGACTGGCTTACGACGCAGGTACAATCGTTGCGATAGGGCTGTGCTTTGTGTGTTTCAGTCCGTTCCTGCGGGGGTTTCGCGATAGAGGCCGCGCTCGTTGACGTATTCGATTACGTCTGGATGAAGCATTCCCGCCACGTTTCCGCCGGCGCATAACCGCTTTCGTATTTCCGTGCTACTGATATCGAGAAGGGGGGTCTGCACGACGTTGCGTTTGAGCTTGCCGACGCGCTCGGCTCCCCATACGGACTCGAATTGATCGAAATCGGGCGTTCGATAGCCGGCCCGCTGCATCGTCGTAACGGTGCACTCGTCGATGAGCGCTTCGATTCCGTACCAGTGCACCAGATCGTTGATGCTGTCGGCGCCGAGCAGCCAATGAACGGTCGTTTCCGGTCCGTACTCCTTCTTGAAGTGACGCACCGTTTCGAGCGTATAACTGGGAGCGGGACGATGCAGCTCGCAGTCGCTCACGAGAAACGTTTCGTGGTCCGCAAGGGTCAACTCGATCATGCGCAGTCGATCGGCGTCGTCGGCGTGAGGAGCGAATCCTTTTAAAGGCGAACACTTAGCCGGAACGAAGATGACTTTCTCCGTTTGGATTTGCTTCGCGGCGGCCGCAGCCACCGTGGCGTGACCCAGGTGAATGGGATCGAACGTGCCGCCGAACAATGCGATTCTGCTTCTAACCATGAACAACTAACAAGTAAATTGTGCGTTTCTTCCTTCGTTCCACACGACGATCGCAAAAAATCTGCAACTCAAACCAGAGATCAAGAAACATGGTTTGGTCCAAGAAGTCAAGTAGCTTCGGTGTTCTTGTGATTCTTTCGCGGCGTTGGGGAAACATTGTCACTCGCGTTTGTTGTCACGAGTGTTTGCGACGGCGCCACCCATGAAGCACGTACAAGAAGGGTATGAGCAGGGAAAGAAGCGATGAACGCACGAGTGTGATTGCGTGACGTCACGCGACAGGAAGCATGTTGCATCGCGGCGCGGCGCCGGTTGTCACGTTGGATTCGCCGCAGTGACAATGGCGCCCGAGAAAAATTTTTATGAAGTAATTGTAAATATCTGGACGATAAAGAACATAAGCATTGTAATGACCAGTTATCGTGATGATATTGACAATGAACGCGTCGGTAATTTTCGTGTTATCGAGTAAAGTAAACACAGAAAGCATCGTTTCGTAATCAGCTTGAAGGAGAAGAGTAATGGCCAAGAAGAAAGCAAAGAAGAAGACCACGAAGAAGAAAGCAACGAAGAAGAAGGCCACAAAGAAGAAAGCAACGAAGAAGAAAGCAACAAAGAAGAAAGCGACAAAGAAGAAAGCAAAGAAGAAAACCACGAAGAAGAAAGCCACAAAGAAGAAAGCAAAGAAGAAAACGGTGAAGAAGAAGAAATAGCACCGGCGCTTCGTCGGTAGCCTGCTCGAGCGCATCGGCCCGGAAGTGGCCGTTGAGTTGAGCCGATCACCGAGCTTCGCCGGGATGAACATCCAGGCCCGGCAAGCTCGCTTCCGATTGCATTCATTGCAGCAGGCTTTGAGGAAATGGGAGGTTCTCCGAGAGAAGGAAACCTTCCATTTTTTTGTTTGGGGCCATGGTGGCCCCGAAGGGGCCGGCGAGACCCCTCCGGGCGGACTTTCAGTCTCATTTCTTGAAATTCCTGCGTATGGGCCTATACTGTTTCGCTGCCTCGTTGTCTGTCGCAGCGCGGCAAACGGTTGAGCAACGCCACGTTAGGAGAAATGATTCGATGGATTTCTTCCGTTATCGCGGAGGCCGGTTGTGGGTCGAAGAGGTGGATGTCGAGCACATCGCCTCGGAGGTCGGCACGCCCGCCTACATCTATAGCAAAGCCACCCTGGCGGACCATCTTCACAAGATAGAAGAGGCTTATAAAGAACTGGACACCGTAATTTGCTTCTCGGTCAAGGCGTGCGGGAACGTGAATATCCTTCGATTTTTGGCCCGCGAAGGCAGCGGGTTCGACATCGTCAGCGGCGGGGAGCTGTACCGGGCGTTGCGGGCCGGCGCCGATCCTTCCCGGATCGTCTATGCCGGCGTGGGAAAGAGCGACACCGAGATCCTCGAGGCGCTGAACGCGGGCATCGGATACTTCAACGTGGAATCGGAGCAGGAATTGGAAAACCTGATCCGCCTGGCGCAGCAGAACGCGGGGGCAAGGAAAGAAAAGCCGCGGGCGGCGCTGCGTGTGAATCCCGACATCGAGTATGGCGCCCACGCCTTCCTTACCACGGGGAAAAAGGAAACCAAGTTCGGCGTGGATATCGAAAGGGCGATCCAGGTCTTCGAGCGATACGGTGGCAACGACGCGGTCGACCTTTGCGCCGTTCACGTTCATCTCGGCACGGGCGGCAAGACCATCGATCCCTACGTCGAGGCGGTCGAGAAGATCCTGACGTTGATCGAACGGCTGCGCGAGCGCGGCCACGCGATTTCCGCGCTGGATTTAGGCGGCGGCTACGGCGCCGATTACGAAACGGACACGGTTCCCGGTGCGGCCGAGTACGCCGCGGGGATCGTGCCGCTTTTGAAAGACAAAGGTCTGAAGCTCATCCTCGAGCCCGGCAAGAGCATTTGTGCCAACGCCGGCATTCTTCTGACGCGTACGCTCTATACGAAGCAGGGAGGCAGCAAGAAGTTCGCCATCGTGGACGCCGGCATGAACGATTTGATTCGTCCGTCGCTCTACGACGCGTTCCATTTCATCTGGCCGACGGCTGTGTCCTCGCAGTGGGCGCCGCCGGCGCGCAGCAAAGAGTTGAACCTCGACGGCTGCGAAGTGGTTGATGTCGTCGGTCCCATATGCGAGGGCGCGGACTTTTTCGCCAAAGACAGGGCCATGCCTCCGGTTCAGCGGGGCGATCTGATGGCGGTCTTCACCGCCGGCGCCTACGGGGCCACGATGAGCAGCAACTACAACGGTCGATGTCGCGCGCCGGAGGTTCTGGTGGAGGGCGATCAGTTCCGCGTGATTCGCAGACGCGAGACCTATGAAGATCTGATTGCTCTGGAGCAGTAATACCGATTAGCAAATTTGTTGGGCGGCAGCGTCGATGTCATCCTGCGGGGAAGCCGAATCCCGGCGCGCCGGGATGGCTACGGAACGGGAGGTTGCTCTCGGCCGCAGGTGAGATCCTCCACTGCGTTCAGGATGACAAGACCGCCGACGAATTTAGCATAATTCGTATGACAAGCGACGGAGCAATAGGGCGCGTCGGCACAGGCGGGGCTGCGGTCAGAAGTTTCGTTCCACGAACCCGGTATCGACCTTGCCCTTGACGAACAGGTTGTGCGAGAGAATATCGAGGCAGGCGGGAATGGTGGTCTTGACCGGCTCGATGATGAACTCCTGGAGGGCCCTTCTCATGGTGGCGATGGCCTCGGTGCGCGTTTTCTGGTGGACAATCACCTTGGCGATCATCGAGTCGTAGTGGGGCGTGATGTTCCAGCCCTGGTGGACGTACGTATCGACTCTGACACCGGGCCCGCCGGGGGCGATGAAGCGGCTGATGGTGCCCGGGCAGGGCGCGAAATTGTTGGCTGGGTCTTCGGCGTTGATACGGCACTCGATGGCCACCCCTTGATGCTTGATGTTCTTCTGCCGCAGGCGCAGCGTGTGTCCGCTGGCGATCTTGAGTTGCCATTTAATGAGGTCGTGCCCCGTGACCATCTCTGTTACGGGATGTTCGACCTGGATTCGCGTGTTGGCCTCGATGAAGTAAAACTTCTTGTCCTTGTCCAGGAGAAACTCGACCGTGGCCGCACTGGCGTACTTGGCGTCCTTGATCAGTCGCAGCGCCGCCTCGGCCAGTCGCTGGCGGTCCTTTTCCTCCAGCGCCGGACAGGGCGATTCCTCGATCATCTTCTGGTGACGCCTCTGGATGGAGCAGTCTCTCTCGTAAAAGTGCAGGGCGTTGCCTTCCTTGTCGGCCAGGACCTGGACTTCCACGTGCCGGGGCTCGACGATGAACTTCTCGATGTAAACGCTGCTCTCTCCGAAGGCGGCCTCGGCCTCGGTCCGAGCGGCGCTGTAGGCGCTGCGCAGACTGATGTCGTTGTGCACGACGCGCATCCCGCGTCCGCCGCCTCCGGCTACCGCCTTGATGATCACGGGGTAGCCGATCTCGTTGGCCAGCTTGAGCGCCTCGGTGTCATCGGGGATGGTCCCTTCCGAGCCCGGAACCGTGGGGACTTTGGCCTTTCGCGCCAGCTTGCGCGCCTCGACCTTGTCGCCCAGCAGGCGCATGGCCTCGACCGGGGGGCCGATGAAGACGATGCCGCAGTCGCGGCAGATTTCCGCGAAGTTGATGTTCTCGGCCAGAAACCCGTAGCCGGGATGGATCGCGTCGACGTTGGTGATCTCGGCGGCGCTGATGATGCGCGGAATATTAAGGTAGCTCTGATTGCAGTCGGGCGGTCCGATGCAGACCGCTTCGTCGGCAAGCTGTACGTACGGTGCGGTCCGGTCGGCTTCGGAATAGACCGCCACCGTCTCAATGTCGAGCTCGCGGCAGGCCCGAATGATGCGGAGGGCGATTTCACCTCGGTTGGCGATCAGAACTCTCGAAAGCATTTCCTCTTACTCGTCTCCGTGCACAGGCTGCCATTAGTTAGCTGAAGTTTTGCAAAACTCTTCTACTCAAGTGGAAAGGGGCGCGCGATTCGTCTGTCGGGCTCAGTCCGGCCTGACCTTGAAGAGGACCTGTCCGAATTCGACGGCTTGACCGTTGCTGACCACTCTCTCGACGATTTCGCCGCTGGTCTCGGCCTTGATCTCGTTCATCACCTTCATCGCTTCGATGATACAGACCACCGTCTGGGGGTTTACCGAGGAGCCGATCTCCACGTAGGCGTCGGAATCGGGGCTGGGCGCCTCGTAGAAGGTCCCGACAATGGGGGACTTGATCTCCAGGTACTGCTCGCTGTCCTGCGCCACGGGCGCCTGACCTGCAGCGAGGGCCTGAGCCTCGGGCGAGGCCGGCGGCGCGATGGCTCCGGGAACGGCGGTTATGATGTGCCCCACGGGTGCCTGCGGCTGCGAGGGGGCAGCTCGGCGCAGCGAAATTCGATCGTCCCCGTGCTGGATGTTGATTTTCACGAGGTCGTTCGCTTTCATTATTTCAATCAGCTCTTTTATCTTCGCAACGTCGGCATCGTTCTCGGGCATTACCGCGTCCTTTCCCCAGACCCCGGGTATATCGCATTCGGGGCCTAACAAAAAGTCCCCTGAGGGGACGTAAGAGACAATACTAGCAACAAACCAGTATACCTGCTGCCGGGACCTTTGCAATATAATTCCGGGGGTTCGCAGGGTGTGGTGTCTGGGCCATCTTTCGGGCACCATTGTCTTGGACCCTGGAGAGCTACGAGTGGCAGCATCAAGTCCGCCATCGCCAA
>Ga0272441_10011844_pt1 | contig 12866 bp, 8 predicted proteins | sample SSMProp6N_FD_193582 | JGI IMG/M metagenome (GOLD analysis project Ga0272441, IMG submission 193582) | Marine sediment archaeal communities from Little Sippewissett salt marsh, Falmouth, MA, United States - SSM-Prop-6N | ecosystem: Environmental > Aquatic > Marine > Wetlands > Sediment ...
GATCTGGAAGCGACATTGCTCAGCAACTTGAATCCAGAGCTGATTGGCAAGTTCCGGTCGATCAGAGATGAGGGACTTCGTGCGGCTGCCGGTTCCACTGATTTCGGAATGCTGTTCATCGGTTTCAGCCTTTTCTTGATTGTTTCGGCGGTACTGATCGTTGCCCTGCTTTTTAGACTTGGGCTTGAGAATCGGGCTCACGAGATTGGACTTCTCCTTTCTTTGGGCTTCCCCGCTCGCGGTGTGGGGATTGGTTTTCTTTGGGAAGGAGTTTTGATCGCCGTCGCCGGGTCACTCATTGGCCTGCTACTTGCCTGGGCGTATGCCGGACTACTGATAACAGGTTTGCAGACCATCTGGGTGGCCGCAATTGGGTCATCCTTCCTAAGTCTACACGTAGGACTCGCCACGTTGGCCACAGGGTTCCTTGCCTCGCTCGTTGCGATTATTGCATCGCTTTTCATAACGTTCCGATCTCTCGCAAAGCTCCCCGCGACTTCACTCCTGAAAGGGACAACCGAGAATTATGTTTCTCAGGGTTCCCGTTTCGCCGCTGCGATCTTCTATCTCAGTTTGGGAGCTTCGTGCGTTATCCTCTTGTATAGTCTCTTCGCAGCGTCTGAACCCTCTCCCGTCCTATTCTTCGGATTGGGTGCCGCCCTGCTGGTTTCAGGACTTTCTTTATTCGCCATTTGGCTGCGCAAAGAACGGCCGAGGCCGATCGCGGCCGCTGGATTCCTGCCAGCGGCACAGCTCGCCGCCCGGAATTGCGCCCGCAATCCTGGCCGCAGCCTCTTAAGCGGGGCACTTGTGGCAAGTGCATGTTTCGTAATCGTAGCCGTCGGGGCCAACCGCTCTCAGCCCGGTTCTGAGGTCCTGGAGAAAAGCTCCGGAGCCGGTGGTTTTGCGGTGCGCGCAGAGTCTGCGGTTCCCATTGTCAGAGATCTCAACAGCTCGGATTCACTGATCGATCTCGGCTTTGCCGATGCCGACATTGAAACTCTGGAGAAGGCGAAATTCTTTCGTTTTCGTGTTCGGCCCGGCGAGGATATCAGTTGTAAGAATCTCTACCAGCCCAGTGAGCCACGGCTGCTGGGTGTACCCAAAGAGCAACTCGAGCGCGGAGGATTTCGCTTTCAAAGCCTTGCCCGTGACACGGAAAGGCCCTGGGAGCTTCTTCAGGATGACTTGGGACCGAAAGTAATCCCCGCCTTCGGAGATGCCAACTCAGTCGCGTGGATTCTCCACCTTGCGCTGGGGGACGACCTGGTTGTAAAGAACGAAAATGGGGAAGAGATCCGTTTGAGGCTGGTAGGGCTTCTGGCACGAAGCATCTTCCAGAGCGAGCTTCTCATAGCGCAAGAGAATTTCGAGAATCATTTTCCAAGCCGCAGCGGTTTCTCCTATTTTCTCATTGATATTCCGCCTGATCGGGTTGGCGAAGTGACGACAGCTTTGGAGAAGACGCTGAGCAGATATGGATTTGATACGACTACAACTCCTCAGCTTCTAGCCGGATTCTTCGCCGTTGAGAACACCTATTTGTCCACTTTTCAGAGTCTTGGAGGACTGGGTCTGCTCCTCGGGACAGTAGGCCTGGGGATTATTCTCGTCAGGAACACAATTGAGCGTCGTGGTGAGTTGGCGACGCTCCAGGCATTCGGCTTCTCCAAGAAGAAGGTCTCATTTCTGTTACTCCTGGAAAACTGTTTTTTGCTTGGATTTGGAATGGCTCTCGGCACTTTCTCAGCACTTGTAGCAGTGGCACCCCATCTGCTGACTATGAGCGATTCAGTGCCTTGGGGTTCCCTGTTTGTCACCCTGCTTTCTATTCTGGCCTTCGGTACCCTGACAGGTTTTTTGTCCCTGAGAATTGCTCTTCGAACTCCACTCCTCTCTGCGCTCAGGGAGGAATAGCCCGATTCACAAGCTCAGTTGCTTCCCACGAGAAAAAGGCGATGCTCACCGCGCAGCAGGAGCTGATCAGCCACCGGAACAGGAGAGGCGATCATCTTCTCACCCATCGGGTTTTCAGAAACGACCTTCAACTCACCCGTGATACGGGCTACGAACACTACCCCGTCCTCGCGAGCTGCATACAGTTTTCCACCCGCGATAGTAGGTGAGGAATAATAACTGCTGCGGTGCTTGGGAAGGGCTCCTGCCCAAAGTGTCTCCCCAGACGCAGAATCGATACATGTAATCTCTCCCCGGTCTCTGAGCAGGTAAACCTTCTTGTCGTGCACTGCAGGCGTAGGGACAAAGGCCCCTATTTCTTCCCTGGTCCAAAGTCGATGCGTACTAGTGATGTCGCCTTTTCCACCGAGTCTGATTCCCGCCACATACTTTCCCCTCCCGTAAGTGACGACCAATATGTCGTCGGCAATCACTGGCGAGGCCACCGCTGGCCAGTTGGGTGTTTTTTCTGGATTGAAGCCGTTGCAGGACCACAAGAACTCTCCGTCGGAAACCCGATGGGCGGTAACATGGTCAGCTCCGAAGGCCACGATAATCTCCTGGCCTTCATACTCGACCACCAGTGGCGTTGTGTAGCTGTCCCAGTTCTCATTCGGGCAGTCATAGGGTCGATCGACCTGCCACGCAATTTCCCCAGTCTTCTTGTGGAAAGCGACCAGCCCCGACTTGCCTCCGTGCAGAACCATCCCCACCACATAGTCACTGGTCAATACAGGTGAGGTACCCACATCCCAATAAAGTCTGTCTTCTCCGAAGATCTTCTGCAAATTGGTCTTCCACCGCACTTCACCATCAAAGTCAAGCACCGCCAGCGTACCACTCTTGAAATAGGCGAAGATTGAATCACCGTCTGTCACGGGCGAAGGATTGCAACCGGAGGCGTTCCGGTGCTTGCCGCTTTTCTCCGGAGTCAAGGCAGTCTGCCAGCGCACTTTTCCGGAGAAATCCATGTCCAGGACACCATCCTTACTTTCAATCGGAGCCGTGACGATAATGTGCTCACCCCAGACAATGGGTGTAGAAAATCCCCTGCCGGGCAACTCATAGGTCCAGTTCAGACCATCGTGTTCTGACCATGTGGTCGGATAGCTGCCGGTCTCTGTACTACCCGTAGATCCGGGACCCCGCCACTGTGGCCAGTTCTGGCCGGCAGCTTCATAGGCCTGAAAGGCGAAAGAAAATACAAGAGAACAGACTATAGAGTAAAGCTGTTTTGCCATGGATCGCTCCCCTTAGAACATTAAGTTGTCTGGTCGGGTTTTCAATAGCATACCTGCTTCTGCTGTCTCCGAGAAGTTTTGCCCAAATTTTCTCGAGGACACCGGAGCAAAGACCCGGTTGGAGCCCTTGTTCAAATCCGATCTCGTGACTCACATCGGCACTAGGGTGAAATGCGGTAACTAACCATCTCTCGGGTGTTGCGAACCAGTAGCTGGCCATTGCCTATGGCTGGATTGTTCCAGGTCTTGCCCTCAACCGCCCCAAACCTTGCCAGTTCCATGTGCCTTTCGGGGGTGGCCTTCACAAGCACTAGATCACCTTTCTCAGTAACAATAATCAGGTGGCCACTGGCCAGCAGCACCTGCCCGTAACCATAGCGCCCCCCCTTCCACATCAATTCACCTGATGAGACATCGATACAGGCGAGAATGGCCTCGTCGAGTCCATAGATATAGCCTTCGTGGAGGACCGCGCCGCTGAACTTGTTTTTCATCCGATGCGTCTCCCACACGGCACTTGCCCTGAACTGATGGTCCTGCTGACTGACTTCCAAGAGGGCAGATCCGTGACCATAACCGGCGGAAATGAAAACGCGATTGGAGCCGGCCACAAGTGGCTGCGCAGCATTGACGTCGTAGGACGTGGACCACGGATGCTCCCAGAGCAGGTCACCCTCCGCAACCGTGAGCCCGACGACTCGTTCAGCTGTCACCACTAGCAACTGGCGTTGGCCGGCCAGGGTTACCAGCACAGGCGAGGTGTAGGATTGCCTATCACTCAGGGATTTCCATACAGGCTCACCAGTCCGCTTATCATAAGCAACGACGGAGTTGTCTGTGCTACCTCCCGGGAGAACAACAACTAAATCATCAACAACAAGTGGGGAGGCAGCCATCGCCCAGCTGAGATTGTCTGCCTGATTCTCGGTCAGGATGTTCTTGCGCCAGATGAGCTCGCCTGTGTTGGCCCCAAGGCATCGCAGTTCGCCTTCGGCTCCCAGGGCAAAAAGCATCCCTTCATTCCACGTAGGGGTAGCCCGAGGACCAGGCCCACCCATCGGCTCCTGGAAATGGGCTTCCCAGGAGTTGGTCCAAATCTCGAGGCCCGTCTTTATATCGTATGCGGCTACGACCTCCCGCTCACGACGCTGTTCAATAGTGAAGGCCTTCCCCTCTGCAATCACAAAGGAAGCATATCCTCCCCCAACCCTGTGGCGCCAAAGCTCCTCCAAACCGTCGGACCACTGCGTAATGATCTCCATCTCCCGGTAGTGCCCATCGCGGTCCGGTCCTCTAAAGTCGGTCCAATAGGCGTCGACCTTAGCCAGCGACTCCGCCCCAATACTTGCCGTCGCGTCAGGTTCGACATCCCCTGATAAAGACTTCGAAGCCAGAGGTATCAAAGACTTCTGTTCGGCCCGCTCCTCCTCCAAAGCTTCGTAGTGTCTCTCGCGGGTGCCAAAGTAGAAGATCGGGCGCATGGCGGAGCCATCCACCTCAAAACGTAGACCAAAGAACAGGACCAGGTGCACGATAGCAACCCCACAGATGAGAAGAGATCCCAGCAGTTTGCGAATCAACCCGATTCCAGACTTCCTCCAGAGCAGCACAAGTCCCAGGGGAGGTAACAGAATAGAGGCAACCAAGATAACCAGCCAGGACTGAATCCAGCCTACAGATTTGGATTGCATGCTACCGCCATTATCACAGGAAATTGGCCAAAAGTGATCCCCAAAGGGGCATCCTGCCTTTCAGCCAATGACTGCTGGAACACAGGCCTCTATCCTTCGGGCAGTGACTCTGAGAGGTGACAACCTCACTTATCTGCGATACAGTAAAGGAACTCGGTACGTCTGCCATCCATCTGCTGCGCTACACGCATGTAAATACGACTGTTGCAGATTGTGGGTGTGGCGAACACACTTTCACCGAGCTTGTTTTCAGCGACAAGTTCGAATCCCTCAGGATCTGCACGGAAGATGAAGGTCTGACCATCTTCATTGGTAGCGAAGATGTGCTCCCCTACGAGAACCGGCGACGCGGAGAAGGTGCCTCCAAGCCGGCCTTTCCAAACTTCCTCGCCTGTCTCAGACTTCCAGCACCTGGCAACACCAGCATCGGTCACCAGAAAGATGTGCCCCCTGTAGACCAGCATGGACGGAACATAGACACCTATGTTCTTCTCCCACGCAATCTCTCCTGAACCATCCGCTCTCACGGCAGAGACATGCTTTCTTGGGTAGCCACCACTGGCAAAAACGAGCTTCCCATCAGTCACGATCGACGTTACACACTCGGTCGTCGATCCCTCGATCTCCCACAGTTTTCGACCGCTTAGCGGATCGAAGCTGGAAACGAGATCACAGCCCGTGAGAAGAAGCTGTTTTCGGCCCGCCACCTCCAAAATAATCGGCGATGTATAATTTGCCTTCTTCGGTCGTTCCTGGCCCCAAACCACCTTTCCACTAGCTCGATCCAGCGCTGCCAGGGCCCCTCCGCCGCGGTTGTCTGCCGATACCAGCACCAATGAATCGAAAATGGCCGGAGAAGAGCCAAATCCCTGATGCAGGTCAAAATCCGAGATCCTGGTCTGCCAGAGCTGCTTACCCTCTCGTGTCAATGCAGTGGTATAAACCGCATCTCCATTGAGGAAGTTGATATAGACAGCCTGGCCATCAGATGCAACGGTCGCCGACCCCAGATTGGATTTCTTGTTCCCACCGTCCGGAAAGTTTCCGCGATGTACATCAGTTTTCCACTGCCGTCTTCCCGTCTGCCGATCGTAACAGATCACGGACTGTACCTCTGCTTCATAATCTGCGGTTGCCACGAAGACCTGATTACCAACGACGGTCGGAGAACCGTGCCCCCGACCCGGTACGGGGGCGCTCCATAAGATATTCTCAGTCTCGCTCCAGTGCAGAGGCGGTCGCTGATCTGCAGCCGCGATTCCGTCGCGGCCGTGCCCGCGCCACCATGGCCAATCATTCTTGTCTACTGAAATATCATGATCCGCCTCAGCCGCGTGCCCAAGCCCCATCGAAGCACTCAACAGCATGATCGCGAAAGGGCCCCATAACATTAACTTCCGGGGATAGTGGGATAAATACAAGTTCACCATATTCCAAACCTCTCCTTCCAAACCAACACAGCGCCAAATGCACCTAATCAAGGTCCAGGGTCACCTGATCATCGACGGAGCAAGAGGCGCAAAGCCCTAAATCGCAGCTGCGTCCCGATCGCAGTGCCAGCGCACCGGTAGGGCAAGCCTGTGCCGCGCGCAGTGCGGCTTTCTTCAGTCCTTCCGCCAACGGCTTGCCGAATGGTATTCCGACTGCCACCTGAAATCCGCGACCGAGTGGAGCAAGCCCGAATTCCTCACCCGCTTCCGCAGCGATGCGGACACAAGCGTCACACATAATGCACTTCCCTGGCTCATAGATGATTTCCGGATGGGTAGTGTCCTGGGAAAAGCCTCTCCGTTCACCGACAAAGCGATAAGGATCAACCCGGTACTCGGTAGCATATTCTCTCATCAAGCAAGTTTCTGACTTTCGGCACCCGCAAGTCAGACAACGCCTTGATTCAGCAGCCACCTGCTCCTCCGAGAGACCCCGATCGACTTCATCAAAGCTAGTGAGTCGGCGCTGGTCATCTATCATAGTCTGAGTCGGACGAGCAGACTTCTCAATCTCTCTAAAAAAGGAGGCCCGCTCTTCGTCACTAACCGCTCGCATCTCTACTCTGGTCATCTCCTCCGGGCCGACAACAGGTTGATTGCTCAAGAACTGATCAATCGAAACAGCCGCGATCCGACCCGCAGCAACGGCTCGTACTGCCAAATCAGCGCCGAGTACGGCGTCTCCTCCGGCGAAAACCCCCGGGATGTTGGTCGCCAGCGTTTTTGAATCGGAAGCAATCCCCCAGGAGGTCGTCTCAATGCCCTCCATTTCAGCAAGAGACGTATCCACCGACTGTCCAGTGGCTGCAACCACTGAGGAACATTCCACCTCGAATTCCGATCCTCTCACGGGTAGAGGTCTTTTTCGCCCCGAAGCATCCGGTTCGCCAAGCTCCATCCTCTGGCAAATAATCCTGAGTGAGCCATCATCCTTCTTCTCCAAACGCACGGGTGCAACCAGATACTCAATCTTGACACCCTCGAGTTCGGCGGCCTCCACCTCTTCCATCAGACAAGGCATTTCCTGCCTTGTGCGTCGATAGAGAATCCTGACACTTCCGGCACCCAGGCGGACTACGGTTCTGGCAACATCTATCGCTGTATTGCCACCCCCTATGACGATCACCTCATCACCTGTAGTTGAAGGGGTGTTTTTCGTGACTGATTCGAGAAGCTCGATACCGGAGAGGGCAAGCTCATCCCCTTCACAGCGCAGGCGCTGAGAACGCCAGGCACCGATGGCCAAAAATAGCGCATCGTACTTTTCCCGTAGCTCCTTCAGTGTGAAATCGATTCCCCAGGTGGAGTCCATTTGAAACTCAGCCCCGAGCCTTTCTATTGTTTCGATCTCAGCGTCCAGTGCTTCATAGGGCAGACGATACTCGGGAATTCCATATCGGAGCATTCCACCCGGTTTTTGCTGGGAATCAAAGAGCGTACAGTGGTGCCCCTTCTGCAGAAGAAAAAAGGCCGCCGCCAACCCCGCAGGTCCCGCACCGATGATGCCAACCCTCTTGCCAGTAGGTTCGCTCGCCACAGGACAGAACGGCTGATTGGACTCCCCATCACGGTCTGCTGAATACCGGTGCAAGGCACCAATCGCCAACCCGGCATCCAGATCACACCTGCGGCACCCCTGTTCACAAAGGCGCGGACAGACCCGTCCCAGGGAACCTGGCAGAGCGAGTTTCTCGAGAATAACCTGCTGAGAAGTGCGGGGGTTTCCCGAGGCCAGTTCGTAGACGAAACGGGCTATGTCAAGGCCCGCCGGGCATCGTGCCTGGCAAGGAGCAACACAGTCTCCAGCGTGATCTGACAGAAGTAGCTCGAGAGCCATTTTGCGTGCCTGTCGCACATCCTCACTGTTCGTTGTGATGACCATCCCATCCGAGACTGGAAGGGCACATGAAGGTGACAGATTGGAATTACCTTCTACCTGAACCGCGCACATGAAGCAGGAGGCCGAAGGCTCCAATACTGGAACAAAACAAAGCGTAGGTATCGAGATGCTCAGGCGCTGAGCCGCCTCGAGAACCGTAGTCTCGGGCTCTACTGCAATCCGCCGGCCATCAATGGTCACCTCGATCATCGTCTATATCACCTCGACAGCCTCATCCCGACAGACCTCCAGACACATACCGCATCGCGTACAGAGGTCGTCGTCGACTGAGTGCCTTTCATAGGGCAAGTATTCGATCGCATCGACAGGGCACGCCTGGGCACAGAGTGTGCATCCGATACACCTGTCGTTAATTCGATATCGAATCAAAGCGGAACAGCGCCCAGAGGGACATCGCTTCTCATTGAGATGGATCTCAAATTCGTCTCTGAAATAGCGCAACCCGGTCAAGACGGGATTCGGGGCTGTCTGACCAAGACCACAAAGACTGGTTCGGCCAATCCTGTCGGCAAGCTCTTCCAGCTCCTCCAGATCATGGGGGCGGCCGTGACCTTCACAAAGTCGATCCAGGATCTCCAGCATCCTTTTGATCCCGATTCGGCAGAAAGTACACTTGCCACAAGATTCATCTTTCATGAATCCGATGAAGAAGCGTGCAATATCGACCATGCAGTCTCTATCGTCCAGGACTACTAATCCGCCTGATCCCATGATGACCCCGGTTTCCCGCAAGGCTTCGTAATCTATGGGGGTGTCGGCCAGCGACGCCGGGATACATCCCCCGGAAGGGCCCCCTATCTGTACCGCCTTGAACCGACGGCCATCTCTGATACCTCCTCCGAGATCCTCTACGATCTCCCGGATCGTAATCCCCATCGGTACTTCAATGAGTCCTCCACGATTCACTTTTCCCGCTAAAGCAAAGACCTTAGTTCCCCTGCTGTTTTCGGTTCCAAGAGCCGCAAAACGATCCGGACCGTTTCGTACGATCCAAGGAACCGCAGCCAGCGTCTCCACATTGTTCAAGAGTGTCGGGCGGCCATGAAGACCTTTCTCGACCGGGAATGGAGGCCTCAAGCGAGGTACCCCTCGCCTACCTTCGAGAGAAGCGATCAAAGCAGTTTCTTCTCCACAGACAAACGCTCCAGCACCTTCCTTCACCTGTAGCCGGAAGTTGAAGGATGTCCCCAGGACTTCGCCTCCAAGAATACCTTCCCCCTCAGCCTGCAAAATCGCTTCTCGCACGTGTCGTACAGCGAGTGGATACTCGGCACGGATATATAGATAGCCTTGTTCGGCCCCTATCGCATATCCCGCGATCATCATTCCTTCGAGGACTCGGTGAGGATCAGATTCTAATACCAGGCGATCCATGAAAGCACCCGGATCACCCTCGTCTCCGTTGCAAACGACATACTTCGGGCTCAGCTGCTGGTTCGCCAGCAGCCACTTGCGTCCAGTCGGGAATCCAGCGCCGCCACGTCCTCGCAGCCCACTTTCACCTACTATGGCAATCACGTCCTGCGGAGACAGCTCAGTCAGGCACTTCCTGATAGCTTCATAACCTCCCCGGCTGCGATACGCAACCAGGTCAAGTGGTTCAATTTCGCCGCAATTCTCCATAACGACCCGCTTTTGCATGCTTAGAGAAGCTCTATTCGGGGCTGAATACCCCAAATCCTCGCTGCAACCAAAGCCGGGAATCAGGTCCTGGACCGTCCAGCCAAGTCTGCGGATCCAGTTTCGAGGTCTGAGATGACGTCGCACGATTCGCTCCGCACTTTGAGGTGTAACTCCACCGTAAAGAGCCCTTCCTCCGTTCATCTCCACAACTTCTACGAGTGGCTCCAAATGACACATCCCATTACAGCCTACTCGTCGCACCAAGCCATTCGTACCAGCTCTTCGAATCGACTCCTGAAGAGCTTCAAGAACAGGCTCGCCTCCGCTGGCTATACCGCACGAACCGAGGCCAATTCTTATCTCCGGTTCGCTCATAAAGACCTCTTGGCTTCGAAGTTGTGCAGGGTTAGGCAGGCACTTGCAGGTGTCAACCTGCCGGCCGTCTCTTCATCAATCATCATTACCGGTGCCAGACTGCAGCATCCCAAACAGGCGACTTTCTCAATCGTAAATAGTTGAGAAGGGTCGGTATCTTCTTCGGGTCCGATGGAGAGATGGCGCTTGAGTTCTTCTGTGATGGCGCCGATACCCGAGACGTGACAAGCGGTACCATGACAAAGCTTCACGAGATGTTTACCTACAGGAGAGAGGCGGAACTGTGAGTAGAAAGTCGACGTGCCGGCAATCTGAGCAGGGGTGATCTCGGTCTCTTTACATACTTTCTGGAGCGCTTCGTCCGGCAGATAGCCATAGTTTAGCTGGATGGCCCGCAAAATCGGAACGGCTGCATCTTTCCCCCTGCCCTCTCTAGAGATGACCTCCTCTACAAAGGAGAGATCGACCTCGGGAACGGGGGCAACTTCGAGGTCCGGTTTCGAAAGCACATCTCTCCTGAAAACCCCATAGTTCTCGTCCCGCAAATTCACGAGCGCTTCTAAAGGTACCTTCGGATTCTCCTCAAATGACTTAAGCCAGTTCATCGTGACCAGGAACATTACGGCGCCTGCAAGGAGGATGTATGCATAAATCAGGTTCTGAGAATCGCGTTGCAAAGATCTTTCCGTTTGTCTTTCTCGTTCAGCCGTCAAGTCGACTGCAATCCTGGCATCGCCTCGAACGGCTTCTTCCATTGACTCAACCCTGGCCTTCTCCAAAGGAACCCGGTAAAGCATGCTCACGTAGTCAGCAATCAGCAGCCCAGTAGAAGTCAGAACGACCAGGGCAGCAATGGCAGCTACAACTCTTGCTAACCTGGGCTCGTTCTTGACTTTCATCGGCCTAGCTCTGAAGAACTGTTTTGAATCGAAGCGAGTTCAACTCCATCAGCCCTGTGAATGGGACAGGCGTTGTAACAACGAGCACAGAAAAGACAGGAGGATCGCACAGCGCGCATATTCTCGATCGCGCCGTAGGGACAGGCCTTCATGCACAATCCGCAATCGAGTTCCCTGTTTGGCGTTATACTCACACCTTTCCACGAGAGGCGAGACAGAAGAGACAGCAGAACTCCGTACGGACAAAGATAACGGCAAAAAGGGCGACCAACGAAAACGGCGAGCAACAAGAAAGCCCCGCCGATCATCAACATGTGCGCAGGCCCCTCAAAGCGAAAGAAACCCACAAACGGGTCGAAGCGACAAATAAGGAAATCTCGCGTAATCTCTGGTCGCACCGCAACCATAATGGCCAGAATCAGATAAATATACTTCAGAGACCCAAGAGCTCTGTCGATCGGTTTAGGGACCTCAACGGGCCTTAACAAAACCAGTTCCTGAATCGCTCCAAGGGGACACACCCCACCGCAAAAGACCCTCCCAAAAAGAACAGCCAGGACTAGAGGGAAGATGAAAAACGCGATCACACTGTAGGAGACTGCAAATTTTGGATCCACAAAGGCAACGGAGACGTTCTGAATGGCTCCAATCGGGCAAACACACCCTTCTCGATAGAATCCAAAATATCCAAGACAAACTATTGTCAGTGCCACGAGCCATCTTCTGTTTCGCCTGGCCAGAACGATCCATGCCGCTAGACCCATCGCAGTCAGCAGCAGGATAACGTCCAGCATCTCCAGAAGCACGGATCGTGGATAAGGGCGTTGAACGGGGGGCACCTCGTAGCCCTCTCCTATATCCTCCTCTGTGGGAGCCACGTCAACTGGTCGTTCATACTGCATCTCGTAAGGCTGGGCGAGAGTCTGAAGGGGAGCAACCAGGATGCAGACGAAAACCAAGATGAGGAGAAGGCGTAGCGAAATCATTATCAATCGGCTGCGGGAAGCTCCTCTGCTTTTTCGCCTTCCGCCGAGGCAAACTCCGTTTCCTGATAGTAGGCCTCGTCAGGACATGCAATGGCAATCGAACAGCGGTTGCAGTCAAGGCAAAACTCGTAGCGTACTTCCAGCTTGATCGAGCCCAGGCCAGCCGGCTCCTTGCAGCCCATCACGCATCTTCCACAGCCATTACATTTTTCTTCGTCGATGATGTATTCATAGAAATTGTTAGCGGGGTCATCCGGGTCGACCCAGCCAATCGCTTTTCGTTCAATAGCATCCCGAGGACACAGCTTCTGACTGGGTAATCCCTCCTCATCGACGGCGCTCGTGATGTCGAAGTAGGCGGGACAAATGTAGCAGCGACCGCATTTCGAGTACTCGTTCACCGCTCGGACAGCCGACAGGTTCACAACGCATTCGGACGAACATAACTCACATACGTCGACGCCCGTAGCACCCAGGCGGCTGTTGACACATTTTTCGGCGTCGAGCTGCCAGGCATAAACATCGCTTGTCTTCCTAGCAAGGAAAGCACCCGCGCCACACAGCCCGACAAGCGTCACTCCACGGGCAATGTCACCCACGAATTCTCTACGGGGCTTTTTCTCACTCATCTTAAGAGGTCTCTTTCTCTACTTGTTCTGGAGCGAACACATGTACCTGCAGCCTAATCGTGTCAACAACATAGAC
>Ga0272441_10011845_pt1 | contig 12865 bp, 8 predicted proteins | sample SSMProp6N_FD_193582 | JGI IMG/M metagenome (GOLD analysis project Ga0272441, IMG submission 193582) | Marine sediment archaeal communities from Little Sippewissett salt marsh, Falmouth, MA, United States - SSM-Prop-6N | ecosystem: Environmental > Aquatic > Marine > Wetlands > Sediment ...
CAGGAGCGCGCGGAACCGATCATGGGTCTGGTATCGCTGCCGCAGCTTGGCGAACGTCCATGGCCAGTCGGATCCGTCGGGCCTGAAGATCAGCCTGGGCCGATCGGCCCGGAGCGACGGCATCTTGACGTCGGGCAAGTCAGACTGGGGAGGCCCGGCCGACGCGTTGCGCGCGACCCCCAGTAGCAGAAGGATCGCACCCAGCCCAATCGAACGTGCCATCCAACTTTCGTACCGGCCAAACCGTATGCTCTGACATCGAACCAGCATCGGTTTTGTCCTTTCCCTCCTGAAGGTTTGCCCGAATCGGCGTTGAGGCGTGCCGCTAGCCGTCCTTGGCAAAGGCGATCAGATCGCTGATCTTGGCCGTCGCCAGACACATACACGTATCGGCGCCGCCGTAATAGATTCGCACCAGATCGTTCTTGTAGTCGGGCAGGGCGGCGCAGGCAAAGCACACATTGTCCACGTCGCCGTGTCGCTCGTAGTCGGTCTGCGGGGTCAGCAGGTACTGCTCGGCTCGGGCAACCACTTTCCATGGCTGTTCCAGATCGAGCAGCACCACGCCCAGCCGATACACCAAGCCGTTGCAGAACGGTGTCGTGCCATGGAAGATCTCCAGCCATCCCTCGTCGGTGCGAAACGGTGGTGCACCAGGGCCGATCTTGCCACGATCCCAGCAGAAACGCCGGCTCTCCATCACGCAACGAAATTGGCCCCAGTGGATCAGATCGGGTGAGAACGAGATCCACATGTTGCCCGCAACACCTTCCGAGAACGGACGATCCAGCCTTGCGTAATAGCCGCCGATCTTTTCAGAAAACAGCACCCCGTTGCGGTTGTTGGGCTCGGCCTGCATGCCCACCTTCTCGAAGGTCTTGAAGTCCTTGGTCTTGCTGAGGCCCAACTGGGCGCCGAAGCGGTTCTCGGAGCAATACATGATGTAGTAGGTGTCGCCGATCTTGGTGACACGCGGGTCGTAATTCGCTTCTTCGTACGTCAGGTAAGGTTCCTCGGTCGGCTCAAGCACCTTGTGCGGCTCGGGTTCCCAGTGGATGCCGTCATCGCTCCAGGCCAGTTGCATGGTCTGCTGGCCGGTCTTAATCTCCACCCGCATGACCATGACGTAACGCCCATTGTACTCGGCCACGCCGCTGTTGAAGACCGTGTGGGCACCGGGGATGTCCGCACCGGTCAGAATCGGATTGCCCGGGTACCGCGTGATCACATCGTTCGGATCCATCATCGTCTGGCACTCCTGTGTCACCTGCTGCAAGTTCCACTTCCATAGGCACGCAGGCCAGGGTGTATAGCAGACCCATAGCGAAGGTTCAACTCTGCCCGGTCCAAGGCCACCCACTAACACGGGCCGTGCTCATGTCTTGCAGCATGTCACATTCATCCGCATGATATGCGCCTCGGCCGAGGCCGGCGCCCCTTGGCAGGAGTTCTAGCGATGCGATTTGAATTCGACGGCGATCGCTATGCAGCCGCGTCGTCGCACCAGAAGCAATGGGGCGCAAGGCTCATCGCCGAGTTGGGTCTGACCGGCAACGAGCAGATCCTCGACCTCGGGTGTGGCGACGGCGTGCTAACGGAGCAGTTGGGCCAACGGCTGCCCCAGGGCCGCGTCCTGGGAATCGATGCCTCAAACGGCATGATCCAGACAGCACAGACTCATGCCCGCAGCAATGTCTCGTTCGAGTTGATGGATATCAGTGATTTGACTTTCACCTCCGAATTCGATGTGATCTTCTCCAACGCAACCTTGCACTGGGTCAAGGATCACCGAAGATTGCTGACCAACGTTCACCGGGCCCTTCGAGCCAATGGGGTGTTGCGTTTCAACTTCGCCGCCGACGGCAACTGCCGCCACTTCATACGCGTCGTTAAAGACGTGATCAGACAAGATGCCTTTACCGCGTCTTTCCGACAATTCGACTGGCCCTGGTACATGCCGGACGTAAAAGAATATCGCAGCCTGTTGAGCGGAACCCCGTTCCGTGACACACGCGTGTGGGTCGAAGACGCAGACCAGTATTTCCCCTCCGCTGAGGCCATGATCGGATGGATCGAGCAGCCCAGCATCGTGCCGTTTCTCCAACACCTCGACGAGCGAGACGGCCGGCGCTTCCGCGACAGGGTTGTCGAGAGTATGCTTGAGCAAACGCGGCAGGCGGACGGCCGATATTGGGAGACCTTTCGCCGAATCAACGTGTTCGCCAGGAAGTAACAAGCATCCCGGTCACCCGACTAGTGAGGGCGAGGCAGCATGAACCCCAAGGAAAACGCCCTGCGAATTCTCCGGTTCGACGGACCCGAGCGAATTGTCTCGGGACTGCCCTCTCACGGTGTGCACTACCGCGGCTGCAACCACGAAAGCTACGACAACGGCGGCCACAATTGCCCCGTAGGCACGACGTGGACCGACGTGTGGCAAACGGTCTGGAAGAAGGAACTCGAGGGCGTGATGGCCTTCCCCCAGGTCCATCCACTCGCCGAGATCAAGGCGCTGCGATCCTACCGCTGGCCGAACCCCGACGACGAGCGAATCAGCGGATGGATCTACGAGAAGGCCAGGCAATGCCCCGGCGACGATGTCTTCCTGTCCGGCAGCCACCGCGAGACGCTGTGGGAGAAGACGTACATGCTGGTCGGCATGGAAAACATCATGACCTACTTCTTCACCGAGCCGGACTTCGCGCGAGAAATCCTGCATCGCGTGATGGACTTCCAGCTCGGCATTGCCCGACACTACCTCACCGTCGGCATCGAGGTAGCCGGCCTCGGCGACGATCTTGGCACGCAAGCCGGCCCATTGCTCGGGCCTGATCTCGTCGAGCAGTTTCTGGTTCCCGAGTACCGCCGCCTGTTTGAACTGTATCGCAAGCACGGTGTGATCATCGCTTTTCATTCGTGCGGCAAGATCGAGTCGGTCCTCGACACGTTCATGGAGCTGGGTGTGAACGTGTTGAATCCCGTCCAGGCCACGGCGAACGATCTGGACTGGGTACGATCGGCCACCCAAGGCAGAATGACTTTGCAGGGCGCGGTGTCCACGGACGCCATCATGTCCGGCCCGGTCGAACGTATCGTCGCCGAAGTGCGGCAACGTATGTGGCAGTTGGGACAACAGGGCGGCTACTTCTGCGGCCCGGACCAGGGCATGCCGTTTCCCGAACCCCACATCCAGGCCTTTCGAGAAGCCGTGGACCGGTACGGCGTTTACCCGATCCAGCCACCCGAGCGATGAGACCTACGCGCGTAGGCCAGGTCGCCCTTGGCCGGTCAGTCCAGCATCGCAGTCTACGCAGGGAGATAAGAAAGATGTCTGACACGAGAGGACGCTGCCATTGGACATTCCTCTGCCTGCCCTTGCTGGCGACCTTGGTGGGTTGCGCGGCGACCGGCAGCGGCAAGGCGGCGCGACCACGCGAGCTGGCGCCCGGTGTGCTCGCGACGCGTCTGCCCGAGGTACCCGTGGTGCGTGTGCCGGCGGCCAAAGGCCTGGAACTGGATGGGCTGCTGCACGAGGACGCCTGGCGAACATCGCGGGCGTATACCCGCTTCGGGCTGGATAACGGCCTCGGGCTTCTGGACTTCCCGACGTCGCTGCGGTTCCTTCGCGTCGGTCGATCGCTTTGGATCGGGCTCGATTGCCACATCCCCCCCGGCAGGGACGGGAAGGTAATTGCAGACGCGATCGAACGCGAGTCGCTGGAGCTATGGTTGGACAACGGCCATACTCGCCACAGCTTCCACCACATCACGGCGGGCCTCGACGGAAAAGCTCAGTCGCCCGGCATCGCGCCGGACGTGCTGGCTGAAGCGTTCGCGCTGAAGGCGGTAGTGTCGGCCAGGGGCTATACGGCCGAGATTCGCATCGACCTGGATCGCTTCGATCAACTCGCCCGACCCAACACGCGACAGATCGGCTTCAATCTGGCCCGTGCCTGCCAGCGCCGCTGGGCGTCGTTGGCTGGGATCATCGGGCAGGCCCACAAGCCCGATCAGTTCTGGACCCTCGATCTGGCGGGGCAGGCCGCCGAGCGCCTGCCCGACGTGGCCTACCGCCAGCCCTTCGAAGCCGGCGTGGACGTTCGCGAACTGGCCAACTCACTCGTGAACGAATGGCGCGATCATACTCCCGCACCTGACTCGTCAGATTGGGCGCCGATGGAGAACTCCACCCGACGCCTCGAGCGCCTTCTTGAAACCGACGTCGCCGACCCCTGGGGGCTGGACAGTCAACTCGCGGCCGCCTGCTGGCGGCGCTTGAAGATCCGCCAGGAGACAGGCCTGTTCGACGCCCACTCCACCTTCGCGCTGGACGCGATGCGGCGCCGCCGCGCTTACGAGGGAACCGGCCCCTACCGACACACACCTTGGCGCGAGCAGGCGTACGTGTCGCAGGTTGACGGCTCGGCCCAGCCGTACGCCCTCTACGTACCCGACGACTACGACGCGGGCCGCGCCTATCCGCTGGTGATCTATCTGCATGGCTCGGGCAATCCACACTTCGGAGACGGCGTGGTGTTCGAGCGCTACAGCGCCGACGATACTCGCTACATCAAGGTGCGCGTGTGTGCCCGGCAGGCACGCCGCTATGGGCCTTTGGCGGTCCGCGATGTCTTCGACGTGATCGACCGCATTGAATCCGACTACAACATCGACGAGAAACGGGTCTACCTCTGCGGCTATAGCGCCGGCGGATTCGCGACGTTCGAACTCGCGGCGCGCTATCCACACCGATTTGCAGCCGTCGCCATCCTGGCCGGCGCAGGTCTGGCCGGCAACGAGGAAAACCTCGTCAACTTGCCAACGCTCATTCTCCACGGGTTGGATGACCCCATCGTGCGCTACCACGACAGGACGTCCATCAACGTCGCTAACCTGCGAACCGTCGGAGCACCCGTGACCGTAGCCGCGGTACCCGCGATCGGCCACGGGGTGCCGCTTGCCGGAGTGGAGGACTGGCTGCTGAAGTGGCGGCGGGGCTCGGCGCCGAGCCGCGTCATCTGCGAGACCGACGAGGCCAACCCGCAGGCGATCCGAAACTACTGGGTATCGCTCTTCGGAATCGCCTTGCCGCACCGGCAAGCGGCTGTCAGAGCGGAGATCATCGGCAACCGACTCGTGGCCACGACGGCCAATGTCAACGACTTCACCCTCGACCTGGGCGACCTGCGAGCCGCAGGTATGAAGGTGACCGAACTGTCGGTGGACGGTCAGGTTCTCCCGGCGCCCGAGTCGCCCTACTGCCGTTTCAAGCACTCCGGGCTCGAATGGCTCATGGAAGAGTGGGCCGTCGCACCGGAGTTCGACCTCACCCGCTATCAGGCGGGCGGTGTGGCCAATGTCTACGACGGCAGCCCGCTGATGGTGATCGCGCCCGCCGATCTCGAGCCGTTCGCTCGCCAGGTGGCCAAACGCGATATGATAGGGCCGTCGCGCTATGTCAGCCTGCCCGTCAAACGCGACACCGAAGTCACGGACGCCGAGTTGGCAAGGTGCAGCCTCATCCTCATCGGCGGGCCCGGCCGAAACGCCGTCAGCACTCAACTGGTCGGCGAAGACTGGCCCTTACTCATGGAGGACGGACGGGCAAAACTGTTCGACCAGGAGTACGCGCTCGACCACTACGCGATCTCGGTGGTAGGCCGCAATCCGCTCAATCCGTCACAACGCGTCTGGCTGCTTGCCTCCGACAATGACGCAGCCTATTCGCCCAACTCGGCCTTGCTGCGCACGTGGCGATTTGGCCGCACACGACCCGACATCACAATCGTCGACGTGGAAACCAACGAGGTCGTCGAAGCTCGCATGCTCACGTCGGAGTGGAAGCCAAGCCCATCCAGCCTACAGCGATGGTAGCCGTACATCCTGCACGAGGCCCGCTGGGATGGTGTTCGTCCGATCGTGAAGACGTTCAAGTCGTAGAAGGCAGATCACGGGCTCGCGTGCACCTCGATCGTCAGCCCATCCGTGCCCACCGTCACCTGGCCGCCGAACTGCGCGCGCACGTCTTCGGCCATTCTATCGCAGATAGCGGGGTCATCCGACCAGTCGTCCACAACGAGATGCTTGAGCACCACGTGCTTGACCTCGGCCCGACGAGCCACCGTCGCAACGTCCGCCGGGCTCATGTGCCAGGTGCCCCACGGCTGCTGTCGCAGGAACGACTCGGGGCCCGAACATTCACAGACCAACAGGTCTGCATGCCGGCTGAACGCGGCCAGCGCATCATCGGCCTGCGTATCGCTCGTGATGACCACGCTGCATGGGCCGGCGTCGATGCGGTAGTTGAGGTTTGCAATACCGCCGTGAGGTGTCGCCAGAGTCCTGACGGTGCAGCCGGCTTTGGACCATACGGTCTGGCCCCCGAGCGACTCTGTGGCGACCCATTGCAGGCCCGCGAGATCCTTGCCGTGGCCAAGCCGGCTCTGAATGTCCTCCCGGTACGCCTGCCGCACACTGTGTTCGAGAAACTCATCCGTGCCTGGCGGGCCACAGACAGGCAGCACTCGATCGCGACCGTTATTCCACGACAGCAGGACCAGATAGGGAAGATCACACACGTGGTCGAAGTGCAGATGTGTGACGAACACGCGGTCGATTTGTTCTGCCTGCCAGCCGAACCTCGCCAGGTTGTGGACGGCCGATCGCCCGCAATCGAACAAGAGGTTGTCCTCGCCAACCCGCAGGAGTTGACACGGTCCGGCTCGATTCGGATTGGCTCGCACGGCCCCGCTGCCGACAAGGCAAAAAACGATCTGCGCCTCAGTCGCCTTTGCCGTCACGGCTTGACTTCCCAAAGCAATGCCGCCGCACTGCCGAACATTGATCGGTATTCCGCCATAGCTACTTCTTACCCATGTCCCGCTGGGCCTTGAAGAACTGCTGGAGCAGATCGGCCGCCTCGTCGGCCAGGACGCCCCCGACGCACTCAGCCTGATGGTTGAGCCGCTGGTCGCTCAGCACCTCATAGAGCGACCTGCACGCGCCGGCCTTCGGGTCGTCGGCACCATACACCACGCGACTGATACGCCCGTTGACAATCGCCCCGGCGCACATCAGGCAGGGCTCGAGCGTAACATAGAGCGTGCAGTCGGTGAGGCGCCACGAATCGCGAAACTCAGCAGCCGCCGTGATCGCGATAATCTCGGCATGCGCGGTCGGGTCGTTCAGCAGCTCTCGCTGGTTGCGTCCGCGCGCGATGATCTGGCCTTGCCAGACGATGACCGCGCCGACGGGCACGTCGCCCTCGTCGGCTGCAATAGCCGCCTCCTGAAACGCCGCACGCATGAAGCGTTCGTCGGTCTGCCTTGGGTCGGGATCGCTCATATGCAAACAATACCTGTACGCACATTGCGGTCAAGTCAGCCGCAGCGTCACAATCTGCTTGGGTTTGAGCGACACCTCGCATATCCCATCAGACAGCGACGCGCCGTGTTCGACGGGGCGGCTCTCGAAATCCACGCACTCAACCTTTTCCGGGCGCCATCCAGCCTGCCAGAGTTCTCCCGGGCGCAGGCCCGCGGTCGTCGGCTCGTCGGTCGGGTTGAACATGCGAACCTCCAACCCCTCGCCAACCTGCCGGACGCTGGTCACCACAGCCGCTCCGTCGATCTCGAACCATCCGCCGGCCGGCGGCAGTTTTGCGCCGTCGGCATATCGCACGACGTCGGGCCCACGCAACTGCACATCGCGCAGCCCGGCGGCGATCTGCTGACCCATGCGGCACAGTCGCGACACGTCGGGCTCTCCATGCAGGGGCACAACCCAATAACGGAAAGTCATTGTCCCACGAAGCTGTCCAGCCGGCTCGCCGTCGGTCATCACCGTCCGCCTCGTAGCGCGAAAGAGCGTCAGCGCGATGGGACGCTGGGGTAGGTCGCGCACGGCCGACTCGCACAAGCCCTCGCCGACCACGGCCAGCCCGCGACGATCGTCGTGCACCGCCGTCCAGCTCTGCTGCGGCTTGGTCTCGACCTCCAGCTCCCGGTACAGGTGGTTGTCTTCGCGGAGAGCGATCGGACGTCGTACGACATCGAACGGCGTGTCAGCCAGATACGTGTCGGCGTCGGCGCCGCTGGGCAGCAGCACGCGAAGTCGATGGTCGTCGGCATCGTTGTGCACAATCGTCTGCAATTTGAGGTGCTCGCAGCTGGCGCTGAGGGTCATCAGCGTATCGACGATCATCGGCACAAAGCGTTCCGACCGCCTCATCCGGTCGAAGCAGAACTCAGCGGGCACTGACATCGTCGCGCGAACCCGCAAGGTCGCCTGCATAGGCCCGTTGTGGACCAAGGCCACGTCGCACGGGCAGCCCACCGAGGTGAAGGTCTGATCGTTAACGGCCACGCCGTGATACCAGCCGTCACCGATGTCGGCGGTGTCTTCGAATGTCAGCAGGCCTTCATAGGTCTGGTCATTTCGCTTGTCGGTCAACGTCACGGTGCCGTTGGATTCGACCGACACGGCCAGGAACTCGTTGGCCATCGAATGATCGCCGGTGCCCAGAGCGGGCGCTTCGCGATGGCGCGTCGGCCTGCCGGGCTCGCCCGCCCGAACGGTCAGCGCGCTGTAGCCCAACGCCGGTACGTGGACGGGCAACGCAACCGTCACGTCGTGCGTGCTATAGGTCCGTGGAAACTTCACCGGATGCAGACGGCGCTTCGAGCGGTTCATATCCTGCGCAAGTCGCTGGTAGGATATTTCCCCTCCATTTGCATCAAACACACGAAATGCCGGCTTGGGCTCGAATCCGAAAAACTCATTGAATGTGGGCCAATCGGTGGGGATTTCCAGCTTCAGCTCAGCAATCTGATCGACCGAATGCGACATGGGATTGAACAGCACCACGCGAAGCTCGTCTTCAGCGACGTCCCCTTCAACCCTCGCCGCGATCCGCGACGTCGACTCGCAAGCGAGCCGATCGGCGATCTGCCGACACTGGCTGAAGCGGAACTTCATATCCTCATGCACCTGATCGATACTACAGCCGCAGATCGAGTCGTGTGGGTGGTTCTTCAGCAGCCATCGCCAAGCGACGTCCAGAAAGCCCTGCGGCACCTCGCCGCCCAGCGCCGCGCAGGCCAAGGCGGCAAACGGCTCCGCCCAGTGACAGAGCAGCGTCTGACATTCGGTGTTCGCCTGCTTGACCCAAACGCGGCTGCTCAGCACGCCGGAGATGACCCATTGATTGTCCATGTCGCCTGGATGGCGCCCGGGCTCTCGAAGCTCGCCCTCTACCGCGGTGCCAATCCGATCGGTCTGGCTGAGCATCTCCTCCAGATAGTCATCGAGGCATGTGTGAGCGATCTCGAACTCACCGTCCGACCGCCGCATCTGCTCGGCCAGAACCGCGTACACCGGCTGATCCCATTCCTGATGATCGCCGCCGTCGAACAGCAGAAGCGGGTCGATCTCGGTGTGTTGCGCCTGGTCGGCCAGAAAGGCCGCCAAGTCGGCAGACGCCTGCCGAGCGTCGAAGACGTGGTCCTGATCGAACGAATGGCGGACGGCGTCCGCGTAACCTGTGTAGCCATGATGGCCGAACCGGTAGCACGGCAGCACCGTTCCATCGGCGCCGCGCCAGAGCACGTGTCGTGTTTCGACGGTATTGAGCCCCCGCCAGACGAACCCGCCGCGTATGCCGAAGCCGGCAAATATCTGCGGCGTCTGACTGTTGTGTCCGAACAGATCGCATACGAAACCGGCGTTGGACGGCTCGCCGCCAAACGACCTGGCCATCTGCCGACCCATACGCAGATTGCGGATCAGCGACTCGCCCGACACCAGAAACTCATCGGGCAGCACGTACCACGGCCCGATCACCAGCTTGCGATCTCGGGCGAACTGCTCGACTTGCTGGCGTCGCTCGGGGCGAACCTCGAGGTAATCCTCCAGGATGATCGCCTGCCCGTCGGTCTGAAACGGACCCGCCAGCCGCCCATCCGCCAGGCCTGAGAATACCTGGTCCAACAGTTCGACAAGCCGATACCGAAAATCCTGGAATGTCTGATACCACTCGCGGTCCCAGTGGGTACTCAACACGTAATGCGCGCGGCGTTTGGCCATCCCGTTTCCTCCAAGGATCGCACAGCCGCGACGATACCCCGCCTCAGCCGAACGATCGCGCCCACGACATGCCGCAAAACGCGCTCCCTGTCAAGCTGCTCGTAGCGCCACGCAAACCCGGGCTCGTGCTATCGCCCCAAGACCACAGAGGGCTACACCACCAGATACACGGCTGTCTGGCGGCCAGTGTGATCGGTTCCATCGCGGCGTTGGTTCGACTATCCTTTATAGTCGCTGGTCGACCCGCGCGAGGCATTGTGGCTCGCCGGGCAGGCCGGCAGCGAGGACGGCCATTGGCTACGGCGCCTCATTACACGAACGTGCCCCCAGCCGAACGGCCTGGTAAGGAGCCCGATATGGACCTGGCCCCCTACACCGGGCAGCACGCCCGATGCCAAGACCCCCAGCACGCCGCCGTGCTGCTGGAGAACACCACCTACAGCATGTCGGTCTACCCTCGAGGCACGGTAGACCACGTCTTCTTCCACCAGGCGGTGGTGCTGACTGAGGAAACGGCCGAAGCCCTCTACCGCGACTTCACCCCGCTCGATCAACCCTATACGCAGGGCACGCGCGTGTTCCTCGAAAAAATCGTCGATGCGGTCACGGCGGGCCTGGAAACCGACCGGCAAAAGGCCATCGCCCTGTGCGACTGGGTGCGGGACATTCCTCGCACCTACCCCAACCTTCACGGCGAGCCCTTCCACGGCGGCGCCGAAGAGGAGGTCATCCGCAAGGGCTCCAATATGTGCAACGAAATGGCCCGCGTACTGGCCATCCTGGCCCAGATCGCGCAGATACCGTCGCGCTACATCGGCCACATGACGGCGTTCGACTTCGACGACCCCAACTCCGGCTCCGGTCACGGCGTCAACGAACTCTACATTGAGGGAGCGTGGACCTACTTCGATATCCGCGGCAAGTTCTTCCAGAAGTCCGACGGCCAGTTCGCTTCAGCCTGGGACCTGATCCGCAACCCGTCGATCATCGACAAGCAACCCCCCGACGTCCTAAGCCACATGGGCAGGTCAGCCAGCCTCGACGTAACACGCGAGTACTTCTCACCCCCGACCGTTCACATCGTGGTCAACTACCTCGCCGCCGACCACGCTAAGTATGACTATTCGTGGCAGTACCCGTCGAACGCGCTGTACCAGCGGGGACGCGACAACGCCCGCCGCCTGCGAACCACCAAACACAAAGACATTCTTCCGCAGCCGACGGTGAGGGTGTAGGCTTCGCCAACCAGCATAAGACCCGCGCGACGGGTCGGATCGACTCATCCCCGGCTACAGCTACTCCGCAGCCGGTTGCGTGGCGGCCGTGCTTTCCGCGTCGCCCGATGCGGCCTTGCCGCACGCCCGAGTTGATCGGTGTTGTGCTCAGCGCGTCGGGTGTCCAAGCGCGTCGGCGACAGCTTGGTTGAGTGTCTGTTCGAGTCGTTCGGGCTTGATGTCTCGGGCAAGGATGGTGCCGTCCGGAGCTATCAACCAAAGCGACGGAATCGACGTCACGCCAAACGCACGCAACACCTCGCTGTCCTGCCCCCACGCCTTGGCCGCATACTGGGGCCAGCTCAGACCATTGAACTTGGCGTGATGGGCAGCCTTGTCCGTATCGAAGTCACAGTTGACACCAATGAACGTGACCCTCCCTGTCGCACCGTACTTCTTACATAAGTGCGTCAATTGCCCCTCCATCGCCAAACATGGCCCGCACCACGTGGCCCAGAAATCGAGCAGCACAAGCTTGCCACGGAACGCCGCCAGGTCGATTTTGTCACCGGCGAGCGTTTGGCCTGCAAGCGGCGGCACAATCTGGTTCGCGTCCGACCGCGCGGGTGCTACCAGGGCCAAGTCGCCCAAATCAACGGTCTCTCTGTCCGGTGGAATCGCTAGCGGCCTCGTGGCCGACGCGATCACCAGCGGCCAACCACACGTGTTGGGCATCGGCGGCGCATGAACGGCCACGTCCAACGTGTAGGTGCCTTCGGGCACGTCGTGGATAACAAACCGGCCATCCGAGTGGACTTGCCCAATGAAGCCAACTCGCGGCACCGGCGCGGCTGCTGGCCGCCGGCCGTCATGGGCAACCACGTGGACGAAGTGCTTGCCGGGTGCGTATTCCGCGTCGAAGGCTGGGATGCTTACGCCATCGGGCTTGGTCAAACGGCCGGAGACCGTACATCCAGTACCGCCCAATGTGATGTCGTGCGTTTCGCCCGGCTTGGGGATGATCGATACCGGATGAGACACTCCCATCCCACTGGACCGACCCACCCGCAGCGCGATCGCAGGCACGTGGTCAAACGCGAAGCTGCCGTCGGTGTGCGTCGACTGCGAAAACAACCAGTTGACGTGACTGCGTGAACCGTGTTGGTTGCTGTCCACTTGATTCATCACCACCAGTTGCCCATGCTGTGGGTGGTTGCTCTGTAGGACTCGGCCCTTGATTCGCGACCACGTGGTTACTCGAATCGTCGAGCCAGTGGCAAGATCGTGTGAGGCAACGTCGGCATAGCCCGATTCACTCAGCACAAGGATATGGCCTGCGTCCTTGCTGGCCGGCAGCGTGAACCGTCCGTCGCTGTCGGTCACGACGATGTGCTCAGGACTCGTCACCAAATCTGTCTCAAACCGACCGTCTTTGACAAACACAGTGTGATTGGGACCCACCCAGGCCACCCTGGCTTCGCCCACCGGACGCCCCGAAGCGTCCAGGACTCGACCGGTACGAGGGCTCCCCCGTTCAAGACGCACCTCAACCGAATCGAGCGTCTCGC
>Ga0272441_10011846_pt1 | contig 12865 bp, 13 predicted proteins | sample SSMProp6N_FD_193582 | JGI IMG/M metagenome (GOLD analysis project Ga0272441, IMG submission 193582) | Marine sediment archaeal communities from Little Sippewissett salt marsh, Falmouth, MA, United States - SSM-Prop-6N | ecosystem: Environmental > Aquatic > Marine > Wetlands > Sediment ...
AACCTTGCGATTTGAGACTGTCTACCATCCTCATCATGAGTCCATGGACCTCTTTCGGATTCAGATCGGTTCTCAAAATCATGACAGCCATATCGGTATCGATATGGTTCTTCATCAGAATCGCAGGAATATCATAATTGATGATAAAAACATCCCCTACCTGTTTGATAGTCTGGCCATTGAGAAAAAGCATCTTCTCCTGAGGAACCCAGATATCGAACAAGCCGGTACGGGTATAGTCTTTCCTCTTCATCACCTCGAAGGATCCCCAGATCTCCGCCTTCTCAAAGGGTACTCCGAAGTATTCCGAGAATCTCCGCTTCATAAAATCGGTGAACAGCCCCCTTCCCCGGGTCGCAAATTTGATTTTCAAATGGTAATGCTTCTCGATGATCCTCCTCCTGCCGATAAATCCGCCCGGTAAATTGGCGAGATAAACCAGCTTGACCCTTTCCCTGTAAAAATCAGAGGTCTGTATAGTCCGCATCATGACGCTTTCCACCTGAATCCCGTTGGCCTCCGGACGCAGATACACGCATACATCCTGACACATCTCGGTCCTGCATTCTGTTTCATAAGGGATCACTACAGTCGGCAATCGCTCCTGCACCGTACTCATACATCACCTGTCGCTTCAATTCAAAGTTTAATATGTTTTTAGTGTCCACGAAACGGTACCTGTAAAATTACCCAGGTTCTTGATCCGATGAACCTTACTCGGTCATTTCCCGCATTACCTTTTTTTTCGTGGAAAAGCCGTTCATACGCCCTATTCCGGGGGCTTTCGTCTATTTTCAGGTACCGTCTTGGGGACACTATCAACATATTCCCTCTCCCTTCTTTTGAGAGCTTCGTTGATCTTCCGGGCGACCTGAATGATCCGCTGCCGTGCATCCGAACGGGCTATCTCTTTTCCATCACAGCGCACAACAGGAACCATCCCCATACTCGTGCTTGAGATATATAAGCCCGTGTACTGCCGGTTCAATACATCATCGAGCGACAGCGGCCGGTATTCAACAATACCTGCGCTTTGTATCCAGTATTCGATGATATGCTTTCGGGTAACTCCCTGAAGCACCCCTTCACCGGGTGTTACCAATGTCGTATCCAGAAGGGCGAAGATATTGCTCCGGCTCCCCTCAAGGAGGTCCCCCGCATGATTGAGCAGCAGAGCCTCCACCGCCCCGGCTTTCGCAGCTTCCCTCTGGGCGATGAAATTGAGCAGAAGGCAGTTGGATTTAGCTGCGGGGATGAACCTTTCTCCGGGATAGCTGATAACATCTATACCTTTCTGATAAAACCCTTCGGAGTACTTCTGAAGGGGTGATGGAAAGGCGTAGTAAAAGGGCTTTTCTCCTCCGTACATCTGCAGCCGGATAGTAGCCTCCTCTATCTCTTCACCTTCTATCAAACGGTAAATGCCCCTGATGATCTCCTCATCCTGAAATGGATGATCGAGCTCCATGATTCGAGCGGATTCCATGAACCTTTCAATATGTTCTTCGAGGAAAAGCGGTATCCCTTTCTTCACTTTCAGGGACTCGTATACTCCATAACTGAAGAGTACTTCTTTCTTTTCGATGGGAATAAGAGCCTGGTTCCGGGGAATCAATTTCCCGTTATATAGAGCATAGGTCATGAAAAATCCAGGGCGAACAGCTGCGAATCGGTTGTTACCGCAGTATCGAGGAGGTCCACGGCGAGACAGCTGTGAACCGGAATAACACAGAGGAGATCACCGACTTTCACCCGGTCGAGAAAACCGGGGCTCACCCGGGCTACTCCGTGTTCCTGGCTGACTGAGCGAATATAACAATCCGGGTCGATACGGCCCCATCCATCCTCGTGACTATCAACCACATATCCGAACATCTTTATTCCGGGATGACCGGGATGCAGTTCCGCCTGGGCCGACAGATGAACTGCTCCACCGTAGAGAACAATCTCATTCCGTTCCCTGTGAACGGCTACAACCGGACAGGCAACCGAAGCGGCGATATCCTCCTCGGAACAGGAACCGAGATGCAGCTGCTGTGCGTCGAAGTACACGAAATTTCCGGGACGCACTTCATCGAGACCCCGAAAATCCGCCGCCGCAGTTGTACCGGGGGTATCTCCGACGGAGAGAAGGCAGGTTTCCAGTCCCGCTTTCAGAACCGCATCCTTCAGGCTGTTCAATCCCACCCTGATCCGTCCAAAAAGCTCTGCCCGCTCCTTGCGGTCATGCATATGATACGTTTGGCCGGCATGGGTCAGCAGACCCCGGAACTCGAGGTGAGGAAGATCTCGAATCAAGCCTGCAAGTTTGCATATTTCATCCTGATTTTCCCAGGGGATACCGGTTCTCCCGTATCCGACATCGGTTTTTATCCATATTCCCGCAGGATGGACAAGCTCCCGGCTGAGCCTTTCGGCCTCATGCCCGGAGATAAGAAGCAGGTTGAGACTGATCCGTCGGGCAAGATCGTTTATATCATCCATCTCCCGGAGATTTACCGGGAAGGCGATAGTAATATCCCGCCATCCCCGGGCTGCAAAATAGAGGGCCATGCTCACGGAAGAGACGGTGATGGAATGTATCCCCCCCTCCTTGAACCACTGTCCTACCTCTCCACTCTGGTGAGTTTTAAAATGGGGCCGCAAAAGCACGCCGCTTTCCTCCGCCTTGTTCAGCATCCTTCGGATGTTTTTCCTCACTCTCGCCGGATGCACTACGAGGGTCGGACGACGCACCTGGGTTCTCCAATCCATCTTATCCCTCCTCTCTCCAGGGAAGTTTTCCCAAATCCACATTTCCTCCGGAAAGTATAATTCCCACTCGCTTACCGGCTACCTGGACTTTTTCATTCAGGACTGCCGCAACCGGTACAGCCGCTGAAGGCTCGATAACAATTTTCATCCTCTCCCATACCAATCTCATAGCTTCAATGATTTCTTCTTCCTGTACCAGCACGATGGTATCAACATTTTTTCTGATGATGGGAAAAGTGTTCGATCCGAGAGAGGTTTTCAATCCATCCGCAATGGTGTTCGGATGATCAGGCAGAACAAGGGTCCCGCCGTAAAAAGAACGGTATGCGTCATCTGCGGCGGCGGGTTCACATCCTACAACCTCGAGCCCCTCGGAAAAGGTCCGTGCTGCGAGGGATGTACCGCTGAGAAGACCACCCCCTCCTACCGGTGCCAGAAGCATATCCAGCCCTTCCACATCCTCCAGCAGTTCCATGGTGGCCGTCGACTGTCCGGCAATTACCCGCAGATCATTGGAGGGATGAATAAAAGATGCCCCGGTCTCATGAATAACCTTTTCAATGGTCTCCTCCCGATCCCTGAGGGTAGGAGGACAGAAAACCACTTTAGCCCCATAGCCTTTGACTGCATTCACTTTTACCTGCGGCGCGTTTTCCGGCATGACGATCGTAGCGGGAATATTCCGCATCCTGGCTGCCAGAGCAACCGCCTGAGCATGGTTCCCGGAGGAGTGGGTAGCCACACCCCGGCTCGACTCCTCTTCATCAAGAGAAAAAACGGAATTAACCGCCCCGCGGAATTTAAAGGCCCCGCCTTTCTGAAAATTTTCACATTTGAAGTAGAGTTTACCTCCGCACATTTGGTCGAAAGTCTCGGAGGTTAATACAGGGGTCCAGTGTACAAAGCGCTGCACCCGTTCGAAAGCAGCTTCCAAAACTGTTTTATCCGGAAATGTTTTCATTGTTTTTTCCTGTTTCATGGAATGTATGCACAGTAATTGTAAGTGCAGTGTTCGAAAAGCGCAACCGCTAAAAGCAGGGCCTATAGAAGCCCATTTTCATGTTCAGCGATCGAAAATCACATACTTCCCATATAAATCCAAATATCGTGAATTAAATTATTATTATATACACATTAAAAAAAATTAAAATTTTCTTATATATTTATATTGAGAATTATTGAGTAATATTGTATAGTATAGTGTAAATAATCTATATGTGAAGGAGGTTATATACCTTGGGTGATGTAAATTCAAGTACAACCTCGTCTTCTGGTGGAAGCAGCATTCGTCGCTCTTCCCGCTCACGAAGCCGAAAGAAAAAGAAAAACCAGCTTCCCTTTGGTGCGGCACTGCTTGTCCTGGTTGTTGCATTCGGTATCTATCTCGGAACCCGGAACGAACAGCTGGTGCTGTTCTGGATAACCGGACTTGCCTTTGGATACATCCTGCAGCGTACCCGGTTCTGCTTTACCGCAGCTATGCGCGATCCCTATCTAACCGGCGGTACAAACCTTACCAAAGCAGTACTGACGGCCTTCGCGGTCACGTCCATCGGATTTATTGCTATCAAATACGGTGCATATGTGAAAGGTCTCCCTATACCCGGACAGTCCTATGTCGTTCCGGTCAGTCTTGCAACTGCCATCGGTGCATTTATTTTCGGGATCGGCATGGTCATTTCCGGAGGGTGTGCATCCGGAACCCTTATGCGCGTAGGTGAAGGATTCACGATGCAGCTCATCTCCCTGTTCTTCTTCGTTGTCGGTTCCCTCTGGGGCGCTCACGATTTCGGATGGTGGAAGCTCAACGTGATTTTATCCGGCAAAGCCGTGTTTCTCCCCGATGTATTCGGATGGATAGGCGCGGTGGTCATACAGCTGCTGATAATCGCACTTCTGTGGATCGCGGCTGACAAATGGGCCAATAGAAAAGAACAAGAAGCATAAAGGAGCAGAATAATGAAAGAAGTCGAACTTGATTGCTACGGTGAAGCCTGTCCGGTGCCTTTGGTAAAGGCCCAGAATAAATTGAAAGAACTTGAAATCGGTGACGTGCTGATCGTCCAGATCGATCACAGCTGCGCTATGAAGAACCTTCCCGAATGGGCCCGAAAGGACGGCCACAACGTCGAAGTCGAAGAGATCGATGACGGAGAATGGGAAGTTATCATCGAAAAGGTGAAATAAGCAGAGTCAAACACAACGGAGGTAACCGTTTTGGGAATTAAGGATAATAAATATTACAAGGAGTGGATTAAGGATGCCTGGCCCTACCTGACCGGCGCGATTCTGCTCTCTGTATTTCAAATTGTTACGCTCGCTACCACGGGTAATCCCTGGGGTGTTTCCGGTGTCCTCGCAAACTGGGGCGCCTGGATGTACGAAGCTCTCGGGGGCAGTGTAGACAAGTGGTACTATTTCTCCAGTGAAGGAGCTCAGAGAACCCTTGAAGGGGGCTTTCTGAATCACGGGGGAAGCATAAGAAACCTCGGCATCATTGCAGGGGCCCTGCTGGCAGTCCTGCTCGCTTCGGGATTCAAACTCAAAAAGATTAAATCCGTGAAGCAGGTCGTTGCAGCAATCCTCGGCGGGCTGTTGATGGGATACGGAGCGCGCATCGGATTCGGTTGTAACATCGGTGCTCTTTACAGCGGTATCGCGTCCTTCTCGCTGTCAGGCTGGGTATTCGGTATATTCATATTCCTGGGAGCTATTTTAGGCAGTAAACTGCTGGTCAAATTTTTTATGTAACCTATTGAAACTATCTAGGAGGATATTGTTATATGCGTGAGAAAAAACGTGAAGAATACGATGTAGTCATTATAGGCGGCGGTGCCTCAGGACTTACCGCCGGCATCTATTCAGGAAGAGCCCGCCTGAAAACCCTTATCATTGAAAAAGCACTGGTCGGCGGACTAGCCACCTACACCAATGAGATTGAAAACTACCCGGGATTCCCCGAAGGCAGCAGCGGACTCGGCCTGATGGAACTGTTCAAGAAACAAGCTGAAAAATTCGGTGTAAAATTCAAGCTCACCGATGTTAAATCCGTTGACTTCAGCGGCGAAAAGAAAATCGTTGAAACTTTCAGAAATATCTATGAAGCCAAATCCGTCATCGTCGCTTCCGGCGGCCGCCCGAGAATTACGAAGGCAAAAAATGAGGAAAAGTACCTTTTTGACAAGGGTATCTCTTTCTGCGCCACCTGTGACGCTGCGGCCAATACCGACAAAACAGTTATGGTTATCGGAAGCGGAGATGCAGCCATCGAAGAGGGGATGTTCCTTGCCAAATTCGCTAAAAAGGTTATCGTCTCGGTTATCCACGATGAAGGCAAGATGGACTGTAATGAAATCGCCCGGGACCAGGCCTTGTCAAACCCCAAGATGGAGTTCAAATGGAACACCATGACCGACTCCTTCGAAGGTGAAGAACATCTTGATACCGTTGTTTTGAAAAATCTCAAAACCGGAGAGCTTGATCCCGTCAAGGTAGATACCTGTTTTGAGTTTATCGGATATGAACCGAATACGGAGATCTTCAAAGGCATCCTCAACATGAGCAAACAGGGTTACGTGATAACCAATGAGGAAATGGAAACCGGCGTTCCCGGTGTATTCGCCTGCGGTGATGTTCGTGAAAAAGGGCTGAAGCAGGTGGCAACCGCCGTGGGCGACGGCGCCATTGCCGGTGTGAACGCGGAAAAGTATATTGCCGAAGAGGAAGTCTTCGATAATCAGATCATGCAGAAGGATAAAGTCGGCCTGATCTATATTTACTCCGCCATTGACGCTCCAAGCCGTGAGCTTCTTCCCACCATGCAGGAAATCGAGAAAGAGTACGCGGATGATGTAAAACTGAACGTCATCGATCTGTACAAGGGGAAAAGCCTCTGTGACCGTCTCAGCTGCGATGTAGAGCCGATGACCATCTTCTACACACTGAACGGAGAAGTCTCAGCGGTAAGCACCGACTGTTCGGTACCCGCCGTAAAGAAACAACTTCAGGAACTCGTCTCCGAACGGGCAACCGCAAGAGCTTAAAGCCTTTTCGGTCGATAGAGTTTAAAAAGAAAGAGGGGTTGTCTTCTTAGAAGACAGCCCCTTTTTTTTGTAGTGGCCTTCGCTTAAAATGAGCACACCGGCGTTTCTGTTAAGAAAAGAGGACCACCGCCCTGGGTTCAAAGATTTGAAAAGTAAACGATTCGGTAAAATACAGGGAAACCGTCTTCGTCGTGTGGGCTGAATATCCGATAGAAATATCCTGTCCGAGAGTCAATTCGAAATCTCCTCCCCGGGCGGAAACAAGCACCGGTTTCTTGAGTATTTTTGAAGGTATAAGCTCGCCTCCGAGTATTTTCTCCATGTGCAGCTCCAGGGGCATTCCCTTCACGTATCCCTTGATCTTCTGCCAGTCCTCCATCGGCACTGCCAGGTTGTAGGGCCCTTCGATCCCCTTTTTCAGAAGACCGGCAATACCCGCCGAAACCGCCTGCACCATTGACTCAGGCTCCTCGGGGAATTTACCCCCGCTTATCCCTTCAGCGGCAAGAAGCCCCGCTATTCCTGCATCCTTTAATCCATCATAGATAACCGTATCTTCGAATATCGCCAGTTCTTCAGCCGCCTTTTCCAGAACATCCAGATCCACATCCTTCGCACCCCTGGACGCATTATCAAGCTCCCAGACGTTCAGCTCGAAGGGAATCCGCAGTTCAAGCAGAGGTTTCACCTGATACAAGCCGTAAGACACATTGCCCCGGCTTTTTATATCACCGAGACGCCCGCTGCTTTCAACTTGATGGTTCCAACCCTTTGCCGATGAAACACCTACCAAAAATCGGGCTGAAAGAGAGTTTTTCAAATAATCCGCGGCCAATGCATCTATCTCACCCCATCCTGCATTGGAAACAGGGGCTGATGATCTTCGTAATATATCCATACGCTACTCCTTTATTCCGCTATTTTCGCTTACCGCCGATACCCAGGTCGGTATTGCCTTCACCCGGCACTCCGCCATCCTGTCCAGCTTCCATATTCTCTTCCACCTCGGTTATATCACCGGTGCTGAACAGGAACATACGCAGGTTCTCATCCCAGGCCGGCATATTTCGCCGGAGCCACTCCAGAGCCATACAGGCATGCTCGATCTCCTCATCTCTGTTATGTGCCATGATCGCGGCCAGTTCGGGATCATCCGAGGCATCTACCCGCTGGTTATACCAGTCGACAGCTTCTATCTCTTCCTTGAGACTATGAAGCGCCCGTGTAAAATTCTTCGTCTGTGAGGAGAGATCCTCAATTTTTTCATGATAATCTGACATGTACTTTCCTCCTTCAAGATATACTATAAAGGTAATAGACTTGTAAAAAAAATCAAAATCCAGCGGATCGGATCAAGAGAATTCCGGGTAGAATGCCCTGACAGGAAAAACATGTACTGCCATGCGGAAGGATAATTATTTCTGAAAGAAGTGTTTCTTTTTATTCTTCCTCGCGGACGGCAACACCAACAGATCTCTTATCCCGGCGGTATAAAAATAACCCCGGCCACAACATAAAGAAAGTTATAATTTTCCTTTTCGCCTGCCGGTAGATTTCGTCGGGGATCACACCGGCATGCATGGAGAACCTGATATACTGCAGGCATGCCCGTATTCGATGGACCAGGGGAATACGATACCCTGTGAATTCATTGTAGTAGAGAGCCGAAGCCCGGGGATTTTGGATCCACCGAAGCTTTTCGTTTCCCGATGTCCCTGCATCGTCCGGACTCATCACAGCGAAGGTTTCGTTCACGTATCTGGTGAGAGCAGTGTTCCCTATCCGGTTCAGGATCAACTCGAAGGGAACAAAACTCTCACCATCAAACACAGGGAAGGGGTAGGTTTGGAGAACGGTAGTCAGAATGCACCCATACTTCGGACTTGCGACACCATAATATGTGGATACTTCGATATTATTGGAATCAAAGGGGGAGGAAGGGAAGCGGTTGCCGGCGGGAGAGCCGTCCTGATTATCCGCAACTCCAGAAACGGCGACATAATAGCTCCTCTCCTCCGAGGGAATGGTGTTCCAGTGATACCACATACACTCCAGAGCTCCCGTAACTAAACGGGCATCATCAGGAAGCAGGATAAAAAACAGGCCCCGGGCTTTGCCAACGGCTTTATTTACCGCGATATGTCCGCCCCGGCATTTCTCATCGATGAGATAAATTGGAAAAGCGGCTTTCGCTCTCAACGTTCCGACAGTTTCCTGAAATCCATCAACACCCTGATCTCCAACTATGATCCATTCAAAACCCTGATCCGTCTGAGCCCGGAGATCGGCTGCCGTCTCATGAAGGGAATTTATCCGTCCCTGAAAACAGGTACAGAGAGAAAACCGCAGTTCATCATCTGCTTTCATACCGGTCATCCTACAGAGGGTCTACAGACCGGTCAAGGGGATGTTTTTTCGATGCATCCTTCCTTCATTGCCAGACCGGAGGTTTTTTGTGTTCATTGTCTATCTGTCTTTCGGTAGTGTCCACGAAACGGCGCTTTTTTCCCACCCAAAACTTTTCGCCTGTTGAACATAGAAAGACATATTTTGTACTAAGATAATTTGCCGGAATTTATCCAGTATGGCCATCCTAAGGAAAAATTTAGAGATGCATCAGGTACCGTTTCGGGGACACTAATCGAGGATCTCCGAAAAAAAGTAAAAACAAAAAATCCCTGTTGCTGTTGAAAATCCATATGGATCCGGATCTCGCCGGGATTCCCGGGGATTTGAAATAAGTCATAAAAACCGCACATACCCGGATCGATGGATTATATTGCTTCCTTTCGTTTCTCCGAGTGTTTTTCCTTGAGATAAAGACAGACAAGGCCGAAGGCACCGAGAAATGAAACGACGGCCATCAGAGGCCAGACGGCCCGTACACCCAGAATCTCAATATACTGTCCCATGACCGGAGGCCCGATTGCATACCCGGTACCGATAATAATGGGTACGATGGAATTAAAACGCCCCCGATGGGTAATGGGGGTATGATTGGCGATATACACATTCGTATTGGTGACCTGCAGAATCTCTCCGAATGTCCATATCACCGTTGAGAGGGCGAAGAGCACAGGTTTCTGAAAAAAGAACAGCAGTCCGAATCCTATCGTTAACAGCAAAGCAGCCATCGATACATTGAGGGCGGGTTTTATCTTTCGGGTAAGCTTTATAATCGGGGTAGTAAAAAAAATCACAACCAGCGCGTTGACGGTCATAAGCGAACCGAAAATCATGGGCCCGTTCTCAGCGAAAAGGGCATTCAGCTGCAGGGGCAGACTGAAACTGAATTGAGAATACACAAAAGTAAGGAGAAGCGAGATCCCGGCGAAAGCAAGCAGATACGGCCTCCTTAATAGCACGGGGATCAGACCGCCAGTCTCAGCTCTTTCGTTGGAACCCTCACCCCCGTGATTTTCCATTTCCTCACTGCTGGGTTTCGATTCCGGAACCAGAACCAATACGAAGCTCAAAGCAATGAAGGTTGTGATTGCATCTCCCAAAAAAAGCCACGGCAGGGCATTGGTAAAAAGAAATCCGGCAATCATCGGCCCCACGGAAAAACCGATATTGTGTCCCAGATACAGAAGAGAAAAAGCTGACTGACGCTGCTCCCCCTTGGTTAAATCGGCAGTAATAGCTTCGTGGGTAGGTTCGGCAGCTCCAAAAAAGAAATGCGAGGTAATCAGGAGCCAGGGAACAATAATCGAATCGCCAAGAAAAGCACAGGGAATAAAGGTCATGCCCGCAAGGCCCTGAGACACAATCAGAACCTTTTTTCGTCCCACCACATCGGCTAGTTTTCCTCCTATCAGAGAACCGGGTACGTAAGCGACGGAGAGCAGCAGGATAAACATCCCTGCTCTGGCGCTGCTGTAACCGAGGCGCTGGGTGAGAAAGAAGGTGAGGAAGGGATAAACCAGATTGCCGACAGCGTTCACTATTTGAGCGGCAAAAAGGGCATAGATCCCCTTCGGGAGTCCCTGGTATATGTTGAATTGACCGAGCAAACGCCTGGCGGTCCGTTTCATGTCTTTTCCCTTTCCTGTTCTTTTCCTGTAATTGCCTTTCTTTTCGGCAATCCCTGCAGAAAGAAATCAGAAAGCCATACTGGCCTATATCCGGTCTTTTTTCAAGTCTCATCAGAGATCAGTAGACGTGCCGGAGGTTCCTTTGATACAGTACGGCCATGCATGATTTTTCCCGGACTGCGGGTTCACGACTCTTATATGGAAGGCTTCTGCTCCTCCTGAGCTTTCTCGCTTTTATCAGCCTCGGCTTACCCGACGGACTGCTCGGAGTCGCATGGCCGTCAATCAGCCGAACCTTTCATGTCTCTCTCAGCAGACTTGCGATAGTCCAGATAGCCTTCACCATAGGGTATCTTTTTACCAGTACCAACGCAGGTCGACTGACGAGGAAACTGGGCATCGGAACACTGCTCATAGCAAGTAATACCTCTGCAGCCCTGGCTATGATCGGATATGTGGTGGCAAAAGAGTGGGCCCTGCTTATCCTATCGACAGTCATTCTGGGTACCGCCGGAGGAGCCGTCGATGCCGCTCTCAATGCATACGCCGCCGAGCGGTTCAAAAAAGAGCAAGTGACGCTGCTTCATGCTTTTTACGGATTAGGCGCCATGCTCGGGCCAATTATTATGCGGACTATTCTGCAGAGCGGTGCCCCCTGGCAGAGAGGGTACCTGATCACGCTGTGCATGATCTCAGCACTGCTGCTTCTATTTACCTGCTTCAGAACTTACTGGTACCGGGGCTCTGAACCAGCTCACGCCGAAGACAGTGAAGATGTTAACCCTCCGACCAAAGAACATTCCGGACGAAAGATTCCGATACCCCGGAAGGGAATAGGAATAGCTCTTTTCCTCGTTTACACCGGTCTTGAAGTGACAGTTGGGGCATGGAGTTTCAGTCTGTTTACAGCCGGCAGAGGAATAAACCCCGCCTCTGCAGCACTCTGGGTAGGGATTTACTGGGCCGCATTGACCGGAGGCCGCCTTTTTTTCGGATTCTTCGGCAGCCGCTGGAAAACGGATTCGATTATTCATCTGATGCTGCTTACCCTGATCATTGGATCTCTCTTCCTCCTTCAGCCCTGGTGGAAGACAGCTTCTCTTGTATCGATCTCCTTGATAGGATTTTCCTGCGCTCCCCTCTTTCCTCTTTTTATCGCCTTGACACCCCAGGTTGTCGGTCCGGACAATGCATCAGATATGATCGGTCTTCAGGTAGCTTTTGCAAGTCTTGGCGCTGCAGTCGTACCAGGCCTTGTCGGGGCGGCTGTTGAAATCAGCTCCATCGAAGCCTCGGCCTCGATCGTTTTTTTACTATCCCTCTTAATCACCGTAATCTACCGTATATGGAAACCGAAGGAATCTCCGACAGATAATGGACTCATATAGGTTCCCAATTCCTTTGGTAGTGTCCCCGAAATGGCACTTTTTTTTCGGCTTAAAGTATTAACAAGAGGCATTTATCATGGTTTCTGATCAAAGGCGGGAATTCCTCGGAAATGATCCTGTATCTCTATTTTTAAGCGGAATTTAGGAGTAATACGAGTACCGTTTGGGGGACACTATGAATTCCTAAAAACCCTAATTGGTCCCCTTGTTTCCTTATTTTTTTACTAGTATTTTTATGGCATGAAACAGGAACGGTATATTACATTGCACGGTGCTTCATGCGCTTCCTGCGCCTACGCGATAGAAAAATTCGGACGCAGGCTCGATGGGATTCTGGATATCCACGTCGACGGCCTCAATGCCCGGGTAAAGGTCGATTTTTCCTTCGAACAGGAACAGCGGCAGAACCGATCCCTTCGAAAGCTTATCGAACTTGTCCGTAAAATCGGCTATGATGCTTCGATTACCCGTTGATAGTGTCCCCGAAACGGCACCTGACTGATCACCTAACCTCCACTCAGGCGAACACATATCGGGCAATCCTATCGGTAAAAAGTTTTCCCGGTGTGCTGTAGGCCCTCCTCCAGACTTTCTCCCAGTGCAGATCAAGGTGCAGATGCGTTCTGAAATACCTTCTGCTCATCCA
>Ga0272441_10011847_pt1 | contig 12865 bp, 10 predicted proteins | sample SSMProp6N_FD_193582 | JGI IMG/M metagenome (GOLD analysis project Ga0272441, IMG submission 193582) | Marine sediment archaeal communities from Little Sippewissett salt marsh, Falmouth, MA, United States - SSM-Prop-6N | ecosystem: Environmental > Aquatic > Marine > Wetlands > Sediment ...
GTGTGAGATCACGGGGAAGCTGGTGCCGCCGGACGAGATCATCGAGATCCAGGGGCACCGGGTCTGTGCCGAGGGCAAGGAGGAGCTGCTGCAGCGCCTGCGCAGCGGCGAGATGATGCCCGGCGAGCTGGACCGGCCGTCGGTCATCCACCGGTTCGGCTGCATCTTCCTCGACCACATCATACTGGGCGTCCCCTTCGTGATTCTGATGCTGGCCATCGTCGGCACCGTGATGGTCCAGCCCGATTCGAAGGCCGAGATCATCCGCAACCAGGGCCTGGTGGGCTTCCTGGTCATCGTCATCAACGTCGCCTATTTCACCATCCTGCACGGGACACGCGGGCAGACCCTGGGCAAGATGGCGGGCAAGATCAAGGTGGTGAACCTGGACGGCAGCAAGCTGACCATGGGCAGCGCGTTCTGGCGGGCGATACTCTACGTCGGTCCGCAGATCGCCGTGCCGTTCGTCCAGATGGGCGCACCGGAGGCCATGGGCCTGAGCACCGCGCTGGGCGGCATCGGCAGCGTCTACGCCCTGGTCAATTGCATCTGCGTGCTGGCGGACTCTGACAAGCGCCGGGCGCTGCACGACCGGCTGGCGGGCACGCGGGTCATCAAGGTGAGCTGAGGCGGGGAGGCGTCATGCCGGACGTCACGCAGGTCACGCAGGTCACGCAGTTCCGCTGTCCCAAGTGCTTCGTGATGCTGGAGCCGATGGGCGGCGAGAGCACCCGGTGCCCGACCTGCGGCTGGGCGGGCCGGGCCAGGCTGTTCCGCCCGGTCGAGCCGTTCGTCGAGCGCGCCCAGGATGCGCTGCCCGACGACGCGACCTGCATCCACCATCCGAGCAAGCAGGCGGTGGCGATTTGCGAGGGGACCGGCGACTACATCTGTTCGCTGTGCGCCATCGAGCTGGACGGCAAGACCTACAGCGCCCAGTACCTGGACCGCGCGGGAAAGGACAAGCTGGCTGCGGCCTTCGACCGCGACCTGCCCCGCCCGGACCGGGCGATGGGCACTTACCTGGCCGGCGCGTTCCTGCTCTCCTGCTTCGGCGTGGTGCTGATCCCGTTCGCCATCCACCAGTTCATCAAGGCGCTGCGGCTGCACAAGACCAACGACCTGTACCGGCGGGTGCGGAGCCGCACCAGCATCGTGCTTGGGGGGCTGGTCCTGTTCGCAATCATCGGCCTGATGGCGGTGGGGGCGGTGGCGATTCTCATGGATATAGACTAGTTTGACTGGGGGCCGGGCGGCATGGGCATCGACTACCGGGACGCCAACTGGTTTAACCGCCAGACCGGCCTGCTGATGGACGACTGCCTGGTCCTGCTCGAACAGGAGTACACCAAGGACCGGGTGCGGCGGGTGCTGTTCGACCGGGTCGAGAGCGTGGTGAGCTGGCGGCGGTTCCCGTGGGGCCGCGGCCTGGTCTTCGGCCTGTTCTTCGGCCTGCCGGCCCTGTTCATCCTGAGCGAGGAACCGGTCGTGCAGGTTATCGGCGTTGTCTTCCTCCTGCTCTTCCTGGCCGCGGAGGCGCGGTACCTCCATTGCGGGCTGACGCGCATCCGCATCACCCGGGCCGGGCACGACACTACCATCTCGGTGATTATGCGGCCGGGGAAGCTGCGCCGCTTCCTGGATCGGCTGTACTCGGCCGTCGAGGCACACCAGGCGCATCTGGCCCGCGAGGTCGAGGAGCGCGAGCGGCTGGCGCGCGAGGCCGAGGCGGCGCGCTTCGAGAGCGGCCTGGCCGCCGAGCCCCCGCCGCTCCCCACCGAACCGACCCAACCCCTGCCCGAGCTGGCCCCGCCGGACAGCCCGCCGCCGCCCCCCGGACCCGACCTCTGAGCGGCGTACGGTTGCATTCCGGTGCACTTCCCGGTAAGACATAGGGCCGATGCCACCCGGCGCGAGCACGCCCGGGCCATGAACCGATCTGGAGGGACGCGATATGCCGATGGTCTATGAGAACAGGGACCTGCTGCACCGCGACGAGTTCGAGAACTTCGATAGCTGGCACCACGAGGGCGCCGGAGAGATCCAGCCCGCGCCGGACGGCGGGATGCGGCTCCACTGTTTCGGCAGCCGGCAGGGCCGCGAGGGATGCATGGCATTCTTCCGGCCCACCCTGCCCGACCACATCGCCGTCGAGTACGACGTCGCCGTCCGCTCGCACGGCGGCCTGGTCATCAACTACATCGCCATCCGCGGGATCAACGGCGAGGATCTGATCGAGGACCGCGATCAGCTTCCCGAACGCATTGGCATCATGTCGGACTATTACTCGGCGACCAAGGGGCTGCAGAGCTACCACATCTCGTACAGCCGGTTCAACGACCAGGGCGAGCACACCGAGACCTCGAACGTCCGCCGCAATCCCGGCGGCCTGCTCATCAGCCAGGGCATCGACCCCTGCACCGAGATCAACCGCGCCTATCACATCCGCATCTGCAAGACGAAGGGGCATTTTCAGTTTCACGTCGATGGCGTCTTCGCCAGCGGGTTCTTCGACCGCGACGAGGGAACGTATCCCATCCCCGACACCGGCAAGTTCGGGTTCCGCCTGATCGGGTCCGACGTGATGGCGGACATCGCGAACTTCCGCGTCCACGCCATCGAGCCGGACGAATCCATCTGGACGCCGTGGGAGTGAGCGGGGGAGCGGCGATGCAGGCCAACCGAGACGTGCGGCGGATCTCCGGCGAGTTGCCGGCCATCCACGCCTACTTCGACCTCCCGCCCGAAAGCCCCGACGGTGCGTGGGTGGTCTACTTTGAATTCACCGACGGTGTGCCGGGGCCGGGCGACCTGGTGCTGGTCCGCCCGGACGGCTCCGAGCGGCGGGTGATCCTCGAAGGCCGATCGGGCAACGCTCACTCGGCGCTGACCCAGCAGTGGGTTGACGCGAATCGGCTGGCCTTCAAGGAGGGCCAGGCGGATGAGGTCACCACCATCCTGGACGTCCGCGACGGCGGCACGCGCGACATCCCGGGAGCCATCCGGATGCTCTCGCCGGACGGCGGTCGAGCGGTCACGTTCGTCGGCGAACCGGATAACCCGCGCCGCCGGGTCGTCTGCGTCACCGACATCGAGAGTGGCGAGATGACCCGTCTCTTCGACGTGCAAGACGCCCTGGCCATCCATCCGTTCGCCGACCGGATCGAGCAGCGGGAAGGCCTGATCTTCATGAACGCGAAGTGGGCGCCGGACGGCTCGCAATTCTTCGCCGTCTTCAACAACGAGGTCTACCGCCGCGATCATCCGGACGTGATCCGGGTGAAATCCATCGTCATCGCCGGCGCGGACGGCTCCGGCCTCCGCTACCTCAAAGAGATCGGGCACCATCCGATGTGGAGCCCGGACGGCTCGTCCATCACCAGCTTCGATTTCGCGACCGAGGGCGGGCAGGACTTCATCGCCCAGCCCGTCGACAGCGGCGAGCCGTGCACCATCCTCGAGCGGGCGACCGGCGTGCACCCGACGCTGAGCGCCGATGGCCGCCGCATCCTCACCGACGCGTTCTACAAAGACCGGAAGGAAGCGGCGATCCTGATGTACGACACCGCCACCGGCGACTACGAGACCCTCGCCACGTTCCGGTCCGAGGATACCACGCACGAGACCGGGTGCCACCCGCATCCCGCGTGGTCGCGCGACGAGAGCCGCGCCTACTTCAACGCCGCCGACGACGGCACCCCGCACCTGTACGCCATGGATCTTTAACTGCCGGAGGCCCTGTGTACTTCGACCACATCGTCAGTGTTGAATCGAAAGCGAACTGCGTGCGCTGGACCGCGACGGGCGAGGACGGCTCGAGCCGCACCCTGCGTCTGAGCCGCCCGCTGCCGAACGGATGGCGGCTTCAGATGGCCGGGCCGGACGGCGCGTTTGACGACCTCGGCGCGGCGCAGCAACTCGCCCGCGAGTTGCGCGAGCGGCTCGACGTCCGGCCCGAGCAGCTGGTGATGACGGAGACCGGGGCGGGCGCCTGGCGCATCACCTCGCCCGGCTGCGAGTCGAGCGTGGTCCTGGCCGCGGACCCGATGCGCATCGGCTTCTGCGGGGTGGACCGCCGGCCGCGCACCGAGCTGGAGGAGGTCGCCCTGGACGACGGCGCCCTGCGAATCGCCGGCTCACTGCGCCGCCACAGCCGGCTGTTCGGCACCGGCCAGCGGTTCAACGCGGTCGATCAGCGCGGCCGCACCGTCACCCTCTGGGCCGAAGACCGTTGGTGCGAGACCGAGGGGAACAGCTACCTGCCGATCCCCTTCATCCTCAGCACCGATGGCTATGGGCTGCTGGTCAACCGGTTCGAGGGGATGACCTTCGACCTGGGCGACGCGGATCCCGACCGCTGGGAGCTGTCCGGGCTGCGTGCCCCGCTGGACCTGTACGCCTTCATCGACGGGGAGCCGCGGGCCATCCTCGATTCGCTGGGCCGGCTCAGCGGCCGCGCGCCGACGCCGCCCGAGTGGGCGTTCGGCGTCTTGGTCAGCCGCCACGCCCGGACACGCGAGTTCGCGACCGCCGAGGGCGTCCGGGCGATGATGCGTGAAATGGACGAGCACGACCTGCCGTGGTCGGGCGTCATTATCGAGGGCTGGCCGACGTACGACGCCGCCCGCTACGATGAATTGAAGCAGCTGGTGGCCGAGATCCACGAGCGCGGTAAAAAAGCGATGGTCTACGACGCCTGCGGCCGTATCCGCGGCGACCTGATCGCCGAGGTCCAGGACGCCGAGCCGTACTGCGTGAAGACCGCCGACGGCGCGGTCGACCTGGAGGAATCGCGGGCCTGCAATCCGGCCGACGCGCCCGACCGGCGCACCAGCCGCTGGGTGGACCTCACCAGCCGCGAGGCGGTGAGGTGGTGGACGGAGGACGTCTGGGGCCGCCTGCTCGACGAGGTCCAGGTGGACGGCGCCAAGATCGACTTTTGCGAGCAGTTCCCCGAGCACTTGGAGCTGGCCTTCGCCGACGGCCGACCGGTGCCCGGCATGCATCACCTCTATCCCGTGAAGTACAACACGATGATGTACCGGCTGTTTCAGTTGAAGCGGCCGGAGGGCGGGGTGTGCTGGAGCCGCGGCGGCGGGATCGGCGCGGCACGCTATCCGTGGGCGTGGTGCGGCGACCAGTTCCGCGAGTTCGACTTCCTCCGCGCCATCCTGACCGCGGCGCTCAGTTCCGGGCTCTCCGGCGTGCCGTTCATGAGCCACGACTTGGGCGGCTACATGCCGGCCCGCGACCCCCAGGCAGATCCCGAGCCCGAGGTGTTTATCCGGGGCTGCCAGCTGGCCTGCTTCGGGCCGGTGATGTCGACGCACGGCACGGTCACCCGGCCGTACGACTTCGAGCCGAAGGTCGTCGATCTCTATCGCCGCTACTCGAAGATCCACACGGCGCTGATCCCCTACCTGCGCGAGCAGGCGGAGCTGGGCGCCGCGGCCGGCCTGCCCTTGATGCGGCACCCATTCCTGCACCGGCCGAACGACCGGTTCGCCGCCGACGTGGAAGACCAGTATTTCCTGGGCGAGGACCTGCTGGTCGCACCCGTCCTCGAAGCGGTCGAGTCGCGAAACGTCTACCTGCCGTCCGGCACCTGGTATCACCTGTTCACGGACGCGAAGCGGCGCGGCCCGGTGCAGTTGGCGGCGTACCCGGCGCCGCTGGACGAGCTTCCGGTGTTCGTGCCGGAGCACCCGAGCAGCCCGCTGCTGGCCGAGGCCGTCGAGGCCATCCGCGCCCTGTGCCGGCGGCCCAAGCCGTCGGGCGGGGTGATGCCGAGGCGGGTGGAACGATGACGCCGGACCCGCCGCGCCGGGCGGAACGCCGCTCACGCTGACTGGAGACACCTGTGCCCCTCATCGACCGCCGGTTCCGCTCGCTGTTTGTCTTCCTGGTGGTCGGGTTCGCGATGTTCGGCGGGTCCGTCACACTGGTCGGGGCCACGTTGCCCAAGATCATCGCGGATTTCGGCTGGAGCTACGTGGCGACCGGGCTGGTGTTGTCGGCCGGCGCGCTCGGCTACGTGCTGTCCGCGTTCTGCTCCGGCGTGCTGCTCCAGCGCCTGGGTCCGAAGCGGGTGATCGTGGCCGGGCTGCTGCTCCAGTCGGTGGGCCTGGCGTTGTTCGTGGGCACTCCGCTGGTGGTGCTGAACCTGGTGCTGCACGCGGTGATCGGGGTCGGTCAGGGCGGGCTGGAGGTGGTGGTGAACTTCAGTGCGGCGCGGATGGAACGCGGCGGGCAGAGCCGGGTGATGAACCTGATGCACGCGGCGTTCTGCGTCGGCGCGGTGCTGAGCGCGACGGCTGTCGCGGTGCTGCTGGGGTTGGGGCTGCGCTGGCAGGCGAGCTACCGGTGGATGGCGCTGATCGCGCTGCTCGCCGCGGGGGCGACGGCCCTGCTGCCGTTCGATCGGCTGCGGCCACCGGAGGCCGAGCGGGCGGCGCGGCCGCGGGTGGCCCGGGTGCTGAGGCAGCCGCTGTTGGTCCTGTCGTTCCTGATGCTGTGGTGCTACGTGGGCTCGGAGCTGGGCGTGTCGGCCTGGGTGTCGGAGTACTACGTGAAGATCCTGGGCACGCCGGCCCGTGCGGGGGCGTGCATGGTGGCCGTCTTCTGGCTGGGGCTGCTGGTCGGGCGGTTGGTGGTGGCGGGCTATCACGGGCGGCGGCAGGCGGAGCTGGTGCTGGCCCTGGCGTCCGGCTCTACCGTCGCGCTGGCGCTGGCCATGCGCGCCGCCGGGCCGTGGACCGCTGGTGCCGGGTTCTTCGTGGCGGGGCTGGGGTACTCGGCGATCTATCCGCTGGTGATGGCTCTGGTCGGCGGGCACGCTCGGGCAGGGCAGGAGGTGGCGGTGGGGTTTGCCACGATGGGCGGCGGGATCGGCTCGTTCGCCACGCCGTTCCTGATGGCCGCTGTGTCGCAGCAGTTCGGGCTGCGGGCGGGGTTCGGCCTGTACCTCGGGCTGAACGCTCTGATGATCTTGCTGGCGTGCCTGATGATCCGCCAGGTGCGGCGGGGCGCACACCAGCCGCCGGTTGAACTCGCGGCGTCGTCGGAATAGAATCGCCCGGCGGGGCGCTGGAACGGACCCGCATCGGATACAACAAGGAGGTCGGCATGGCGCGAGGCAGCAAGCGGGCAGGGCAGGGCGGGGCCGCTGGGACTCAGAGTTGGCGCTGGATGACGCCCGGTGACGCGCGCCTGGCGGTGCGCGGGCTGGCGTGGTCCGGCGAGAACGGCGGCGGGTTCGCACGCCTGCCGGCTCGGGCCGAAGGCCGCGTTCCCGACGAGGTCTGGCGGCTCGCCCAGTGCCCCGCCGGCGCACGCGTCGCATTCCGGTCCGATACGACAGGGCTCGCGGTGCGTGTCACCAACTCGGACGCCGGGGTGATGAACCATATGGCGGGCGCCGGGAGCAACGGGCTGTCGCTGTACTGCGGGCGGCCCGGCGGGATGCGGTATTGGGCGACCGCCCGGCCCAGCCCCGAGAGCCCGAGCTTCGAGAGCGTCCTCTTCCAGGGCGTCCCGAAGGAGCGGCGCGAGTTCCGGCTGTACCTCCCGCTCTACAAGCCGATGCTCTCGCTCGAAATCGGCGTCGCGAAGGGCGCCCGCCTGCTGCCGCCGTCGCCGAACGCGCTCGACAAGCCGGTGGTGTTCTACGGGACCTCGATCACGCAGGGCGGCTGCGCCAGCACCGCGGGCAGCGACTTCGTCTCGAGCGTCGGCCGTGTGCTCGATCTCGATGTGGTCAACCTGGGTTTCTCGGGCAGCGGGCGGGGCGAGCCGGTGATGGCCGAACTGGTGTCCGAGATCGACGCCGCGCTCTACGTGCTCGACTACGCCGCCAACGCCGACGCCGCCACTTTCCATCGCAACCTGCCCCGTTTCTACCGCATCATCCGCAAGCGGCGGCCCAAGACCCCCATCCTGCTGACGACCACCGTGTGCTTCTCGGGGTTTGATTACAGCTTCGAGCGGAAGGCCACCACCGAGCGCAAGCGGGACGTGGTCTTCGAGTTCTACGCCCGGCAGCGGCGGCGGGGCGATCGGGACCTGCACCTGGTCGACGGATTCGGTCTGATCCCGTTCGGCACGGACGCCGCTTACGTCGACGGCGTCCATCCCACCGACCACGGATTCCAGATGATGGCCGACCGCTTGGCTCCACAGATTCAGCAGATCCTGCTCCGCAGCGTCTGAACGCCGGCGGGGCCGAGGAGTGCCCGATGATCGAGTCGTTGATCGACACTATCGACAGCGTGTGGCGTGCGGACCGGCACCGCGACCTGCTGGTCCGGCTTTGGGAGCAGGAACGGTGGTTCGACTCGCCCCGTCAGCGGGCCGCGGCCGAGATGGTGCGCGACGAGCTGCAGCACGCCGGCCTGTCGGACGCGCACCTTGCCGCCTATCCGTGCGATGGTTCGACCCGGCTCCAGGACTGGACGATGCATCTGGCGTGGGACTGCCCGGCGGCACGGCTGGCGTTCGCCGATGGTGATGTTGTACTGGCCGACCGTGCGGAGACGCCGGCCTGCGTGGTCTTCTGGAGTGGTCCGCTGGCGTCGGCCGACCGGCCCGCGGTGGGCGAGGTGGTGGACGGCGACACCCTGGACAGTGTGACTGCCGACGCGGTGGACGGGCGGTTCGTGCTGACCGCCGCCCCGCCCGTCGAGATGAAGCGCCGCCTGCTCGGCACGCGGCCGCTGGCCGTGGTGAGCGATTACCTCGGCGAGGAGGTCGGCTACACCGAACACACCACCAAGTGGTGCAACGCCTGGTCCGACAGCCCCGGCGGCTGGTACGTGCACGCGACGGATACGGTGATGCCCGGCTTCTGCCTGTCGCCCGCCAGGGGCCGGGTGCTTCGCGACCGGCTGGCACGCGCCCCGCGTCTGAAGCTCGCCGGCTTCTGCGACGCGCGGCTCTACCCGGGCGAGGGCCAGAACGTGACCGCGCTGCTCGAAGGGACGGATCCCGCCCGCGAGGTGTGGCTCTACGGCCACGCGTGCGAGCAGGGCGCACACGACAACACCAGCGGCGTCTCGGTGCTGATTGAATCGCTCCGCCTGCTCAACGAGCTGGTCGAGTCGGGCCATGTGCCGCGGCCGCGCCACAGCATCCGGGTGATCACCACCGAAGAGTGCATCGGGATGGTGGCGTTCGCCAGCCTGCACGACGATCTGCGCCGGCGGGCGCTGGTCGGGCTGAACATCGACGGTGCGGGCGATTCCGCGCCGGCGGACCGGTCGTTCTACCTGCACTATGGTCCGCTCAGTAACCCGACGTTCGGCTGGGCCACCGCGGCGCTCATCGGCGCGCGACTTCGGCATCGGGCGGCCGGCGCGTGGCACGTCGGGACCAGGCGGTTCGTGCCGACGGCCGACGACATGATTTCCGACCCGAACTGCGGCGTCCCGTCAATGTGGCTGGGCAAGGGCGGGTCGTGCACCGGATACCATTCGAGCGCCGACACGCCGGACGTTTGCACCGACGCCTCGCTCCGCTTCAACACGCTGCTGGCCGCGTCGTGGGCGTACGTGATGGCGACGCTGAGCGACGAATCGGCTGCGGCCCTCATCGGCCCGGCGGTCGAATGGATCGACGCGAACCTCGCCGCTGCGGGCGGGGACGATGGGGCGCGCCTGAGCCGCTGGGCGGCGGGGCGGATGCTGCGCGACCTGGCGCGATGGGGAGTGGGCGAGGCGGTGTACGAGCCGGCTGCGGCGGTGTACGCGCCGGCCGACGCGCCGCCGCTGCCCGGGCTGCCGGCGGACGGCCCGCGCTACGCCCGCACCGTGTGGGGGACCTGCACCTACGAGACGCTCCCGCTTGACCGGCAGCAGGGGTTGAGCCGCTGGTCGCCGTGGGCGACGTCGGCGCTGTACTGGACCGACGGCCACCGGGCGGTGGCCGCGGTCGAGCGGCTGGCCAGCGCGGAAGCCGGGGCCGCGCCGCAGGGCGGTGCCCGGCGAATCATCGAGGCCGGTCTGGAGAACGGCACGCTCCGCCCGGCGTGAGCCGGTCCCGCTCGTGTTGACAGGTCTGCCCGTGCGGTCTATAAGAGGCGGGTCCCGTCCGGAGAAGAGCATGCCCGGCACGCCTTGCAGCCTGGTTCTTGACCTCGGGACCAGCTCGATGAAGTGCGGCGTGGTCGATGCTGCCGGCGGCGTGCGGTGCTCCGAGGCGGCGGCGTTCGAGCTGCAGCGGGACGGGCCGGCCTGCGAGGTCGATTTCGAGCGCTGCGCGGACGTCGCCCTCGCCGCGCTGAAGCGGGTCGCCGACCAGGCTCCCGCCGGCTGTGAGATCGAGGCGGTCCTGCTGACCAGCCAGGCGCAGACCTTCGTGCCGGTGGACGAATCGTTCTCGCCGCTCTGCCCGGGGATCGTGTGGCTGGATAGCCGTGCGGACGCGGAAGCCGACCGGCTGGCCGAGCGGCTGCCCGACTTCGCGCGGACCGCCGGGTTCCAGAGACCGATGCCCAGCCTCTACGTGTCGCACCTGCTCCGGCTCAAGACCCAGAGCCCCGGGCTGTTCACCCGCGCCGCCGCGTTCCCGCTCATCGGCACGTACATCGGCCGGCGGCTGACCGGGCGGGCGTACACCGACTCGTGCAACTTCGGGATGGGCGGCGTGTACGATATTCGGAGGCGGACGCTGAACGGGCGGGTTCTCGATCTGCTGGGCCTCACGCCCGGCCATTTCCCCGAGGTGGCCGACGCTGCCGTGCTCTCGTATCCGCTTCGGCCCGAGGTCGCCGCCGAGCTCGGCGTGGGCCGTGTGCCGGTCTGTTTCTGCGGCAACGATCAGTCGGCGTCGGCCGTCGGCGCCGGGCTGGAGAGCGTGGGCGACGTCTCGGTGAACTTCGGCACGGTGCTGGCCGCCTATACGCTGTTGCCCGAGCCGCCGGACGACCTGGGGCCCGACGAGATCGCCGGCATCAGCCCGGTGGACGGCCTCTACTTTCTGCTGACGTACGACCCGGAGACCGGCGCTGTGGTGGACCGGGCCAGGGCGGGCGGCGAGTCGTACGAGGCGTTCTTCGGCGGGTACGGATCGGGCGGCGAGGCGGACCGGGCGATCCGCCATTGCCTGGAGCGCTTTCGGTTCCACCTGTCACGCATCGAGCGGGCCGCGCGGCCGGAGCGGGTGCGGGTGTCGGGCGGGATGACGCAGTCGGCCGCGTGGCTCGAACTGCTGCGCCGGCACTGCGATCACGAGGTGGTCTGCGTGAACCGGCGCGACGCCGCGCTGGCCGGTGCGGCGCGGATCTATGCGATGCGAGAGCAGAAACGCGAAGCGAGGGACGAGTGATGCCGGAGAGACGGATGCCGCTGCTGGGGCTGTGTCCCATCGGGAAGTTTGTGTTCAGCCACGAGGATGCGCTGCGGTTCAAGGCCCTGATCGAGCGGCGGCTCGACGGCTGGGGGGTGCCGTACGTAAACATCGACGACGCGGCGCCCGAGGGGCTGATCCACGACGTGAGCGACGTGGCCGGGGTGGTCGCACACCTCAAGCAGCAGCAGGTCGACGCCGTGTTCATGCCGCACTGCAACTTCGGGACGGAGCACGCCGTCGGCCTGATCGGGCGCGAGCTGGGCGTGCCGGTGCTGGTGTGGGGCCCGCGTGACGAGGCGCCGCTGCCCGACGGGACGCGGCTGCGCGACACGCTGTGCGGGCTGCTCGCCTCGACCAAGGTGCTGCGCCGGCTGGGCGTGCCGTTCACCTACATCGAGAACTGCCGGCTCGACGACGCGGCGTTCGAAGCCGGGCTGGACACGTTTCTCCGCGCGGTCAACGTCGCCGGCGCGCTGCGCCGCGGCCTGCGTATCGGCCAGGTCGGCCAGCGCATCGACTTCTTCTGGACCACTATCGTCAACGAGGGCGAGCTGCTCGAACGGTTCAACATCGAGGTGCTGCCCATCGACCTGGTCGAGTTCATCGACGCGGTGCGCGGCCGGGTGGCGCGGGCCGAGGCGGATTACCGAGAGCAGATGGCGGCGCTGCGGGCGGAGCTGGACGTCGAAGGGTTCGACGACGACCGGCCGCTGATGAACGTGCTCGCCGTTCGTGACGAGCTGCTGGCCCTGCGCGACGAACACGGGCTGGACGGGTTCGCGTTCAAGACGTTTATGTCGGTCATCAATGCTTTGGGGACATACACCTGTTTCGCGGACGCGCTGGTGGCCGAGCAGTGCCCCATCGCGCTGGAGACGGACATCCACGGCGCCATCTCGAACGTGCTGCTGGACCGCGCGGCGTTCGGTGAGGCGGCGACGTTCGCTGCGGAGTTCACCGTCCGGCACCCGGAGAACGACAACGCGGTGCTTCTGTGGCACGCGGGGGCTCCGCTCTCGATGTGCCATCCCGAGGTACGGCCGCGCATCGGGGCGCACTGGATCCTGCCGTCGCCGCTCTCGGGCATGCCGCACTTCCGCCTGAAGGACGGCCCCCTCACCGTGGCCCGGTTCGACGGCGACCGCGGCGAATACCGGCTGGCCGTGGGCGAAGGGCGTTCGACCGACGGACCCGAGACGCTGAACAACTACGTCTGGATGGAAGTCGACGACTGGCCGCGCTGGGAGCGGACGCTGATGGAGGGCCCGTTCATCCACCACTGTGGGATGGTCTACGGCCGGCACGGCGACGCCCTGGTCGAGGCCTGCAAATACGTCCCCGGCCTGGAGCCGGTGCGGCTGGACGGGGGAGGGGCGCGATGAGCGCCGGGAATCTTACGGCGGGTGCCGCGGCGGCGGACATCACCCCGGCGTCGTCGATGTTCCTCTACGGCTACCCACACGTCGAGCGCTACAGCGAAGGTGTGCACGACCGCCTGGCCGCGTCGGCGCTGGTGCTGGAC
>Ga0272441_10011848_pt1 | contig 12864 bp, 8 predicted proteins | sample SSMProp6N_FD_193582 | JGI IMG/M metagenome (GOLD analysis project Ga0272441, IMG submission 193582) | Marine sediment archaeal communities from Little Sippewissett salt marsh, Falmouth, MA, United States - SSM-Prop-6N | ecosystem: Environmental > Aquatic > Marine > Wetlands > Sediment ...
GGCGATCTTCTCGACCTGCGCCTGATCGATCAAATCGAGCAGGGACTGTGCCCCGGAAGTCTGTCGTGACGACGAACGCGCCTGCCGGTTTCGCGGCGGGCCCGACCTTCGCTGGTCGGACGACTGCCGGTGGGGCGTATCGCCTCCGGAGCCCGAATCCGGGGAGGTCTCTTCGCCTTCGGGCCTCGCGTCGGAAGGTTCCGCGTTCCCGTCGGTGCTGCGGTTCCGCGACCGCTCGTCGTAGTGCCAGGCGTCGCCGGTGGCCAAGGATTTTTCCACGCGTATCGTCCTCGGCGCCCCGGGCGAGGGCATCCACCGCGCGCCGAGGAGCACGACGGCCACCATGATCGCGCCCAACCCTATCCAGAAGGGTCCGATACCCGCAGGGATCGTGATGCGCCGGGACCGGAAGTACTCGCGAAGCCCGCCCAGGCTCGACAGCAGCAGCAGCATCAACGCGGCCACGGTGTAGACGCCCACATAGAAGTTGCCACCGCGCACCATGGCCGGGCCGCCGTTCTGAAGGACCCGCTGCCCGAGCGCAAAAATCAGCATCACGGGGACCGATACATAGAATATGGAAATGCCCGGATGCCGTTTGGGCAGCCTCGTCGTAGCGGGTTCCAACTTCACCGGTGGTTGATGCTTTGGCTTGCGCGGCTGCGCGGGATCGACGGCCTGCAGGATATTGGTCTCGATGACGGATCGTGGCGCCTGTCGCTTGAGGGAGAAGCCCCCTTGCCCTTTCTTCATGGAATCCCGCACCCGCTTCGTGGTGCCGGCGAGCAGGCCGATGTCCCCGGTAACCGGGTTCTGGTCCACGCAGCATTCATGGGTCAGCCGGTTGGTCACCCACCAAAGGGAGACCATGAGAATGATGTTGAGCCCGGTTGCGAGCCCTGCATTGCTTATGACGGGAACCGCCACGGAACCGAAGCGCCAACTCGAGCCGATCGTGTACAACCCAATGGCAACGCCGAGGCCGAAGATGTAGAGCACGGATTCTTCTTTGCCGTCGCGCGCGATCAGCCGGTTCAGCGCAACGATACCCAACACGAAACAGAAGGCGACGACGCGCAGGTTGAGGTCGTACATCTCGGTGTACATGTAGCGGACATCCAACAGAAAGAAGACCGCCGCCCACACCATCACGAAGATCATGAGCGGGGTCAGCCCGTCGATCAGCCAGTCGGTGGTCGTCCGGTGCTGGATGCGCGGCGGCGGCCCGGCCTTCAGGCTGGCCTTCAGGGACTGGAAGTCGGTGGCCGCGGGCGTGGGCTGAGGCCGGCCTTCACTGCCCGATTCGGTCGAGGGCGATGTCATGGAGGTTCCGTTCATGCTCGATATGAAACACGTGGATGTTGTGTGCCGCCAGAAGGCCGGCCCCTGCCCGATAGTTGGCCTGATTGTCGATGAGGAAGACCGTCACCGTAAACCCCAGGAGCTTCATGGTGGCCAGCGTCAGCGCCAAGCCCTCCGTGATCTCGGGGACGACGGGGATCAACGTGGCGTCGCGCGGGAGCGTCTCGCCCTCGGACATCATGACCTGCTCAATTGTGAAACTGTCGCCGGGCAGCACCCGGGCCAGGTTCTCGATGATCTGCTGCGCCTGCACCGGACTGCGCACCGTGGGCACCTGGAGCGGGCTGAGGAGATCCGAAATGCACTCACCGACCACGCTGGTGTGGGCCTCTTCACGCGACAGCGCCTGGCGCGACTCGACCTCGTACTGGGCCTCTTCGGCGGCGTCGCGCCCGTTGGTCAGCAGCCCGACTTGCTCGCCCGACGCTTGCAGAAGATACGCAATCGAGGCCGTCGTGGTAATGGCCAGTTCCATGCGGCTCTCCCGCTTCTCTTCCTCATAGCGGCTTTCCAGCAGGTCCAGAAGCAGCGTGGCGCCCAGGACCTGCGAGGGCTCCGTCGTCTTGGTGAATAGCGCCCCCGTGCGCGCGCTCGCCTTCCAGTGGATCCGGTTCAACGGGTCGCCCGGCACGTATTCGCGCGGCCCCACAATCCGCGTCGGGTCTTCATAGATGCGGTTCGTGATGCGGACCGGCCCCTGCGGCCGCCGCGCCGATATCGTGAACGTCTCGAGATACGCGACCGTCGGGAGGACAGACACGTAATCCTGATGCTTCCCGGTGCGGAATCGCTTTTGCAGTCCGAACAGGTCGCCCGATTCCATCAGGAGCGGCCCGATCCGGTGATACCCGCGCCGCGGGCAGTGCAACGTGTATTTCAGGGCGACGGAACGCCCCGGCATGAGGATGGCCAGCCGCGTGTTCTCGCCGGCCTTCGGGAAGTCCTTCGGATACAAGTCCTCGAAGAAGATCCACGGAATGGGCCAGCCGCGCTGGTTCGTCACCTTCACCTCGACGGTGGCCTCCTCGCCCTGTTGCAGCGTGGTGGCGCTGACGGTCCGTTCGCAATCGAGCCCGGCCAGCCACGCGGTGGACGAGAAGTGCGACAGGAGCAGCAGCAACAAGAACGCATAAAGCGCAAAGGCCATGTACGGACTCTCGACCGCAAACGCGATCCCAAGCCCGACGGCCGGCGCGAAAAACCACAACGCGTTCTTCTTCATGCCTCAATGGTACTTGCATCGAGAGCAATCTACAATCTCGGCTAGCCTGGATTTTCGCCTAAAGTAATTGTCCCCTAATTTTGGGGGTTAATGGAAGGGTCATCGGATTTCGAGGCGGAGTCTTCGTCCCTGCCACCAGGGGATGGTAGGCTGAGGATCGAGTGCGCCGCTTGCCAGTAGAAGGGGGTGGTGGGCACACCGGCGGATTCGGACGCGGACCTCGGTGTCGGAGACCGTGACGCGTGCGGGGGTATTGAGAAAGCGTCGAAAGATCTGTTTGGGCTTGGCGGCCTCGAATCCGGTGAGGCCCTGGGCAAGGCTGCGGTAGAGTGCGTTGGCTATCAGGGTGAGCATCAGGTCAAGATCGACCTGGATGGCGATGGCGGAACACAGGGCGTCCATATGAAAGAAGCCGATGTTTTCGGCGATGCTGTTTTCGATCAGCATGCGGTGCGCGTAGCGTTCGACCAGTTCGACGGGCTTGATGTCGGTATCGTTGGTGAGGAACAGGGTGGGCTCTTCGTGCCCCAGGCCGCGCACGGCGATCTGGCGCAGGCGTGTGGCGATGGCACGTAGGGAAACGGTGGTTTCCACATAGCTGGGCTTTTGGTAACGGCGGCTGACACCGGCGAGTTTCATGGTCTTCCACTGGGCGTTGGGCACGGCATGCAATTGGCGCACCATGGCCGGGCCGCGGCGGCGCAAGGTGATGAACTGGATTCCACGTTTGTCCAGCCGATCGAGCACCGGGTAGGTGGTCAGTTGCGAATCGAAGACGAGATGGGGTGGAAGCGCCCCGGTGGTGTCTTGCCAAAAATCGACGAAGTTGATGATTTCCTCGGCCGCCTGCTCCTTGGTGACGGTGGCGTTGGCGTAACACAGCGCGCGGGAATCGCCATCCTGGACCAAGAATGCCAGGACCGAGCGTTCGCGCCGGCTGCGGTGCGACACGTAGTGTTTGTCCAGCACGGCCTGTTGACCGCGGTGGGGGATGGCGTGAAAATCCAGGTTGAAGCTCTGGCCGGGCAGCAAGGCGGCGCCACGCAGCGTGCGCACGTAACTCTCCAGCAGTGAGGCCGTCATTTCGCGGGTGACCCGATAGCTGTACGTGGACAGCGCCGTGGTTTTCGGCAGGACATTGAGCCCGGCAAAAAGCGCGAATCCGGGATCGAAACACACATCCATGACGTGGCTCATGCGCTCCTTGCCCAGCAGTTTGAGCGACAGCAGGGACAACAGCGAGTGCAGCGCGGGGATCATCTTGGAGCCGGGAAGCCCCGCGCGGCGCACCCATCGGTCCACGCCCCACTCCAATAGCCTGGGCAGCAAGACGAACAGGGCCGTGCCTTCGGTCTCGAAGTTCGCAAAGGCCCGCCAGTCGAGTTCGCGGATGTCGGCCACCTCGGCTTGGTCGGGGCGAAGCAAGGAAGGGCGTTCTTCGTCGCGGCGCCGGGGGAGTTTGGCAAAGCCCTCCTCGCGAAGGATCTGATGGATCAGGACATGGCTTACGCTGATGTCCTGCGTGCGCAAGATCCGCTGGATGTCGTAGACCGAATAGTTGTGCTTGCGCAGTTCCACGACCCGCTGGTGAGCCGCGTCGCGTTTGGGGGCCTTCTTCGGCCCGGGCTTAGACGGCTCGAACCAGGACAAGCGCCCGGCGCGAAACTCCCGGCACAACGAGTACAGTGTGGCGACGCTGTAGCCGAATCGCTGGGCGGCCTCCTGGGCCGATATCCCCTCGCTCAGATAGGCGCGCACCGCCTCGTACTGACGTTGCGCGGGGATCTGCGGGTCGAGAAAGTACTCCGCGCCCGCTCTATGTTGGGTACTAATTGCTTTACTCATACTTTATATTGTATCACATCAGATACTCGCGACGCAAGTCGCTTCAAAGGCAGAATCAAAGCGCTGTCGCCCAAACAGAGGCCTATCGTAGGACGAACGAAAAGGCCATGGAGGAGATGCGCAAAGACGGGCAACAGAACCCAAAGAAGGAAGCCGGGCGGATTACACGTTATAACGTATCTAATTCTTACCCAGCCGATGCGCCTGCGGAGGGCTCACAAGGGGAAAACGACTCAAGAAAACAGGCCTGGAAAACCTCGACGCGAATCGAGAAAGCTCACCCGATTAGGGTAGGATTATCTCAGGCGAAAATCCAGGCTAGGCCATGAAGATGCGGACGAAGGTGATGGGCCCCTGACCCAGGCCGCCGTTGCAATCGACGAGGGCTCAGGCTATATTCGTTGCGCCATGGCTTTGCCTGCATTGCGTAATATCGAGATGGTTCCGGTCGAACAGGACGGGCAGCCGGCCATTTGCCTTCACGATCCCGAGGGCTACGTCGAGGAACAGGTGGTCTTGTCGCCGCCGGCCTTCTTCGTGGCCGCCTCTCTCGACGGCACGAGCGACGTCGTTGATGTGCAGCATGCGTTTGCCCGGCAGTTCGGCGGGTCCTTGATCATGTCCGACGACGTGCTCAAGGTGGTGGACTTCCTTGACGAACACGGCTTGCTGCTTTCGGACACGTTCTACGCCCTGCGGCAGCGTGTAGTCGAGGCCTTTGCGCGTTTGCCCGCGCGCCCCGCTCACTTGGCCGGGAAATCGTACCCGCAAGAACCGGACACGTTGCGCGCTTTCCTGGACGAGCTGTTCACACGCGAAGGCGGGCCGGGCCACGTGCCGGCCACGAGCGGAACGGGGGCTCCCCTGCCGTGCCTTATCGTGCCGCACATCGACTTTGCGCGCGGCGCGAGCGGCTATGCGCACGGGTACCTGCGCCTGTACGAACACGGCAAGCCGGATACGGTGTTTGTGTTCGGCGTGTCGCACGTTGGCGGCGAGGTCCCCTTTATTCTGACCCGGAAGCACTTCGAGACGCCGCTGGGCCTTATCGAGACGGACCAGGAGGCCGTCGAACAGTTGGCCTCCGCCTGCGACTGGCCGCCGTATGACGAGGAGATCCTGCATCGCATCGAACACTCGATCGAGTTTCAGGCCGTGATGCTCGCGTATTTGTACGGCCCGGCGGTGCGGATGGTGCCGATCCTGTGTGCGGCGCTCACACCAAGCCCCGACGTACGCGACCCGGCCGAGGTCGACGGCGTAGCACGGTTCCTTTCGGCGTGCAAGACCGTTGCCGGATCGGACACCCGCAAGACCGCGGTGGTGGCCGGGGCGGATCTGGCACACGTGGGCCCGAGGTTTGGCGATCCCTTTGACGTGGACGAAGCGGTGTTGCGTCGTATCGAGCAGCGCGACAGAGAGGACCTCGCATTCGTCAACGCCGTTGACCCGGAGGGCTTCTACCGATCCGTCATGCAGGACGAGAACGCCCGGCGGGTGTGCGGTCTCGGGTGCATCTACGCGGCGCTGAAGACCGTCGAGGGCCGCGCCGGCCACGGGGAGTTGCTTCACTACGGTTCGGCCCCCGATCCGGCAGGAGGCGAGGTTTCGTTCGCAGGCATCGCGTTGGGCGCATAGCCCTGCTTCATGCGGGCCTATCGGACGAGTCGCTGGTACTGCGGAAGCGATGCCCAGTTCGGTGGGAGGACAGCGGTGAGCACGATCGGGAATTGCGCGGGGTCCGTGATACGGTACAGGCCCTTGAGCGCGGTTGCGTCGGCGTCCGCAATCTCGATGCCCCTGAAGAAGATCCACTGCGGGATCGGCTCGACCCAGTCCCACTGGGGAACGTAGTCCACCCAATTCGCGTAATACACCGGGAAGAACACGCGTGTCACGTTCGGCGCACCCGGGGCCGCGGCGTCTTGGGCCAGCGGCAATTGTTGGGTCCAGGTCAGGTCCGTGCCGTATCCGTCGGCTTCATAGCGGATGGTGATGGGCACGTCGCGCCCGCAGTGCTGGAATTCCGCGACCAGGAACTCGGTGCGGAAGTACGGCTCGTTGTCCTCCCACGGCTGCACGTTCGCGCCCGCGGCGCCGACCCCTTGAACGAGCACCCTACCGTCGCCAATGGGCGTAGGCCTCAACGTGACGCGCTCCTTGTCCGCTACAACGTAGGAATTCAGGAGGCGGCCCACCGCGTTGCGCTGATACCCGCGCAGGGCATAGAGCGGCACAAGCAGGCCGACGACGCTGATGGCCACGAAGCATGCCACGCGCCAAAGCGCGGCGGATCGGTAGAGCCTGGTCTCGCGCAGGGCTTGTCCGAAACGCGCGATCGCCTCGCGGCGGCAGAGCGCCGGCGCGTGCCAGAGGACGTATCCCCAGAACGCGCCCACGATCCACAGCGGGATGACCTCGAGGTGGAAGCAGTTCCTGGTGCCGTATTGCACGGCGCTGTAGCCTGCGAAGTACAGGAGCAGGCCCAACGTTACGAAGGCCCATCGCAGGCTGTGTGCGGCAATCGCGCACAACACGAGGACGGCCAGGTATCGTACGTGGGTCACGGCGTGGCGCTCGATGAACAGGCGCAGTTCGTAGAGCTTCACGAGCAACGGGTTCGTGACGCCCGGCGGCGTGAGATGCGCGGGGCCGGCGTGGAGTTCATCGAGGATGCGCAGGACGGCCGCGTACGCGCGGATCGCGACGTCGGACGGGAACGTCTTGAGGAACCCCGGGGCGTAGGCGTCCGCTACGCGCTCGTATTCAGGGGTCTCGTAGACGAAGTTCTCCGCTTCTGGATCCAGGTGGCGCGCATAGGCGTTGAGGATGGCCAGGGGTTCGACGTCCAGGAACTTGTGCCCGAACTCGTACGTCGTGCCCCCGACCCCCAGCCGTTCGCTGAACGGGGCCATGAAACCCAGGAAGGCCGGGTGCCACTTGTTCCCTGCCGAGCCCAGCCCACTGACGATGGGCCATGACGTGACCAAGAACGCGACACCAAATACCACTGTGGCGAGCACCCGCGTGGCCATGGCACCGCGCGCCTTCCCCGGCAGAAAGAAAAGCACAACCACCAGGAAGGCCGGGATGCAGATGAGCACGTCGATGCGGAACCCAAGCCCGATCCCGATGACGGCCCCGCACAAGGCGGCCACCCCCGCCAGCCGCACCCGCCCGAGCGGTTTCTTGACGAGACAGGCCGTGAGAAACAACGCGGCGAGAATGAAGGGGGCCTTCGAATAGTCGCGGAGCTCGGGGAGGTACTGGAGATGGATGGGCGAGGTCATGAACATCGCCGCGCACAGTACCGCGAAAACCCGGCCTGTCCCGAGGCGGAAAAGCGCATAGGCCACGGCCACGGACGCCCCGAACAGCAGGCCGTACAGCGGCGTCAGGGCCGCCCACGAAACGCCCGCAACGCGCCAGACCAGGCCGGCCGCCCCTATGAGATAACGTTCGCGCAACTGGATCGGGTGGAACGGCTTGGTCTGGATGTCAGGCGGCAAATCGTCCTTCGAGAAGGCGTCGATGTCCGGGGGCGTCCCGGCGCGCACCTCGTCGATGACGGAGAGAAACGCGTTGAGTTCCGGCGCTTGGGAAAGGTCCGGGTTGACGTAACCTCTGCCACAGGCAAACATGACCGCAGGACCGAAGAGATTCTGGTAGAAGAGGGCGGTCCTTCCCCACGTCGCGACATGCCCCATGCCTATGGCGCAGGCAAACCCAAACAAGACCAGCGCAATGATGATGTCCACGCCTGGTCGCGGTGACTTTACCTCGCGTTCTTTCGAAATGGCCACGCTCCTGGCAACTGCGCGCTACGTGTCCTCGCCGGGGCCGGTCATGGCGCGCCGGTCAATGTCGTGCTTCTTGAGGCGATACTGGAGTGTCTTGTACGTCAACCCGAGGAGTTCCGCGGCCTCCTTGATCCTGCCGCCGCTCTGTTCGAGGGCTTGACGGATCAGGTCCTGCTCGAGGTCTTCGAGCACGATGCCGCCCGGGGGCAGGCTGAACGCACTGGGCCCGGGTGTGCGCTGCCGCAGCTTCTCGGGCAAATCCGCGACGGTGATGGTCGGGGCGTCGCACAGGATGAACAACTGCTCCAAGGCATTCTCCAGTTCGCGCACGTTGCCGGGCCACCGGTACCGGCGCATGGCCTCGATGGCATCGGCGTCCACCGCAGGAACGGACCGCCCGAGCTTGGCGGCAAGCTTCGTGCGGAAGTGGCTTACGAGCAAGGGGAGATCCTGCATGCGCTCGCGGAGCGGCGGCACCCGGATGGGCAGCACGTCGAGCCGGTAAAAAAGGTCCTTGCGGAACGTGCCTTCGGCCACGCGTTGCGCAAGGTTCCTGTTGGTGGCGACGATCACGCGGACGTCCACCTTGCGGGGCTTCGAGGACCCGATCCGCTCGACGAGCCCGTCCTGCAACACCCGCAGCAGTTTGGCCTGGCTCTCGATCTGCATGTCGCCGATCTCATCCAGGAACAGCGTGCCCTCGTCGGCGAGTTCGAACTTGCCGGTCCGGCTGGTCTCGGCGCCGGTGAACGCGCCTTTCTCATGGCCGAACAGTTCACTCTCGACGAGCGTGTCCGGAATGGCCGCGCAGTTCATCACAATGAAGGGTTTCTTGCCGCGCGGCCCAGCCAGATGAATGTGGCGCGCGACAAGTTCTTTGCCGGTGCCGGACTCGCCCTCGATAAGCACGGTGCTGGTGACGGGGACGGCCCTGCGGGTCACGTCGAACACCTTCTGCATGACGGGGCTCTCGCCGATGATGTTGCCCAGCGCAACGGAATCGCTAACGAGCTCGCGCAGGCGGCGATTCTGCCGGAGGAGGTCGCCGCGTTCGAGGGCCTTGGCGGCGACCACAAGCAGTTCGTCTTTGTCGAAGGGCTTGGCGAGGTAGTCGACGGCCCCTTCTTTCATGGCGGCCACGGCCGTCTCGACGGTGGCATACGCGGTCATGACCACGACCTCGAGGTCCGGCCGGATGCGTTTGGCTTCGCGGAGGAGTTCGAGCCCATCCATGCCCGGCATGCGCATATCGGTGAGCAGCATATCGTACGTGTCTGCACGGAGCGCCGCGAGGGCCTCTTGCGCGGACGCCACGCCCCGGGCATTGTGGCCCGCTTGCTCAAGGATATCGACGATGACGTCGCGTTGGGCTTGGTCGTCCTCGGTCACTAGGATGCTTGATTTCATACGCGGTCCGTTTCCAGTGGCAGTGTAATCAACACCTGGCAACCCCGGCCCTCAACGCTGGACAAACTGACCGAGCCGCCGTGTTCCTCGACAATGGCCCGGGTGGTCGACAGCCCCAGCCCGGTGCCTGCTTCTTTGGTGGTGAAGTACGGGTCAAAGGCGCGTTCGGCCACGTCCGGGTCCATGCCGGGTCCGTCATCGCGGACCTCGACTTCGCAGGAATGGTCGGTGACGCGGGAGAACAGCCGCACGCGGCCCTCTTTGGGACACGCCTCCATGGCGTTGATCAGCACATTGAGGAAGGCGCGCTTGAGTTGCTGAGAGTCGATCATCAGGGGGACGTCCCCGGCCCGGAGCTCGGCGGTCAGCCGGATACCGCGTTTCTCTGCATCCTTTCTGATGAGGCGCGTGCATTCCTCGAGCAAGGGATCGATGCGGGCCGTCTCGAGTTTCAACTCGCGCTCCTTGGCCAAGGACAGAAAGGCCGACACAATATCCTCGAGCCGGTTCACCTCGTTGCGGATGGTCTTCAACTGCTTAATGCTCCCGGCCGCCTCAGGCACGCCGTTCAACGTGTCCACGGTGTGGCTGGACAACAGCTTGATCGCGTTGAGGGGGTTGCGCACGTCGTGGGCTACGCCTGCGGCAAGATTGCCCAACGCCGACAACCGTTGGGCCTGGCGCAGCTTGCGTTCAATGCTTTCCTTTTCCCGCAGCGAGCGCACCATCTCGTTGAAGGTCTGTTCCAGGGCGAGGATCTCGCCCGTATTCCGCCGCGTGGTCACGTCCTGCAAGGTGCCGCCCTTGATCTGGGCGCACGACTCGGAAAGCTCCGTAAGCGGACGCAGCATGCGCGCAATGAAGTACACCATAAGCCCAAGCGTGACCACGAAGACAAACGTGAGCGCGAGAAGATACGTGTTCTTAAACGCGCGGACGATCTCGGTTTGCGGCGCCACCGTCACCCGGGCCGTGAACACGACCTGCTGGTCGCCGCCCGTAATCAGCAGGCGCGCCACCTTGGTCAGCTTGCCGCCCTCGCCGTGCTCGAGTGTAAACGGGATGATCTCGACCGTATCCGCCTTGGGTTCGAGCTCGATCTCCGTGTCGCCGTAGATCTGGTGCATGTCATCGGCGATCGCGTTGAGGTCGGCGTCCGGGTGCTCCTCGAGATGCTGCACGACGATGCTGGCCATCTCTTCGGCCTGGGTTTCCATCTCCTGCACCACTTCGCCGAAGTAGTGGCGCGTGATCACGTAGACCGACCCCAGCAGGCAGAAGACCAGCACCGCGCACAGCACAATCACCCGGAAGATGAGCGAATGGCGCCAGGGGATCGGCGCGTACTCTGTGGCAGGCCTATCCATGGTCCGGCGTGGGCGTGAATTCGCCCTTGTACACTTTGACGACCTCGAGCACGTCCTTCCACGCCTTGCCCTTGTCTCGCTCGTTTCGCAGCAAGTACGCCGGGTGATACGTGGCGCGCAACGGGATCCCGTGGTAGAAGTGCCATTTGTTGCGCAGTTTGCCGAGGGGTGCGTTGCATTTCAGCAACGTGCGCGCGGCGTGGGCGCCCAACGCGCAGATCACGCGCGGTTTGATGAGCTCGAGCTGGCGCACAAGGTAGGGTTCGCACATCGCAACTTCGGCGGGCAACGGGTCGCGATTGTCCGGGGGCCGGCACTTGAGCACATTGCAGATATACACCTCGCTCCGCGTCAGCTTCATGCCCTTCTCGATGATGTTCGTCAGCAACTCGCCGGCACGCCCCACAAACGGAACGCCCTGAATGTCCTCATGGTATCCGGGGGCTTCGCCCACAAAGACCAGGTTCGCCTGCAGGTAGCCGCCGCCAAACACGGTTTGCGTGCGCGTCTCGGACAGCGGGCACTTCGTGCAGATGCTCACGGCCTTCTCGAGCGCCTCGAGTTCCGCCACGGCCACTGGCTCAACAGCCTCGATGCGGTCCAGCATCTCCGCCACTTCAGGCGACACCGAGATCGTGCGCCGCCTCCCGCGTGCGGCCTGCTTCACCAGCTCGCAGGCCTCTTTGAGAATGTTGTCACGAGAATCGTTGGAACGCACAGCAGTACCTCAAACCTGGTCGATGGAAATCATACCACGTCCCGCACCCCATCGCGAGAGACGCCGCGCGAGCCACAAACCCTTCCTCGTTTGGCTGGATGCAGGCGCGTCCGGAAGCGGTAATAGGGGAGCAGCACCCTTTCGCAAATGCCTCATCGCTCCCTGCGAGCGGGTCTCTTCAGGTTGAACGCGCTACGGCATTGCTCTACGCTTTGACGTACACGTGGTGTGGCTGGGTCGTGACGACAAGGAGGCATGATGAGGATTTGGCCTGTTGCCCTGATGTTGGTGCTTCCAGCCGGGGCTGTTGCGAGCGCCGAGGAAGCGGCCGTCGAGTGCCCCGTCCCGCTCGTGCGGGCGCATGCACACAATGACTACATGCACAAGCGCCCCCTCCTGGACGCGCTGGACAACGGGTTCTGCAGCGTGGAAGCGGATATCCATCTCGTCGATGGGCAGCTCCTCGTCGCACACGACCGCGAGGACACGCGGCCGGAGCGCACCTTGCAGAAGCTGTACCTGGACCCGCTGCGCGAACGCGTCAAGGCCAATGGCGGCACGGTCTATCCCAACGGCCCTGGGTTCACGCTGCTAATCGATATCAAGGGCAACGGCGAGGCCACGTACGCGGCGCTGCACAAGGTGCTCGAAGAGTACGCGGACGTGTTCACCTGCTTCCGAGGCGAGGACGTCGAAAAGCGGGCTGCCGTGGCGATTATCTCGGGAAGCTGCCCGCGCGACATGATTGCCTCGCAATCCGTCCGCTACGCGGGCATCGACGGCCGAACTCGCGATCTCGACTCGGATATGTCGCCGAACCTGATGCCGTTGATAAGCGACAACTGGTCCAACCTGTTCTCGTGGCGCGGCAACGGCGCGATACCGGAAGACGAACGCGAAAAGCTCGGTGCATTTGTGCAGAAGGCCCACGCGAAGGGGCGTCGGGCACGATTCTGGGGCCTGCCATGGCGCTCGACGGTTTGGCCGGTGCTTTACGAGGCCGGGGTCGATCTCATCAACACGGACAACCTCAAGGGACTAGGAAGGTTTTTGCTTGAACGACAGGGCGCGCGAGCCGAGTGAGGCAATGCTCGTTTGTTCCGCAAGAACGGATTCACGCTGATCGAGTTACTCGTTGTCGTC
>Ga0272441_10011849_pt1 | contig 12863 bp, 11 predicted proteins | sample SSMProp6N_FD_193582 | JGI IMG/M metagenome (GOLD analysis project Ga0272441, IMG submission 193582) | Marine sediment archaeal communities from Little Sippewissett salt marsh, Falmouth, MA, United States - SSM-Prop-6N | ecosystem: Environmental > Aquatic > Marine > Wetlands > Sediment ...
TTTTCCTGATAAAAAGAGAATTCCTAAATTATTTAAAAAAAATGGAAAACCTTATAAAGTGAAAAGTATGTTGGGAGAACAATTAGTCGTTAGTGAATGGTGAATAGGGAAGATGTGGGATGGAAGTGTGGGAAATACAAGTTAACTAGTTCACTAGTTCACTGATTAGTTAGTTAAACATCAAAAAAGTAAAATTCGATTGGATGAATTTACTGAAAACTTGTACTATCAGAAGATCTATTATTTTATTAAATATGGTACTATGATACCAGAGGAGTTTGAACAGGTTAGGTCAACTAGAAAACTAGAACCATCAGAAGACGAGTTCGATTTTCAGATGGGCATCCTTCCTTACAATCTGAAAACCGAAAACTAACAAATTGGTTCGCTGGTTAAAATTTAGTATTAAATAACAAGTGGCGAGTGATTAAGCAAAGATGAGAGATAAAAGAGCGGGAAATACGAGTTAACTGGTTCCTCGGTTAGCTAGTTAACTCGTTGAATACAGTAATAATTAGTCTGTAATAAGTTATTCTCGGGGATAGGAGCAGTAATTATGAGGACAATACTCTTTTGTCGTTGATCTAAAAACTAAAAACTCTTTCATCCCCGTAGGACAGGCGTCCCGCCTGTCTATCCGGGGAGCTTGGAATTGCTTCATCGCTATGCAATAATGACATGAAAATATAACGGATTACGAGATGCAAGTATCAAGTAAAAATACAGTTACTATTATTGACTGGAACCAGTTAGCTGGTTAGCTGGTTCGATGGTTAAAATTCAGTAATAAGTAATGAGAGATAAAAGAGCGGGAAATACTGGTTAGTTGATTTGCTGGTTGAAATATTAAAATACAAAAGATAGAGTTGAAGAACAAACTTTTTGGAAATCCTATTATCGGCTTATCAGTCAGCCATTTTTTCTTTCAAAATACTGAAAATCGGGAGCTGACAATTGAAAACTCATAAATTAATGAATGAGTGAATTGGTGAATTTAAAATTATGAATTTAACCTATATGACCAAAAATCCGGAAGAGACTAAAAAAATTGGAAATTATTTAGCGGGGTTATTGAAACCAGGTGATATTATCTTATTTTTTGGTGAATTGGGTTCTGGCAAGACTTGCCTGACACAGGGTATAGCAGCTACCATGAAAGTGAAGGAAATGGTAAACAGCCCTTCATTTACAATTATCAACGAGTATCATGGAAAATTTCCTATATATCACTTTGATCTTTTTCGTTTGAATAGTTTTTACGAGCTATATGACCTGGGTTATGAAGAATATTTCTATGGAGACGGAATTACTATCGTAGAATGGGCTGAAAAAATCGACCAAAACCTACCATTTGAGTATTTGAAGATTATCATAACTTTTCTAGACCAAAAAAAAAGGAAAATAGAATTCTCTCCGATAGGTGAGCGATACGAGCAATTAATTAAGGAATTTAAAAAATATGAAAATATTAGGAATTGATACATCATCCAAATATTGTAATTTAGCTGTAATAGAAAATAATGATGTTTTAATTGAATATACTATGAACGGACAATTAAAAAAACATTCTTCAATCCTAATTCCTACAGTTCAAGAAATGTTTAATCATATTGATATGAAAATTAAGGATATGGATGGGGTAGCAATTACAATTGGACCAGGCTCATTTACGGGACTCCGTATCGGGCTTGGGGCAGCAAAAGGCTTGTGTTATGCTACAGGAATTCCCCTTGTTGGAGTGTACACTTTGGATGTCATGGCTTACCCATTCCAAAATGTTCCGGGTATGATTTGTCCGGTTTTGGATGCCAGAAAAAGTGAAGTGTATTTTGCTTTGTACAGGGGAGGTAATGATTTGAAAAAAATCATTGGATATCAATGTAATTCTATTAAGGAATTATTGAACACTGTCCTTGATTTTAAGGAAAACATTTACTTTATCGGTGGAGGGATTTTAAAATATGAAAAAATTCTTATAGATTCACTGGATAAACGTGCATTTTTTATTAAATCAAAATCTACAAACTTAAAAGCTTCAGATGTCGCTTTTTTGGGTATGGATAAACTAAAAAAGGGCCAAACAAGCAATATATCAAACATATCCCATTTTTATATAAGAAAATCGGAAGCTGAAATGGCCTGGGAAAGAAAATTTCAAAAGTAAAGTGTTGAACCTTTAGCATCTAAAATTACATATAAATAAAATATTAGTTCCAATGATTAAATGAGGGAAGTGATGTTGATTGTTTTAACATTTAAAGTACCCAGGTAAATAATAAAGAAAATAAAAAAATATTATCATATAAGGAAATGGAATTTATTATGTCAGACTTTGTAATGGGAATTGAAACTTCCTGTGATGAAACAGCTGCAGCAATTGTAGATAAAGGAAGAAACATTTTATCCAATATCGTTTCTTCACAGATAAAGATACACAACAAGTATGGTGGAGTTGTTCCTGAGATAGCATCGCGAAAACATATGGAATCAATTATTCCAGTCATCGATAGTGCATTAAAGGAATCAAAAATCACTTTAGATCAATTATCAGGTATTGCTGTGACTTATGGGCCGGGATTAGTTGGCTCATTATTGGTTGGATTGACGGTGGCGAAATCAATTTCCTATGCACAAAATATCCCTTTAATAGGTGTGAACCATTTAGAAGCTCATATTTATGCGAACTTTTTAGAACATAAGAGATTAAAACCACCGATTATTTGTTTAATTGTCTCAGGAGGGCATACTTCATTGGTGCATATCAATGATTATTGGGATTATAAAATATTAGGACAAACAGTTGACGATGCAGCAGGTGAAGTATTTGATAAGATCTCGAAATATTTGAATTTGGGTTATCCAGGCGGTCCTATTATTGAGAAATTAGCTTCCAAGGGTGATTCAACCGCGATAGCTTTTCCCAGGCCATTATTAAACAAACATAATTATGATTTTAGCTTTAGTGGCTTAAAGACTTCTGTTATATATTATATAAAAAAATTAATTCTGGAGAAAAAGCCAATTCCTCAAAATGACATATTGGCATCTTTTCAAATAGCAGTAGCTGATGTATTAGCTCAAAAAACTATAAAAGCTGCATTAAACACCGGTGTAAATACAATTGCCTTAGCCGGAGGGGTAGCAGCAAACTGTTATATTAAAACATTTATTGAAAATATGGCCCAAAATAATAAAATAGAAGTTTTTTCTCCTTCTCAGAAACTCTGCACCGATAATGCGGTCATGGTTGCCTCGGCTGGATTTTACCAGCTAAAAAACAAAAAACAATCAAATCTTAGCATAGATGCTGTTTCCCGACTAGCAATAAGCAGCAATGAGTAGCAATTAGTAGAGATAGGTAAAATAAGTTGTAATTATAGCAAATAATAAAAGTTATTCTCCTTTAAAGGCGAATAGTAAGGTTTGCTTTTCTAAAGAAGTTTATATAATATATATAAGGTAATTTTAGCACTCTCATACATAGAGTGCTAATTATCTAAAAATAATATTTATGCAAGGAGGCTACAAACATGAAAGTTACAGGATTAAAACCATTAGGAGATCGTGTACTGGTAAAACCAATCAATGAAGAAGAAAAAAGTAAAGGTGGTATTTTTTTACCGGATACAGTTTCTAAAGAAAAACCGCAGGTTGGCGAAGTTTTAGCGGTTGGACCGGGAGGAACTGACAAAGATGGAAAACTGGTTCCTATGACTTTAAAAAAGGGCGAAAAAGTCGTTTATGCGAAATATTCAGGAACAGACATTAAAGACGATGCTGACGAAGATTATCTCTTAATAAGCGAAAAAGATATCTTAGCAATTATTGAAGGCTAATAGATTTATTACTAATTTTAAGTATTTTTAAGTGTAAAATTAAGTTTAATAAGTTAAATTGTGAATAACAGGAGGAAAAAGAAATGGCAAAACAATTTTTATTTGATGAAAATGCAAGAAGAGCACTTGAAAAAGGTGCCAGTACTTTAGCAGATAGCGTACGAATTACGCTTGGTCCAAAAGGAAGAAATGTCGTTATAGATAAAAAATTTGGTTCACCTACAATTACAAACGATGGAGTGACAATTGCAAGAGAAATCGAAATTGATGATCCCTTTGAAAATATGGGCGCACAATTTGTTAAAGAAGTGGCAACCAAAACTAACGATATTGCCGGTGATGGAACGACTACTGCAACAGTATTGGCAAAAGAGATCATTCACGAAGGTTTAAGAAATGTTGCAGCCGGTGCAAATCCAATTATGGTTAAACGTGGCATTGATAAAGCTGTGGAAAAAGCAGTCAGTGAAATCAAGAAACTCAGCATCGAAGTAAGTGATAAGGAATCTATCGCAAATGTTGCTTCTATTTCTGCTGCTGATCGCGAAATAGGGAATATTATTGCTGATGCAATGGAAAAAGTCGGCAAAGATGGTGTGATTACCGTTGAAGAATCAAAAACATTAGGAACCACTTTGGAAGTTGTTGAAGGTATGCAATTTGATAAAGGTTATATTTCACCTTATATGGTAACCGATGCTGAAAGAATGGAAGCAGTTCTGGACAGTCCTTATATTTTAATTACAGACGGAAAAATCAGTAATATGAAAGGATTACTTCCTGTTTTAGAAAAAGTCGCACAAACCGGCAAAGCATTAGTCATTATCGCAGAAGATGTGGAAGGTGAAGCTTTAGCAACATTGGTTGTCAATAAGATTAGGGGTACACTGAACTGTGTTTCCGTAAAGGCACCGGGTTTTGGTGATAGAAGAAAAGAAATGTTGGCTGATATTGCCGTAGTTACCGGTGGACAGGTCATCTCTGAAGAGTTGGGACTAAAATTAGAAAACACCGAACTTGCAATGTTAGGTTCAGCTCACCAGGTCAAAATCAATAAAGAAGAAACTATTATCGTTGATGGTAAAGGTGACGTGGAGGAGATTAAGAAACGCGAAGCTCAAATAAGAACACAGATAGATGATACAACTTCCGATTATGATAGAGAAAAATTACAGGAAAGATTGGGAAAAATGTCCGGTGGAGTAGCTGTTATCAAAGTAGGAGCAGCAACAGAAACGGAACTTAAAGAGAAAAAACATAGAGTAGAAGATGCATTATCTGCAACAAAAGCAGCAGTTGAAGAAGGCATTGTTGCAGGTGGCGGAACTATTTTATTAAATATTATACCGGCATTAGATGAATTAAAATTAGAAGGCGATATGAAGATTGGTGTTAAGATTTTGAAAAAATCGTTAGAAGCACCTACCAAACAAATCGCTAAAAACGCAGGTTCAGAAGGTTCTGTGATTGTAGAAAAACTTAAAGGAAAAGAAAAAGGTATCGGATTTAATGCAATTACCGGTGAATTTGAAGACATGATCAAAGCCGGCATTGTGGATCCTGCAAAGGTTACAAGATCAGCTATACAAAATGCTGCAAGTATCGGTGGAATGATACTGACTACTGAGTGCTTGGTAACTGATAAACCTGAAGAAAAGAAAGATATGCCAGGCGGAATGCCTCCAGGCGGAATGCCTCCAGGCGGAATGGGTGGAATGTACTAGAAATCTAAATAGATTTATAGAGTAAAATAAAAAGCCTCTATGTTCTTAGAACATAGAGGCTTTTTTCACAAGCAATTTAAAAAAATAAATGGCTTTTTTAGTCCATTGCTTCTTCCATTGTATAGCAGTCATAACCAAATACTTTTGCAACAGGAGCATAAGTAATTTTTCCATTAATAATATTTAATCCTTTTGCGAGAGCCTTATCACTTTTTAGAGCTTCTTTGTAACCGAGGTTTGCAAGTTTTAAAGCATAGGGTAGAGTAGCATTGGTTAAGGCAAAAGTGGAGGTTCTGGCAAAAGCACCCGGCATATTGGTCACGCAATAATGAAGAACTCCATGAAGCTTAAATACTGGATCACTGTGGGAAGTTGGTTTACTGGTTTCAAAACAACCACCCTGGTCGATCGCAACATCTACCATGACAGAATTTGGTTTCATTTTCTTTACCATCTCTTCTGTTACTAATTTAGGAGCTTCTGCACCGGGAATTAAAACTGCACCGATGACTGCATCGGCATCTTTTACTTCTTCTTCCACGCTATGTTGGCTGGAATATAACAGAGTAATGTTTTTCGGTAATACATCATCAAGATATCTTAACCTGTTAATATTGATATCAAATAAAGTGACTCTTGCTCCAATACCTGCCGCTACTTTTGCCGCAGATGTACCAACAGTACCACCACCGAGAACGACTACTTTAGCCGGTTTTACACCTGGAACACCGCCCATTAATACACCATCTCCGCCATAAGGTAATGCTAAGTAATATGCTGCAACATGAGCAGACATCTTACCGGCAACCTCGCTCATCGGAGCGAGTAGAGGAAGAGCTCCATCAGCTGTCTGAACGGTTTCATAAGTAATACAGATAATATTGTTTTTCATCATTGCCTTGGTTAATTCTAAACCAGACGCAAAATGAAAATAGGTGAAAAGAACTTGATTGGGTCTCAAACGATTATATTCAACCGGCATGGGCTCTTTTACCTTCATAATCATATCAGCTTTATTAAAAACAGCTTCGGGAGTATCAAGAATGGAAGCACCTGCTTCTACATACTCTTTATCTTCAAACCCACTCCCTATTCCTGCAGATTTTTCGATAACTACTTCATGTCCAGCTTTGCAAAATGCATAGGCACCTGCGGGAGTCATTGCCACTCTATTTTCATTATTTTTAATTTCTTTTGGTACTCCAATAATCATGGAATATATTTTCCTCCTAATATTTAAAATAAATTGTGAGTAACACTCTGGTCTAAGACCAGAGTGTTACTCAGATAAAATTATCTGTTTAAAAGTTCCGGGTTAGAGAAATAATCTTTAAGTTCCTGTGCCATAATTCCACTCAAGAATAGCAAACCTATTAAGTTAGGTATTGCCATTGCACCATTCAACATGTCTGTAAGTAACCAGATAAAATCAACCTTGATGATTGCACCGGCAAAAGCAAATGCAACAAAAGCCCATGCATATGGTTTTACGATCATGGGTCCGACAATATAACGAGCGCATTGCTGACCGTAATAGCACCAGGTAATGATTGTTGAGTATCCAAACAATAAAGAACCAATTGCTACAATAGGTCCTCCGACACCACTCAATACGGAGCTAAAAGCATGTGCAGTTAAAGCAGTACTGGTTAATCCGGATTCTAGTGAACCTGTCATAACAATAACAATACCAGTCATGGAACAAATGATTAAAGTATCAATCATAACTCCAACCATGGCAATGGTTCCCTGCCGTGCAGGATGAGGTGTTTTGGCAACAGCATGAGCCATACTTGCGCTTCCCAAGCCGGCTTCATTAGAGAATATTCCTCTTGCAACACCAAATCTCATGGCTTGAGCAACGGTGGCTCCGGCAAACCCACCAAAAGCAGCTCTTCCGGAGAAAGCTGATTTAAAAATTTCACCGAGTGCCCATGGGAGCATATTGATTTTTGCAATAATAATAATCAATGCGCCGACAATATAGAATATTGCCATGGTAGGTACTAATTTTTCGGTTACTTCTCCGATTCTTTTAATTCCCCCTACAACAACTATCCAAACAAGTACAGTTAAAACTATACCGGTTAAGATAGGAGGAATATTAAAAACGCTATGACCAACCAGGGCCATGGAATTGGTTTGAACCATGTCACCAATTCCAAATGCGGCAATTGCACCAAAGAAAGCAAAGAGCCAACCAAGCCAACCCTGACCGAGACCTTTGGCAATGAAATACATTGAACCACCGGCATAGGCTCCGTCTTTATCCTTAATTCTATATTTAACACCTAAAGTTGCTTCGCACATTTTGGTACACATTCCGAAAAGTGCTGTTAACCACATCCAAACCAAAGCACCGGGTCCTCCGGCAGCTACTGCAGTTGCAACTCCGGCAATGTTACCATTACCTACAGTTGCAGCAAGAGTTGAAGTAAGGGCCTGGAAGGGAGTGATTTCTCCTTCATCTTTTTCCGATGAGTCTTTTTTCCGTGCACCTTTAAAGATTAACTTTAGGGCATAACTGGTATGTTTGAATTGCGGAAATCCTAATCTTACAGTTAAAAAGATACCTGTTCCAACTAAAGCAATCATCATTGGTGGACCCCAGACGAAATTATCCAGCACACCAATAAAATTCATTATAGCAGTCATTTAATTCTCCTTTCAATTAATAATAGTTTTATAATAAGATCAATAAGTTAGATAAAAAGATAATAAAAATTTTATATTATTTGTTTTCACCCCCTCAATAATAAAAATTTTGTTTTTGTCATTTATCACCTCCCATTGAGTGTTTTTTATATCAAGTAATTTGTGCTTCTGATTTATCTTTGAGTATTTTTAAAATTGTAGTTAACGGATGTTTATTTTTGGAAATTTAAAAAAGCCCTACCTCTTATTAAACGGAGGCAGGAAGGGAAGTCCCGTCACTGTTGCCTGAACCCTCCGGTTCCTCAGGAGGATCTTCACCTCTGTCCCCACCGCACTGTAGGGTCTCTTAAGCAGGGCCATGGCCCTGACGCTCTTTAAGGAGGGGCAGTAATTCCCGGAGGTGACATAACCGATCCTCTGCTCCTTTTGCCAGACCTCCATACCGTGCCGGGGGATGCCGCCTTGAGAGATAGTCAATCCCACCATCTTGCGTCCGGGTCCCTCTTCCTTGATCTTTTGTAAGGCCTCTTTGCCGATAAAGGCCTCTTTGTCCAATTTGACGGTCCAGCCCTGGCCGCTTTCCAGGGGGTTGACTGTCTCATCGATGTCATTGCCGTAAAGCCAGTAACAGACCTCAAAGCGGGTGGTGTCCCGGGCCCCTAATCCGCAGGGCCTGATACCATAGGGCTCCCCTTCCTTTAAGAGTCCCTGCCAGATCACGAGGATATCCTCCGCCTTTGGGGTATAGAGCTCATATCCGTCCTCTCCGGTGTAACCGGTACGGGAGAGCAGGATCTTTTTGCCGAAGAGTTCGGCCTCCATAAATTTAAAGCGCTTCAGCTGGTCTAGGGGATGTTCTGCCTGCAAAAGCGGTTCCAACAGCTGAAAGGCTTGGGGACCCTGGAGGGCCACTTCTCCGTAGTCCCGGCTCTTGTTTTCGACAGTGACCTTGAAATCACCCTGGTTTTGCACGATCCAGGCATAGTCCTTGACGGAGAAATCGGGAGAGGCATTGACCACCAAAAGGATGAAGTCTTCGCTGACTCTGTAGACGAAGAGGTCATCGACCTGTCCGCCATGGGGGTAGCATAGGGGGGAATATTTGATATCCCCGTCCTTCATCCGGGAGAGGTCATTGGTGACCAGGTATTGGGTAAAGGCCAGGGCCTCGGGACCCTTGATCTCGATCTCCCCCATATGGGAGACATCAAACAGACCGACCCTTTCGCGGACGGCGGTGTGCTCTTCGATAATCCCGGCATACTGGACCGGCATGTCAAACCCGTCAAAGGGGATCATGCGGGCCTTTAATTTTAAATGTTCCCCGTGTAAGGGGGTGGTTAGTAATTTTTCTTCTGGCATGGTTATTGCTCCTTTAGTTTTAATGCATCATCATAGGTCAGGACCGGTCTGCGGGCCGCTAAGAGATCATTGGTCCGGCGAATCGGGGTCTGATGGGGTGCACCGGTTAAAAGCTCCGGATGGTGTTGGGCCTCCTCAGCAATCTTTCGCATGATGGCAATGAATTCATCCAGGGTCTCCTTGCCCTCTGATTCGGTCGGCTCGATCATGATGGTCTCTTCGGCATAGGGCTCAAAATGCGGGAAATAGATGGTCGGCGGATGCATGCCGTAATCCATGATGCGTTTGGAGATATCCAGGGTCTTGACCCCGTATTTCTTGTACTCTCTGCCGGTCAGGGTGCATTCATGGCCACAGTAACGGTCATAGGCCGGCTTGTAGTCTTTCTTTAATTGGGCCAACAGGTAGTTGGCATTGATGACACTGTTTTCCGAGGCCTCATAGAGTCCCCGGCCTCCCATGGAGAGGATCCAGGCATAGGTCTTTAAGAGCACGGCAAAGTTGGCCCAGAAGGACCGGACCATGCCGATAGAGTCTTTGCCTACCTCTTTGAGGTAGTACCACTTTCGGGTGGCATCATAATCGACCAGCGGGGTGGGCAGATAGGGGATCAGATCTTGCTTGACCCCGATGACCCCGGCACCCGGTCCGCCCCCGCCATGCGGGGTGGAGAAGGTCTTGTGCAGATTCAGATGGACCACATCGAACCCGGCATCGCCCGGCCGGATGATGCCCAGGGAGGCATTCAGGTTGGCCCCGTCGTAGTAGAGCAGGCCGCCCTTGCCATGAATGATCCTTTCGATCTCGGTAATGCCTTCATCATAGAGGCCCACGGTGTTGGGATTGGTGAGCATCAGGCCCACGGTCTCCTCATCCATGAGGTCCTCCAATTGGTTCAGGTCCACCGTACCGTTTTCATTGGATTGAAATTCCACGATCTTAAAACCGGCCATGGCCGCCGAGGCCGGGTTGGTCCCATGGGCCGAATCGGGAATGAGCATCTTGGTGCGTTTCTCCCCGCGCTTTTCAAAGTATTGCCGCATCACCAGGGTGCCGGTCAGTTCGCCATGAGCGCCGGCAGCCGGGGACATGGTGAACTGGTCCATGGCATTGATCTCACAGAGCAGGCCATTCAACCGGTACATCAGCTCCAGGGAACCCTGAACGGTCTCCGCAGGGGCCAGCGGATGGGCCTGGCTGAAGCGGGGCAGGCTTGCTAATTTCTCATTGATCCTGGGATTGTACTTCATGGTACAGGAGCCCAGGGGATAAAATCCGTCATCCAGGCCGTAGTTCAGCTTGGACAGTCGGGTGAAATGCCGGATGACCTCCACTTCGGAGACCTCGGTCAATTCTTTCTTCTCTTTTCCGAGGGCCGCCTCCGGCAGACAGTCGGTAAGGGTAATCTCTTTCAATTGATCGGCAGGGAGGGAATAGCCCTGTTTGCCTTTGACGCTTTTTTCAAAGATTAATTGCATGGTTCTCCTCCTTCTGAGAGTATCCGGACGATCTCATCCAAATTCTCCCGGGTAAAGATCTCGGTGACGGCAAAGAGCAGGACTTGTTCCAATTCTTTTCCCGGATAGAATGAAGCCAATGGCAGGGGTGGTACCACCTGATGGTCTAACAGTCTTTTCTTGAGGACCGGCCAGGGCAATCTGCTCTTTAACAGGAACTCATTGTAGAAGGGATAAGCATAGACCTTCTCGAAATTCCCGGTCTTGACCAGGCGGTCTTCCAGGTAATGGGCCAGCCTGGTGTTTAATACCGAGGTCTCATACAGCCCTTCTGTGCCCAGAAGGGAAAGGAAGATATTGGCGGCCGTCACGTTGAGATTGTGGTTGGTACAGATATTGGAGGTGGCTCTCTCCCTCCGGATATCCTGTTCCCGGGCCCTTAGGGTCATGACAAAGGCACGCTGGCCCTCGATATCGACGGTTTCACCGACGATCCTGCCCGGTAGCTGCCGGAGATACTTCTTGCCGGTAGCCAGGTAGGCATTGTAGGGACCACCGAAATTAGGATCCATCCCGAAGGACTGGGTGCTGCCCACGGCGATATCCACGCCCTGGTCTCCCGGGGCACGCAGCAGGGCCAAAGCCATGCTCTCCACCGTGACACTGATGAGTAAGGCCTTTTGCTTATGGATGGATTCGGCTAGCCCGGTTACATCCTCCACCCCTCCGAAGAAGTTGGGATGTCCCAGGATGACCGCAGCGGTCTGATCATCTAAGAGGTCCTCTAAGGCCTTCCGGTCGGTCAGGCCTTGGGCAAAGGGGACCGATACGATCTCCACCCCATGGGGGGCCAGGTAGGTCCTGACCGTCTCCAGGTAATGGGGATGCAACAAAGAGGAGACTAAAATCCGATCCTTATGGGTCAGGCGCAGGGCCATCAAGGCGGCCTCTGCGGTGGCCGAGGCCCCATCATAGATGGAGGGGATGACCACCTCCATCTTAGTCAAACGGGCCAGGTAGCTCTGGTATTCAAAGATGGACTGCAGGGTCCCCTGGCTCAGCTCCGGCTGGTAGGGGGTATAACAGGTCCAGAATTCCTCCCGTTGCAATAGGAATTTGGCTGCTTCCGGGATGAAATGGCGGTAACAGCCGGCCCCGACAAGCGGTTTTAAGGCATAGAAATCATGGTTTTTGTTGGCCAGGCCCATCAGGTGCTCTTCCAGCTCCATTTCCGAGAGGGCCTCCGGTAGCTTGAGCCCACCCTTGAGGCGGATGGACTCCGGAATGGCTTCAATCAACTGCTCAAAGGAGGAGACCCCGATGGCCTTCAGCATCTCGTCCCTCTGGGCAGGGGTATTGGGAATATATCTCATGATGATCCCCTATTCCTTACGGTAGTCGGCATAGTCGGCTGCCGTCATCAGGCTTTTGAGTTCAGCGGGGTCGGTGAGCTGTAGTTTAACGATCCAGCCTTCCCCATAGGGATCCCGGTTTAAGATCGAGGTATCCTCTATGAGGGCCTCATTGACCTCGATGACCTCCCCGGAGACCGGGGCATTCATGTCTGAGACTGCCTTGACCGATTCGATGGTGGTAAAGGCCTCTCCCCGGGTCAGGGTCTGACCCTTTTCAATGTTTTCCAGGTAGACGATGTCTCCCAGTTGGTCCTGGGCATAATCACTGATACCGATGGTCCCGATGCCGTCTTCCACCTTGATCCATTCATCGGTTTTAGCGTAATACAATCCTTCTACGACTTGGTGACTCATGTTCTTTCCTCCCATTTAAATTGATGATTTGAGATAATTTTAAAAAGACGATTTTAGAAT
>Ga0272441_10011850_pt1 | contig 12863 bp, 9 predicted proteins | sample SSMProp6N_FD_193582 | JGI IMG/M metagenome (GOLD analysis project Ga0272441, IMG submission 193582) | Marine sediment archaeal communities from Little Sippewissett salt marsh, Falmouth, MA, United States - SSM-Prop-6N | ecosystem: Environmental > Aquatic > Marine > Wetlands > Sediment ...
CTTTTGTGACTATATTTATGAGACTTATATTGTTTTTACTGCACATATAATTGAGCATAAGCCCCAGTGAACTTGCAGCTGCGTTATTTAAGATAACCTTATGTTTTCCTCTTTTCGCTATTTCAATAAAAGCCAGAGCAGTTAGAGGGTTCACAAGCAGCATTGCTCCTTTTTCATCACTTATTTTATTATCAAGCGGAATGGTTTTCAGGGCTGATGTTACCATATACTCAGCCCATGTGCCGCCACGATTTGCAGAAGTTGTACAGGCTACCCTTCTGCCTTTTCTTATTCGAGGGATAAAACCTCTACCACTTTTCACAACCTGACCGCATCCTTCAATACCCGGAACGAAGGGATAATCAGGTCTACTGGCATAGGTCCCCTCAAGCTGACTGAGATCAGATGGATTTATAGGTGCATATTTCATTTTCACCAGTACCTCACCCGGTCCCGGTTCAGGTATGGGAATTTCCTGAACGGATAATTTCCCCCCTGCTTTCTCCTGGACTATTGCTTTCATCCACAAAACAGATTATCGGAAAAATGAATCAGGGCATTTACAGAAAGCTCAAGCATAAAGCTAAAGCATTGGTTTCTGGGGTAGCTCTACCCCTGTAGAAGCTATTCTGAACCATATTCGCTCCACCCTGTTTTGCTCTATTGTAAGTACTTTATATTCAATATTAACATATACATTATCAAGCCTGTAACTTTCGCCTATCTTTATCCCAATCTCCTTGGGATTTGAGAGAGGAATATATTCAGTGATGAACATTTTCAGGTTATCGGTTTCTCCTGTAAACCATAAGCTTCCTTTTTCAGGATTGAATTCAATTTTGATTCTCAGGCCATTGATTAGATTAATAGTAGTGATACCCGTTCTGAGAGCCTGTGAATGACTTGCCTTAAGAGTTTGCGAGAATGCACCGGCTGTGAAAAGAAACACAACAATCAAACAAAGTGTCAACTTCTTCATATCTGGGAATCTTATAATGTTATTACTTTAAATCTGAAAATTTAATTAAAATACATACAAATTTACTAATACTTGTTTCAAAATCCATTAATTTATTGGAAAACCGGATATTGAATAAAAACAGACCAGGCAACCATTAAAAAGATGATTGCCTGGCTAAACATAGGTGGTTAATCTGATCCTGGTACTTTACCAGGGTTTACGAACTTAACGATGGGCTACTAATCCCTTCGCCCACGTGAATCATTATCCTCTTTGGGTCTTGCTTTTTTAACCACGATCTGACGACCGTCAAATTCTGTGTCGTTGAGTGAATTAATAGCTTCGAGAGCTTCATCATCATTGGGCATCTCAACAAAACCATAACCCTTGGATCTTCCTTCGTATTTATCGAAGATAATTTTAGCTGAGGCTACTTCTCCATGTTTTTGAAATAGCTCTTCCAGTTGTTCTTCCGTAGTCTGGTACGAAAGCCTTGCAACAAAAATATTCATTTGAAATAAAAAAATTAATGAAAGACTTTTGTATACACTCAAGTCTCTCAAGATTAAACAATACGCAAATATAACCTAAAATTTTTCATTTACTAAAGCCATTTCCTCTTTTTGAAGAATAACAATAGTGAAATTCCGACAATTAATATAACGATCCAGACAAAAAGATAGCCATACTTCAGGCTTAGCTCGGGCATAAACTTGAAATTCATTCCATAAATACCTGCGATGAAAGTCAATGGTATAAAAATGGAGGCAAATATTGTCAGGACCTTCATTACCTGGTTTAATCTGTTGCTCATCAGAACATTATGAGTGTTGAGCTGGTCAGATACCAGGTTGCTGTAAAGATCAATGGAATCACCGGTATGCACCAGTGATTCCTTGAGATCAGCCATATATTTACGAGTGTCCTCGCTGAAATAGGTCTCATCGGCCTTAAGGAGAAAAACAATTGCTTCTTTTGCCGGTCTGATATTTTTTCTTAAAAATGATAGCTCGATTTTATACCTGTATATTTCAGTTGCGAGGTTTTCGTTGGTTTCGGAGAATACTCTGGATTCCAGGTTCTCAATGTTTCTTCCGATTATTTCTGTTATTGCCAGATAATTATCAGCGATGACATCCATAAGCGCATATGCCAGGTAGTCATTATTATTTAGTCTTACCCGCCCCTTGTTATTTCGTATCCTGTTCCTGACTGGGTCGAATACATCGCCTACACGTTCCTGCAGGGTTAGAACAAAATGCTCTCCGAGGATTATTGTAATTTGCTCAGCATCAATAATATTATTTACTGTATCATAATCCAGCATCTTTAATATAAATGCGTCATATGTTTCGCCTGATTCATATTTAGGCATTTGATCTGTGTTCAGTATGTCTTCAAGCAACAGGTTGTCCAGTTTCAGTATATCTCCCAGTTCTTTTATCAGGTTAAGATCGTGAATTCCGTATATATTGATCCATGTTACTGACTCCCTTTCAATATAGGGTGTTAAGTCTCCTATTCTACCTAACTCTTTTTCCTCAAGATGTTCCGAACTATAATCCATAAGCCTGATTACAGGCTTATCCATCTTCTTGTTACCCACAAGGATAAGTGATCCCGGAGCATGTCCTTTGGTTGATGTGCGGTCTTTAATAAATCGTGCCATATTCTGATTATTTATTATGAGCTATTTCTCTCAATACTTTAAAGAGGAAATCAATATCTTCCTTTGTCCTGCGATGGTTGGTGAGATTAATTCTGAGTGAAGCTTTACCATCTATCCTCGTACCTGCGAAGAATATCCTGCCATCATTTTCTATATCTTCCAATATTCTCTCATTAATTTCTTCGAGTTTTTGTTCATTACCCGAGTATATGCCATTTTTCCCTGTATACCTGAAACAAACGATTGAAAGGGGGGCCGGAGCCAGCAACTCAAAATCGGCAGATCCTTGAATCTTATCACAGGCATATTGAGCCAGCATGCAATCGTTCTCAATGGCCTTTCGCAGTCTGGCAGCGCCGTATGCTCTGAAGGTCATCCACACTTTCAGTGCCTTGAAGTCTTTTGTTAGCTGGAGGTTGTAGTTCATAAGGTCATCACGCTCCAATTCTTCCTGTCCTCCTCTAAGGTAATCGGGCACCATACTGAAAGTGTCTCTCAGCAGCTTTTTGTTCTTTACTATTACACATGATGCTTCAAAAGGAACGAAAAACCATTTATGCGGGTTAATAAGCAATGAATCGGCCATTTCGAAGCCGTCGAAAAGATGGCCTCTTGATTGGGTGCCGGCGGCAGGAAGACCATATGCGCCGTCAACCATATACCACATATTATTATTATTTGCGATAGCACCCAGTTCCCTTAGCGGATCAACTGCACCATTATTGGTTGTCCCTGCTATACCTATCACGCAGGCAGGTCTTAATCCCTTTTTCCTGTCACTTTCTATTGTTTTGGAAAGGATCCGGGTGTCTATGCGCATGTCCTTATCTACCGGTATCTTCCTGAGGTATTTCTTACCCAGGCCGAGCATGTCCATGGCTTTATCAATACTTGAATGACCTTGCTCAGACACGTATACCGTTAATCGTTCATTATCATATAAACCATCCTCAGATATATCTTCAGGGCTCATTACCTTTCGCATCACAGCCAGATTAAGAAAGTTGGCGACTGATCCACCACTGACAAGAACACCACCCGCATCGTCAGGGTAATTAATAAACTGACATATCCATTTGATAACAATCTTTTCTATCTCTGAATTGGCCGGGGCACTATGCCATTTTAAATTATTCTGGTTCAGGCTTGCTTTTAAAAGTTCGGCTATTATACTTGCATGGTTACCGCCACCTGTTATATAGCCATAATAATTGGGGCTGGGATTGAAATTTGAAGTTTTGAAGACATCATCCTTTATTATTTCCAGCAGGTGTTCCGGATTATCACCTTCTTCAGGTAGAGGCTTATCAAACAGGCTTCGTATTTCAGATGGAGAGTGATTATTATATATCTTATTATTCCTGATACCTTTGGAATACCATTCATTAATAATATCTGCAGACCTGATTATTAGTTTCCTGAGTAATTCAGGTGAGAAGTCAAGTGAACCGTCCGTTTCCATATTTCCTTAATTATTTTTCCTGCAATGATTCGGTTGCCTGTTATTTTACTGTTATTATACCTTTACCTTTATCCGTAAACTCGCCTATCAGGGCTGCTTCGCTGACACCGTCATTTTTTATCTCATCCAGGTATTTTTTTGCTTCTTTCACCGGCATGGCAATTAGCAGTCCCCCTGATGTCTGAGCATCACAAAGTAAAAGTTGCATGGTCCTGCTTGTTGATCCAAAATCGACATCCTTAATAATATAATTAAGATTATTATATGTTCCTCCTGGTATTATTCCTGCAGTGGCCATATTACTTGCCTCTCTTATCAGGGGTATTTTATCCATATATATTGTCACATTACAGCCTGATGCGACACTCATTTCCCTCAGGTGTCCCAGCAGTCCAAAACCCGTTACATCGGTGCAGGCATGTATTTCGAAACCTGTCATTTTCTCAGCCGTTATCCTGTTCAGTTCCGACATTGTCTTAATTAGCTCATCCTGCAGCTCACTGGTAAGAAGACCTCGTTTCAGTGCCGTGGTAAGAATACCTGTACCAACAGGTTTGGTCAGAATAAGTGTATCGCCGGGTTGAGCTCCTTTATTACTGATAATATTACCGGGATCAATCAAGCCTGTAACGACCATCCCGTATTTGGGTTCTTTATCTTCAATGGTATGACCACCAAGGATCCCAATACCTGCCTCAGCTGCCTTGTCGCCGGCTCCTTTCAGAATTTCTTCAAGTATGGCAAGAGGTAATGTATCTTCGGGAAAGCCAACTATATTAAGAGCAAATAATGGCCTGGCACCCATGGCATAAATATCGCTCAGGGCGTTGGCAGCAGCGATGGCTCCAAAATGATATGGGTTGTCAACAATAGGAGTGAAGAAATCGAGTGTCTGAACAATAGCCTGCTTATCATTTATTCTGTAAACGCAAGCATCATCAGATGTTTCTGTTCCGATCAGCACATCAGGATTGACAAAAACTGGCAGCGAGGATAGCACTTTTTCGAGATTCTGAGCTTTTATCTTGCATGCACAGCCCAATCCATGTGTATAATGCGTGAGTTTAATACTCCCTGTAGCAGAACCGTCAGTTTGTGCTTTGTCTTTTTTACCGGGAGTAAGCGAATCAACTACCGACAGAATTTCGCGGGATGCTTTTTCAATATCTTCAGAGCTGGTAGCCCTGCCCGTTGAAAACCTTATCGTTCCCATTGCATATTCAAGAGGTACATTCATTGCTTTAAGTACTTCTGAAACATCTATACTTTCAGCATGGCATGCTGCTCCGGCCGAGGCGGCTACATTTTCAAGCCTTGATATTAATGTATTTGCTTCCACACCAGGAAAAGAAACGCTGAGGGTATTGGGAAGGCATTCATCAGGGTGACCGTTAATCCTCATGTCGGGGAAAGATTTTTTAAGAAGTGTGGTCAGATGATCCCTGGTGCTTTTATAATGTTCGTAATATTCCCTCAGGTTAGTCATTGCTATCTCGCAGGCCTTGCCCAGCCCTACTATTTCCAGGACATTCTCAGTGCCTGCCCTCATATTCTGCTCATGATCAGCTCCATGGATCAGTTTTTCAAGTGACACTCCATTTCTTATATACAATGCTCCTATACCTTTTGGAGCATATAATTTATGACCTGCTATGCTGAGAAGATCAACACCCAGTTTATCAACCTTTGTTTCTATTTTACCTGCTGACTGGGCTGCATCGGTATGAAAAATAACATTTGCTGTTCTGGCTATCTGCGAAATTTCTGCTAATGGTTGTATTGTCCCAACCTCATTATTGGCATGCATTATCGAAATAAGGATAGTGTTATCCCTCAGAGCCTTTTTCACTGCATCAGGCTCCACCCGTCCATACATGTCAACAGGGAGGTAGGTAACTTCAAAACCTGTTTGCTCGAGATGTCTGCATACTTCAAAAACAGCAGGATGCTCTACTGATGAAGTGATTATATGCTTTCCTCCTTTGCGATACTTAAGGGCGATCCCTTTGATTGCAAAGTTGTTCGATTCTGTACCCCCGCTGGTAAAAACTATTTCAGAAGCATCACAATTGATAAGGGCTGCCACCTGCCTTCTTGCATTTTCAATTGCTTTCTTTGTTTCAATGCCAAACGAATGAGAGCTGGACGGGTTGCCAAAGTACTCGTAAATATATGGATACATAGCTTCCGCAACTTCACTGTCAACAGGAGTGGTTGCATTATAATCCAGGTAAACAGGTTTCATACTGGTATTTATTCGAGGTCATATACTGTTACAGATATCCCTTTTATAATAAGAGTTTTATTTATAATTCTTTCTATCTCATCCCATTTGCCACCGGCAAGGCCACATCCTATTCGAGGCATATGTATACTGGCATTCAGTCTTTCAGCTTCATTTGCAACTTCGTTCAGTCCTTTTTCCACTGAAGCATAACGTATAGGAGGTACCGAACCTTTAAAACTAATGCCTTCCTGTCCTATTAGATTGGCTACAAACAGGTTCGGCTCAAGCCTGACCAGCTGGATTTTACCCTGCACTAACTTTCCTTCTTCCCGGAACCATCTCCTGTATTCCTCCTCTGGTTCTTTCCATTTCCTGGATAAGGCCAGTACAAAACCAGCTCCCCATGCCCCAATATCGTTACATATATGAACAATTATCCTGTTATCGCTACCATGGGGTTCGGTGGCATCGCCTTTGACATATCTTATTCTGTTCTCCATGATAAATATATATACCAGGGCAAGGAGCCTGCGATAATACTATCATAATTATTTTCATATACAAAGATATTAGAATCGTAGAGTATTCAGATAATATTTGTAATAAGACATTATTGATCTTAACTTTATATGATGTAGTCCATTCCCGCATTTTTCCGTTTAATAAAAAGTATCTTATTATGAAAGCAATGGTTTTGAACAGAATAACTGATATGAGTATTAACCCTGATCCTCTGGAAGCAGCTGAAATTGATATGCCCGAGGCAGGTAATCATGATTTGCTTATCAGGATTTCTGTTTGCGGTGTTTGCCATACCGAGCTGGATGAGATAGAAGGACGTACCCCGCCTTCATGCTTTCCTGTTGTTCTTGGGCATCAGCTTGTTGGTCATGTAGAAAAAACAGGCCAGGGTGTAAGTCTTTTCAGGGAAGGCGACAGGGTAGGAGTGGGCTGGTTTTATTCTTCATGCGGAAAATGTGATTACTGCCTTTCAGGCAATGATAATCTTTGTCCCGAATTCAGGGCTACAGGTCAGGATGCTAATGGAGGATATGCTGAATACATTGCTGTACCTGAAAGCTCAGCCTTCCATATACCGGAGACATTTACCGATGCTGAAGCAGCACCCCTGCTGTGTGCCGGGGCTATAGGCTACAGATCACTTCGACTTACAGATATCGAAAATGGTCAGAAACTGGGACTCACAGGTTTTGGTGCATCGGGTCACCTGGTACTTAAGATGGTCAGGTTTATGTACCCCGATACCGACATATATGTTTTTGCAAGGAGTGAGAAGGAAAGGTATTTTGCTCTGGATCTGGGTGCTGCCTGGGCTGGTGATACAGAAGATCAATCACCGGATAAGCTCGACAGTATTATTGATACAACACCTGTCTGGAAACCCGTAGTTGAAGCTTTGAAGAACCTCTTACCCGGTGGACGACTTGTAATTAATGCTATAAGAAAAGAAAATGTGGATAAAGATTATTTGCTGAATATCGATTATCCTGAGCATTTATGGATGGAGAAGGAAATAAAAAGTGTGGCCAATGTTAGCCGCAGGGACATAAAGGAATTTCTTCAGCTGGCAGGTGAAATGGGTATTAAGCCCGAGATAAGTGAGTACAGCCTCGAAGATGCAAACAAAGCACTCAATGAGCTCAAAAACAGAAAAATAAGAGGAGCAAAAGTTTTAAGGATGGAATAATTCCAGTTTGCACAAACACGTGCCCGATTCTATACTCTCAGCGATGATATACCACCATCGACATGTAATACCTGGCCGGTAATCCATGCTGATTTATCCGATAGAAGGAATGATGCCATGGCTGCAATATCCGAAGGGCTTCCTATTTTATTGAGCGGATGACGCTTTGCGTTGGCTTCAATTCTGTCCTCATTACCCAGGTATTTAGATGCCATTGGTGTATCAGTGATCGAAGGAGCAATTACATTTACGCGAATATCAGGCGCCAGTTCAGCCGCAAGCGACCTGGCTAATCCCTCAATTGCTCCTTTTGAAGTGGCCACCTGGGAATGAAAATTAAACCCTGTCTGTACCGCTACCGTTGAAAAAAGTACAATCGATGCATTTCCTGATTTTTTCAGACTTTTAAGGCTGGCTTGCAATACCTTTATGGCACCTACTACCTGCAGGTTAAAGTCATCCGTATAATCCTGGGGTTTGAATCTCTTGAAAGGCAACAGATTGATGCTGCCCGGGCAGTAAGCTATTCCATCCAGAGAATCCGGAAGGAATTCAATATCTAAATCTTCATCCATTATATCAAGATGATAATAGTCTATATTATCACGGTCCGGTTTCGTTTCATTCTTGTTGTAGGTGGCTATAATATTATTGTCGGTAGCTGATAGATGATTAACAATCTCCTTGCCTATACCAGAAGAACCGCCGATGATCAGATAGTTCTTTTTCATAATTCATTAGATTAATGTCTTTTAGATAATAAACAATATTTATCACCAATGGTTCAGCCAGTTCTGGCGGCTTCCTGGTGTTTCAGTACAGCCTTACAGGGCCTGCTATTCCCATTGATACAAGCTCCTGATTTTTCCTTCCCTCGTTGGTCCAGTATTGAGCATTGGGATTATCTGTCAGGGATTTCATATAGTTGCCCATAAGAGTGGTCACCTTTATTTCCAGGCTATTTTCACCTTCTTTAAGGAGATTCCTTATATCATAAATATGGTTACCATACCACCTCAGGCCTGCCGGTATACCGTTAACACTCAATTCTGATATATCGAAAACCTTTCCCAGGTTAATATACGACACCCTTGATTTTTCAAGTTTCAATACTTTTCGATAGGTAATGGTTCCCGAGAAATCAGAATAAGCCGGCAGATCTTTCAGGTCTTTTAATTCTTCAAGCTTTATTGTATCATATTTCCTGTTTCGGCAGTGATCGAATTCAAGTTCCCAGGGACCCTGTATGAGGTACTCCTTTTCCCCTGACCAGGGTATTGTTTTCCATGGGAGACCGTTCTTTTGTTTATCGAATACAAATATTCTGGATTCAGAAGGCCCGAGTCGTAACCGGTAAAGACCCTTATCTTCAGGCTCAACCCTGAAACGTTCACCGCTTTCAGCATCCCATATCCATGCATGCCTGCCTTCTGTTATGGAATCTGAGAATTTCACCGTTGTTTCCTGGGATTTATCTACATTGGAGTTTGAAAAGAAAACAATCTCTTTTCCGCAATCAGATTGATACCGGGTTTGCATTAAGAAAGCATCCGGTTCACTGAATTCAAGATATCGTGGAAGACTTCTATCTTTCATTAATCCTTCCATCCATTTCAGAAAGCTATTATTCTTTCCGGGTATATTAACAAGCAAAAGCCTTCCGGAATGCTTTCTCATCATTTCAACTATGTCCTGCACCTTTCTGTCGTTATCCCGGTAGTTCTTTAAGCCCAATGATTTATCAGGATACTGATCAATACAAATGACATGTCCTCCAGAGGCAATAAAATCATGAATCCTGCTCAGTGTATCCGGGTTTACGCCCGAAATACCAGCCATAATTAAATACTTATATCTCTTCGGACCATAGCAAATCATGCCATCCCTTATTTCCGAGGAATTAATTATTATCTCAGTTATATAATCAGCCGCTCCTCCATTTTTATTGATTGATTCCCATAGTAAGGAGGTATAAGGAACATTAAGCCTTTCGGGAAAAGGATCGGTCTGGACACCCAGTTCTGACCAGAGATCATAATTTGCAGGCATGATGGCAATATCAGTATACATTTCCGATTGTCTGAGCAATGTAGATATACGTGCTTTATACCTGTTCAGATATTTAAAATATGGCCACCAGTTATTCTTTTCATTATAGTACGAACCATACTGTATCCATCCCGGATAGGGTGCTTCCGGAGGTGAATAATTAAACCCATGCCATATTGAATGAGTTATCCCGGACATAATGCTCTGGTCGGATCCTATTTTAAGGAGTTCCAGTGATGTATTAAACACCCTGTAGGTATTAGTCATTTCCTCACAGCTGATGGTTCGTCTGCCTTCCAGGTGAGCAGCTGATGATACATATTTATTAATCATTGTATATGCTCTGCCGCGACGGTAATCATCATCCGGCATTTCCCTTCCCACATCATGCTTCAGCCAGTTTGTAGTCCAGGATTCACCTTCCGGTATGTCGTATCCCAGGCTGCTTTCCAGAGGAAAAAAACCCCTGCCATATGCCTGTGCCCTGGACTTTACATTATGGTCGCTACACCATTCCAGGTAGGTTGCGGTAAATCGTTCATTGAGCATTTCGGCTTTAGTGATTTCAAAGTCAAACCTGGCACGATTTACCTCCTCTTTAAAACCTGGTGTTTTACTGGCCCCATAATCGAAATCTACCACACCGCCCAGTCTTCCGACCTTGAACATAATATATGGTAGCCAGGGAATTATATCATAGCCTCTTTTTTCATAAAAGTACCGGGGAAAATCATCTGTCCAGTTACTTCCCTCCAGTTCCATTGAATCAGTAAACAGTGCCCTGATATATTTTGATAGTGGACCTATTTGTTTCTGAATAGTTACTGACATATGGTCAAGGTAATTCCTTACTGCCTTAGTATTCATATGGTTGAGTATGGGGCCAGCAGCTCCCGGGGCACCATTGATTACCGAGGCAAAGGAATCAAATCTAATTACTGCATGAAGGAAATGCCTGCCCACAGGTACTTCGAAACTTATTATATCATTGTTTATTTTATCCTCAAGGTCAATTGCATCATCAAGGCTTTCAACAGGGTCGGGGACCAGTTTCAGTGATATCAACTCTGGTGTGCGCCCGGGGTAGGGAACGGTTACAGAGGGGTCTACATCCTTGAATAGCTTAAACTTCGATACTTCGAAATTTTCCGGTCCATTAATTTCTACAGCATTCAAAAGGATTACACTGGCTCGCTCCCCGGGTTTCAGAGTCTCCTTTCCGAATGGCCAGCCTGAACCGACTATCAGATCACATGTTAAGCCTGATTTTTTAGCTTCCTCACATGTTAGCCTGAGCATATCTATCCATTCGCTGCTCAACCATTCGAGTGATGGTATACCCATATCGTCACCTTCCTGACGCGATGGGAATTCAATGGGATTTATTTCTACACCTCCTATACCTGCTTCCTCTAGCAAACCTAACTCCCTTACAAGCTCCCCGGCTTCTATTTTGTTACCATTCCACCACCATCTGACAAAAGGGTGCATACCCCGGGCAGGACTGGAAAATGCACTATACAGATCACCGTCAGAATGAATTTTAGGTTGAGAGATGTCTGACTGAAGAGGAATCTTCCCCATAATTACTCCACCTGCTGATAAAAGTATGCCAGTGGAAATAAACTTCCTGCGCTTCATATCGGGTATTATTATACCTTTCTACCTAATTTCTATATTCGATGATCTATGTGAAAACAAAGGTTCTTTTTTAGGGCCAGGTTCCTCAACCTTAAGTGTTTCAAATATTGCATTATGAACATCGTCGAGCACAATTGCGGTACGGTAGTCTTTATTTTTACATTTCAGTGTCACATTCTCGAAGACAATATCTTTAGCATGTCTTATAAAGAAGCCCCATGCCGGCAGCTCCTTAAACATTGAAAATTCCGGGTATCTTTCCGGAAGTTCAGGTACCTGGTCAAGCTCATCCAGGGCCACCTTTGCATAATTGGGATCACCACCACCCGGATATATTATTTCTACGTTTTTAAGTTTGACATTGGTTATCGACACATCAGGCATCCCAACTATGGAAGCGGGTGATATATTGCGGGGGTTGTCTTCTACGGGACCTTCATAGTTATAACCGGCATCGGCCTTTGTGGCGGGTACTTCAGCGTAGATGTTGGAGATGCTAATATTATTCATTCTTCCCTTTTTGCCTTCCCGGCGTTCACCGATTCGCAGGAAAATAACATTCCCGGTATTGACCGACTGCAGGCTGTCAACAATAATATCTTCTACAAAGCCACCGTCCACTGCGGCAAATGTAATAGCCGAACGATAGGTATCGTAAACAGTATTATTGATTATCCTGACATTCCTGAAACCTCCCCTGGAAGCTGTACCAAATTTAATACCATTTGCACTGGTTCTCACAGTATTGTTGTATACCAGCACATTCTGGCAAACAAAATCTTCGCTGTGAGATTTTAGGCATATACCATCATCAGCAGCATCGATATAACAGTTTCTCACTATAACGCTGTCACAATCAACTATATCTACGCCATCATTATTCCAGTATGATTTGCTGTCAACCAGGAGGTCCTCCACTATTAAATTTGTGCACTGGTCATATTGCTGATTCCAGCTAGCAGGGTCTCTCAGCATTATACCCTGTATATGAACATTCCTGCATCCTTTGAAATAGATATTTTGAGGGCGTATTCCTTCTCTGGGTCGGTCATACAATAAACCACTGGGATCCTGGATTATGCCTTTATGCACCATTGAAAGAATATTATTAGCCACCAGATATCCCCTTCCGTCAATAACACCATT
>Ga0272441_10011851_pt1 | contig 12863 bp, 5 predicted proteins | sample SSMProp6N_FD_193582 | JGI IMG/M metagenome (GOLD analysis project Ga0272441, IMG submission 193582) | Marine sediment archaeal communities from Little Sippewissett salt marsh, Falmouth, MA, United States - SSM-Prop-6N | ecosystem: Environmental > Aquatic > Marine > Wetlands > Sediment ...
CTTTGTATTCCGGATCAATAATGTCCGTCCACCAGTTTTTGTGTTGGATGGCGTTGGGATCGACGGGTAATGTATTTTCCGGAACACTCACAAGCTGTCCGGTTTTACCATTCAACTCGGGGATTTTACTTTTTACTACGTACGACCATTCTCCAACAGACTTGGGAGACCAACGCACCTTATAAACTCCGTTACCGTAATAAAAGCCATAAAATTCCTGTTTATTGATAATCAGGCTGAATTGCGGCTCATCCCTGGCAGGGCCGATGTCCGGCCCATTCAGCACATGCTCAATAATGCAGAACACCTCAACGCTGTCTTCAAGGGTGGTTTGGCTGTGAAATATGGATTTGGGCCTTACAGCAACAGGCCGAAAACGTCCACCCCAACCACCATTTTCCGGATCAGCTGGGTTACCGTATAGCATGTAGCTCACACTGGGCGTATCACCCATCTTGATGCTTCCTCCATAACTGTTTTCACTGTAAAAATCTCCTAGCACACCATGACCTTTCAAGTAATATTTAGCAAAGTTTTTGTTACTAAGTTTCTCATCGTCAACGCCACCATAATACCAACCACGATAGGTAGAGTTGTTTTCAATCAACCAAAGATCCGGAAAATTGCGCTCGATATAATCATACGAATCGCCACCAAATTTCTTATTGGGACCGCCAATGTAATAAACCCTAATTTTATCAATAATGGAAGGGTCGTCATGAAGCGCCTGGCCAACATCTTCAAGCGATGCCCAACACAGAATATAGAGCGGGCGTTTGTCTGCTTTGTGTGCACATTTAACGATCCATTTAGAACCCTCCGTTGGTGTTCGGAAGCCCTTACCAGGTGCCAGATTATCCGCACCCTGCTTGGTGATAGCGCGCAGTGCATCAGGCGTTGGATACTTGTTAGAATAGGTAGAAAGGTTTTTATAGTCCTTTTCATAGAGGTCAAGAACTCGGCGAATATCTTTTATTGATCCCCACGATCCAGAAGGCGAAGAAATAATCCCTTCGGTATCAAACATATCAGCATAAAGCAGGTAGTGGATCATAGACTGGTAATCATCAGGATCATCGCCACCCAGATCTGTTGAAACAATAACGCGATAACGCTCACCGGTAAGAGCGCCTCTATTTTGAAATTCCGGTTGTGCTGCACCATAACGAATTGACACAAATAATAATAAAATGACAAGTGATGATAATTTACTCATAATAGGTTCCTTTTTATTTACTATTTATTGGTGAATGTTTAGAATCGCCACGAAAAACTTATTATGAATTATATAATGTTTTTCATGCTCTGCATATATCGTGTTAATTGCGACGTACTAAAACCACCCAGTCCTTGTCCGGATTATTAGGAGCGGTTCCCAACGACTGCATTCCTGATCCTTCAATACTTGTAACAGACCCATCTTGCAATCCTCCTCCATTTCGAGGATCGTACCATTTTACTGAATATTTTGCGTCAGTCTTTTCCAAGTCAAGGTATTCTCCCAGAGGCTCTCCCAAGTCCAGTTGATGCTCTCCCCCTTTTTTCAACAAGATCACATAAGTATCATGTTGCTTTGCAAAACAAAAATCACCTACTTGTGAGGGAAAATAGGAAGATATCAACTCGTTTTGTGAGGTCATTTCTGTTACAGGCAGATCATTTTCTTTGAAAAAATCAATGCATATCTTTCCCATATCCCAGAACAAGTCCCTGCTACGATAATCCTGGCAGGTTAAATCTGAATTTGGATGTTTATATCCAAAGTACCACTCGGTGCCCCAACCTCCGGCCAACATTGCACCCCAAAGTCCGTTGGTCCTGGCATAAAAATGTTCAGGATCTTCACCGTCTGTAATCAGGGCATGACTGGCATCGCCAGGTTCATCACAAGCCACTGCCCATACTTTTCCTGCTGCTTTGGATTCATCGATTACACGTTTAGTCTGTGAGTTAACCCTTCTAAAATCAGATTTATTAGTCTGAAGTGATGCGCCTGTTAATTTAGATTGATCGCCATACATTGAATCAAACCAATCGCCATTATGAATAACCATATGGTGATGGTAAGGATCAGTATCATAAATAAATTGTGCAACAGACTGACGTTCTGATGGAAATAACGGCATGGACTTACTACTATCAAAATTCTTCGACCAATCACCAACTTCTTCACCAAGGTTCCAGTTCAATGCGAGATGGTGCCCAAACCTGGCGATCAGCTCACGATAATATAATCGGGTGTTGCCACCATTACCACCAAAGTCTAGTAAACCCTGATTTTCGGATTCCAATGTTTTAAAATGAAGAAACAGGCCAAGTATTTGTGCATGATCAAAAACCATTTCCCATTGATCCAGTTTTGAGCAATCAAACCGGTCCCAGGTGTCATAATTAATATAAGGAAACACGTTTTGATCATCACCTACAATATTGTTAGTTAAAAACGAAACAGAATTAAGCCCTTTTGATGCCAGATAATTTAACGCCCCAATAATTTCTTTACCCCGGCCATTTGACCATTGAACGTCCTCTTTTTTCCAATCTTTCAAATGAGGTCCCCAGGTTTTTACTAAATCATCTTTATGGCCATCCGATTTAAAATCACCGTCAAATCCGTAATAGGAAAGAAAATTCTCTGGTGCATCTGTACCGCATTTATAAAAGTACTCGCCAGTTTCAGCGAATCTTAAATATCTCTCACCTACATATTCAAGTCTGCCATGAGCCCTAAAATCCCTTCCCGATTTGTCGGATTTTTCAATTTTAAAATTGCCCTTCATTCCATCCATATATCCTCCGGTTGGAACTCTATCATCAGTTCGTGGCCTGACAGCAACCCACTTTCCTTTTTTAAAATCGACCGTATAATTCCAATCTCCAATTTCATCTGGCGAGAATTTCACTCTCCACTTGTTTCCAGAAGTGGCAGAAGTCATGCCAGCATTACCATCAGCGGCAAAGTAACCGGGAACGATATACGATTTTCCCGATTTCTTATGATTAAAAGTAACGTTCAGGCGATAGTTAAAGAATGGATTATATTCATCGGTTTCTGAGCATTCAGGACCATCAAAAGTTAGCGCAACCGTATGCCATTTTTTAAGTTCTCCTGAAACTGTTACATTCGCTGTTTCCGAATTGCCATACGGTTGGGCTATTACGTTTCCAATAAAAACTGAAAACATAAGAAAAATAAAAAAATAGTTTTTCATGATTTTATCATTTTTAATACTGTTTTGCTTTCTCATCAATATGGTGTATCAATCGGTTTCCTTTTTATTTCTGTGCATTGAAACTTACCATCCTCACAGGTCCCAACAATCCTGAAGGTTGCAGGGGTGAGTCGGCCTTATAGAAATCCATGGTTGTATAGGTCATTTTATTGGTCACGCCTGGTTGCATATCTCCAATAAGCCTATTTACCCAAAGGTTGGTCACCTTTATCTCCAAGTTATTTTCACCTTCTTTTAGGGCTTTGGTCACATTTATGCGGAATGGTGTCTTCCAAATTATTCCCAACGATTTCCCATTGACAACCACTTCAGCGAGGTTTTTAACGGACCCCAGATCAAGCCAGATTTGAGAACCCTCTTTAAACCAATCGGCATTAGCCTGAAAGGTTTTTGTGTAGCTTCCGGTTCCGGAGAAATATTTTACGTCCAAATCGGCATTTTCGCTCCATGAAGTCAATTCATTTAATACAATTTGTTTCGTTGTGCCAAATTTCGATTGTAAAGTTACATCCCATGCACCATCGATTACTGCAAGTTGTTTTTCAACCGGTTGTTTTAGTGTCAAAGAAGATGATTTAGCCTTCTTTTGAAAGACAATGAATTGTGCATCGTTAGGTTCCATTTTGAGCGGCACTGTTACTCGATCTTTGTTAATGCTGTAAGATGCATCTTCAATTAACCCTGTCTCAGGATGCCATATTTCGGGCGCTTTTCCATCAACTCTAAAGATTGCATCCACGTTTTCGACCTTGGTTTTACGGTTGTTAACCCAATAAATATCAATATCATCAAGCTTTCGATGAACAAACAAGAGATCAGCAGAATCCTTACCCATTGCGTATTCAAAATCGGGCATTATTTTCATGGATTCCAATGCTTCGGAAACAGTCATCCCTGCATAAACTTTTCCTTTACCATGATTCATCACACCGGTTCCGGCTCCCCATAACTGATCGGCAATGGTTTTAAATTCCGCCTGATCATCTGCCAGGCTGGGAGACATTAATGGCTTTGTTCCAACCACACAAGCTCCGGCCTGCACAAATTCGTTAATCTTACGCAAGACTTTCAAAGTCATATATTTATTATTGTTATCAAGGGCAAGCAAACGGTAACTCATTCCGCTTGGCGTTATGAGTTGTCCCTCTTTATCTACCGTAAGGATATTTGAAACAATATCAGCGTTTACAAAGTCGTAATTATAACCTGAAGGTACTTTAGGCAGTGAGTCTCTGAAAAGAGCTGTAATATTATTGTCTTCGCCATAAAAATAAGCTATGTCGGCAATAAATTTTCCTTGTTGAAGCATATATGAACTACGAGCCAGATAGGTAATCCATGGCGCAGCTTGCTCTGCCCATGTTTCATTTCTGGTGAACCATTGTCCGTATGGCCCGAGTCCAAGACCAGGCAATTTGTCAAATACAGGCTGATGCACCGAACAATGTATCACGAAACGATTCAAGCCACTGGCAAGTTCCATGTCGGCAGTTGATTTCAACGTTTGTGGAGACCAGGCCCAAGCGGTGCCTTTCGCAGTCATCGACTCAGCAGCAACCAGGTTTTGTCCGTAGATATGGGCAACGGAGGCTGATTCGCGTACATCAGCTATTGAATAGGGTTGGATCGTATTGCTCCCCACAATTTCGGGTGTCCAGGTGGCACTCATCGGCACATCAGCAGTACGTTTTACTTCCATCCCGTCAGCCACAAATGCGCGACCCCTCTCGTGCGACTCGGTATAACGCCCCATACCTTGATCATGAAGGATGGTAGTTAACAAATCGTAATGATTTTTAGCGGTAAGGTCGGCTATTGTTTTACGGAAATCCCAAAGGAATTTGTCGCTGGCTTCAGCACTTTCAACAATATGGCCGGTAAGTACGGGTAACCATGGAAGCATATCATAGCCACGTAAGTTTTTAAAATCGGCCATCATTTTATCGGTCCAATTCATTGTTCCGGCCTCCCAACTGTCGGTAATCATATACTGAAGTCCTCTCTTTCCCATTAGTCCTCCGGTTGCATCTTTATATTGTCGCAGGTATTCAGTAAAATAAGCTTTACAATGCTCAGCACTTAGCTTATCAACTTCAAGACCAGTTGCTTCGGGTGATGCCGGGTGATTTTCCTTGCCTGTTAATGAATAGCCCAAACGCAAAACCATCCATTCGCCTGAAGGAGGAGTCCAGTTAAGCGTACCATCAGGCTGCATTTTAGAGGTAAGGTCAATGACTTCATTCTTGTTTATAACATCGCTTGCAGAAACTGAGGGTGTTGCCAGTGAATAGAGATCGGGATGGGGACTAAATCCTGCTTTTTCTTCAAATCGGTTCACTCGAGCAACTTTATACAACACCAGTTCAGCAATCTTCCGTTGTTTGGGAAGAAGCACACCATGGTATCTCTGTGAGATAGTTGTAGCAAATACGAATCGAAAATATTTGGCTTTAATAGGTAGAAATGTAATGGTATTTTGAGGTGATTCGCTGTTGCGGAACTCCAATACTGTTTTGAAATTAATACCATCATCGCTAACCTCAAGAGCCTGTTTCCCTTCTTCTTCCAGATAAAACTTCCTCCTGCCTGCTGTCATTGCAATTGAAAAAGATTGAATCTCTTCAGGCTTGGCAAACTCAAACTGTATCCATGATTTTTCACCTGGCTTGGCGTTAGGTAATGTTATTGATTTTTCAAGGTCGCCATCGGTTAATAAAGCAAGATCAAAATTTCCTCCACTTGAAGTAACTTTCGGTTTTAGTCCAGCAATTGAAATATCATTACCAGCTATTCGATAGGCCACTACAGAAGCATCGCTATAGAATTCATGTTTATTACTGTGTTTGATTGGGATATTCTGAAATTCTCCTGTGGTTGTTAGCGGTTTGGGTAAAATGCCGTTAAAGGGTTGTCCTCCCTTAATACGGGTTTCGCTCCAAACATATTTCTTCATGGCACGTTCGGGTGTTACCCATGGGCCACCGCTTTCGCTCCAGCCCGGCGAACCTGCAATAGCCATTTCGAGACCTAAAGAATCGGCCAATTTTGTGGTGAAAAGAAATGCATCTTTCCACTCGGGGGTCATATAAACCAGGCGCTTATCAACAATTTGTGGTGTAGACAATCCGGCATCAAAGTTCTGAAACCCGCCGATGCCAATTCGTTTCATCCAGGTAAGGTCGGCATTAATCCCGGCTTTACTTACATTTCCACTCATCCAATGCCACCATACTCTAGGCTTTGCGCTTTCTGGTGGAGTAACAAATCCAGCTTCAAGATCCGCAGCTGTTTTTGCTAGTGGATTGTTGCAATGTAAAAATACTAGACTGGCTAATGAAATAAACAGTGTAGGTACTACAACAAATCGCTTTAGGTTGTTTGGATTGGCTTTCATTCGATTGTAAATTAATTAGTCCGGACAGAAGTATCATATGGATATTCGTTTGATGGATTTCCACTTTGTTATAACCATCCGTGCTCATATTATTTATGGATATGCTTGTTTCATTATGAAATTTTTATCTTCTGGAATCTCATTTTCCAGATTGGTTTCATGTTAAGGAAGCAGCCAGTCTGCCCGGCTGGCAAAATCAGCTTGAACTTCGGCACGCCATTTATATACACTCTCGGGACCAGGACCATCGAACCAATGATTCTTTGATGAATCGGGTTGAATAAATTGTCCGCCCCAACTCTCCTGGTCGGGTTTTTCGGGATCATTTAAACCGCGTACCGCGCTAACAAGATACAAAAACGACGGCGTATCCCCTTCTCTTACACCTGCTTTTTTCGGGTCCATAGTTGTACTTTCCGGGTACATCAAACCCAATATTCCATGTCCACGGTGTATGTATCGGTAAACCCAATTTATATCGGTAAGGGTAGAATCCGAACCGGGTGCATAAGACATCATGCCCCTAAATGTATTATCTGCAACGATGATGAACAGATCGGGAAAATTATCAAGTAGCCACTGCAGGGTATTGTCCTGTCGTGCAATTGAATAAATGCGCAGCTTACTCAAAAAACGTTTCAACTCATCGGGCGTACGCGTATTTTTCACCGTCCAGATTGCCTGAGCGACTTCGTAAGTACCACCCCACGCGCAAACATATACCGGCCTATCGTCCGGCTTGTCAACTGCACGAATGATCGCGTCTGATGCTTCTGTATCCATATCTTTACCAAGATGCTCCATCCCGCCTTTTCCATAGGTATTGTCACGACCTTGCCAGGTAACTGCACGTAATTGGTCTGCGGTTGGATACCAATCATCATGCTTCCTCAGGTTCTCATCCACCTGGTCATAAAAATCCAGCATATCTAAAATATTTTGCTTTCTCGCTATATGTGCCCTTGTGCCTGCTGAAGCAATCAACCCCTCAACATCAAAATCATTTGTGTAAAGAAGAAAGCGCACCATCGATTGTATATCATCCGGATCACTTTTTTTCTCATTTGGGCCATAGGGCGCTTTAACCGGGATAACGTCAAGCGGTGGAAAGTCTGACATGATAATCACACGCGGTCTCAGGGTATCTTTATTGGAGACACTTTTATTTTCATCGCCTACAAAACAAGTCAAAGAAATTAACATAAGTGAGGCTATAACAGTAAAAATAAATCTTTTCATTTTTCTCATTTTATAAAGTTATTTCTGTTTATTTTTTGCATTTATCTGCTGTTCCTAATTTTAATTGACATGAATATCGCACCAGGTACCATTTCCAATCCTGGTGCCTTCACCCAGCATCCATCCTCCATTGGAGGTATCAACAGGATAATAAATGATGTCATGGGAAGTGTTCTGGTCATTTCCGTTAGAACCAATCCTTCCTATGACCCATTTCGCATCATTGGAGATGCCATAACAATAATCACTCAGCCCAGCGCTTCCCAGTCCTTGTCCAACACCGTTCTCTATCCTGCACAGTTCGTTTCTGGCCCATATCAGGTATTTGCTATTGGGTCCCCAACAAGGATGATATCCAGGGCCCCCAGCCCCTGGTACGATCTTATTCTCCTGGACATCATACACCAGGATGCCTTTGGGTCGGAACGCCACGTATCGGCCATTCGGAGAGCACTGCAGATGAGCGCTGGGCCCATTGGCTCTTTCGGGACATATCGCATGCTGCACCGGTTCCGTGAAAGACCCATCCGCACCAATTGTCGTTTTACGAATGATATTGCCGAATCCATTCGAATCGATGGAGTTATATGGCTCGGCATATGAATAGTAGAGGGTTTTGGTGTCTTGGTCGGAATCCTCGCCCCAGGTTGGCCAATAACCATGTCCAATTCTAATGGGTTTGGCCGGCAGTTCTCCATCTATGCGAACTATGTAGATATCGTAATTGCCGAAATTGTGATAATCGCCAGGGGGATCGTACCTACCATCGCGATGCTTTAATTCGCGGGCAAAAGCCACCCATTTCCCATTCATGGAGATGACACACTGTATGTCTGAGTATGTGCCTTTTTCGCAGATGGTTTTCTTGGTGCTTTCCTCAGGACCTACACCTTTTTTAATATCCATGTATTTCAGCTCTCGGTTTTCATGATCGCCCTCACTCCATACCACAAATCCGTTAAAAGAATTTTCGACCGAAACGCAGAGGCCATTATGTAGCGTATTGATGTTATTTTCGGGTTGGCTATAGTCGACAAATTTGGTAGGGGAGGTGCGGTTGAGGCATTCCTCTACATTGGTGAATCCGTCACCGTCCTTGTCCTGAGCACCGTCAGCTGCGTCGCTGGGATTAAGGCCGTACCGGGTTTCCCACGCATCAGGCATGCCATCGCTATCGCTATCTATTGGTGCAGGCCGGCTTCTTAGTTCCGGCCAACCACCTACATCATATTGGGAATCTATTATTCCACAGTTTTTTGATGTATCAGCAACATTGTAACGTTTTTCGTAGGAAGGGCCTTCAAAAGTTGCATTTCCTTTTCTGACTTCCCTGATAATTCGAAGGTCAACAGCATCTCTTGCGGGCAAACTGGCTCCGGCATGTTCAAGGACAGAATTATAGGCTTCTTCCGCAGTTTGTTCGTTAATTGCCATCGCAGGCCAGGGTTTATCAAGTTTTAAACCTGTAATTGCTTCTACATTAACCGGGTTATGTTTTTGTACTCCTTTGATAGGGGTTAATGAAGGAACAACACCTTTCCAATTATCGTTTGTTACTTCCTCACTTCCGGCCATTACATTATTGGCAATATACCACTTACCATAATCACTATCACCATTACGTGACCATGGCGCAGCAATTTGATGGGACTTAATCCCGGGTTGGGTTGCTGGTCCCGGTTTATAGTAATTTGCCACTACATTAATAGTAGAGAAATTGAACTTACTGCTACCCCGCTGCTTGGATTCAGCACCGTATGTTGACTCAAATCCCCAGTTGTATATGACGTTGTTACGATAGTCGGTATTGCCACTTCCTGAGGCAAAGCGAATATTGCGATTGGAATTATTTGCTATTAGATTATGGTGATAAGTACTATAGTTTGATCCCCATATACCTCCAAATCCATGGTTGTTTTTTGTTGGGTGATTGGAATTGAACATACTTTCTGCAACAATGCACCATTGCACTGTTGTATATTCGCCATGATAAACTGACATAACCTCATCGACACTCCAACTTGCAGAAACATGATCTATTATCAGGTTCTTTACATACCGACTTGAAACAGCATCGGCATCCTTAAGAGCTTCATCTCCTAAACGAACTCTGATATAACGGATAATCACTTCGTTGGCACTAATTACCAATGGATATCCTTTGAGGCAAATACCATCACCCGGGGCGGTTTGTCCGGCAATAGTAATATAGGGATTTTTAATTCGCAGATCGCTCTTAAGAGCTATCGTTCCGGAAACTGTGAACACAACTGTTCTTGGTCCTATAGCTTCTACTGCTTCACGTAGGCTGCCTGTGCCAGAATCATTGAGATTGGTAACCTGGTAAACGGTACCCCCTCGACCACCAACCGTATATTTCCCGTAACCTTCAGCGCCGGGAAATGCCAGTTGCTGAGACCATGAAGAAGAGAAGAACAAAAAGGAAATTAATACTATTAAAAATAAATTCTTCATTGTAATTTCTTAACAAATAGTTTTACTACTCAATAGTAAATATTACACGTTGGTACCTGGTAAGTTGAGGTGAACCTTTATCGGTTACCTCACAAATGATATGAATGGTATTTCCATTTTTAATGTCGGCAGGAACGGTAAAGGAAGCGTTTTGCATATCTGCATTTTGGATTTCAATACTTCCTTCGTAAGAATCTGCTTCCATGTATTGCCACCATCGATAAAGTAATTCATCTCCGTCAGGATCGCTTGTGCCTTTTGCACTCAGTTTTATGGTTTCACCGGGTTTTACATTTTGGTTCAGGGCATGATCGAGCCTGACCACCGGTGAGTGATTGGCGTTTTCATACGATTCAACACACCAGTCGGCTCTTGCCGCAAAATCATTCTGCAAGATATCTGTCCAGCGAGCCATCGGGTTGAAATATTCCTTCATCATATCCTGGTTTTCCGGATATACATCCCGCATGTATTTTCTTCCCCAGGCAGATCTGGTATACCACCTTCCTTCGGGGTATGTATACCCTGAAAAAGGTACCGGGTCGAGCCAGGTATTGTCGCGAACTTTTACATAGCGGCCACCCCAACCACCATAGTCAGGCGATTCCATGTTCCTTAACCCTGTACTGATGTTGTGTAGAAAGGAGGGAGAATCACCTTCCGACCTAAAATCACCATCGTTAAAATTTTTATCACCAGAAAGGCCATGACTTCCGGGAACATGCGATTTATACAGAGAACACAGCGGGCCATGGTTTTCCAGAATATTTGACTTCATCCAGTCTCCTGTAAAATAGGGTATTTTATCTTCTGGTAATATTTTGTTCCATTGGTATGCAAAAGCCCAGAATTGATCACAGATGATGGTGAGGATATTGTATTTGCCCCAATGTGGACGGATGTATGCCTGATAGGTGGAGTCCTGTTCCCAGATAAAAAAGAAACGGATTTTTCCGGCTACGTATTCCATTTTTTCAGGATGTTCCTCTTCAATGGTTTTTAGTGCACGGGCAATGGTATTTGGCCCTCCCCAGGCTTGCAGCCAGACTGGCCTGTTATCAGATTCATCAAGAAGAACTTTAACAATATGTTGAGAGCCGGGCGTAATGGAGTCCATTTCTCCTTCTGTTTCCACATTTCCAAGTAAACAAATTGATTTTAGATATTCAGGTGTTGGGAAATCTTTATCGTGTAAAATCAGATTCGGATATACTTCTGCATAAGCCTCAAGGTAAGGGTCAATCCAGTCATCCCCTGCCCATTTATGCCCATGCCAGTGATACTGTGAGCTTGATGTAACGATTCCCTCAATATCCCATTCGTTGGCATACAATAAAAACCTTACCATTGAACACTCATCGTCTATTTCACCATCGGAGGTTACTATTACACGAGGTTTTAGAATTTCCTTATTCTGATTTTGACCAGCTATTGCAGGCACAAAAATCATGGTTAATACAGCTAATATTAATCTTTTTAACATCATAATACTTTGTTTTATAAAACCTTTAAATTTAATAAAAATTTAATAAAAATGTACGGGTGTGCTGGCAAAAAAAACAACTCTTCCCGCAAAAAAAATGGTTGAAGCGTTGGCTTGTGGGTTTTTGCGGGATGTGTTGTTTTGTGGGCGGGGTTTCCTCTTTCTTTGTGCGGGGGGAGAAAAAACAGAATAAATTACCTTCGGTGAGCTCGCAAGCTCGGTTCCCCTCAAACTGCACCGCCCTGTCAACAGAGTACCAATCCAATCATTCCGTTTTTTGTAATTATTTCAATTTACTTTTATCGTATAAATGTGTCGAGTTGGTGGTTCTCCACACTTGCTTACAACGGTGGCGGTATGAAACGTTTGGGAGAGCGGGCTGCGTTCTTATCCACCGTTGCAAAAAGTTGATGCGTGGTAGGATGCTCAAATAACCACTTCACCCCAAATGTTTTATGACCGCATGTTGTATGCAGGTGTTCTCTATGTTCTTCTCCTACTTGCTTTTATAATATTTTTGTAATACGTAAAATGCTTTCTTTTTGTACCCTTTTTCAGAAACTAAGCCTTTACGATTCCAGCCATCCTGAACATCTGGCAGTTGTCTTAAAGGAGACATGAAATCGACCAAGATCCATGGTGTCATGCCGGCCAGACCGTCAATTTTATCGAACATGGCAATACTTTCCTTATACAAGTACTCCTGATATTCTTCGCTCCAGCGTGTTAAACTATCAGCAAAAAATCCTTGTATTGCTCCTCCTCCAAATTCACTAACAATAATTGGTTTATCTGTACTTGAGGTGAATGTTTTTTTTCTGCATTCAGCAGGCAGGCCTCCATACCAACCCAGATACTCATTAAAACTTATAATATCAAGATGCTTAATAATAGGGTCATTTATAGTGTATTCATTATCAGGGTGACCATCACCTGCCTGATCCTTTTTACCTGCTGCTGAAAGCAAACGGGTATTGTCAACAGAACGAATATGGCTCGCTAATGAAATGAGAAATTTGTTACGGGGTTCCCCCATCGT
>Ga0272441_10011852_pt1 | contig 12862 bp, 16 predicted proteins | sample SSMProp6N_FD_193582 | JGI IMG/M metagenome (GOLD analysis project Ga0272441, IMG submission 193582) | Marine sediment archaeal communities from Little Sippewissett salt marsh, Falmouth, MA, United States - SSM-Prop-6N | ecosystem: Environmental > Aquatic > Marine > Wetlands > Sediment ...
GCAAGGGCATGCCCCGGCTTCACGGGTTTGGCGCCGGGGACCTCCACGTGAGAGTCAACGTCGAGATTCCTACCAAATTGACCAACAAACAGAGAAAGTTGTTGCAAAAACTGGCCATTGAGTTCGGTGAGTCAGGACATAAAGTGGAAACTGATGTGGGGAAGGAAAAGGAGAGTATCTCCACAGATAATTCAGATAAGAAAGACAAAAAAGATAAAAGTTTCTTAGGCAAAATCATGGATGAGGTAAAGGGCGCTGTTTAAAGTGACAACATCCGCCTTTTCCGACGATCCAATAATTTCGTATCCTCACATGAATACTTTCGATTACTTGATGGCCTTTAGCTTGGATTCTATTGAAATTTCCTTGTCCAATCTATAGTCGATCATCACAGTGGTTATAACCCGGGGGGCACCAATCTGGGCTAGCTTTTGATTGGCCAACTCCACCACATCAAATATCTCTTGGAACGATTCTGCCTCCAAAGAGGTGGACATAGGACCTGGTACGAACTTCAGACCAGAATCATTCAGCACCTGATGCACTGCTCGGATATGTTCACTCGCACTTGCACCCACGCCCATGGGCACAGTGCTGAATTCAGCAACGATCATGAGTTATTACATCAACTTATAGGCATAAAAAACTTTTGAGAGATTTACCGAATCTCCGATAGAATCTTTTTTGCTTCTGAAAGGGGATCTTTAGCTTCGATTATGGAACGGCCCACAATCAAATAGTCAGCGCCAGCCTCTAAAGCCGTCTTGGCAGAACCACCTTGGACTCCCACACCAGGTGAAATTATAACCTTATCGCCAATGATGGATCGGATCAACTTTATTCGCTCAGGCCTGGTAGCAGGTGCTACCACACCATCTACACCACAATCCACCGCAATCTGGGCCAACCTTTCTGCTTGAGGGGCCATGAAATCGGCAGCTCCGGGATGACTCATCTCGGTTACTGCAAATATCAAAGCTTCGTGTTCTCGGGCCACCTTAACACAAGCCTCTAGACTGTCTTTTCCGGTAAAGGCATGAGATATCAATCCTTGGGCTCCGGAATTTAGTATCTGTTTTGAAATGAGAACGTTGGTGTTTGGTATGTCTGCAACCTTCAGGTCAGCAATGACCGGGACGAGAGAAGATATTTTGCCCACAATTTCCAAGCCTGCTGATAGCAAGAGGGGGTATCCAATCTTGATGTAATCGACATGACCTTTCAGAGAGCGGGAAAGGTCAAGTGCTTTTTCAGGGGAAAGAACGTCCAGAGCTAAGATGAGATGGGTATCTTTCGTCATGAGTTTAATAGAGATTCTGAAATCTATTTATTCTTTCCATATAGATGAGCGCCAAAATTCGCCCTACATTTAACAAACCATTCAAAGAAATAGCGATGCCAGTTCAATGGAGCCACAAAACATTTAATGGCAACGTTTTTACTTCGCCAAATAATCACAATACATGGTAGATTCAATTGGATGGTCATGATGTAATTATCATTGGTGCAGGACCTTCAGGCCTATTCTGTGCCATCAACATTAACAATGATAAAAAATATAAAAAAACTTTGCTACTTGAAAAGAACAATTCTGCAGGGAAAAAACTGCTTATAACCGGCTCAGGACAGTGTAATATAACTCACGACGGTGAGATTAAATCATTTTTGAGATATTATGGTGAGCATGGCCGATTTCTTCGACCCGCTTTGCTCAATTTCACCAATATGGATTTGATGGAGTTCTTTGAGACAAGGAAACTAAGCATGATCACCTATAAAAATGGAAAGATATTTCCAGAAACCCTAAGATCTGCTGATGTACTCAATATATTGCTCAAAGAATGTCAGCTAAAAAACGTTGATTTACGATACAATGAAGACGCGAAAACCATAACAAAAACGGAACACGGGTTTGAAATAGTGTCAAAAGACCATACATACAAGTCCAAAATTGTGGTAATTGCAACAGGAGGACGGTCATATCCTGCCACAGGATCGACAGGAGATGGATATTATTTTGCAAGTAAATTAGGGCATACGATAACAGAGATTTCTCCCGCACTGACCCCCGTTTTAATAAAGAGTTACCCTTTTGGCGATTTAGCAGGAATATCTTTCGAAAATACTAACATTTCATTATATCGGGATGAAAAAAAATTAAAAACCCACCGAGGCGACGTTCTGCTTACACATCACGGACTTTCTGGTCCTGGAATTTTGGACTTTTCGAGAGATATAAGAGCTGGTGATACATTGAAGTTGTCTTTTGTGCCAGAAAACCAAGACGAATTTGGAGAGCTATTAATTCAAAAACTACAGAGTAATGGCAACAAAAAATTAAGAAAGATACTAAAGGAATGTTCCCTTCCCGAAAGACTAATTCCGAAGATCCTCGAACTCACACATATACCACCTGAATTGAAATGTGCACATTTAACCAAAACGTCTAGAAATTTGCTTTTGGATAAGTTGACGAATTTTCCGTTGATCGTGAAAAACCTCGGAAATTTCAATCTAGCCATGGTTACAAAAGGTGGTGTCGATTTAAACGAGATAAATTCGAAGACCATGGAATCAAAATTGGTGAGGGGCCTTTACTTCGTAGGCGAAATTCTGGACATCGATGGAGATACAGGAGGATATAATATTCAAGCGGCGTTCTCTGCGGCAATGCTTGCCGCAAAAAACATTTCAAAAGTATAAAATGCACCATATCTATAAAATTTGTAGCAAATTCAAGGGATTTCCCCATATCGAAAACAATTTACAATGTGGTCATTAACCATGCCCACCGCCTGCATGAAAGCGTAACAGATGATAGGGCCCACGAACTTGAAACCTCTTTTCTTCAAATCCAAACTCATGCAATCTGATTCTGGGGTGCTGCTGGGAATTTCACTCCAACTATTCCAGCCATTTTTAATTGAGGTTCCATCCACAAAGCACCAGATGTAAGCGTCAAAGCTGCCAAACTCTTCTTGAACCTGTAAAAATGCGTTGGCGTTGGCGATGGCCGCCTCAATTTTGCGCCGATTGCGCACGATTCCCGAATTTGTGAGCAGCGTTTCTACCTCATAGGTTCTGTATCCAGCAACTTTGGCCGGATCGAAATTATCAAACGCCCTGCGATAATTATCCCGCTTTTTAAGTATGGTGGACCAACTCAACCCCGCTTGTGCACCCTCTAAAATGAGAAACTCGAATAAAAGCCGGTCATCATGGATTGGCACCCCCCACTCCAGGTCGTGGTACTCAATCATCAGGGGATCGTCACCAGCCCATTCACATCTCTTCTTCATGATATTTCAACAAGATATGCCAGATTAATATAATTTTCTACAGGGTTTTGCATACCATTCCCGCAATACTTCAAGGCAGCCATCCCTATCTATGCTCAACGTTTCCATCTGATCGGTCTCTTTTCGCTGTCCCCTTATGATTTCGTATATGTGAGCATCGTCAAATCCAATGGCAGAAACGTCATTCCTAGAGGTACCATAATATAGCTTTTTGATTCGGGCCCAGTATATAGCAGAAAAACACATGGGGCAGGGCTCAGAAGTGCAATAGATCTCACAATCTGAGAGATCAAACGTATTCAATGTGGAAGATGCTCGACGAATGGCTAAAATTTCCGCATGGGCGGTCGGATCGTTTAGTTTCAGAACTTCGTTATGGGCCTTTGAGACCAGCTGATCATTCCTAACCACCACAGCGCCAAAAGGCCCCCCATGATCAGCGTTTATGCCTAATCGAGCTTCGTCCAGAGCGATTTTCATAAATTCGTCCATATATTCAATCCATACGCAAACTTTGCTTTATCTCTATCGGACATATCGATTCATTGAATACAAATAACACGATACCAGGACTCCATCGGAGCACTTGCATCATAAACCCATTGTCCATTACTCACATCCCTTTGACAGCTCGTTCGATATCATCGCCCTGATTTTGCCCCCAGTATCTTCGGATATTCGTATAAATGCCCCTCCTGACGTTGGCCTTCAAATCTAAAAACGCCCATCTTGGATTCACAAATTCCACAAAATCATCTAGAATTTGATTGGCCACATCTTCACTATATAGTTTAATATATTTATACCCTGAGAGATAGTGATTGAAAGATTTAATCTCAACGAGTTTATTTTGAGGTTCATAAAACAGCTTAATCGTGTAGAAATCTGGCGAACAGGTAACGGGACATATGGCAGCCAATTGAAAAAGATGATGGCAAACATACCTTTTACAATTATGTATATTCTCTATGGTTCTAAAATTTGGTTTTATCGTCGGACTTGATGTTCTATCCATAATCATACCTCCAAAAACGCCATTGTGATAAAAGATGTATATGTTGAATATTTAAGTTGTATATTAAATTATTGTCGATCGTCTCTGAAAATCACGAAATTTCGCCATATTTTTATAATATAAAGTACTTACAAAATAAAATTGTGACCCAAATTAGAAAATCATTATGAATAATATAGATTACTTTATTTAATTTTTGCAGTCCCGCAGATCCTCTATTACCAAGCCTTGTAAACTACTTATCCTATGACCGATCTAAGGGCGATAGTTTCCATATATTGGTGTACCTGATGATCGACAATTTAATCCCTGCTTTAGTTCTCACATTGCTTGCAGGCCTATCTACCGGTCTTGGAAGCCTAGTGTGTTACTTCGTACCTAGACCAAACTTGAGATACATTTCCATAAGCTTAGGATTTGCCACGGGGGTCATGATATTCGTGGCCTTTGTAGACCTTTTTGGAGAAGCAAAAGAGGCAATTGGACTGGGCTACACCAACCTGTTTTTCCTTATTGGTATGCTTCTCATTTACTTCCTAGACCGACTGGTCCCACATACTCACATGAATGGCAGAGTAGACACCCAAAACCAAAAACTATACCGTGGTGGAATAATGATGACCATAGGTATAGCAATCCACAACTTGCCAGAAGGACTGGCTGTAGCCCTGACATCATTATCAGATTTGAGCCTGGGAATCCCCATCGCCATCGCCATTGCAATTCACAACATTCCCGAAGGCATGGCCTGTTGTGTTCCGCTCTACTGCGCCACGGGAAACAGAAGAAAATCTTGCCTATACTCCTTTACGGCAGGGATGACAGAACCTCTGGGTGCCATATTAGCAGTCCTCGTATTATACCCCTTTTTGAATGAGTTCATACTGGCAGCATCGATCGCGTTTGTCGCGGGAATAATGGTATTCATCTGTTTTGACGAGCTGATCCCCATAGCCAACAGTTACGGGGATGAGCATTTTTCCAATTTGGGGATAATCGCAGGAATATTCGTAATGATGATAGGACTAACTTTATTCCAGTGAAACAACAAGGGTCAGAGATCAATTTTATATAGTGTTTAACGATACCTTTCGGATTATAGAGTTTAACGATACTTTTTGGACAACTCTCGAACTCGCAAGAGTTAGATATTTGGCCTATTCGTATCGTTAAGCACTATTCTGGCGAAAAATAATTAGTATCATCTAATTGGTTTTCGACTATAATTTATGCAGGCACACACAACACCCATATGCCCTTATCGGCTCAGTATCTTTTCTGCGGCTTCTTGAAGGTCTCTTACCACGTGAGACCCAATCTCCATACCCTCTCGATCCAAATATAAGGCTTGAAGACCCGCCTCCAAGGCAATTTCGTAATCGTAATTGCGATGGTCACCTATGTGCAGAACTTCGTGAGGTTCTACTTGTAAATTGTCGCACATATCTATGTAGGCATCCGGACAATTCTTGACCTTTTTGAAATCAGATGTGGTGGAAAAGGTTCTGACGAAATAATGCTTAAGTCCGTTCAACTCCAGATCTACGAACTCCCGAGCCCCATTGGAGGCGACCACCAAATCGAATTTATTAGATAACATCTGCAAAACGCCTTCCACTTCAGGATAAACCTCCATTTGATCACGATATCTGTCAAGAAGAGATTGAGGCTCTGCAGAGATATCAAAATGTTTCAACCATAGAGGAAGATCGTACCATTCCAGAGCACCTGAACCCACACTCATGTACTCATCGAATACGAGTTTCTTTGCAGCCACCAAATCAAGATCGTAACGCTCTGCATAAAGAAAAGGCATGCCCTCTAACCATACGTTCTCTACATATTTGGAACTGACCAAAGTCCCATCCATGTCAAAAGAAATTATCTTGAGCATCTAAAGCACCAATCTACATCCTATATGGAACTGAAATTACAGCTAATTATAGAATTTAGTTTTTGTAGATCAAAAATGTTTTGGGAAGCTATTCAATCGCCAACGTAAACTACATTCGCGGATCAAGCACATCACCGTCAATACCATCATGAATTTCATGATGGTTAGCAGACGACTTTCTACCGCTGCTACAATGGATACAAACGCCTGAATGGTGGTCAAAACACAGAGAACAAACTAAGCGACCACATAAATTACAGGTGTAGAGCCTATCAGCCCTACCACATATGTTGCATATGCCCATCAGTTCCATTTTATCTCAGGAAGCCTGGTAAGGTTCGAAAAACTCCTCTACGAGCCAATCGCCTATCTCCCTCAGGTACTTGCGTCTCCGCTCATCCTCTGAAACAGCCTGATATATCTCGGATAGGTCTTCATACATAGTTACCCAGACAAAAACCCCAAATGACATTTAAACCTGTCGAGCAACCATTTGCAGGGGTTTCACGGACCACATTCTTCGCCGCAGACACATTTCAAGCTAAGATCCTTCGAGAAGAGACATTCATCCTACGACCCCCCAATTAATCGATTTTAGAGGAATTGTTCCCGAAAATCAAAACTGCGTATTTCGAGCCCAGCACATCGTTGAATTTACCATCATGAATTGAATGATCTCTGCAAACAGCAATCAACGTTATCGTTAGGATAGGGACGAAATATTCCCCCACATGTCCCCCAATGGTCTTGGTTACTTTTTAATATCACCGCACTATAGTGTTTAACGATACGAATAGGTCAAATTTCAAACTCACGAGAGTTTGAAATTTGACCTATTCGTATCGTTAAACACTATTCTGGTGAGAACCAATTAATATCATCTAATTGGTTCTCGACTATAACTCCATACTCAAAGGATTTATAGAGACGATATTAGCTTATATATAAAAAATATTGGAATTTTTTTGTGGGCAAGAGTGCATACACGTGCCCCAACGAAATGCCCATGGCCTAAGTTGGTGTTACCCAGGCCCCACAACAGGCCTTGCTACTGATGAAGCAGATGACGGTCGGCCAAGATATTCCTTGATTTCCAACTCAATTTCAAGCTTCTTCTTTTTATTGTCCACTTTATAATCGATCTCCAAATTGAGAGGTTCATGGACCATGAGTTGAATGCGCCTTTGACCGGTACTGACTTCTAGATTATCGCTCTTTTCTAGCTGTTCAGCTAATTCCTTGAGAAACGCAGCTGCATCAGCACGACTTACAGGGAATTCCTCTTTCCCCAAATTGGGATTTACCAATAGACTCATTTGATATTATACCTCCTTTCGACATTTATCTACTTAAGTAAACAAAAATTTATGTCTTTTGGATAAAAATAAATATTTTGTAATAGTATCAAGGGGTTGTATTCCACATTTATATAATAGGCATCGAGCCAATCATGGAAAGATTCCAAGGTCCTTGACAATATCTTCAATAACCATTAACGCCCGCAAACAACCCCTGATGCAAATCTAGCTGCCCTACAGATAACAGAATAATTATCAGAATCGTATAAGCCAGGGAAACCAAAACATCCCTCAAAAAGTCCTTTCGAGAATAACTCCGTCTTTCAGATAAAAGCTCAATTCCTCCCTTGTGTAAAAGAAAAAATCCCACAATGTTGGTCGCCCAATACCCAAAGATCATAAGGGGCACGAAGATGTCTTTGAAGAACAAACTCACCAAATAAGCAAACGCATAAGCTATGGGCAAATTTATCACAGCGTCATTCCACCAAGAGAGAGGCGAAAGTACGTAACCAAAAAAAACCCAAATGCCACCATTTACCCTTCTTCGAGATAACTTAAATGAGGGAATATCTAGGGAGGTCATATTGGAAACACCATTTAAGATTACAAAGTATATACAAGTTATGGAGTTATTATATATAGATTTATATTTACTAAAGAGATGACAATATGAAAACCTAAGTGGCATCGATAATCAGATCAGACTTGTGCACCCCAACTTCCAGACCATAAAGACCACGTAAAAGAACGCTATGGAAGTAGGACCTATAGCTGAGAACTAATTATAGTCGAAAACCAATTAGATGATACTAATTATTTTTCGCCAGAATAGTGCTTAACGGTCCAACTATGATTCGGCCAAAGAGCGAAAGGTCCTAAAGATATCAGGTCAACCAAGGAGGGATGCAACGCGAGGATATATCGAACTTCGCCCACCAGCTGGCTCTCCTCAGGAACGAGTGTTTTAGGGCCGCTGAGACCATACAAAAACACAAAGAAGTAGTAGTCGCATCACATATTGATGCAGATGGCCTCACCTCCGCAGGCATCGCCTGCACCATGCTAAAGCGAGCAAACATCGAATATAAAACGATTTTCTTAAAACAACTGGACCATTCCACTTTAGGCCAGATTGCTGATATGGGCCCAAATCTGGTCATTTTCACAGATTTAGGCAGTGGCATGCAAAACGAAATCTGCGATTTGGGTCTAACGGCAGTAATTGCAGACCACCACAGACCGTTTGGGAATGGAATCGACCTTCACATCAATCCCCACCTAGTGGACCTAGATGGTGCTATACACCTGAGCGGTAGCGGAGCAACCTTTCTTCTGTCACATGCCCTAGACGAACAGAACGAAGATCTAGCGGGCCTAGCCGTAGTGGGTGCAGTGGGTGACCTTCAAGATATGGCTTATGGCCAACTTATCGGAATAAATCGCTACATACTGGAAAGGGGACATTCTGCAAGAGTGTTATCTTACGGTCGGGACGTGAAGCTATTTGGCAAACAAACCAGGCCCGTCTTCAAAATGATACAATTTTCTCAAGATCCTTATTTTCCAGGCCTATCAGGCAACGAAGATGCCTGCATAACATTCCTAAAAGAGACGGGAATAAGACTTCATGGTGAGAGGTGGAGACGATGGATCGACATGAACCAGGAAGAAAAGGCCAAGATTGTCTCCAATCTGATGAGACGAGGATTGCGTTCCGGTCTATCCAACGCCCAGCTAGAACGATTGGTAGGTGAAGTCTACATTCTCCTCTGCGAAAAGGAAGGAACCGAACTAAGAGACGCCAGCGAGTATTCTACCTTGTTGAATGCCACTGCCAGATATGGCCATTCAGATATAGGGCTCAAAGTTTGCATGGGAGATCGAGACAAAGCCTTCGAAGAGGCACAAAATCTCCTCAAGCAGCACCGTCAAAACCTGGTCAACGGCCTCAAGCTGGTGAAGGACGAAGGTCTAACCAAACTAAATAACCTTCAGTACTTCGATGCAGGCGATCGAATTCAAGATACCATTGTGGGCATCGTCGCAGGCATGAGCTTCCAAATGGCAGACCGAAGCAAGCCAATATTGGCCTTTGCCAAAGACGACAATGGCGACTTGAAGATATCTGCCAGAGGAACCCAAGACCTGGTGAGAAAGGGGCTCAACTTGGCTGAAGCCCTCTCAAATTCGGCAGGAAGCGTTGGCGGAGTAGGAGGGGGCCACAACGTGGCTGCCGGTGCAACCATACCTCAAGGAAAAAAAGAGGAGTTTTTGAGGAAGATGGACGATTTTGTGGGGCGACAGTTTCGCGAGAAAGTTTGAATTCAATTTATAGTGTTTAACGATACCTTTCGGTCAAATCTCAAACTCTCTTGATTTTGGGATGTGACCTATTCGTATCGTTAAACACTATAATTGGTTTTCGACTATAAACGTTTCAAGTTCTATATGCACTGGCATGATCCAAAGAAACTGCTTTCGTTCATTTGATTCTTGATAACGAGGATTCTATCGTCCAAAGTGAAGGTTCCCACAAACTGGTGAGCTACTCGTGCCATCTCATTTTTGCGGTCCATGGTATATTGATCTAAAACCACATACCCCAATTCAGCTCTGCCGGTGAAATTTGTGCCGATGGCTAAATCCACCCAATCAGGATTGCTCTTGAGAAAAGTTGATGACGAAAGATGAGTACAATCTTCGTACCTTTTGGTGGCGAACATGCCCACATCATAATTCGTGACGGTCATGGCTTCGTCAAACTTTCGATCGTAGGAGAAAAGAGGAGCATCTGGATCAGTTTTGCTGCCAAGATGAATTACCTCAGATTGTGCAAAGACTACACCCATCGTCAAAAACACCATCACGATCACGGCCATCTTAATCATCTTTACCACCACAGAAAGTTGTTTCATAAATATATTTTTTATAATTATTCTTGGATTTGCGTTGTGAAATCATCACACAATTCACCTACATAGACTGAAACTGCAGGGCCATCCATGTAAGCCCGCCCATTTTGGAAAGATATCATCAGTGGACCTCCGCGAGTCTCTACAAATACTTCGTCATCGACAAGCCCCAACTTTCGAGCCACGGCAGCACTTGCCAACGCACCAGTACCACAAGAAAGGGTCTCCGCCTCAACCCCCCTTTCGTAAGTCCTAACCTGAAACGGGGGGCCAACCTTTACAAAATTAACGTTGGCTCCTTGGGGGAAGATGTCATTGTACCTTATGAAAGGAGCAATTTCAGAAATTTGCAGATCGAGATCTTCGACTAATACCACCGCATGAGGAACGCCGGTATTAACCGCAGAGACTTCAAAACCACCCATCTCAACCTTCAAAAACTCGCCTTCGCCCTGAGCAGGTATGTCGTCTCTATGAAACAGAGGAACGCCCATGTCCACACGAGACCAGAAGTTACCATCGATTTCTCGGACTTTAAGAGGTATTATTCCTGCAGGAGTTTCCACGCTGAAACAAGAATCCACATACCCTCGGTCCCACACATACTTGGCCAGACAACGAACCCCGTTCCCGCACATTTCGGCCTCAGATCCATCTGGCTGGAAAAGTCGCATCTTAACCTCGGCCTGCTCGGAAATCGAGAGAAATAGGACGCCATCTCCACCAACACCGAAGTTACGACGACAACAATGGATGGCAAAGATGCTCTTCAACGTATCTGGAACCAACTCGCCCCCCATTTCGTCTATCAGGATGAAGTCGTTTCCATTACCGTGAAGCTTAGTGAAGGGCAAACCAAGGGGATTCGACGAAATTTCATCCAGATCGATGTCCATAATCTCTGCTTGCTTCATTTTATATACCATGATTTGTTCACTAACCAACGAATTAGTGGTGGTGATCTTATTAAACCCATTCTACAGGTAGCTCTAGATCTACTCGATATGGACAGAGCCCTTCAGATAGCCCAAGAAGCAGTCGAAGGCGGGGCTGACTGGATAGAGGCTGGAACGCCCCTAATCAAGAGCGAAGGTATGAATGCTGTTCGCGAACTGAAAAAAGTTCTGCCCAGCAATACAAAAATCGTGGCCGATATGAAGACTGTTGACACAGGGTCCTTAGAAGTGGAGATGGCAGCCAAAGCGGGGGCCAACATCGTGGCACTGCTTGCAAGCTCGGATGATTCCACAGTAAAAGACGCTTTGAGGGCCGCCAGAAAGTATGGTGTAAAAATAATGGTGGACCTCCTTGGCACGCCAGATCCCGCGTCCAGATCCAAAGAGCTAGAAAAACTGGGTGTGGATTACGTTTGCGTGCATGTGGGGATCGATCAACAAATGGTAGGGCATAACGCCATAGATTTTTTGAACAGGATCGTGGATAAAGTCGAAATTCCCATAGCTGTAGCAGGTGGAATCGATGCAGATTCCGCTGCTGAAGGCGTGGTTTCAGGAGCATCCATCGCCATCGTGGGTGGAAACGTGGTCAGAAGCGCTGATGTAACTAGCTCCGCGCAGAAGATCAGGTTGGCCATGGATCACGCACAAGAAAGTAAGGGCACCAGAACCAGGAAAAGCATGGAAGAGGAAATGATCGAACTCTTCAAAGAGGTGTCCACACCCAACATATCAGATGCCATGCACCGCAAAGGGGCCATGAAAGACATATTGCCCATAAACCTTGGCCTGAAGATAGTGGGAACGGCCATAACGGTTCAAACCTTTGAAGGTGATTGGGCCAAAAGCGTAGAAGCAATCGACTTGGCAGGCCCCGGTAATGTAATCGTGATCTACAACGGCAGTCGGTACATATCTTGTTGGGGCGGTCTGGCCACCATGAGCTGTAAAATGAAAGGCATTGAAGGAGTGGTTATCGACGGCGCGGTCAGAGATGTGGACGAAGTCAGGGAGATGAAATACCCAATATTCGCCAGTGCCATCACGCCCAGTGCGGGCGAGCCAAAAGGCATGGGGGAGATCAATGCAGAAATTACCTGTGGTGGTCAAACTGTACGTTCCGGAGATATCATCGTGGGAGATGAATGTGGAGTAATTGTCATTCCCCGAGAAAGGGCCTACGAAATTGCCAGACGAGCAAAAGAGGTAGAGAAAACAGAAAGCAGGCTCTATGAAGAAATTAGACGCGGAAAGACACTTTCCCAGGCAGCTCACCTCGATAAATGGGAGAAAAAGTAGGTCTAAATCAAGAGCTTAAAAAGGCTGCTGTATATAAGGAGAGGCGTAGGCCAATCGATTAGTTAGCCGAATCATACATAATAAAAAGTGTTAACAAATGGCCAGTAGCTACATAAAGCACCCCGGAGATTCACAGAAAACATAGTAACAGTTGTATTGGTGCGAGGATACTTGCATGGATTTAGA
>Ga0272441_10011853_pt1 | contig 12861 bp, 14 predicted proteins | sample SSMProp6N_FD_193582 | JGI IMG/M metagenome (GOLD analysis project Ga0272441, IMG submission 193582) | Marine sediment archaeal communities from Little Sippewissett salt marsh, Falmouth, MA, United States - SSM-Prop-6N | ecosystem: Environmental > Aquatic > Marine > Wetlands > Sediment ...
ATCATGGCCGTCTCTTCACTCGCCATCCTCCTCGGTCTTTGGAACATGAAGGACTACTTCGCCTACGGCAAGTGGTTCACCATCGAGGTGCCGAAACGCTGGCGCCCGACAGTGAAGCGGCTCACCGCATCTGTGGTCAGCGTCCCCGGAGCGTTCTTTGTTGGGATCCTCGACTCGCTGTTCTTGCTGCCCTGTTCATCAGGGCCCTATATCGCCATCCTTGCGCTGTTGACCAAAACCACGACACATCGTGTCGGGATCCTCTACCTCCTCCTGTACAACTTCATCTTCGTCCTCCCGTTGATCGCGATCACGCTTGCCGTTCATTTCGGATTCACCACCACGGCACGTGCAGAGCGGTGGCGCTCCGCGCGGCTCGGCAAGCTCCACTTGGTATCCGGGATCATCATGTTCCTTCTTGGAGCCAGCATGCTCCTCGCCGTTCTCCTGGGGTGGATGTAGCGATGCGCCAAGCAGTCCGTCTTCTACTGTGTCTAAGTCTGGTGCTCGGATGCGCACTCGCCGTTCTTGGTGCCGAACCGGAACCGTGGATTGTGGTCTTCTATGAGGCGGGTTGCCCGGACTGTGCTCAAATCGAGGAGCTACTCACTGGCCTTGTGTCGGACCTGCCGTCCACAGCGGTTGTCCGATACGATATCGCAGATCCGAAAGTGCTTGATCTACTCATGGAACTCGCGCACGCGTACGAGATCGAGGTCTCTACTGTCCCGGTCGTCTTCGTTGGAAACGAGGTTGTCCTTGGCGCGGGCCGCTCTCAGGAATTCCAACTCCGAAATGCTGTAGGAGCCTGTACCGTCCATGGCTGCGAATCGCCGCTGAAGCGTGCTCCCTCTCTCGCTTTCCGCTCAAGCATCCTTCGATTGACGCTATTTGTCGTGTTGTTTGCCCTCCTGTTGTGGTGGCAGACGTCCTAGAAGTCGAGGTCGCAGATCATCCCATGGATGAAACACTTCCCCCATACTTGTCATCGTAGTGCAACCTCACAACAGCCGGAGTGACGCATCGAAATGCCCGAGACCGGACGAACGCCCCTAGACACACTGACGAATGAGGAACTCATCGAGCTTCTTCAGAATGCGGGCGCGGAGAAGCCATCCGATCCTGACCCCGCCAGACTGCAAGAAGAGATCGTCCAACGCAATGTCGGCCTGGTAAAGTCGATCGCAATCAGATTCCACAGTTCCGGCGAACTGCTCGATGATCTGATTCAGGCTGGATACATCGGACTCCTGAATGCCGTAGCCAACTTCGATCTCGCGCGCAACACGAAGTTCAGCACGTACGCCAGCTACCTGATCCAAGGCGAGATCCGTCACTACATTCGCGACAAGCATGCGACGGTGAGAATCCCTCAGTGGGTCCAGACCATGAACCGTCGTGTCAAGGAAGCGGAGGAAGCGTTCTTCCAACAGTACGGTCACCCTCCGAGTCTCTCCGAGTTGGCATCGAAGCTCCAGCTGACCCGAGAACAGCTCACCGCGCTGCTTCGCGGGCGGGACACCATGACGTATGTTTCTATCGATCAAGATCGCCGGAGCAGCGATCCGAGTCCGTCTGCGCCAACTGCGGAGCGGCTAATGACGGGCTCAGACGAGTTGCCGTTCGATATCCGAATGAGAGTTCTCGTAGCCATCGAGCGGTTGACGGAGATCCAGCAGCAGATTGTCGAAGGGCTGTTCTACGAGAAGAAGAGCCAATCCGAAGTTGGGCAGGAGCTCGGACTGTCCCAGCGGCAGATCTCCAGACTGAAAGAGAGGATTCTGCGTCAGATGCGCGACGATCTCGATCGAGGATCGAGTAACTAGGACACGCTGCTATGAGGCATAATCGAATTGGACCGAGGGAGACTTGAGTGAACGAATCGAGCGGATCCGTTGACGTTCTGACACTGATCGGAAGCGCCATCGGCCAACTCCAGCAGAGCATCCAGCACCTCGATGCAGCGAATCCGGAAACAGGTTTGGCTTGCCTTTCGACTGTCATCACCGACATCGACGTCTACCTCGAGCACCTCGCCGACGATCCACTCGTACCTCTTGCGCAAGTCGATCCAGGAAAGGTCCGTGAGACGCTTCATCTGGTGCAGGACGATCTAGCAAGCATCATCACGCAGATCAGACATGCGGCAATGCCGTAGAATGTAGAATGCCAATCGCTCGCCGCGCCTTGATTACCGGGAGTACACGCAATATCGGATTCGCCATCGCAGAGCGACTTGCACAGGAAGGCTGGACGCCAATCCTCAATTACGCGCATGACGCAGGCTGCGCGAATGCGGCAGCTCAGTCGCTTCGCGCCATCTGTCCCACAGCCAGACTGATCCGCGCCGACATTACCAAGGAAGCAGAGGTGGTCCGCATGATCGCCGAAGCTGCAGCAGATGGCCCGATCGATCTTCTGGTCAATAACGCAGGATCGTTTCTGCTGAAGCCGTTCCTAGAAACCTCACTTGATGAGTGGAATCGGTTGCTCTCGTGCAATCTGACAAGCACGTTTCTCTGCTGTCGCGAGGTTCTCCCACAGATGCGGGCTCGCGGGGCGGGCGCGATTGTCAACATCGCTTCAATGCATGCCACCGAACAGCGCGCGACCCCCAACACACTTCCTTACGCGATCGCCAAGGCAGGCGTGGCATTGCTTACACGCACGCTGGCAAAGACAGAAGGGACTCATGGCATACGTGTCAACGCGGTCTCGCCCGGCTTCGTGAATACGGGCGAGAACTTGCCTGCGGACGCCGCAGCCTGTGTCGCACTCGGCCGGATCGCCGATCCCGGCGATATCGCAGCCGCCGTGTCGTTCCTCGCGTCAACCGACGCTGCATACGTCACAGGCAGCATCCTTGATGTTCACGGCGGCGCGTTCCTCTAGCACCGAGACTGCAGGACAAGCTCCATTCGTTCCCTGGCAGGGCAAATCGAATCGCCTATCTATCGCTAGTTGTCCACCTCGGCGTGGAATCCGCCGTTCTCCTGCTCCACCGTGATCAACGTCGTGGCTTGGTCCTTTACGACAACATTGCTCATCGTGATCAGCGGATTGGTATCGATCACGACGGTATAGACCCCTGCGGGAAGCGAGGGACCGTCTTGACCGATCCGTCCTTCGAATACCGCATTGCCCGATTCGTCGAAAACCGTGTAGCTGAACGGTGCCGCGATACTCATCGCTTGGCGGAGCTCCGCGCTGTTGTTGGCGTCGAAGTACAGCCCGCCGGTGGACTTCGCGATCGCGATCAGCTGATCGCGCGCCGGCATGTTTCGGCTGATGTCGAACCCCACAACATGGATCCTTAGATCCAAGCCGGAGTCGATGAGTGCTTTCGCGGAGGCTACAGGATCGCCCTTGCATGTTTCGATCCCATCGCTCACGAGCAGCAGCAGCTTCTGACCGGAGATCTCGTTGAGATCTTCATAGGTTTCATCAAGCGCCAGGGCAATCGGTGTCGCTCCCCTTGGCGTCAGCTTCTGGATCTCGCTTCGCAATGCGGCATGATCGATCGGCGCCACAGATGCCAGAAGGTTGGTCGAACAGTGTCCTCCGAACGTCCTCACGCCGACAATCGCCTCATTCGGCAGGTTCTGCAATAGGTCAACAATCACTTCCTTGGCGATGGTGAGTTTCACTTCGCCATCGATGACTTCACCCATGCTCGACGACGAGTCAAGGATGATGTAGAAGGTTGTCGCAATCTGTTCGAATGCAAACGCGAGTTCGCCGATCGGCTGGAGCTCCAGACTGCCAAACGCCTCACCCTCGGCAATCTGAATGGCGGGGCCCATCGCTCCAATGGCGTCGATACTCGGCCCAGGACACTCCGAGTGGTCCTCATCGGCCGGCACATCGCTCAGTCTCACAAAACGGTACTGGCCCTGCCCGCCGATGTACGGCGCAATATCGATCGCGCCCGGATATCCGACCGTCTCGCCAACAAACGTGTAGCTGAATCCGTCCGCGCTGATTTCCACGCGGCAGGGTTGACCGTTCGTGATGTACACAAACAGATCCGGTCCCGCAACATCGACCAGGATGTTGTCCACGAACTCAACGATCAGGTACCCACGGTTGTCGAGAACACTCAAGCGGAATCCAAGCGACACCGCATTGGTGCTGCAGCCGTCACAACCTTCGCAACCTGACGTGCATGTATTGACCGGCGAGCGAGCATCCGGTGGACCAAGCGCCTCTTCGGGATCGTCGTATGCGTCCCGAACGCAGCTTGCTGCCACGTAATCGACAACTCGATCGGCAAAGGCAAGATCGCCTTGAGGGAATGTGACACCGCAGTAGGTTACGGATTCACAGATCGCTCCGAAACTACCAACGAAGACAAATACGACAACCAGAAGATAACCTAGTGCGCGAACAGCGCCTAACCTGCCATTCATCCCGTCACCTCCGCCATTTGGGATGTAGCATTTCACTCTAACATCGAGTTCCATCATAGGCCGATTTGTTATAGAAGGCAAGTTCCGCCCATACGGTGAGGCGTTCCGACGGGATGCCGCCGCCGAAACTTAAGCGACCGATTCCGGTTGACCCTGGTTTGAGCGTCCGCTACCATTGTCTTGATTGCCGAGGTGGCGGAATTGGCAGACGCGCATGGTTGAGGGCCATGTGGACTAAACGTCCGTGCGGGTTCAAGTCCCGCCCTCGGCACCATTTCTTTGTATGGGAGAGAACATCGATGCGAATCCTTCTGGATGTCATGGGTGGCGATCTTCCGAGTCACGAGCTGGTCAAGGGAGGCGTTGCCGTCGCGCGGCAGCGATCCATTGATATCGTGTTCGCGGGGGATCCGCACCAGATCAAGAAAGCGCTCTTGGAGTGCAAGGCAAAGTCCGGGGGGCAGTTCGATATCCTCCCAAGCTCCCAGACCATTCGAATGGAGGATGCCCCGGTCAAGGCCGTTCGGGAGAAGAAGGACTCGTCGCTCGTTCTCGGTCTGAACGCGGTTCGAGACGGCGAGATGGACGCACTGGTCTCACCGGGAAACACGGGCGCTGCCGTTGCTGGCGCCATCTTCATTCTCGGCCGGATACCACAGATCCCTCGCCCCGGACTCGTTGCACTACTCCCCACCCTGACCGGTGACGACATCCTGGTCATCGACGTGGGGGCCAACAGCGACTGCACGCCCGACCAGCTGGTCCATTTTGCGCTCATGGGAGCGACGTATGCCCGTGATGTCCTGGGAATCGAACGGCCGACTACGGGCTTGCTCAATATCGGTGCGGAACGCGGAAAGGGGAATCGACTGATTTCGGAGACGTTCGCCTTGCTGGAAGACGGGCCCTTGGAATTCGCCGGAAACGTTGAGGCCCATCATCTTCTGATCGACCGCCCAGTGGATGTCGTCGTGTGCGATGGCTTCGTTGGGAACATCTTCCTCAAGTCAGTCGAGGGCGGCATCTCTGCGGTCACAAGTCTGCTGAAACACACGATTCGTGGACGAGTGCTCGCGATGATCGGTGCGGTCCTCATGAGCGGCTCGTTCGCCCGTGTCAAGAACGCGCTCTCCTATCGGAGACGCGGTGGGGCCCCTCTTCTCGGTGTGGACGGCGTGGTCGTCATTGCCCACGGACGATCCGATGCCGTGGCGATTGGCAGCGCCATCGAAGTCGCCTGTCGCGAGGTCGAGGTCGCACTCATCGATCGCCTGTCCAAGGGGATGTCCGGATGGAGGGAAGATGGGCGCTAGAATCACCGGAACAGGCAGTCATGTACCCGCCAAATCGCTGACCAACGCCGACATTGAGAAACTCGTCAACACATCCGACGAGTGGATCGTACAGCGCACCGGGATCCGCTCCCGTCACATACTGTCCGAAGGCGAACTGCCGTCGGAAATGGGCGTCGAAGCCGGGGCCCGTGCACTTGAGGCGGCCGGTCGGCGACCTGAGGACGTCGATCTGTTGTTGGTCGCGACAACCTTCCCCGACATGATCTGCCCTGGCACGGCACCGTTCATCGCCGCCCGTCTCGGACTCGGAGACACACCGTTCTTCGACCTGAAGGCCGGTTGCACCGGGTTCGTCTACGGACTCGCCGTCGCGGACGCTCTGATCCGTTCTGGACTCCACCAACGGATCCTGCTCATCGGCGCCGAGGCGCTTTCCCGCGTCACCGACTGGACCGATCGACAGACATGTATCGTCTTTGGAGACGGCGCCGGCGCCGCGCTGCTCGAGCCCGGGACAGAGGACGAAGGTGTCCTTGGCTCTACTCTCTACGGCGACGCCGAGAAGGCTCTTCTTCTGCACATCCCCTCCGGGGGAACACGTGTGCCTGCAAGCGCAGAGACGGTTGCTGCGGGGGGGCACTTCATCAAGATGGAAGGATCCGGCGTGTTTCGCAGCGCGGCCCCGATGATGGAGAAGGCGACGCTCGAAGCGCTGAGAAAAGCCGGAATCGGTCTGGCCGATGTGGATTGGGTAATCCCACATCAGGCGAACGTCCGAATCATCGACGCCCTCGTCCGCCGACTCGGCGTGTCTCCTGAACGGGTGATTACGAATCTCGACCGTGTCGCGAACACGTCTGCGGCATCCATTCCCATCGCCCTGGACGAGGCGCTTCGTGACGGCCGAATCCAACCCGGGCATGTCGTCGTGCTGACCGGCTTCGGCGCCGGTGTAACATACGGAGCAGCTATCGTCCGCGTTTGACCGAAGGACGGTCCAACATGACCCGATCGACCGCGTTCCTGTTTCCCGGACAAGGGAAGACACCCGACGCACTCGACGTGCTATCCGAACGCACTGTCCACCTGTTCGATCTCGCAGCACAACGCGGTCTTCCCCTTCGACAATGGATTGCGGATGGACAGTCCCATCTCCTGTCACAGACCGAGAACGCGCAGCCCGCCCTATTCATCGACAGCCTGGCTCGCGAAGAGATACTGCGTTTGGCCGGATGGATCCCGGCTGCCGTTGCCGGCCACAGCCTGGGCGAATACGTCGCTTTGGTCAGTTCCGGTGCCCTGAACGCCATCGCTGCGCTTGACGTGATCATCGAACGTGGCCGCGTCATGTGCGGCCCTAGCGGCGGGATGGCAGCAGTTCTGAAGCTCGACATCGATGCGGTGCAGTCGCTCTGTGCGGAAGTTGGACCCGGCGTTTGCGTTGCCAACCACAACAGCCCCACGCAGATCGTCGTCTCTGGAGAGTCCGCGTCCGTCGAACAGCTGATCGATCGAGCCAAGAAGCTCGGCGGTCGATGCATCCCGTTGCAGGTTTCGGGCCCGTTCCACTCTCCGCTGATGAGATCTGCCGAAGAGGCGCTCCGGCCATGGCTGCAGAAGCTCGAGCTCGCAACACCGGAGCTCTCAGTGATCTCGAGCGTCACAGGCACCGTCGAGTGCGATCCCGAATCGTTGAGAGCGATTCTCTACCGCCAGATGACGTCCCAGGTTCGTTGGGTCGATGTCATGCATCGCTTGGAGTCGCTTGGAGTCGAGATCGCCATTGAGGTCGGCTCAGGCGATGTCCTGACACGACTCGGCCAACGGATGCAAACTCAGATCCGTTTCATGACGTACAAGGAGGCCATCGATGAACACGTCAGCTAAACGAGTCGCCATCGTGACCGGCGCAACGCGCGGTATCGGCCGAGCCATCGCGGAACAGCTTTGCCATGCGGGAGCAACCGTCATCGGCGTTGGACGCAATCCCGAACTCGGCCGCTCGATCGAGGAGACGCTTCCCGGGTTTCATTTCCATCGTGCCGACGTCATCGACGCGGATCAGGTGCATGACACATTTCGGCAGGTGATCGAAACGTTCGGACAGATCGATCACCTGGTCTGCAACGCCGGGATCACTTCTGACCACCTGCTCATGAGGATGTCCTCCGAGGAGTGGAGCCGCGTGCTCGATGTGAACCTGACCGGGACGTTCCATTGCATCCATGCCGTGGTCCGACACATGCTGAAACGTCGATCCGGCTCGATCGTCGCCATCTCATCGCTCGTCGGTCAGATCGGCAACGCCAGCCAGGCAAACTACGCCGCTTCTAAGGCGGGAATCATCGCCCTTTGTCAAAGCGTTTCGAAGGAAGTCGGCCCTCGAGGCGTTCGGGTCAACGTGGTGGCCCCAGGGTTCATCGATACGGAAATGACCGCAGCTCTTCCTGAAGAGGTCCGCACTTCCTACGTCGACCGCGTACCCCTTGGGCGGCCCGGCACAGCAGATGAAGTGGCCGCAGTTGTCGGGTTCTTGCTTTCCGATGGGGCTTCCTATATAACTGGTCAAGTGGTCGGAGTGAACGGGGGCATTCATCCCTGAACAATGCAATGCTAGGGAGGTTCATCGAGCATGAGCGAGATTTCGGACAAGGTTAAGGCGATCATCTGCGACCAGTTGATGGTGGCTCCTGAGGAGATCACCGACGAGTCTTCGTTTGTCGAAGACCTGGGAGCAGATTCTCTTGATACGGTGGAACTGATCATGGAGTTTGAGGATGAATTCGGGATAGAGATCTCCGATGAGCAGGCCGAACAGATATCCACCGTGGGAGAGGCGGCCGCCTATCTTGAGAAGCTTCTGGCAGAGAAGACTGACTAAGGGTACAAGCGGTCATCTATGGGCGGGGCAGCGTGTTGTTCGTTGCCCCGTCTTCATTGATGCGAGTGCCTATCGGACTTGGGGAAAGGGGGGAGCATGACCCAGGGAGAAAGACGTGGCCGCATTGGAGGAAAGAGCGCAAACCCCTATCAGGAGAACCGCAAGTATCCTGAGCCAACCATCTGTCCTCGGTGCCATCTCGTGTACCGAGGCGGTCGTTGGCTAAGCGCGCCCGCTCCCGATGAGACGCCTTCAACGTCTGCCCAGAGCAGCCAGTGTCCTGCCTGTCGACGGGAGGTCGACCGGCTGCCCGCCGGACTTCTATTCCTGTCGGGAGCGTACCTCAAGCAGCACCGGGAGGAGATCCACAGCATCGCTAAGAACCAGACAGCCGCCGCAGCCACGCACCGGCCGCTTCAGCGAATCATGTGGATCGAGGAGAAAGGCGCATCGATAGAGATTGCTACGACGAATAGCCATCTGGCACTTCGGATCGGCAAGGCAATCGAAAGCGCTTGCAAGGGAACGTTGACCATCAAGCACGGCGAGGACGCTGCACTGGTTCGCGTCTACTGGCGACGTGACGGGTAGCGCAGATCACGCTGCCGCCACCGGCCATTAGACTCATGTCTCTATCCATCGATCAAGCGATTCGGACTGCCGCTCAGGCCGCAAGCGAAGCGGCGGATATCCTCGCTGAAGGTTTCATGTCTCCCGACAAGCAGCCCGCAAGCAAGGGTCACCCCAACGATCGCGTCACGGTCTACGATCGGATGGCGGAGAAGGCCATCGTCGAGACAATCATGACCATGCACCCCAATGACGGCATCCTTTCCGAGGAATCGGTCCAATCCGCGGGCACATCGGGCCGCCGCTGGATCGTCGATCCGCTGGATGGAACCAACAATTTCATTTCGGGGATACCACACTTTGCAGTCTCCATCGCACTGGCAATCGAAGACCAGTCCGTGCTTGGCTGTGTCTGCGATCCCATTCGGGGTGAGATATTCACGGCCATCCGCAGCAAGGGAGCCTATCTCAACGGCCTCCCAATCGGCGTGAGCCATCGGCAGACCCTTGAGGGCGCCGTACTCGGCATCGGACTATCGTACGATCCGGCTCGTCGAATCAGGATGATTGCTCGACTCCAGCCGCTTCTCGCTTCTGCGGGCGTGCTCCGAACCCTCGGCTCGGCCGCGCTGGACCTCGCCTACGTCGCGGCCGGCCGCCTTGATGCCGTCTGGTACCTGGCGCTTAGCCCATGGGACGTCGCCGCCGCGATGCTACTGGTCGAGGAGGCCGGCGGCGCTGTGACCGGTTTGCAGGGAACAGCACTTCGCGACCCGGAGCAGGGCGTCGCCGCGTCAAACGGGCACATCCACGATCGGTTCCTTCATGCACTCCTCTAGGCGATCCGGAGATTGCCGCGAACCGATGCCGCGGTATCGCAGCATCGTTCCCGATTGGGAGCCGTTTGTCGCCGCATGTGAACGGCCCCTTCCGGTGACTGTCCGAACCAACACCCTGCGAGGCACGCCTCGAAGACTTGTTGAGCGTCTCCGGGAACAAGGCGTCACCGCATCGCAACTGCCGTGGAATCCGACACTGATCGAGGTCGATCGATCCGTGGGGAACACGATCGAGCATTGGCTGGGTTTACTGTACGTCCAAGAGGCCGTGCAGACACTCCCCGCCATCGCGCTCGATCCGCAGCCTGGCGATGCCGTGCTCGATCTGTGCGCCGCCCCAGGAGGAAAGACGACGCAGATTGCGGCTCGAATGAACGGTATCGGCCCGCTCGTCGCGAACGAGCCGAGTGGACGCCGCCAGCAAGCGCTGCTCGCCAACATCAACCGGCTTGGACTCCTCAATACGACGATCACTGCCTACCGCGGCGAGAGCTTCCCGCTTCGGACACGCTTCGATCGCATTCTCGTCGATGCGCCCTGCTCAGCCGAGGGAACCGTCCGCAAGGAGCCCTCGTTACGCTGCGGCGCATCGATCGGAACGATTTCCCGGCTCTCGCGGCTGCAGAAACGACTGATTGTCCGAGCCTACGATCTGCTACGCCCCGGAGGCGTCCTGGTCTATTCGACGTGTACGTTCGCCCCGGAAGAAAACGAATCGGTCGCGGCACACCTGCTTGAGACAAGGGATGCTCGCATCCGCCCCGTCTCGCTCCCCTTTGAGGCGTCACCCGGTTTGGCAGCCTGGAACCACACGGTCTATCCATCCGAGCTGCGCGGCTGCGCCCGTATCTACCCTCAACAGATCGATAGCGGAGGTGGGTTCATTGCCCGATTCGAACATCCCTAGTGCAAACAGCGTTCAGGAAGAGGCCATCGGCCTGTTCGAACGGAGGTTCGGCGTCGGTCGCGAGATCCTGGATCGGATCACTTTCCTCACCCTGCGTGATGAGATCTGGGCCTGCACGTCCACACCGCCAGCCGGCATCACATCGGAACGTTCCCCCGGCCTCCGCGCGTTGCGCCGGCAAGGCGATCGCCTGAAGCCGACAAGCACGTTCCTGATTGCGTTGGGAGATCGGATCACCTCGGCTCGCATCAACCTTGAGCCCGAAGCGCTCCGGCATCTGCTGCTTGGACAGAGGCTTCCCGTCTCATCCACTGAGCATGGCTACGTGGCCCTCTGCTTCCAGGGAGATGTCGTCGGCTGTGGAAGGATTCACAACGGGATCCTGCAAGCATTGATCCCTACCGGGCGGCGACGCGAGCTTCTCGGTGCGTTGACCGCCCGACCGTAGAACCGAATCGGCGATTCTGTAATCCAGATCACAGATTCCGACCCACCCAATCGGCTAGAATCCCTCTGGAAGTTGGATCGATCGATTAAGGAGGTACAGGATGCGAACCCGAAGTCTTTTGCTCGCGGCGGTCTTGATCTTGACTACTGCCATCGCCGCGAGCGCAACACCGGATAATCTCGTGATCATCCTTGATGCATCGAATAGCATGAACAAGCTCCTCGCCGTCAAGACGAGGATTGATGCGGGCAAGGATGCGCTAACGGAACTTCTCGGCGGCATGCCTGCCGGACAGGAGATCGGACTGATGGTTTTTGGACACCGCGTCGACAAGGACGATGAGGTGCGAAGCTGCCAGGACATCGAGATGCTCTTCCCAATCGCCCCACTCGACGATGTTGTGCGGGGAAGGATGGTCTCTGCGATTGAGCAGGTCACGCCGCAGGGAAAGACACCGTTGGCGGACTCTCTCACTGTCGCAGCGAACGCCATCTCAGAGAGAGGGGAGGGTGGCGTCATCGTCCTGCTAAGTGACGGAGAAGGCAATTGCGGCGGCGCACAAGACATCGTCGCGGCCATGATTGCCACACTCAACCCTCCCGTCAGGATCCATGTGCTGGGCCTTGACGTCGAGGCGGAAGCAAGTGACGTTCTCCGCGGGATTGCATCTGCAACCGGTGGAAGCTACTGGAGCATTCAAGAGGCTGGTGAATTGCTGGAGGCCCTATACGCAGCAGTCGCATCCGACGATGCCATTGTCACCGATGGATCAAGCGGCATGATCCCATCACAGTTCGCCTGCCTCGGCGTAACCAATGTGATCTACGGGACCGAAGGGGACGATGTCATCTACGGAACCGAGGCGGGAGATCTGATCCTCGGTCTGGGCGGAGATGACTTCTTGATAGGGCTTGACGGGAACGATGTCCTGTGTGGTGGCCCAGGAGACGATATTCTCGAGGGCTGCAACGGAGATGATCTTCTCGACGGCGGCGATGGGGATGATCTGATCTTCGGCGGCGACGGGAACGACCAGATCTGTGGCGGTTTCGGCAACGACTCCTTGGAAGGCGATCTCGGCGATGACGTCATCGATGGCGGCGTAGGCAAGGATATCTTGCTTGGCGGTCGCGGATGCAACGTGCTCTACGCCGCAGATGGCATTGACACCTTGCTCGAAGGCACGATCATGCCCGGATCGTACAACCGATGTCCGATGTGCGAGCCAACCTGCCCTCCGGCCATCGTCTGCCCACCGTTCCCGGCTGCGCCACTTTGCCCGGTTCCGGCGACCTGTCCTCCTCCGGTTGCTGTCCAGCCGGTCTGCCCCGCTCCTTCGGCCATGAAGACACTCAACGAAGGCGAATCCATTCAGCTGCACGGAACGGTCAGCGATGCGGACTGCAATGTGGTCACATCCGCCTGGCAAGCCAGCGCCGGCGTGTTCAACGATCCGTGCTCACTACACCCGGTGTACACAGCGCCGATGCTCACTGGCTGTGAGGATCTGGA
>Ga0272441_10011854_pt1 | contig 12861 bp, 5 predicted proteins | sample SSMProp6N_FD_193582 | JGI IMG/M metagenome (GOLD analysis project Ga0272441, IMG submission 193582) | Marine sediment archaeal communities from Little Sippewissett salt marsh, Falmouth, MA, United States - SSM-Prop-6N | ecosystem: Environmental > Aquatic > Marine > Wetlands > Sediment ...
CCGTTGGCGTGGATGTAGTCGCCCATGATCGCGTCGGGCGATCCGGCATCGCGACGACCGCCGCGGGTCAGGGCGCGAAGCCGGGTGGTGTCCTCCCAGCCCCACCCCTGCTCCGCCGAGTAGGCCGCTTCCGGCGTGACTCGGCTGAAGCCGTTCCACAGGGGGCTGCGCTCTGTTCCGAAGTCGAACAGCCGCAGCGACTCCATCGGTGCATCCTGAGCCATGGCCTGCACGGTCCAGGTTCCTGCAGTGAGAATGAGTGCCGGGATGAGAAGACGCAGGTGTTTCATGTCTCTTCCTCCGATTACTTGCCGGGCTCGGGAGGGCTCTGCTTCGCGGTCTCGAAACGGATAGTCGCCGGTATCGGTTGTGCTGACACGGGACAGACAACCTCGACATCATCCACCCACAGCGTGCCTCGCGCGCCGTACATGAGCACGCGGACCTGCCCGTAGCGAGTCTCAGGCGGGGCGGACGCGCTGGCGGACACCATGGTCCACTCGTTCGGCAGACCGCGGCTACCCACATTCGCGCGCCACGGCTTGGTCTTGACGGTTCTCTTGTCGCCATCGAGGAAGTATAAGCTCGCGGCGATGATGTAGCCCTCTTCGCCGATCTTCTCTCCGCGCGCACGGAGCTTGAATATGTAGCGCGCATCGGGCGAGATGGGGAAGGGCTGCGATGAGAGCATGGGATGCTTATCGTCCTGCTCGGTCTTGTGCAGCTTCATGCAGCGCCGGCCCCCGTGCGGGTCTTCCGTAGAGACCTCCCCGCGGATTAGCGACCAGCCGTCTGCCTCCTCGTCGCCCGTCTCGAAGTCGCCATTGCGCTGCCGCATCAACTGGGACTCGTTGCTTGGCCAAGGGAAATCCGCGTCCGCCCCCGCGACCTCCGCGGGTTGGTCGGCAGTGGATTGGCTCCGGCGGAAGCGCAGGGAGTACTGCACGGCGGAGAGCGGAGGCAGGGGGGCGGTCAACGCAAAGGCGAGGCGGTCCGGGAGCCCGCTGTCGCCAAACGACAGGCGGAATGGCACGTCGTCGGTCCCGGCGGGAGACAGCACGCGGACGGTCTTCGGGTCGATCCGCCATCGATCGCCGGGGGACTCCCCCACGACATCGGGCGGGATCGAGCCCATCACCACTTCACCGCTCGCCCTGCCCCAGAAGCCCGACTCAACGGTGATGGGCACAATGTGCTCCGCCGCGGGACCCTCGCGGCTATCACAGGATGCGGTGTGCACACAAAGCGCGACTCCCGCGGACAGCAACCCACAGACAAGTAGAGAACGGTGCAGAAGAGGCGTCATCAGGCCGCTCCTTGTTGCGTCACTCGGCTGACGTTCCAGTCAGGACGACGGCATAGGAACACTCTTGACACACATGATACACATGATACAATCGAGACAGGCCATTGTCAAGGAGTGTGCGGAGTGCCCATTAGCGAGGGTAATCTCGATCGTGCCGCGGATAGCCTGGCTCCGCTGCATGTGTGGATTCGCAATGCGATCGTGCGGGACATTGACGCCGGCATATTGGCGTCCGGGGAGCAACTTCCGCCCCTTCGCACCATCGCGGAGTTGTTCGAGGTGGGACTGCGCACAGCGTCGCGTGGCATTCATCTTCTCCAGGAAGAGGGCCGCGTCGTGGCCGTACACGGCCGGGGCGTTTACGTCGCCGCGGAGCAGAGCCTGGCGGACACTCCGGTCCTGTATCTCTTCCTGCATCCCGGTAGCCGATCCCCCACCACTCACGCGGATGTCACCCGGTTCCAGGGCGTGATGCAGACCGCGGCGAAGCGAAATGTGGCCCTGCGCACGGCCCTTTCGCTGGACGGCTACCGGCCCTCGCAGTTCACGAGTGGCAATGTGGGGATCATCTTCCACGACATGTACTACCGCCACGACGGCTTTGGTTGGGTGGCCGACCTGGCCGCTGAGCACAGGCTGCCCTGCTGCGTCCTGAAGCGTGGTCAGTCCGAGTTTCCGACCGTTCGGGACAACCGTCATAGGGGCTTCCAGGCCGTGGCCGAGCACCTCGCCGCCCTGGGCCATCGGCACATCGCCATGCTCAACGGGCCTACCGACCGAGAACGGGACAAGGCACGCGTCTTCAGCGACGATCGCCGCGGGTACCTGAGCGGTCTGCGGCGGAGCGCGATTCGGTCGACCGAGCACCTGTACTTTGAGGTGCCAACCCATGGCGATGGGGCGCCCGATGAGGGAAAAGTCGAGAAGGCGGTCGATCGGCTACTGGGGCTTCGACGGCGCCCTACGGCCATCATCTGCATGAACGACGAGCACGCACTGCTCGTCCTGGAGCTTCTACTGAAGAAGGGAGTCCGCGTGCCGGATGACATGTCCCTCGCCGGATTTGACAACATCCAGGCATGCGAGACGGCAGAGCCGCCATTGACCACGGCCGACGGAAGAACCTACGAGATCGGGCAGGTAGCGGTAGAGTACGTGCTGGCGCTGCTCGGCGGGCGTCGCCCAAGGCCTCCGGCAGTCACGCCGACGCTGGTGGAGAGGGGATCGACGGCACCGCCGAACTCCTAGCTCGCGTTCGGCGCGGGGCGCCTGTTGGGGTTGGCGGACCCTTCTGCAGGCATGCAGGGGTCTTTTGCGTTCTGGGGGACGCTGATGATCGGCGGGTCCGGGTCAGGTTGAGGCACACGCTCGACCCAAGCAGCAGGCGGCGTACTGGGTAGCGTAGCGCTCCGATCCGGTCACTCGTCGCTGACCAGGCGCAGAGGCCGGCCCCCATGTGGCCCGGCGAACTGGGTCGCCGGTCGCGCATCAGCGTAGGGCGCTTCGGCGCGTGCCCCCGGCCACCAACCCGTCTCGTTGAGGCTGTAGGGATAGTCTATGGGGACGAAGTCCTCCGGCTTCTCATCGAAGTTGATCGTTCCGGTGGCCGATGAGTATGTCGGGCTCGTCACATTCACGCACGTGTTGTCCCACGTCCACACATCGTCCGATGCTCCCACGACGCGGACGCCGCGGCTGCAGTTAACAAAGGTGTTGTTCCACAGCCAGCCCGAGTTCCCCCGCAGACACGCGCCGGCCGACATGGTCCCGTTCTTCATCTCCACCCAGTTGTCGTGCGCGTACAGCCATTTGCAGCCCGAGTGCACGTCGATTTCATGTGACGTTACCTGGTTCCAGCCGGTCTCGGGCACGGCCTTTCTGTCCTTGACGAAGCGATTGAACCGGGCGGTATACGAAGCGTTCGTATCACGCCCGCCGGCCGTGCCGTGCCTGTGGTTCTCAAAGTTGTTGTCCTCGATGTAGCACTCATCCGTCCCGCACGGTACTATGCCGTATCCCAGCCCGGATCGGAAGTTCTCGTGGAAGAAGCAATGGTCGAAGCACAACTCTGAGCCGTCGCGGATGAGGACCCCACCATAGCCGAAGCGCTCGATCTCGCAGTGATCCACCCGTATGCGCCTGCAGCCGCCGTAGAGGCCAATGCCCAGAGAGGTGAGCGTTGGGCGGCCGACGTCCTCGGGCTTCTCCGCGTACCGCGCCACGTTGTACCCGCGGAAAGTCTCCAGCGGCAGGCTGCGAAAGTGCAGTCGAGTGATGCGGATGTCCTGCCGGCCCTCGGCAAGCAGCATGGGTTTGGTCTGAAACCAGACGCCCTGAAGAATCGTGTCCTTCCCCGCTCCGTATATCGTCACGTTGTCGCAGGGGATGGTGACGGTTTCGCCAATGACGTACTCGCCGGGCGGAATGTAGACCACACCCCCATCCTCACCCAGTGAGTCTAGAGCAACCTGGATGGATGTGTCGTCCATCGGGCCCTCCACCGTGGCATCCGGTTGGGGCAGATGCTCTGCGGCACAGACGACCTGTAGGCCTGAGACCTCCACGGCTTGCCCCTCGGCGAAGAGCCTCAGCGCTCTCAGCATGGAGATGGGCTGCTTGCCGCGTCTGGCCTCGACCACCAGTTCCTTCTCCTCGCCGGCGCTCAACTCGACAAGCGGCCCCCTGTGCTCTTTGCCCAGCGCATCGACGAGTACAAGCGCGGCCTTGCTGTCGCCTCGTGCCGTGGCCATCACCCTCGCACTGACGTAGTCGCGGGGAGTGCGCTCTAGATCCCCGGCGGGTACCAGGTCGAAGGACGTCGCCTCGGCCCCCTGTGGGTCAATGACCGTGGGCTCAAACCCGACGACTTCGAATGCGGCGAGACGATAGGTGGGGGCGGACATAGCGGTCATGCACAGGCAGCAAACCAGGGCAACGGTCGGGATAGCGGAGAGCATGAGTGTTCCTCGCATCGTGGTGTGTCGTCTTCTCGCCGACACATCGGCGTCCTGGCGAACGCGGGTGGTGTGCTGGGGATGGGCTGCACACTCCCCCATCCCGGATGCCATTTCGCCATTGGGACACCGATGGCCTTTGTCTCGGGTTCCTCCGGGTTCGGGGACCCAAGTTCCTAGTCCGTTGAATCCAGTGCTTCGCATCTGACGCACGGCCCTGTGAATGGGTGCCCCTACTTCCAGTCCTCCGGCGGGGTATTGGCGGTCTCCTCATCAATGAAGCCGTAGTAGCGGCCGAGCCAGTACGCATCCAGGTAGGCCGCGCCCCCGATCTGACGCCTTGTGTTCTTGTCGAACTGCAGCCTGAGCTGGGCGAAACGCCAGGTTTCTCCCGCATCGTCGCTACGGTACAGGCCTGCCGGCGTACCGAGGAACAGAGATTCAGAAGCCCTCGGAACCATGACGTGCGTAGCGAGCGGGATGTCCAGACCCGCCGCATGCCGCATCCAGGTTGCCCCGGCGTCCGAGCTCTTGAGCAGGCCCGAGCGCGTGGCGGCGTAGAGGGTGTTAGGATCGCGCGGGTCGACGGCGAGGTCGCTAAGCTCTGCGTCAACCATCGCCGCGAAGATGCTCATGAGGTCGCCCTCAGAGTACTTGCGCAGCACCGTAGCTACGTCGATCGACCATGTCTTGCCGCCATCGGTTGTGCGGGTAAGCAGGGACCGCGGCCGGTCATCCATGGCGCGGGTCCTGAAGGCCGTGTACGCCACCTGCGGGTTGGAGGGGGCCACGACCAGCCAGGGATAGCGCTGTGTGTACTCGAGGGGGCCCAGGGCCGGACCGCGCGCCCAAGCTGCATCGCCCGGCCGGCGGGTGTAGACGACTTCGTCGAGGACTGCATATAGCGCGGGCGTCCGGCCCAAGGCCAGGCCGACGGCATACGTGACGCCGGCGTCGCGTGGCAGGCCTTGAGACAAGCACTCCCATACCTGGCCAGTACGCTTCTCGCCGAAGTCGAAGCTCCGGTAGATGCCCTGGTCGGTGACCACGTAGAGCACGTTCGCGCTGTCCGGGTCGAAGTGCACCTGGCGCGCCCGTCCGGCGTCGGCCGGCAGCGGAAGGCGCTGCCATGTGTGGCCGCCCGTCGTGGTGAGGTAGACCCCATTGTCGGTGGCGGCGGCAAGAAAGCGAACGCGGCCACAGGCCGCCAGGTGCCGGGTGGGGGCCGGCACGTCGTCACTGATACAGCGCCAGGAGGACGCATCATCCCGAGTCTGGTAGATGTCCCCCGCCGTGTCGCAAGCGTACATCACGAATGGATCCTCTGCCGGGACGGCCACACACACCGGTGATCTGCTCAGCCAGCGATCGAGACCGTATAGGTGGCCCTTCCAGATGTACTCGTTGTCCCAGGCCGCCTCGTTGAGCGGCAGAGGCTCCTTGGACATGCCGCCCACCTTCTCGATCTCAGGGCGGATGCTATTCATCACGGGAAAGAGCGTGGTGTCCGTGGGCCAGGTTCGCAGGCTGCGCAGGGCATCGGCGAGGGCCTTCTCACGATTGGGCGATTCGGGGTCGATGGCGTACTGGATATAGGTGAACAGCGATTGGGCGTCATCCTTGTGGTTCTGCCATAGGGCGGCGGCCACCGTGCGGTAGAAGGCCCGCAGCTCGGGGTCGTCCTCGATCCGCCACAGGTTGTCCAGGTGGCCGTACATGTGCTCGGCGTCATCGTGCCCTTGGCGTCGGCGGTCTGAGCGCTGGAAGGTCCGGCCCTTCAGCGTGTACTGGTCGACCAGGCGGTCGTGGCAGTCCTTGAACTTCTGCTTGCCGGTGGCGTGATAGGCGACCCTGGCCCCGGCGACGGCCATGAGCACGCGCAGGTTGGGTGTGGCCCCGTCAGTGAATCCCAGGATCGGCACGCCCGGGGCATCGGGATCCAGAGGCTGGATCTTCAGGTTGTTGTCAACCCAGTAGCTCACGAGGGCATCGATGGCCTCACGGCAGCGGTCTTTCTGCGGGCCCTCCGCCGCCAGGTCGTAGTAGGCTCCCAGGCCGTGAATGGAATCGCTGTAGTTGTGGTGGCTGGGGCTGCCTCGCCACCGAAGCCCGCTGTACTCGCCTGCGCCTTGATGCCAGTCGTTGGAGTGGTCCGCGCCCCAGCGCTCCTCGTAGGACTCGCCGTGGCCGATGGCATACCCCCGGGCCTGGAGGCCACGGACGCCGGTCACCAACTGGCAGCGGTAGACCGCCTCAAACAGCTCATCGGCTCGGGCCCTGGCGGCGGCGATCTCAGCTTCCGGCGCTTCCTCGCGCTTGAGGAAGGCATAGCGGTAGGAGGCGCCTGCCAGGTAGTTGGCGGTCCAACAGACCGCGTGGGCGATGTTGCCGATGCCCAGGGTCGTGTCGTCAACCGGGCGGCCGTCCAGCGGCACCTCAACCTGAGATGGATATAGGCCCAGGATGTTGTGACGGGCCACGATGTTCGCCTCGATGATGCGCGCCTTCTCCAAAAGGGGCAGCGACCAAGTGTCCTCGCGACTGCAGACCGGCGTAGCGAGCAGGCAGAGGGCGAGAACGACCAGTAGCACGAACGCACCTGTGTCCAGCATCGGGGGCCTCCAGGGGTCCTGCAAATGGCTGTCTGCGGCGCCACTTCGCCTTGTGGAGGACCTTGTCCTGCAGTGGCGCGTGTGACCTGCCGACGACGAAGGGAGAACGGACGGTTTCAGGGACCCGTTCGAGGCAGTTCCAGGGACGCCCCACATGTGACCCGAACGGCCGCGCAAGCTATAATGCTGGGAGTTGATAGGACTACTCACCCAGTGATTGCGTGGGGGGAGCTCAAGTGAGCGGAAGTGGGGCGGCACAGGGCTACAACTACCAGGCGAGAACCTTCGCCTACCTAGCGGCGCATGCTCTCGCAGGCCAGGCTCTCGCCTTCTTCTCCGACTCCCAAGACGTTCCGGTGGCCATATCGGTGGAGACGGGCGGCGCTGGCGATGACATGGGAGTGGAGTTCCGAGATGGTGGGTGCGTCGAGGTACAGGCCAAGCACGCTCTGAGAGCAGGCAGGGACTTCTTGGACTGCATGCACAGAGTCTTCGACGGCCTGCGGGTTGATGAAGACCTTCGGGCCGTCGTGGTCGTGGACAGCAACTCGACCGCCTGGATCAGGGATCATCTGCGAGAGGACATCCAGCGCATCGGCCAGGATCGTCGAGACGGGCTCAGGGGCAAGACGATCGATGTTCTGGCCGCGGTGGGCCTTACGGAGAACAGGGAGGTCACGGACCAGGCAGTTGGACTCTGCGCTCGCCTTCGCATCGTCAAGGTCGATCTGGGTGATGGCGACGATGGACACACCGCTGCACTCGGCCTCCTCTCCGAGGTGGTTGCCGACCGGACGGCCGTCGGGACTGCTTGGGGCATCCTGTGTGAAGAGGGGCATAGCCTCGCAGCTCGCCGCGGAAGACGGGACGCCATTGGCCTCTCCAGTCTACTCGGTCGTCATGTCGACATTGCCACGTCCGGCACGACTCCCGCATCTGCCCTCGGTCGGTACTCTCGGTGGCTGTCTAGGTTGTCTGCAACATTCCGGGTACCGATCCTGGAGGTCCGGCTTCCCACGGATAGAGCATGGAACCGAGTTAGGGCATCTGCGTCGACGGACGCTACGCTCTCATCCGAGGAGGCGCTGAGACGACGCGTGGAGGAGTACTCGGAATGGTCTCGTCTGGCCCGGTACGGTCTAGGCGAGCGAGGAACTCAGGCTGAGGCGCAAGTGGGCATCGGGCGCAGGACGGCGATCGTCGGGGGCGCAGGTTCCGGCAAGAGCACGCTGTCGCTGCGCCTCGTGCGCTGGTGGCTTGCGGGCGACAGGCTAGCGATCCACACCAACCTGAAGACGGTGTGGAGACAGGTTGGGAACGCAGCCACATTCGAGGAAGCCGTGTCCCTGGTGGCCTGCGATGGTCTGGGACTGGCTGCCCACGAGCGAATGGACCTACTGAACCAGGCAACCCTTGCAGTCTTCGATGGACTTGACGAATGTGCCGAAGGACGACACGAGATCGCACGCTCAATCGTCGAGTGGTCCGCAGGGCATCCCGACTGTCACGTCTGTGTGACGACGCGCCCCGTCGGGCACAGCCCTGCTGTGCTTCCAGGATTCACTCATATGGACCTGCTGCCCCTGGACCGCTTCTCTGCCAGTGACCTGGCCTCACAGATGATAGAGGCCCGCCTTGGCGAAGATGCGGGGGGCAGGAGAGCTCCCGAGTTCTTGCACCGATCGTCCCTCGGGGCATCACCCACGACGGCGCAGTCACTCGCCGCCCGGAACCCGCTGTTCCTGACCTTCCTCGTCAGCTTGTTCCTCGATGAGCAGCCGCTCGATGGTAACAGAAGGGACCTGCTGCAACGCGTTCTCTGTCTGGCATGGCGTGCTGTGCCGAACGGAGGACTCGATAGAGACGTCGCGATGGGTGTTCTCGGGCAGGTCGGGTATGCCCTGATCAATCGGCCCACGACGACCACGGACGAGCTTAGGTTTTCGGTGTCCAAACACATCGAGAGCAACCTTCGGGCCACTCGGTTCGAAGCTACGAGGACGGCCGGTCAGTACCTCCATGCCTGGAAGGAGTGCCACATCCTGGAGGAACTGACGGTAGGTGGTCTGTCGGCCATCACGTTCGTTCACCCCGCCATTGGTGAATACGCCGCTTCGCTGCACGTGATCGAGATGGGACGTGAGGACCTCACCGAATGGCTCCGCATGGCAGCGCGTGCGCCTGAGTGGCGGGAGGTGGTCCTGCTGGCCGCCGCCGATCGTGCTGAAGACATCGTGGAGCTCCTCGTCGAGGGCGATGACACTGCAGATGTAACGGCTACGGAAGGGTGCCTGGCAGCGGCGGCGCTCGCCGAAGCGTCGCATCGGGACCCACGACTCGTGGGGCTCGTCGTGGAATGCATCAAGAGTCGTCTTGAGTCCTCCGTGCAGATGGTGAGCGTGGAGGCGGCAGAAGCGGCTGTGAGTCTGGCACCCTTGGCCCCCGAGCTACTCGGGCCAACTGGGCAGGGGCTGATTGGTCATGAGCATCCGTGGTCAGACTTCGCTGGCGTGGCCATTGCGCTTGCGGCTGGTGATGACTACATCACCACAGACCAGGTGCAGGAATGGCTCGCAGGGTTCGCCCGACGCTCAGGCCCCAGCTTCGTTCTCGTGTCGCGTCCATGGTCGTCGTTCGGCGACCAGACGGGACGACACTTGACGGCCGCCGCCCTGCGCCTCGCCGCCGAACGCCTGATCGATGACCTGCCCGCAGCTGAGGCCGAGGGCACGCTGGAGCGTCTGCTTCTGGACGGAAGAGTCACCTCAGCCGAGTACTGCGCAGTCGCCCGAGCTATCCGAGACCGCGGAATGGCACCCCTGCTGGAGCGTGTTGAGGCGCAACGGGGAATGCCGACGAGCCATGGGTGGGATGAGGGATTTCTCGCCAAATCGCCGCAGGCATGGCGTGTGTTGCTGGAAGCCACTCTCACGGCCATCGGGGCCGAGAGGAACCCTTCGGGACCTACCCCAGGCCTCTTCTGCGGCTCGGTCGGGGCCATCTTCCGTACTATGGGCACCGGTGACGTCTCTGTCGGCGAGTTCCACTATGTCGGCCGGATGTCCGAGGCCGAGGTCGAGCTCTTGGTCGAGGTCATCCGAGGCACGGTCCACGCTCTGAAGGCAGACCGAACTGTGCTTGCGGATGAGACCAATGCGCTCCTCGACGTCCTCGACGATGAGGGCGAAGGCCCACGCTTCTGGGACATGATGCCCAGTGCGCAAGGAGACCCAGACTGGGCACGAGCGGCCAGTAGGGACCTCTGTCCAGCGAAACTCGTTATGGCGCTATGCAGCCCCACACAGGTGGTCTCGATACCTGCTGCATACCTGCTGGCTCATGGCGCAGGAGGCGACGCCGCACGGCTCATGCTCCGGCTGCTTCTCTGGGGCGTCGGGGGCAACCCGCTTCGATTGGTCTCCGCAGTCGCCATAGACGTCTGGGGCAATGATGCGGCAGCGATCCTCCTCGAGCGTCTTGGTGGTCCGTTCGTCAAAGGCCGGGGCCACGTCCTGCGTGCTGCAGCTCGGTCCGCCAAGACTGAAGGCGAGATCAAGCGTGTCGTGGACTACGTCCGGGCGGCCCTCCTGGGCGATAAGGGATCCGAAGCCGAAAGAGCGGCCGATGCATGCGAGGACCTTGACGAGGGGGTCCTGAGAGGCATCACACCGCAACTTCGTGAGGCTCTTGTCCACTGGGAAGGGCGGAAGCTCGACTGCCCAGAATGCGCCGACGGCGAGGGCGAAGCGTCCTGCGAGAAATGCCACACCTCCCTGACGACGCCCCGAGTGCCGATCGCTCGCCAGCTCGCACGCATTGGCGTGTTGACCTATGACGAGATGAAGCGTCTCCTCAAGGACAAGTCCCATGACGTCGGGCGAGAAGCGACCGCCGTCCTCGTCGAGCATGTCCGCAGCAACGCCGGAGCTCTCCCCATGCTCCTGGCGGACATCGAGACGGGGGACGTCGGGGTGGGCGTCCTCACGGCTCTGGCCGAGGCCGATCGGGAGGCCTTTCGCACCGTCCAGACGGAACTGCTGGCTCTGTGTGGGTCACCTCACGACGGGGTTCGCAAGGCTTGCCTGGATCTACTGCCGCAGCACGCCCTTGATGCGGGTCTCGCCGAGCAGTTGGCCAGGGAGAGTCTGCAGGACGCAAGCTCCTCGGTGAGGAACGCCGCCACCAGCGCGTTGCGGGCGCTGGACGCCAAGCGGCGGAGTAGGGAAACGGGGGGATAGAAGGGGGCAATTCGCAGATCGCTCATCCCGGCTTCCGCGCATGGTCCCGCCGGCGAGGTCCGCAGAGACCGTCCCGATGCTGGGGCCGACGAGATCGGGGTCGGTGTGGACCCTTGATAGAGCAAGTCACGGCATGGCAGCCCCCCACGCGTGAGCGGGTGTAGCGCGCAGCCCCCCCCCCGCTGTTACCCGCGGAAGCGGAAGGAGTACAGATCCGCATCCCTGTACTCGAAGCGCAGCCGGCAAGCGCTGCCCCTCGCGTCCCGCTCTTGCCCGGGCCCCCAGACGCGCCTCCGTGAGGGAAGGCCCTTAGCTGCTCTCAAGCAGGCACATGAAGCAGCTATTGGAGCGGATGGGAGTGCGGATGACTCCGTCCCCAAGCTCCGGCGGCCGCGGCTGGTTGTCGAGCGCCTTAGCGATCCGCAGGCTCTCTGGCGGTAGGCCGAGGCCACCCGTTGAGAGCTTGATGGTCGCCTCGACATCGGCCTCTGACAGGTTGGCGGCGACCAACAGGATGCCCCCCGGCTTGTGGTAGAGGGTCACCTTGACGTGATCGGGAGTCGCCGTCACGACGTCCCGGTTCTCCCAGTAGCCGAGCCGTCTTGTCCCAACCGGGAAGTCGAAGGCCCGGTCGAGCGCCAACGCCGGGGCATACGCCGGTCCTGCGCGCCAACCGATGCAGTGTCGCAGCGGGGCGTGAAGCATCCACAGCGCAATGAGGGAGTCGCTGGCCCGTTGGGCGGCCCCCTCGTCCTTCGTGGTCACCATCGGCAAGAACTGGGGCACAAGGCCCCAGTTGGTGCCGACGTTCATCGCTCGCAGATACCCCAACGTCAGCGCCTGTCGGTAGTCATCGTGGATGCGGCCGTAGTACTGCTCACCGTCCAGATAGGCGGTGGCGAAGCTCATGACGGGCCCGTACATGTTCATGGACATGTGCTCGAAGATGATGCCTTCCTTGCCCGCCTGCTGAAGCAGGTTGGCGACTCTGCGGCGCAACTCGCGCTGAGCCAGAAGCGTGTATTCGCCGGAGCAGCCGTGGTCCGGGTTGCTGCACGGCTTTGGGAAGGCTACGTCGAAGTAGATGCCGTCCACGCCGCCTTCACGGATTCGCTCGGCGAGTCCCGCGGCCAGCAGGTGTCTGAATTTGCTTGCGGGGCAATAGGACCGCCCATCACGCGGAACCGTCTCCCACTCATAGCCCCAGAAGCGGCGCTCCGGCGTGTCGCCAAGCCCAAGCGTCTGAGTGTACTTCAGGAACTTGCGTCCGTGGTCGTGATGCCAACGCTTCTCCTTCTCCCACGTCGACCAGTCGCCGTACTTCTCGTGCAGCAGCATTTGCGATTCATCCCACCACGGGATCGACAGAAGCGTCTCATGCGGGGCCGGCACGTAGTCCACCCCGCGGTTCGGCTGGAAGTGAGTCACCGTCTGCCACGACCACGCGAGCCAGTTGTCGGGCATCGGCCGTAGAGGCGTCGCGATGAACCCGAAGGTGATCTCCACAGGCTGCTCTATCGTGGTCGGGTGATCGAAGAGGTTGAGGCGCAACAAGGCCGTCTCGCCCTCGGTGAGCACCTCGATGGCACGGTCGGTCTCCCGCAACCGCCATCCCTCGCGGCTCTCGGCGAAGAAGCACAGTCCCAGGTTCTCGTTGCCAAGCCACACGATGGGTCGCAGGTCGGACTGCCAGATAACGGGGCGCTCTCCCGCCCAGCCTCCGCCGCTCGCGCTGCAGCCGTTGTAGTGAA
>Ga0272441_10011855_pt1 | contig 12860 bp, 10 predicted proteins | sample SSMProp6N_FD_193582 | JGI IMG/M metagenome (GOLD analysis project Ga0272441, IMG submission 193582) | Marine sediment archaeal communities from Little Sippewissett salt marsh, Falmouth, MA, United States - SSM-Prop-6N | ecosystem: Environmental > Aquatic > Marine > Wetlands > Sediment ...
ATCTAAAAACTCAATTGGAAACATTGTTTTATCGATATCTGTGTATCCTAAACTATCAATGTTAAATATCTCAGGCTTATTAAATATCGGACAACCAAATCCAACTCTTAAATAACTAATTTGTGGTGGATCCAGATATTGTTTAAAAAGTTGGATATTCTTTTTTGTCTCTTCAAAATCAACCTTTTCTTCGTTAGGAAAATCAACTATAATGTTGTATTTATTATTAATTCCATTCTCTTTACAATATTTTAATGCCGCGATATTATCAATAACTCTTACTCCTTTATTCATCTTCTTTAAATAGTTTTTACTAAATGATTCGATCCCAGTTAAAATTGTGTCAAAGCCAGCTTTTTTTAATAGTTTATAGTCCTCACTATTCAACTGGTTAACTCGCGTTTCAACAATAAAAGAAAAATCTTTTTGTAATTTTATAATTTCTTCAAAGAGGATTCTATGCTTATTTAATGGCAACGTTAATCCTATTACTTGAAAATTCAATATTTTGTACCTATTTGACAAAAATTGTATTTCTTCAATTATCTTGTTAATATTTTTTTCTTTATATGTGGGATAATGTATTTTATCATTACAAAAACTACATTTGTTCCACCAGCATCCTCTTGAAATTTCAATAGGCAGTCTCCCATAATACTGAAAGTATTGTTTTATCTCTTCACATACAAAAGCCAATTCATTAAAAAAAGAGTCATAAGAAGGAATAGGTAATTCATTTAGATCTATAAAACGGTCTGACGTATTCCATTTAATTTCATTTTTGCCCCTATAAATTAGGCGCGGAATTGTTTTGTACTTTTCAAATTCTGAAGCTAGATGACAAATAGTTTCTTCTCCTTCTCCAGATACAATAAAATCTATATAATCGAAAGCCTCTAAAATTCTAACACCTAATTGACCACAAGTTCTACTACCGCCAAAAATTATTATTTTTTCAGGCATCATTTCCTTTATTTTTTTTGCAAATGATAATGATGGTAACAATTGTCCATAGTTTATAGTAAAACCGATAATATCATAAGGCTTCCAATCTACATTTTTTATGAACCAATTATAAAATTTATCAGTTCTATCTATATAATTTTTAAATGAAAAATTATTTTGAAATTCGATATTTCCAGATATAATTTTGTCATTAAAGTATTTGATAAAATTATTCTGCGTTTTTTCCCAGTGCTTTGGAAAAACATATTTATAAAACACCATTTGAGCAGTATATGAGTCGTTTGGATTATTAACTAAATAGTTATAATTATTTAAACCATAAAATTCGGCAGCTTTAAGATACAAGTGCCTTGTTTTTACTTCTACGTCTCTTTTTTCTAGATACTTTTCCAATAACGCTAGTTGAATCGATGGTATGGATGTTATAGCAAATGGTAACGATAACAGTAAAACTTTTTTATTCTCGTGCATCACCTATTCCTAATTTTTTAATAAAAAAACTACTTAAAAATCTATCTCCAATAAATAAATTCTCTTCGAATAAAATAATGCAGTATAAATAACATGTAAAAAAAGAGTATAATGTATCCTAGATGGAATACATTCTACGAACCATTTCTGGCTCAATTAAGGGAGCACAGATCATAAATTCTATCATTTTTTATACCACCATCCTTTATATTGTCATATATTGACATGATATAGTTTCTAATTGATGTTATATAAACTTACCTTGACAGAACATCAAAATGTAAAAAAGACACTTTTAAATACTAAAAAAACCGCTGTATAACCTGTTTTACTGTTACTAACTCAAAAAATTTCTTAAAAAAATAATTTGTTGGAAAACCCCCCTTATTAATATGTTTTAAGGAGGGCATCAAACTATTTAGAACACAGATTATAAGATAGACCCGTGAGTTTAATCTGCATTCCCATCCAACAAAAAAATATAATCAATTAAAAGTGTTTAAAGGTTTTCCTCAGAACCCATTAACATGCAAAACATCCTCAAGTTTCCTCTTAGGAACATGAAGAACACCATCCTCATCTCTCCAATATTTTACAGAATCATCCATATCCTCAGCTACCGATTTTTCAGCCTTATAACCTAACGCAATGACCGAATCCACCTTCAAACCACTTGGTACCTGCAAAACCTCCTGAATCCTATCCTTATCAATTTTACATAAAACACAACTACCAATATCCATGCTCTCAGCAGCAATCACAATATTCTCAGAAGCAAAACCAACATCCCTCTCAAACCACCTACTAACACCATCCCTAACAAGTACCACTATATACGCGACAGGTGTCTCACTACTAGCAGGTGACCAACTAGGTTTAATATAACCAGCCCAACCAAGTGTATCAAAAACCTTTGAACACAGTTCCTCATCTGTTACAACAACAAACTCAAGTGGCTGGATATTAGCACCAGATGGAGCAAGCCTACCAGCGTTAACCAGTTTCTTTAACATATCAAGAGAGATAGGTTTCTGTTGAAAACGACGTATACTACGCCTAGAAATTATTGCATCATATGTACTATTTTTCTCTTCCACATTAATCACACTCTAGTAAATATGTTAATATTTTTTAACTATAATGTTTAAAAAAAGATTTGGGGTAGGGTTAGGTGATATAAATGACGTATGAGAACCCTAGAAGTAACCCGCCCGCAAATCTATAAACCCAAACATAACACGCGTTAATAAATTTTTTGCTTGTTTTACATATATTTCTCCCATAAAAACACCAAATGCTCTTTTTATATGGGATAAACATAACTACAATGCTTATTACTGCATCTAAGAATCCTTCTCAATGTAAAAACACATTCACTACTACATAACTCTGAATTACATAGAGGACATCTCCCATCAACTGGATTCATATTTTCCATCTTTTCAGTCATCCCTAAAACATAATTGTAAACTGTTCATATAAATAATTTATAGACCAATCATCGAATGCGTTAAACAACATAAAATAAAAAATCTAAACAAAAAACATAATTTTTTTTTAAAAACTAAGAGTAACATACTTTAACAAAAACCAGATTACACACCACAACAACATGGCAAAAAAAATCCGAAGAATGAGAACATTCGCAAGAACAGCTGCTAAACCAATGGAAAAAAAACTAGTAGAAAACGCAAAAAAACTAAAACAAAACCCCTACCAGATCCTACCAGAATACAATGATAATTATTCCCAAAAAATCTTTGAAAAAATAAAAAAAACACTGCAGAAAATCGACAGATTCAAAGATGACACAAAAAAACTAGAGAAACTATCAAACAAAAGAGACCTATCGGGTGCACTAGCCGGAGCACTATTAATCGCCCATTCAGAAAAAGCACCCTACCTAGCAGTAGCAAAATTTCCAACTGGAGAAACCACATATGCACAACGTGGAAGAGCCGATAAAGAAAAACAAATAGCAGTACAACACTTTGACAATCCCGTTCTAAGACTACTAGGAATAAAAGATATAGCACAAAAACGTAGACTGCATCTCTATTCATGGGACAACGGCTACCTATCAACAGGATTAGAACCAGATCCGCCGGAAGAATTCGTAAGTTTTTTAATTAAAAAAACAGGTTTCAAAAAAACAGATAAAATCGCTCATTGCGGAGATATAAAACCAGATATTATTAAAAACAAAAAACCACACAAAAACAGTTACCTACGCATAAACTGGCAATCAGCTGATACTATTTTTGCAATATGTGAAGACTGTGCTAAATCAAAAAAGAACACCATGTTCAATCTCACAAAATACATACTTCAACCCAACCTAGGAGAAGATTTCAAAATAGACGTAGTAGGACAAGTAGTGAAACAAAAAGAAACACAGCATGAAACAATAAACTTAGATGAATACCTCTCCGGTAAACTAACTGATTACCAGTTCATCCAGAAAAACATGAAACACCGAGAACAAACCCTAAAAGACTCTGGAGAAAAAATGTTCATATTAGATGGAACATCTTATGGTACCAACTCTGAAGAATTCATAAAAGCACTTAAACCAAATAAATATGAAAAACAAGGCCTTGAAATCATCCTTGAACAAGTCGATGAACCAGTTGTAATGGATGATGTAACACCTAACAAAGTCCTAGAAAAATACTGGAAAAAACATGGACTAAGCACCCTGGAATCAATCATTGATGACCAGGACATGGCAAAAAAATTCTACCAGCTAGATGACACACCATCAGATATATTACAACTAGTCTACAACTATGATGAAAGACAACAAATACTATCTAAACTACCAACATACAAAAACCTACCAACACTCGCCCGTTTCGTAGATAACATAGCTAGAACATACAAAACCTTCGGGGAGAAAAAAGTCCTAAGTGAACTCAAAAAAAGACCTAATGATCCTAAAGGTAAATCAATCGCGTATGCCTTCCTCCTACTATTCGATAAAGCTAAGGATAGCAAATGGCAATACTCGCCAGTGGAAATAGAATACGGCGAATTCCTCAAAGAATATGTTAAAAAACTACTCAATGCAGATCCAAAGAATTATCATAAAATTCTACAAGAACTCCTAGTAGCTAGCGGGTCTTCAGAGAACATTGACAACAACAAAATATAAAAAAACATGTTTTTTTAATCTATAGTAACTCCATTAATGTTGAACTGTTGTATCGATATCTCCCAGATTTTCATTGACATACTAGTCCATAGATTGTCATCGATTATGTTCACCACTCTACCTATGATTTGACTCTCATACACTGGCTGGGTATCACCACTAGTTACATAATAACTTTTTATCGCGCCTAGACTATTGATATCTAGTATTTTGTTACAGGCTATTTCTCCTTCACTTATGTAGATTATTTCATCATCTTTTTCCAGTGAAAAACTTGGGTGTGTTGATTTTTGAATTATTATGTATTTCCCATCTGCGACATCTGGTAGTATTGTGTTTTTGTTGTTTTGTATGCATATGTATTGCTCCGGGTTTTCAAAAGAGTCTAAAAACGTGTCCATACCTATTATTTGCACTGTAGTTAAAAATGGTAGATTTGCTAAGGAAATAAAGACTATTACTTGGAGTATTTTCTTTATTTCCTTTTTCTTCATCATCATCCACCTCTTCCATGTTAACTTTTATCTTGTTAATCCTTGTCAAGAAGTTTATTTAAAGCTTTCTTGGAAAAAAGTCAAAAAAACAAAAAACACAAAATGTAAAAATAACACAAAAAACTACCAAAACTTTATACATAAAAACTAGATACTTATAACATCACAAGAGGATGGGCTGTAACAATGTCGGAGACAGTAGAGCAAAAACCAAAAAAAAGTTCTGAAAAAACCAAAAAAACCATACTTGTAGTAGATGACGAACCTGATATAAGAGAAAGCGTCAAAATGATACTACAAATGAACGGATACAGAGTACTCACAGCAGTCGACGGAGACGACGCCTTAGCTAAAGCCCAAGAAGAAAAACCAGACTTGATACTTCTAGATATCATGATGCCAGGTACACCAGTAAGCGAGATAATAAATCAAATAAAAGACATAAAAATCGCTTTTATGAGCGTAGTAAGAATCTCAGATGCACGAAAAAAAGGTCTCTGCACACAAGAAAACATCGTAGATTTTTTCCAAAAACCATTTAATGTTAGCGACCTGGTCAGCCGGGTTGAACTCATATTAACTGAATAATAAAAAGTTGGGATAAGGATGGGATGCTCCATAAAACTAGTATTAATGGAGGATTGATAACCAAACAACAATGAGGAGTGTAAAACAGTTTGGAATGCAAAAAATCAAAATTTAAAAAACTATTATTATCCAAAATAGATAGAAAACTAACCCTCCTATTCATAATAGTAGCAATAATCGCACCAGTACTAGGAATATCATATTTTTATACAATAGCAATCCTACCAAAATCAATAACACCCGCAGAAGCCGAAGCATTACGAACAATAGCACTAATGATGATATTACTCATAGCAATAAACGCAGGAGTAATAGGATACCTTGTATCAAAATCCATAACACGTCCAATCAAACAACTATACAACGCAACAAAAGAAATGGAACAAGGAAACTACGACGTAAGAATAAACATAAACACAAAAGACGAATTCCAAGAACTAGGAGAAGCCTTCAACAAAGCAATATTACACCTAGGTAAAATGAGAGAAGAACGAGAAGAAATAGACAGAGCAAAATCAGAATTCCTAAGCATAACATCACATGAACTACGAAGCCCAATAACACCTATGAAAGCACAACTTCAAATGCTAGAACAAGGATATTTCGGAAAACTCAAAAAAGAACAAATAGAAAGCCTAGCAATAGTAATAAGAAACGCTGACAGACTAGACCGGATAATAAGCGACTTCCTAGAAATATCAAGAATAGAAACAGCTAGATTAAAATTCGATTTTAGAAAAATAAACCTAGCAGAAACAATACAAGACACAGTAAAATTCATGCAAGGATTCGCAAAAGAAAAACAAATACAACTCAACGTTAAAATAGGACGCCTACCAACAATAGAAGCAGATCCTGATCGAATAAGCCAAGTAATAAGAAACCTAATAAACAACGCCATAAAATTCTCAGAACCCAAAAGCAAAATAGAAATAAACGCAGAAAAACAAGACAACCAAATACTACTCAGCGTTAGAGACCACGGATGCGGTTTATCACCCGCTGACCAAATCAGAGTCTTCGAACCATTCTACCAAGTCGAAGGCCACCTACGCCGCAAACACGGAGGATTCGGACTAGGATTAGCTATATGCAGAGGCATAGTCGAATGTCAAAAAGGAAAAATATGGGTAGAAAGCAAACCCGGTGAAGGATGCAAATTCAATTTCACGGTACCACTAGAACCTGTTAGAAAAATAGAACCCATAAAAGTCTTATTCTCACCTAAACAACTCATTGATAAAAAAATAAAAGAAGAATTCAAAACCATGCTAGGCCCCCTTGGAATAGGCGAATTCAACGAACTTAAAAACAAAAACGCTCTGAACATGCAAGATCTCATAGAATACGTTGACACACTTATGAACAAATACATACTCGATGAAGAACACGGGTTATTTTTCAAAAACAGAATTAGAAAAATATTTGGCGAAGAAAAAGATACCTGTTTAGAAAACCCAGTTAAAAAAGGTGGTGTAACACGAAATTAAAAACACTCCTAGTAATAATGTTCCTAGCAGTATCTATGATACCAGTTGGGATAATAGGCGGAATCGAAGGATTCCAAACTGCTTCAATACTGTTAATAGCACTAATCCTTGCTGTAACCTTCATCGTCTCATTATTGATATCCTATCTTATCGCAAAACCCATTGAAAACCTCACAAAGGACATTAATATGATATCTAAAGGCCAACTTGATGTCAAAACAAAAAACAGTGAAATACATGAGATAAACAACCTAACAGAATCCTTCAATAGGATTATGGCTAGTCTGAAACTAGCAGTACATAAATGTGGAATGCCACAAGACGAAATATTTGAGGAACCAAATCTAAAACCCTCTGAACAAGTAAATATCCCACCAGTAGAAAAACTCAATGAAAAATGGTCTGAACATGAATTCGACTCAGTTTTCGTATTTGATGAAAACGCTAATATTGTCGACTGCAACGACAACATGTACAAAAAACTAGGCTACAGTAAAAGCGAAATGCTCGCTCTTAACATGGCAGATTTCGATGCCCTAGAATCCAAAAAAGACATAGTCAACAAAATAAACCTCACTAAACAAAATGGGGCTATAAGCTTCAAAACTATACATAAAAGAAAAGATGGCTCAGCTGTCCTAGTCCATGAAAACTTACAATATCTCAAAGATAAAAATGAGTTCAGAGGCATAGTGAGAGAAGACTACTCACTTAAAAACTCCCAATAAAAAACACCTCTTTTTTATTTACCATCAAATTTTTATCATAGTTATCATTATCCTGACAACGTGAAAGACTATGATTAAACCCGCAGAACGCGCACAAGGGGTAAACTACGCAATCAGAGAAGTAGTAGTACCTGCTAGAGAACTAGAAAAAAAAGGAATAAAAGTACTACACCTAAACATAGGAGACCCCAACAAATACGATTTTGACACTCCTCAACACATGAAAGATGCACTTTATAAAGCAGCTATGGAGGGATACAACGGATACTCCCCATCAGAAGGGGACGTTGAACTTAGAAAAGCAATAATAGAACGAGAAAAAAAACGAAACAAAGTCAACTACGAACTAAAAGACACCTGCATAACAGCGGGTGTAACAGAGGGATTACAACTACTATTAAACGCATGCCTAAACCCAAAAGATGAACTACTAATACCCGGACCAACCTATCCACAATATACACTAATAACCCGTTTCAACAACGCAAAACCAGTACCATATAGATGCATCGAAGAAGAAGGATGGCAACCAGATGTCGAACACATAAGAAAATCAATCACAACAAAAACAAAAGCTATAATACTCATCAACCCAAACAACCCCACAGGTGCACTATACTCAAAAAAAGTAATAAAACAAATAATTGACATAGCAGGAGAACACAGTATACCAATAGTATCAGATGAAATATATGACGAAATGGTATTCGATGGTAAACAAACCGCAACAGCCACACTAGCAAAAGACGTACCCGTAATAACATTCAACGGATTCAGCAAAGTATACCTAGTACCAGGATGGAGAGTAGGATACACACTATTCCACCACAACGGCGAAATAGACGAAGTACAAGACGCATACATGAGAATAGCACGCTCAAGACTATGCTCAAACTCAGTATGCCAAAGAGCCTGCATAGCAGCTCTCAAAGGACCACAAAACCACATACCCCAAGTTAACAAAAAACTAAAACAACGGAGAGACTTCGCATACAAAAGACTAAACGAAATAGAAGGAATATCCACCCAAAAACCAGAAGGTGCATTCTACATCTTCCCAAAAATAGAAGCAATGAAAACAAAAATATGGAAAACAGACAAAGACTTTGTGCTAGACTTACTACACACAAAACACGTACTACTAGTACACGGATCAGGATTCTGCCAAACCTATGGAAACAACCATTTCAGAGCAGTCATACTACCAAAAATCGAAACACTAGAAGAATCATTCAACAAAATGGAAGAATTCATAAAAGAAAGAACATAAAAACATTAATTTTTATCCTTTTGTATACAAAAAAAATTTAAAACAATAAAACAATTCAACTAGTGAGGAGTAAATAGGAAAATGTCAGTTGATGAAATAGTAGATAAACTAATAGCAAAACATACAAAAGAAGAAGAAAAACCAAAAGAAACAGAACAAGAACCCTTCAGATACCTAACCAGCGAAGAAGACATAAAACAAGAACTCTCAAAAGGAAGACCAACACCATTCAGCGTGATGAAACTATCACAAAAAATGCCCTCACCAGATAATTTTTTAACAGTAGTAAGTCTAGGTAGCTCAGACGAAATAGAAAACATCATCAGAAGACATGAAGAAATAAGGAAACTAAAACTCTAAAAAACCGTAATGCAAAACTATTTAAAACAAAACAACACTATAGCAACAAAAAGAAGTAGAAAATTAGAGTTTCATATTTTCGTTTTTTTACGAACACTTTGGAATTTATCAATTTTTAATTCTTTAAAAAACTCCAGACAAACATATAGTCTGAGGAGATGAAAACAAATGAAAGGAACTGTAAAATGGTACAACACCAAAAGAGGATACGGATTCATCCAAGGAGAAGACGGAGAAGATATCTTCGTCCATAAATCCGACGTACCATTCTGGACTATCTTCCTAAACAAAGGAGATAAAGTCCAATACAACACAAAAAAAATAAAAAAAGGAATAAAAGCAGAAAATATCAAAATGCTATAAACAACTTAAAAACGATATATCTTTTTTTATAAAACTGATAAACTGTCGAAACAATATTAAACAACCTCCTTATACAATCAAAACGTGTTTCAAATACCAAGAGGAACAAGGGACTTTACTCCAGAAGAAATGCAAAAAAGAAAACATGTAGAGAACAGTATAAAAACAACCTTTGAAAAATACGGATACCAAGAAATACAAACACCCACATTTGAAAACCTAGAACTTTTCACAGCTAAATCCGGTGAAACAATAATAGATGAGCTATATTCATTCAAAGATAAAGGAGGTAGAGAACTAGCTCTAAGACCAGAACTAACCGCACCAGTAATACGTTTTTATGTTGAAAAACTACAAATGCAACCAAAACCCTTAAAACTATTCTACTTCGGCAACTGTTTCAGATACGATCGCCCTCAAAAAGGTAGATACCGCGAGTTTAAACAAGCCGGTTGCGAAATCATAGGAACAGACACACCAGAGGCATATGCTGAGCTTATAGCCATGGCATATAAAATACTAGAAAACACCGGTTTAAAAAACATAAAACTAAACATAGGAAACCTAAACCTATTGTCATCAATTTTCAAAATGTTCAAAATCTCAAAAGAACAACAAAAATATCTCACACCACTAATAGACAAAGCCATGTTCGAAGAAATCTACAATGCACTTAAAGACTTCAAAGTTAAAAACGAAGACGCAAATAAAATCCTTGAAATACTAGAAACTAGTGATCTAAACAAAATAAAAAACCATGTAAAAAACAATGAAACTGCTAAAAAAGAACTACAAAACTTAGAAAAAATAACAAAAATACTAGAAAATTCTTTTAACATCAAAAAATATCAAATAAAAATCAGCATAGTAAGAGGACTTGACTACTACAAAGGAATTGTTTTTGAAATAGAAGCACCAATTCTAGGAGCAGAGAAACAACTCTGTGGTGGCGGGGCATACGAACTAGTCTCATTATTTGAAGGTAAAGATACACCTACTGCGGGTTTCGCCATAGGATTCGACCGAACAATATTAGCTCTAGAATCTGAAAAATACAAATTCCCAAAACAAAAACTAAATTTCTATATAATACCAATAAAAGAGGATATAATCCCTAAAGCATTAGAGTTAGCTCAAACACTTAGAGAACAAAATTTCTCAGTTGATCTAGATCTTATGCGACGAGGTCTTAGTAAATCATTGAAATATGCTAGCTCCATCAAAGCTGAAAAAGTCATAATCGTTGGACCTAAAGAACTAGAAAAAAAAGAGGTAACTATTAGAGATATGAAAACAGGTAAACAGAGAACAATTGCTATCGAAGATTTAAGCAAGATTTAATAATTTTCTTTTTTAATTAATCTATTTTAGTCATTTCTAAATTTGAAAATTGTTCTATAAATGATATAAAGGAGTACTTAGAAATATATTAGGTCAGCTTTCAAAATATAACCTATTAGTAATTATTGGCCGTCAGTTAGAAAGCTTGACAAAGGGGGTATAAGATAGAATATGAATAAGAAAATTTTAATAATATTATCAATAAGCTTTTTATTGACACTAGTTAACATTGGTATAGCCTCTATTTCAACTGCTGAAGAAGTAGTATCTGAAAAAGCAGCATTAGGTGGATATGAAACACCAGTTGTATCGGTTCATCACGCGGATGCAAATGGACCATATAGTGGAAATGTTAATGAACCAATTTCATTCTCTGCAGATGGAACATATGTTAGCGGAACTGCAACTTATGAGTGGGATTTTGATGATGATACAATTGGTTATGAAAAGAATCCGATTCATATTTACTCTAATCCCGGTGAATATATCGTAACACTAACTGTCACTGACTCTACAGGAGAAATTTATAAAGATATTGCTCCAGTTTTTATAGACAAACCCGGTGATCATCTTATACCAAACGGCGGTTGCCATTATCCAGCAGAAGCATATGAAGAAATCGAGTTTAATGCTTCAAATTCAATTAGCACAGGAGCTGATATCGTTGAATATTTCTGGGATTTTGGTGACGGAACAAAAGCATATGGAGAAACAATCACACACAGCTATGATACAGAAAGAATATATTTTGTAACACTAGAAATTACTGATAGTAATGGTGTCAAACGTTTTGATGCTTTACATGCAGATATAGGAATGTCATACTCAGATGATCACAACTGTTACTCAAACATATTCGTTGATCCAGAAGTTAGTGAATTTTTGGAATACTTACTTGACACATTTGATTTTACAACAGGTATTTTATGTGGAGTTTTTGACGCTCAGATTTATACAAATTACAACGGTTTTGAGAAATTGACTGATCTTCAAGGAATTAGCCCACTGCCCGTAAGCGTCGATGTTAACGGTGATGGCGATGAAGACATCCAGGTCGAAGATTTAGATTTCTTTAAAACAAGAAAAGCAAGATCATTATTTGACTCTAATAGTAAACTATGGTACCAATTTGAAACAACAATATCTAACATTAAGACACTTACCAGTGACATAACACCAGATATAGATTTCACGGTAGCTTTACAGCTAGATTTTGGAATAATTGCTTCATATTTAGAATTAGATGATACACTAATGAGAATAGGCTATCATTCAGCACCAGGTGAAACAATGCCTAGTAGTATTGAAGTTAACCACATCTTTAGACCATACTTACTATTCAGAATACTTGGATGGAATTATTGGCCTGAATACGGAATTGAAGTAAAAGAGGGAAGTGCAGGAGATTTCTCATTTCTTAGCACCATATTAAATAGCGCAGGCTCTTCAAAAACTACATTTGAGATGGATGTAGATACTTCAGGCTCCTCATTAATCTATAGGAGAACAAAGGATGGAGGAATATTAAACCATGCAGTAATTCTTGATATACCAAGTGGGCCAATTGATTTTAATGTAACCCGGGAAAAATATGGTGAGATCACAACAATATCCTCTGAATTCATTTTCACTGGC
>Ga0272441_10011856_pt1 | contig 12860 bp, 11 predicted proteins | sample SSMProp6N_FD_193582 | JGI IMG/M metagenome (GOLD analysis project Ga0272441, IMG submission 193582) | Marine sediment archaeal communities from Little Sippewissett salt marsh, Falmouth, MA, United States - SSM-Prop-6N | ecosystem: Environmental > Aquatic > Marine > Wetlands > Sediment ...
TAACCCCCTATACTGATAAAAGGAGCATGTCCTGAAGATTTTATATCTTTGCCTAAACTGAGTATGTAATTAGCAGGGTCAATTTTTTTCTTATTCCGTGCTGTCATGAAGTAATCAGGAAACCCTCCAGGTTCGAGAACCCATTTATCGATAAAAGTGAGTATCTTCATTATGTAAATACGGGCTCCCGGATTCATGGACCTCCGGATACCGTACTCAATGTCCCAGAGAAGAAAATTAAAATTATCAAAAAGTACATTTTTTGATAATTTGCTTCCGCCTGTTCCGGAAAGAAGGGAGGTTCTTATTGCAGAGCTCATCCTGATATAAGAATCATATTCTCTCCGTTTCTCGGGGTTTGAAAGTACAGTATAAGTATACTCCACGAGGTTTTAATAAAAAGCCAACCATCTGCCTTTTTTATCGTATAATTAAATAGATGGAATATTTTGAACAGCTCTGGGCGGAATATTATCCTAGGATTTATGCTTTTCTTAGAACGGGATTTAATTTTTCCAGGGAGGATTTGGAGGATATAACACATGAAACTTTTCTTCGGGCTTTCAGGAATATTTCAGGTTATGATTCTTCCTATTCTGTCAGTACCTGGATGTATACCATCGCCCGGAATATGATCCGGTCAGCTTTGTTTGACCTTCCCCCCAGGGACAGAAATATAGCCTTTCTCTGGTATTATGAAGAATTTACCCAGACGCAAATCGGTAAAATTATGGAAATGCCGGAAGGAACAATAAAATACAGGATCTTTGAAATTAAGAAGATCCTGCGAAAAAAACTGGAAGAGGTTTATGAAAGATAATATTGATCCTTTGATAAAACAGGATTTTAAAGAACAGGTTGAAAATGTACCGGTGCCTGCATATCCCGGAGGCTCTGGTCAATGGATGAAGACCCTTCTGTCAATTGCAGCATCTTTGATAATTGCGTTCTGCTCCGGTTTGCTGCTGATGCAGTCAGCCCGCTTAACACCCCTTGAACATAAACTCGTTGAAGTGGAACAGAAATATGATATTGGAAACAGGATTCTGTCCGGTCTTCAGGAATTTTCAAATATTGTAACATACCGGTAGGAGGGTATTTATGAAAAAGATTTATGGTTTATTTCTTATTTTGACTTTAGGAATATTTGCACTGGGTATCCTGATTAATAGAGCAAATGCGCTTCTCTATATTGATTTTGCAAGTTTGATAATAGTAGTAGTACCGGCATTAATCCTTCTTCTGTCAAATTTTTCATGGAAAGAAATGGGTGCTTCCTTTTCAATAGGTTTTAAGAAAGGCCCCTCGGAAGAGGAGCTGGAAAAGGGCCTGCTGTTTTTTGAAGCGGCTCAAAAATATCTTTTGTATTCAGGATTTATCGGGCTCATGATCGGGCTGATAGTTCTTATAGGGGCTTTAGGTGAGAATTCCGAAGGCGTGGCTTCAGGATTTTCTCTTTCGTTAGTCACAGTACTGTATGCGCTGATCCTTGTCCTTGTTGTTGTATTCCCTTTTAAGCACGGCATTAAGAAGCGGCTGATAGAGGCTGGCCTTTCATAATTAGCGCAAACCCTTTATCATGGAATCCAATACAATTATTGGAGGATGCATGGCTGGCATAGCGGGATTATTAAACTACAGCAGAGAAGTAAAAAAAGAAATTGATTTAATGTTAGATAAAGTAAAGCACCGAGGTTCAGATACAAAAGAGATTTATAAGAATAATATTTTCCGAGGAGGAGTGATTGCACAGAATATAGGGCTGGACAGAGGTAATGGTTTTGCCCAAAAAGGGAATCTCACTGTCTTTTTTGACGGAGAAATATATAATACCAGAAATCAAGGGCAAAGTGATGCTGATGTAGTAATAGAGCTTTTTGAAAAATACGGTCCCGGTTTCCCGGGATACTGCAGAGGTGTTTTTGCCTGTGCCGTTTGGGATGGAAAAGAATTGTTTTTAACCCGGGGGCCGGTAGGCGTGCGCCCGCTTTTTTACGGAATTACGGAAGATGGTGCGTTTGCCTTTGCTTCTGAAATGAAAGCCCTTGTTGGTATAGTAAACGAGATCGAAGAATTAAAGCCGAATACCGTATTTTCCTCGGAAAACGGTATAAGAGGATATATCGTACATTACCCGGAGATAACGGTCCCTTCATCTCCTGAGAAAGCAGCGGAAAAACTCCGTGAACTTTTATTTGCCGCGGTGAAACGGCGTATGGAGGATGGAGCTGTCGGGGGTATGCTTTTAAGCGGCGGATTAGACAGTTCTATCATTGCGGCAATTGTAAATGAACTCAAGCCCGGGATGCCCGCATATACAGTAGGACTTAAAAATGGTAATGCTCCGGACATTGAAAATGCTTCTTTAATGGCGGAACACCTGAACGTTGAACTGAAGCAGTATCTTTTTACTGCTGATGAAATTGCCGCCATGGTCCCGGAAGCTGTATGGAAATTAGAATCCTTTGATGAAGACTGTATCAGCGGAGCCATATCAAATCTGAATGCATCTGCCTTTGCTGCAGCGGATACGCACTGTATTTTCAGCGGTGAAGGAGGGGATGAGCTTTTTGGAGGGTATCATCTTTTAAAAGATCTGCCTGCTGAATATGACCGGCTGAAAATGATGCATAAACTTGTTGAGATTGCTTATAATACAGCTGTTCAGCGTCTGGACAGGGGTATGTTCGGGAACTCTTTAAATTATAGAACACCGTTTATAGACTCAGAGGTCATTGCTTTTGCTCTGCAGGTCCCTGTTCAGTGGAAAATACGTAAAAACGGCAATGGCGGGCTCATTGAAAAATGGATTCTTCGGGAAGCTTTCCGTGATCTTCTTCCGGAAAAGATATATAAAAGGGTTAAACTCCGTTTTTCAGCAGGTACAGGAACAGATACTGTCATGGATGAGATTGCAGCAGCTAAGGGTTACAATCAGAAATTCAAAGAAAATGACAGGACCACCCCCGGCGGGTACTGCCTTAATTCTCCGAAAGAATTATGGTATTATGAAATATTCAAGGAGAAATTCCCTCATCTTCATTTTGAAAAAATGGTAGGCAGATGGGACCCGAATAAATAACTTTTGACAGAATAGTAAATGCACAGCTATGAGTTTTACATTCCGGCTAAAGTACTCTTTGGTATTCACCGCATTAAAGAAATCGGCAGAATACTGAAGGAAAACTCCAGGGGAACCCGGGCCGCACTAATGTGCAGTTCTTCAGAGTGGATGCAGCCGATTTCATCTGAGATTGTACAGAGTATTGAAGGAGCCGGCTTAGAAGTTTGCGTTCGGATCGACGGAATCAGAGCCAATCCATCAGAAAATCAGTGCAGAGATGCTCTGGAAAAATATGTCAATGGTAACGCTGATATTCTCATTGCTGCAGGAGGGGGGTCCTGTCTTGATGCCGCAAAGTGGCTGGCAGAAAAAGCCTCCCCTGATTTTTTTATTTCCATACCTACTACTGCAGGCACCGGCGGGGAAATCAATCAGTGGGCGGTAATCACTGATGATGATACTCATGAAAAGAAAAGTATTCAGTGCAGGGCAGCCGATTTAGCTGTTCTTGATCCTTCAGTTACTTTTTCCCTAACCCCGAAGCTTACCCTTTTTTCCGGAATGGATGCTTTTTCCCATGGCCTTGAGGCTATGTTGTCTACTGCTTCAACTGCTGTGACAGATGCCCTGGCGTTTAAAGGATGCACCCTTGCGGCCCGGAACCTGGAAGCATGTTTGCTGAATGGTAAGAATGCTGAAGCACGGTCTGCTCTGCTGGAGGCTTCCTTTCTCTGCGGAGCCGCAATGCTCAATGCCGGGTTAGGGATTCTCCATTGTGTTTCAAATATCCTTCCCGGTATATATCCGGAATATTCCCATGGATTCATTTGCGGAGTGCTTGTTCCCGGAGTACTGGAATTCAACAAGCCTTCAGTATCTCCGGAAAAGTATAACAGCCTTAAGCCCCTAGTTGAAAAAACAGCTGATATATTTTTTCGGTATGCAGAGGAATACAAGGTGAAGCTGCCGGAACTGTCTGAAATAGAAAACTCCAAACTCAAAACCCTGGTCCGGTACGCTGCAGAAAATATCAACGGCAAAACAAATCCTGTACCGGTGACAGAGGAAGGGATTAAGGACTTCCTTCAGAGGAATTTTTAATGAGGGATGCAAACCTCTGTGAAGTTGATTTATCCAGCCGCACTGTTTCAGTCCGGAAAATACCCCCTCAAATTCAGCGGCATATTCTCGGCGGTTCAGGACTTGGGGCCTGGATCCTCTGGAATGAGCTCAAGCCAAAAGCTGAGGCTTTAGGTCCTCACAATATTCTTATGTTTTTAACCGGCCCTTATACCGGAACGAGGGTCCCGTGTTCCGGAAGGACCAGTGTTGCTGCGAAATCACCCCTTACCGGTATATGGTGCGAATCTGATGTAGGCGGTAAATTCGGGGAATACTGCAAAAGTACCGGATTTGACGGAATTATCATCCGGGGCAGATCATCGGCACCTGTTATTCTAAGAGTCGCGGATAGTGAGGTTTCAATTCTCAATGGCGCAGATCTTTGGGGAAGAGATACCTATGATACCCACGACCTTCTTGTTTCCAGGGAATCCCTTCCTGCGTCAACCATGATCATTGGTGAAGCGGGTGAGAAACAGGTCCTTCTTTCTTCCATCGTTTCTGACGGCAGTGACGCCCGAATTGCCGCCCGGGGAGGATTGGGAGCTGTTATGGGAAGCAAACAGCTTAAGGCTGTAACAGCGGTGAAAGGGATTTGCACAGCTGAAGTCAAATCTCCGGAAAAATTAAAGGAATCGGTAAAATCAGCAGTAAAAAAAATTGCATCACTCTCTGAGGAAATGCATCTCTACGGAACTTCCGGAGGTGTTGAGGCCTGTCATGACCTGGGGGATTTTCCCTGCAGAAACTGGAAAGACCGGGAATGGAAGGAGGCAGGTTTTTTAAGCGGAGCCCGCATGGCGGAATCGATTCTTTCCGGAAAATACAACTGTGCCCGGTGTCCTGTGGGATGCGGCAGGATCGTGAAGGTTGACAGAGGTAAATATACAACCGAACGTGCGGCAGGGGGCCCGGAGTATGAGACTATGGGATCTTTAGGAGGCAACCTGCTGGTCAGTGACCTTAAAGCTGTTGCAAAGGCCAATGACCTCTGCAACAGATTTGGAATCGATACGATTTCAGTAGGCCAGGTCCTCGGATTTCTTTTCGAATCCTATGAAAAAGGATATATCAGTGACGAGCAGATTTCCGGATCCTCAGACCGAGGCTCCCGGACTGTCCCCCGGCCCCTTTGGGGAAGCGGAGAAGCTTTGGTACATTTTACCCGGATGATTGGTGAATCTCAGGGAATAGGCAGGGTCCTCGGCAAAGGAATCCGCAGAGCAATGTTCGAACTCAGCATTAATGATCCGGAGCTTAATCTTCATGTAAAAGGTATGGAGCTCCCATCCCATGATCCGAGGGCCTTTGTTTCCATAGCCCTGGGCTATGCTACGAGTCCCCGGGGGGCGTGTCACCTTCAGGCTTATTCCCATGGACTTGAGGCATGGAATGCTTTACCTGATTTAGGGTTTCCGGAGATTCTGGACCGGTTTACCCTTGACCGGAAAGCGGAGCTGACCGTCAAAATGCAGAACCTGATGTCCGTTTTTGATTCTCTGAAAACCTGCAAATTTCTCCTTTCCCTGGGAGTAACTCCCGGGGGGATTACTGACTGGCTGAATTCTATCACAGGATGGGAGTATTCCCTTGAAGATCTTCTTGAAACCGGGAACAGAATATTTAATCTGAAGCGTCTTATCAATCTCCGGGAAGGTATAACTGCTGCAGATGATACGCTTCCTGACCGTGTGTGCACCGGCCCCGGGGGGCGCTCTTTAAACAGTCTTCTGCAGGAATACTATTCCCTTAGAGGCTGGACTTCCCGGGGAGTTCCCGAAAAAAAACTTCTTGCGCGGCTGGGATTGTGCGATTCGTTTTACTTTCCGAGGGATTGAACAGGAAACCGTTTAAGAATTTTCTGATGTATTCTTTTCGGGATTACGGAAACACCGTTATCCTGATTTAAAATAGAGAGCGCCTTGTTCCGCGCTTTCGTTCTGATATCCTCCATACCCATTTCCTCCCATTCTTTTCTCAGCTTCCTGTCCGCCAGAGTAGGAAGAAGATATTCACTGCGCATAAATTCAGCTGTATGCTCTGAACCTAAAAAATTGCCTTCAGCTACAGAGTCCCGAATTACATCGAATGCCAATGTGTCTTCGCTGATTTCAATTCCCCGAACCGCCCGCATTGCCATACCGATAATTTCATTATCAATGATAAGCTGTTCAGGGCTGATGGTGAGCAGGGATTCAAGAATACCCGCTGCATGATGAACAATATTCGACCCGGAAAGAGCGCACTGGAGAATCGCAAAACACTTTTCGTACACAGCCTGAATATCAGGGATTTTTGCCTCTGTAATTCCTGCAGAGTTATAGTTGGGAATATTGATGTAGTGGCTCAGCTGGGCGATTGCAGCGTTCATCATACCGAATTCCACACCCCCGCCTACATAGGTTAGGTAATGAAGGTCCGCCATTGACGGGATGCCGCCGTACAGGACCTGTGCTCCTGCTTTAACCATCTGGGTAAAAACGAGACCTGCAAGTTCCTCCGCATGAAGCTGAACCAGAGTTCCAGCTAATGTAATCGGTGAAGTTGAACCAGCCATGGGAGCTGAAGAGAGCATAACCGGAATACCGCTCCGTACAGCGGAAATGAGTGTGTCAGTTCCTGTAGCGTCAAAGCTGAGAGGACTGTTGATACAGGCGACAATTAAGGAAAAAAAGGGCCTGCTGAGAAAATTTTCCCGCGAACCCGCCAGAAGAGACCCCAATTCCAGCAGCCTTTCTACACTCTTCGGATTGTATGCTGATCCGAGGACATGTTTTGTTGTATAGGCAAGGGACGCGTAAAATTCATTTACTGCAAGATTTTCCGCCGGAACATCCTGGGCTGCGCAGGGCCTGACAAAAAAATGAACATTCGGCAGAACTTCAACGATCCTCGCAAAATCCGCAATATCTTTCAGCCTGGTTCTGCGGCAGTTCCCTGTATCAAGGTCAATCACATTAAGGGCCGCACCGCCGGTACCTAAATAGGTCCTGCTTCCTTCAGCGATTATAGTATGCTCCTCTTTGCGTCCGTAAAGCCGGATAATCGATGGAGCGCTGTACAGGGCTTTTTCTACGATTCTCGGGCGGATAAAGATACGTCCGCTTTCCGGGTCCCGGGATGCTCCTGCTTTAAGAAGTATTGTCCGGGCTTCTTCGCTCTCCACCCGGATACCCACTTCTTCCAGGATCCGCAGAGAGGTTTCATGAATACGTCCTATTTGGTCCAGCCGCAGCGGTTGGTACTGTCCTCCGAAAAAACCTTTTGATTCGTCCCGGGCGTGAAAATAATCGGACATAATTTACTTTACGGAATACAGAGGGAACCTCCGTCTACTGCGAAGTTCGACCCGGTTATCCAGGAGCTGTCGTCAGAGGCAAGAAACAATGCGGCCCTCGCAATGTCTGCCGGCGTTCCGAGCCGCTTCAGGGGCAGCTTTTCTGCTGTCTGCTGGATTATCTCGTTGGGATTGGGAAAAGCTTTCACCGAGTCCCAGAGAAGAGGCGTATCAACTTGCCCCGGATGAATTGCGTTAACACGGATATCCGGACCGTAATCAAGGGCCGACTGACGGACAAGCTGGAGAATTGCGCCTTTTGATGCATTATAAGCAGGGTGATTGGGAAACACTTTGTATCCGGCTATTGAACCGATTATCACCACTGATCCGCCTCCCCGCTTCTTCATCATGGGTATGCCGTATTTCATAAGATAAAAAACAGCATGGATATTCGTTGCAAAAGTTTTCTGCCAGAGTTCTTCCGTGCAGTCCGTAAGGGAACTGATTCCCAATTCCCCGGCGGAGCAGACAAGTATATCAACCCCTCCGTAATTCTTCTCTGCTGTTTGAAGGAGCTCTCGGTTTGTTTCAGGCAGAGTAATATCACCTAATGAATAAACTGCTTCTCCTCCGGCGCTGGTTATTGCGCTGACAACTTCCCGGGCCCGTGTTTCGTTTCTTCCGCTTATCACAACCCGGGCTCCTTCGGCTGCAAAGAATTCGGCTATCCCCCGGCCCATACCGCTGGTAGCTCCTGTGATTACTGCGGTTTTCTTATTAAGTTTTCCCATTTACTGCCTCCTGGTGATAAGTATAGGCTAATTAATTCTGTCTGAAGTGGCAAGTGTGTGGTTTAAAAAACAGGGATTTAAAACATTATTTTCAATCTGAAACTAATAATCTCATCTGATGTGTTCTTTGAAATATCTATAAGACTTATTTCAATTATAAATCCCCGTATCGATAAGCACCTGTGCCCGGAAGCCTGCCTCAGTAAAAACTGCTTATACATGTATCAAAATACTAATAAGGAGGCAGTCCTGCAGGATCACCTCCTGAATAATCAGTGTAAATATTGGTATCCGCATATTTTTTTTATTTTATATGTCCTGATAAATGAGATAATAAATCCTTTTTGTTCTATTAAGTGGAATATGAAAAAAAGTTGACAAACAATGAATTTATGATACACTTTAATATATAGTTTGTGTGATATTCAGATAATTTCCGGTTTAAGCTCTATCAGTTCGAATGAACATTTGAAAAAGATTTTAAAATGATTAACTGCAGAAATGACAATTTTCGATTATTTTCACAATTATTCGAATATATTTTAAAAAAAGCATTTTATTAAATGGAGGATAGTATATGAAGAAAAAATGTTTATTTCTTGCGGTTCTTTTACCTTTTCTCCTTTTCAGTATAGCTTTTCTGGCTTTTGCTGAAGGTGAGAAGGAAGAAGAAGAGGTCACCCTGCAGTTTTGGTCCATGCAGCAATCCGACAAAAGGGTTGTTGACAACCAGAATTCAGTCATTTCTGAATTCGAAAGCATGAATCCCGGTGTTACTATAGAACTGGAAGTTACACCCTATGCTGCATACCGGGATAAAGTGCTCGTTGCCGCAAAAGGAGGCAACCCCCCTGATATTTGTGTTGTGGACCACATCTGGCATTCAGAATTTGCCGCAGCAGGGTTCATTATTTCTGTGGATGATTATCTTAAATCTTCAAATGTAAAGGCTGGTGATTTCTTTCCCGGTGCGTGGGATTCTGTAACCTATAACGGCAAGGTATGGGGTGTTCCCATGGATGTCGGTCAGTGGGAAGTGCTCTATTACAACAAAGATATGTTAAATGAAGCTGGCGTCTCTGTTCCGAAAACCTGGGAAGAATGGCTCGATGTAGGCAAAAAGCTCACCAAAGACAACGACGGTGACGGCAAAATTGACCAGTGGGGCTATTATCTTCTCGGCGCCAAGGATGAAGGAACAATCTGTTTCCTTAACTCCCTAATCAGTTCCAACGACGGTAAAATTGTAAACGACGACGGTACAAAAGGGATGCTCGATACTCCGGCTGTTATTGAAGCAGTAGAATTCTATAAAAAACTTGTTGATATTGCTCCTCCCGGCGTGGCAAGTGCTGACCAGGTCGGCTCTTCGAATTATTTCACCACCGGTAAGGTTGCAATGGAAGGCATCGGCGAATGGGAACAGGGAACAATTCAGAACAGAGCCCCTGATATGAACTGGGGTATAGCTACAATACCTTCTCCGAAAGGCAAAATGTTCCATCCCTGTCTCGGAGGATGGAGCTATGTTATCTTCAAAGACGGTCCCCATCATGACATAGCCTGGGATTTTATTGAATTTGCATCAAGCATGGAGAATAATTACAAAATGGCGGCCCTTACCCCAGCCCATGTAAAAGCTGCACCCAAGTACCTGAATGAGTACAAAGTCGGCGGAGATATTATCTTCAAGCATTTTGAGCAGGGGTATCCCCGGCCGAAGGTTCCTGTATATCCGCAGATTTCTGAAATACAGCGTGATATGGTGCAGGATATACTTATCGGAAAAGATGTACGCCAGGCCTGCATAGACGCAAACAAGGAGCTTAATGATCTTCTTGCAGGCAAGTAATACTTGAATAAGCACTTTTTAATGCTGCGGCGCGCTGCTTTTGCGCCGCAGCTCTTTTTTATTCTTAGGGAGGAGATAGAAAAATGGATTCATCGAGCTTCAAACAGGAAAACCGGATGGCAATCTATTTTATTGCCCCCACATTCATTCTGATAATAATTCTATTTTTCTATCCCCTTGCCAGGACCATTATTGACAGCCTTTTTAAATCAAGTCTTGTACTGCCGAAACCAAAATTTGTAGGTTTCGGTAATTATATTGATGTTCTTAAGGATCCGACTTTTTATCAGATCCTTAAAAATTCTGTTCTGTGGACTGTTGTTGTCGTTATTTTTCAGTTTCTTCTCGGACTTGGTTCGGCATTTCTCCTGCATAAGTGGTTTCCCGGGAGAGATATCGTCCGGGCCCTGATTATCCTGCCCTGGATCGTACCGGGAGTAATAACCGGGATGCTGTGGATGCTCCTGTATGACCCTCAGCTGGGGATGATTAACAATATTCTGTATCAATTGGGTATTATAGGAGAATACATGACGTGGCTGTCGGATAAGAATACAGCCCTCTTTTCCGTTATACTTGTGGCAATATGGAAAGGATTCCCTTTTTCCGCTCTCATGTATATGGCAGCCCTCCAGGGTGTCAATCAGGAACTGATCGAAGCAGTAAAGATTGACGGTGCAGGAAGATGGGGCCAGTTTTTCCATATTATCATTCCTGAGATATCTCCTATTATCAGGACTACTCTCCTGCTGACCACAGTGTGGACATTTAATTATTTCGAGCTCATCTATATCATGACAAATGGAGGTCCCGGGACCTCCTCCCATATCTTCCCAACGTATATTTATAACCTTGCGTTTACCCGTTTCCGGTTCGGCCTTGCTTCAACATACGCCCTGATAACCTTTGCAATGCTCTCAATTTTCAGTGTTCTCTATTTAAGGGAGCTTGAAAAGAGAAAAATGCTTGATTAGGAAGATGATTTTATGAAAATAGTACGGTTTATCTTAATTGTTCTGCTTCTTATTTTTGTGCTCTTTCCCTTTTTCTACATGGTTTCAACAGCATTCAAGGCGGAATCCGACCTCTTCAAGTCTCCGCCGAAATTTCTGCCGAAAGAGCCGACTCTTGAAAATTTCAGACAAGCCCTTCAGCCGAAATTTATCCGTTATTTTGAGAACAGCTTTATTATCACTATATCAACAACAGTTGTCGTTATTATTGTGGCGATCTTTTCTTCATATGCATTTTCCAGGCTCCATTTTAAGGGCAGAAAATTTCTTTTAAAGATCATTATATTTACACAGCTTTTTCCCCTGATCGTAATTATCATACCAATTTATGTGATATTTACAAAAACCCACATAGTCAATACACATCTATCCCTTGTTATTGCGTATCTCGCCTTTACCGTCCCTGTAGGGGTATGGATGCTGAGAGGATTTTTTAAAAACATTCCGTATAATCTTGAAGAAGCAGCCATGGTTGACGGGTGCACCAGGTTTTCCGCGTTTATCCGGGTTGTCCTGCCTCTTGCAAGACCCGGTATTAGTGCAACAGCTGTTTATATTTATATTGTTACGTGGCAGGAATTCATGTTCGCTCTGACCTTTCTTACCGGAGAAAAGATGCGGACCCTGCCGGTGGGCATCCTCGATTTCATCCGTCAATACGGTGTGAACTGGGGAGGATTGATGGCCCTTTCCTCTTTAATCACTATCCCGGTATTTGTGCTTTTTCTCGTTCTCCAGCGGCAGTTCATTTCCGGACTTACTCAGGGATCGACGAAGGGCTGATAATAAAATTATTTTATCGCCTGGTGCGGCAAGTATGTCTCTCAATTAAACTGCATTGAACATTGATTCTTATATAGAATGGATATTGTCCGTCTAATCGTTCGAGCATACGTTTTGTTGCATACATTCCCACCTCTTTTGGATGCATATCTATAGTAGTTAAAGGCGGAGATGAAATAGCTGAAGCCGATATATTATTAGCTCCAATTATACTGATATCATCAGGTACTCTTATTGAATGTTCCTGGGCATATTTTAAAGCACCAAGGGCAAGTAGGTCATTTGCTGCAAAAACAGCAGTGCATTCATTCTGTTTTTCCATTAGTTCAGACATAGCATCGAATCCGCTCTGAAAACGCCATGTGTTATTGCCGCTTATCCATGTATCCTTGATCGGTATTTTCTTCCGCTCCATAAAATCCTGATATTCTTTGAAAAAAACGCGTCCGCCCCGGCAATTTAGAGGGCCATTAATAATTCCAATATTTTCATGCTTTAGTTTATACAGGTAATTTAAAGCGATTTTTGCAACTTGAGTCTCATCTGAATACACCGCATCAAAAGAATATTCGTCGATTTGAGGCAAAATCAGGACTACAGGCAATCCTGAACGTTTGAGAATCTGTCGTATATTGATACTGCTGAGTTCGGTGAAAATTATGCCGTCAACTTTATCAAAACTTGCTTTTAAAGACTCTAATTCTTCAGGATCATCAGAGGTATAGGTAAATAAAATGTGGAATCCATGAACTTTAGCTATTTCCTGAATGCCTTCGTAAATTGTGTAATAAAGAGGGTCTTCATGCAGCTTAATTCTCATTTCTTTTGGGATGTTGACAATATATGAGATGATTTTTTTCAATTTTTTGTTTCTTTCATGTATTTTTAAATTCTGTTTTATAAATGTTCCTTTTCCTGTTATTCGAATAACATATCCCTCATTCATAAGACTGAG
>Ga0272441_10011857_pt1 | contig 12859 bp, 9 predicted proteins | sample SSMProp6N_FD_193582 | JGI IMG/M metagenome (GOLD analysis project Ga0272441, IMG submission 193582) | Marine sediment archaeal communities from Little Sippewissett salt marsh, Falmouth, MA, United States - SSM-Prop-6N | ecosystem: Environmental > Aquatic > Marine > Wetlands > Sediment ...
TCGTCTTAGCGACAAGCCCCGTATTCGGCTCGTCGAACAATGCATCCGGCTCCTGATGCGCAGCCAGAAGAGCTTCGACGCGCCGCCGCAGTTTCGTGTCGCCGCGACAGGCTTCGTCGAGATACGCGCTCCACTCCTTCGGGGGGACTTCCTCCACGGCAGCGAGAAAGATCGACTTGGCTTGGTTGGGGTCGAAACCCATGTTGCACCTCACTGTGACTGTGTCTACCGTACAATGCGGAAAACCGGCGCGAATTGTCTCAGCAGTTTTCAAGAAATTCTGATTGGGGCGGGCTTATGGGCAACCGTGGATTTCGGAATGCAGCCAAGCACGAGCGTAAGTCCATTGACGATATGCGGTTGCACGCGAGACGCCGATGGCCTTGGCAGCCTGGTCCACTGAGAGTCCCGTGAAGAGGCGGAGCTTGACGATCTCGGCGGCCTGCGCATCCTCGCGGGCGAGCACGGTGAGGGCATCGTCGAGCATGACGATCTGCTCCGGCGTAACACGCGTCATCAAATCAAGCGTCTCGAGTGAGAGCCGCTGCCGGTCGCCGCCGCGCTTGCGAGAACGTTTTCGGCGGGCAGTGTCGACCAGAATCCGCCGCATCGCCTCCGCCGCAGCGGCGAAGAAATGGCCCCGATTCTCCCAGCCCTGTGGTTCATTGCCTACCAACCGGAGGTAGGCCTCATGAACTAGCGCCGTGGCCTGGAGCGTCTGCCCTGATGGCTCATGCGACAGCTTCTGGGCCGCCAGCAGACGCAGCTCCTCGTACACTAACGGCAAGAGTTCCTCCGTGGCCTTCGCGTCCCTCCGTTCAATGGCATTCAAGATGCGCGTGACGTCCGTCATTCCGGCTCCCCACCGTTCGTGCGTCTACAACGAGGCTATTGTCGCAAATAGAGGGGCTCATTTCAAGCCCTTTGGATCGGGGGGTATCCTGTAGGCAAGCGGGGGTGCCAGCGCAGCAATTCAAGCCTCCATATATCTGAAATCGCCTCCGTTCGCGCCGGCGCAATCCGTCGAGTAGGCGTACGATAGCTCTCTCACGTAGGCATGCTTTGTATTCTCTGTTGCTCCTCGCTTTCGCCGGAGGAGTGCCACAATATTCTGCCCTATGAAAGAGTATCAACGCCCCTCACAGAACCGGACGTGAGGATTTCCCTCATCCGGCTCTTCAGCAAACCTCACTCAACAGGCGACAGGGTATAGAAGTTGTGCACTATGCGCGGCTTCGGCAATGGGTAGTGTTCGCGATACCGACGAAACTTTTCCCAGTTGAACGATTGGCGTTGGCTCCGTCGATTCAGCCATTTCAGGGTCATACGCTCTACCAGGTTGTAGAATTGGTTCAGGGAGCGCATGTTGCCACTGACACCATAGTACTGGTAATGGCCGCGGAGCTTCGCACACAGAACCGGCCACCATTCCTTGGTCTTCCGGTAGTTCCGTATCTTCCGAAGCCAGGTATTCATCTCCTTGCACTTGATACGGAACTTCTTCCTGCTGGTCTGGCGAAAGAGGATGAACTTGCCCTTTCGATTCAGACCGCAGTAATGAGTGAACCCCAGAAAATCAAAGGTATTGGGGCGGCGGTTCTCCCTACTGGCTCGCTCTCGTTCAAAGCGGCCGAAGCTGATCACGCGAGTCTTCTCGGGATGGAGTTCCAGCCCGAACCTCGCAAAGCGATGCCGAAGCGCGACGATGACACGCTGCGCCTCATCTGCATGCTGTATCAGGCAGATGTAATCATCCACGTAGCGTACCAATTGACACGCCCCTTGGACCCGTGGCGCCACCACCTTGGCAAACCACAGATCCAGCACGTAGTGCAGGAATACGTTCGCCAGCATCGGGCTGAGATTCCCACCTTGGGGTGTACCTCGTTCGGCCGAGACGAACTGCCCGGCCTCCAGGTACCCCGCCTTCAGGAACCTGCGTATCAGCAGCAGCAGACTCGGATCGTTGATGCGGACCTGGAGAAACTTGAGCATCCAGTCGTGCGAAACATTATCAAAGTAGCCCTTGATATCTGCTTCTATCACATAGTTGATGCGTTGCCGCATGACAATCTTGTCCACCGCATTGAGCGCCTGATGGCAGCTCCTGCGCGGGCGAAAACCATATGAACAATCCAGGAAGTCCTGCTCGTAGATCGCCTCTAAGATCCGGGCAATCCCCTTCTGCACAATCTTGTCTTCCAGGGCAGGCAGGCCGAGTGGACGCTCCTCATGCTCATTCTTGGGGATATACACACGTTTGGCCGGCAGCGGTCGATACCGCTTGGTCTTCAGCCGTACCACCAAGTCGTTCAGGTTTTCCTCCAGATGCTCACCGTATTCCTTCCAACTTACACCGTCAATGCCACTGGCTCGGTCCCGGCCGAGCTGGTAGTAGCATTCCTTCAGGAACCGTTCGTCCAGCAGATGAGCCAAGCTCGTAAACCGGCACTTCGGTTCCTGGCGAGCCCGTTGAGATAAGAGGGCCAATTTCGTCAGCGTGATGTTGTCCATCTCAGAGTATGGCATACGCTCACTCATCCCTCTGCGTTTTGCTGCCAGGCCCTTCGAGTGTCCCGGGCTCGCGGGACGCGATGGGCATTACCCCATCTACACCTCTACTATGACCTGGTCCGACTGCCATATCGCCATACTTCCGCCTTGCCTCTTCAGCTTGTTGGAAGCTTCTACGGGGAACGACATGGCTCTCCCACGTTCCGATGTGAACCGTTGAATTACCTGCCATGGTCTGGGACTCCGGCACGTCGCTGGCACACTCACCGAATAACGCGTGCAGCAATGCTGGCTTCAGGCTTGTAGACACCTTGGCCCCATGCGACTTTGTTCGATTTCGGAGCTGCATACCTTCACTTTCGTTATGGCCGACAATTCGCCATCCCTCTGGCTTCACGCAGTTTGTTACCGCCCTGCGTACAGAGTTCTGTTCTGGCCTGCTGGTTAGGCTTTGGCCAGGCTGGATTAGCCAGCTGATCCACATCAGCTTTCGTGGCACACTTACAACCGGACTACAACCCGAAACCCCGTTATCTGCCAATCCCAGAAAAGACCCATTTTCTAAGTACTGTAATAACAGGATGTTACGTGGACAGTCTGCATGTAGATAGGTTTCAATGCACATCGCTGGAACTCGGTATGACGAAAGCACAGCTTCTGAGGGCAGCAGGAACGCGGCAAACACTGGGAGAGAACCTGCGTCGCGTCGACCCAGTGCAGGATGATGCCAATGCTCCCGGGCACAGCCAAAACTCGCATTGATAATTCTGTGACCGGCTCGCTTCATGATGGCCATAATTGTGCGGCACAAACCAAGCCGTGGAATGAGTATGAGCGTGTACCCCACGAGGGCAAGCGAATCCTGTCCATCATGTCGCCAAGCGAAGGCTGGGGCCCCCAGTTCGGTGCCTGTCCTGACTCAAATCCAGCTCTCGACCGAGAGAAGAGAAGACGGGGGAATATGGAAGAACGTTCCCATCTACCCTTATGAGAGGTGGGAACGGCACGTACCGGCTTGCCGTCAGTCTCAAGGAAAGACAGGAACAGCCGCCTGCCGGCGTATGATCAGCCGATTCGGTACGGAACGCGGGCGACTGTCCCTGCCTACAAGTCAGGCGCAAGGCCTTACATCACGTCATTACAGTCCAAGGCGTTGCATTCGAGCCAGTGCTCCTCCAGGATGGTCATATCCAGATCGTCGACCCGGCAATCGCCATTGAGGTCGCCTGGAATTGGCACGTAATCGGGCAGTGACTTCGCCGCCTCGCAGCTATCGTTGTAAACGGTGATCTCCACCTCGTCAGAGGCCTCGTTCTGCATCGCGTCGACAGCGTGGAGTTGCAATACATACTGACCCGCAGGAGAGAGGGCCACCGTAGTCGCCGCCAGCGAAGGGTCGGCAAAATCAACGGTGGAGTCGGGCGGTGATGCAACCACTGACCAGAGAATGGCGGTCACGTCGTCGGTCGCATCCGTCACCGCTCCGTTCAGGTCAACGGTTGCCACACCTTCACTTAGCCATGTCATGATATCGTCGCCCGCATTCGCGATGGGAGACGAGGTCACGGTCACAAACAACCGGGTGTTGCCCAATATCAGGTTGGCAAGATCGTTCTCATCCGCGGCTCCGAGACTCTCGTCCACCGCCCAGTAGTATAAGGCGTCTGTCTGGAGAACAGCAGGCGCGTAACCGGCTGTTTCGTCCACCTCTCCGTCGGCTGGATTCGTGTCGGCACCAACGAAAATAACCTGGGTAAGCGGATCGTTCCACCAGTCTGTCACACTTGGCGGATCGGTGGGATCGTAGGGAGGGCTGAGCCAGAGATAGTACCCTGTGATTGCGGAGTTCGGACTGCTGGGATCCGCCAGGGTCACGCCGGCCTTCCAACTCAGAGCCGTACCCACGATAGGAACACTCGTCGCCTTATGGGCGGGTTGCAGGCCATGGGCCTCTCTCTGGGCGGGGGCGCCCTGTAACGCCATGACGGCCTTAATCTGCTCCTCTGTGAGGGCCTCATCGTAGATGCGGACCTCATCCAGAGAGCCGTACCAACCGCAATCTCCGCACGCGGGACGATGGCCAATGAGTACGGGCTGGCCGTTACCGCTGTATTGAGTTGCCGGAATGTCAGAGGTGCGAATATTTGAGAGCTCGCCATCCAGGTAAACCGCCAGAGACGTCCCCGGAGTATAGACTCCCGCATAGTGGACCCATTGATCCTGAGGCAATGGATTGTTGTCGGAGAGACTGACTACCGTATTCTCGTCGCTGGCAACCTGTACGGTGGCGGGAACGGCAACGCCGCTGACATTCTTTTCGATACCTGTTGACCAGGCCCGTCTTCCGCCCCCCCCCATTTTGCCGACAATTCGACCGTTTCTGGCACCGGCAACGGGACTGGTGCTGTCCAGATACAGCCAGGCGGTGATCGTCATCGCACCGGTCATGTTGAGTTCCGGCGGATCCCCGACGTTGATGTTGTCACCGCCACCCCCGGCAAACGTCATCGCGCCGTTGGGATCACCAAATCGGTCTGTGCCCGGCACGACGTTGCCGTTGATGGCCCCATGATTGCCAAAGTCGCTCAAGTCCGTTGCGTCTCCATCCAGAGTCCAGTAGCCCACCAGGCCGGCGGAAACATGGCCGGACAGCCCAAGCACCAACAGGCAGACAAAGAAACTTCTCCACATCGTACGACCTCCTGAATTCTTCCTTGTTATCAAGCTTCTCGTGACAGCACAACAATGCCCTCCGACCGACGTCATGTGTGCACAACACCCCCCTTGCTCAGCATGCGGCATCCTCCTACCTGTTACGGTTCAAATGAGACCTTCGGTTGAAGTGCTACCTCCTGCCAAAACCAACCTTTCCGGGGGCTGATTCACCACACACCCCTACATGTCATAATGTAGCAAGTGGGCTATGTGCCTGTCAAGAGAAATACGTGGGGTCTTTCTTCTCTCTTTTCTTCTTGAGAAGGGCACACAGGGTTGACAAAGGGGTGTGGGACACTGTACCATGTCACGATATAGCCCGACGTGTAGTCGAGTAAAGTCACGCTGGGAGTATACGATGGAGCATACGATGGATGCGCACAGAGGTTTTACTCTCATTGAACTGCTCGTGGTGATAGCCGTCATTGCTCTTCTGATGGCTATTTTGATACCGGCGCTCCAGATAGCTCGGGAACAGGCGAGCGGGTCGGCTTGCCTTGCTAATGAGCGCAGCCTGATCCTTGCCTGGGTCATGTATGCCGACGACAATGACGGCAAGCTGGTGGGCAGTTATCCCTACGTGCGTGACATTCACAATTCCGGGTCACCCTATCCCGACCGCACCCAATGGTTGTGCGCCCCGCTTGCTGAGGACGGGACGATTTTCCCCGCTGCCGCGGGAAACTCCGGCGCTTACATGCAGTCCTGTCAGGGCACCCCCCCAACGCGGGAGCACATCGAGCGCGGCATTCGGGCCGGCGCCCTGTACCCTTACTTGGAAACGGTCAAGGTCTATCATTGCCCGGGTGACAGTCGCTGGGCAAGCCGAGTGCCTCCCTTGAACGTCTATCAGTCGTACTCTATCACCGATCCCATGAACGGCAAGTTTGAAGACGGCCATTACGCCTACAAGAAGGTCATGCAGATCAAGATACCCGGCAGCAAAATTGTTTTCGTCGAGGAGGCGGCCACAACTGCTTCGTTCAACATTGGCTCCTGGTGGTTCGGATACAAATTGAGCAACGGGCAGATCGAAAGCTCCGCTTTCATCGATCCGGTAGCGCTGTGGCACAACAACAAGAACACCTTTGCCTTCGCCGACGGGCATGCTGAAATTCACAAGTGGAAACAGCCGATCACCATCAAAGCCCTCCAGCGATACCTGGACGGTCAGCCCTTTTCGCTCCGCGCCGGTTCTTCCGCTCCCGAGGCGTACGCCCACACCAACGAGGACGTTATGTGGCTGGCGCAGCGCTATTACTAACGGGGTACACCCGCGAATCGCTTCGATTGTGAGCAGGATGAGCCGTCCACCAACCTCCAACCAAGATGCTCGTTGTCGGCTGAGATCGTCAGTGACAGAGCCCCTGCCACAGGACCCTATAACAAGCTTTCGTAACGGCACCCAAGTATGAGAACACAATCGCATGTATTGCATCTTTGTTATATACTCCTTTTCTCCTTCTTCATTGCCCAGACGCAAACTGCCAAGGGAAGTCAATCATCCCTAACGGCCGACAGCGTTGCCTCCCAACTTATCGAGAAGGTGCCGGGTGATTTCCCCCGCTTTGCTTTCGCCAATCACCGCGAGCAAGCTCAATTGCTCAGTCACTTCCTGTGGTATCACTTTCACCATCGACTGAGCAACAGCGCAGTTTTGTTTAACAAAGAGTACGTGTTGACCGCCGACGTCTGGCTTGGCAACGCCTGTCCACGTGGCTCGCAGGAGAGAATCCAGGATGTCTATCGCCGGATTCTGTTGGAGGCGTTTATCGATGACGAAGGGTACGTCTCGAGCCATCAGCATTTCTCCCAGGCGCACGACCTGGGATGGCCCTTTCCCTCCTGGGGACAGGCCCACAGGAATCTTGCCCAAGTGAAAGACAAGACCGCCGGCTGGCATTTTCAACCGCTGAAGAAAGTGCGCGGCTGGATCGGCGGACATCTCCGTGCCTCCAACGGGAAGGAGTACACCGGCGAGGCGGCAGTTTCCCGCTGGGAATTGCACAACGTCAAGTCCCTGGGTATTCAAAACAACAGTTGGCACCTGGAGGCCACCGGATCTTCGCCCACCATCACGACGCCGCAGGGCTATTGTATTAATGCTTTCGATGCGCCGTATCTACAGCTTCGCTGGACACGCGCCGGCGTCCCTCACGGTCGCGCCGTGCCCTATGTGGAATGGCTGCGCGACGCCGATACGGATTACAGTCCCGAGCGCCGCGTTTATTTTCGCCTCGACAAAACGCCGCTGTCGCGACAGTACAATCACTCGATTATAACGATGTATCGCCATCCGCAGTGGCAGGGCAAGATCAAGCGAATTCGTATTTCGCTGGCACCCGGCGAATCGGACGCGAAGTTCACAATCGATTCCTTCTTCACCGTCTACGACACGCGCCATACGATCAACAACCCGATTCTCATCCTGGCATCGTGTCGCTATTTCAACTGGACGGGGGACCTGGACTTCTTGCGTCGCCAGATCGGCCGGATGCGCCGGGCTCTGCGTTACCAGCAGACCGTCATGGGCAGTTTGCAGTATCATCACATCCGCAATCCCTGGCCCGGCCACGACGGCCTGCCCAGTTGGCGCAAAGACAGCGATGGGAAGCTCACCTTCTACTCCGGCCATGGAATCGGCAGCAACTATTGGGACATTCTGCCCTTCGGGTGGGATGATCTATATGCCACGAACCAGTATTACGCCGCCACGCTTGCGCTGGCCGAGATAGAAGAAGCGATTCAGCGAAATCCCGGCTGGGACATTCCCGCCGGCGTGTTGAGACTGGATCCGCAACAATTGCGCCGACATGCTCGCCAGGTGCAGCAAACCGCCAATCGCCGTTTCTGGAACGAGCAGGACGGTCGCTTCGTTGCCTGCATAGACACCAATGGCAATAAGCACGATTATGGCTACACGTTTCTCAATCTCGATGCCATCTGGTATGACTTGGCCACGCCGGAACATGCCAGCCAAATCATGGCCTGGATCGCCGGCGACCGCATCATCAAAAACGATACATCCACCGGTGCGGACATCTATCGCTGGCGTTTCGGTCCCCGCGCAAGCACGCGGCGCAATATCGAGTGGTACGGACAGGGATGGTGGGCGCCCGAGAGTCTGGACTGGGGCTACCAGGTGCAGGACGGCGGCGCCGTGCTGGGCTTTACGTTCTACGATCTCTGGGCCCGCCTCCATGTCCTCGGGCCGGATGATGCCTGGAATCGGCTCATGGAAATCCTCGAATGGGAAAAAGAGGTCCATGCTGAAGGCGGCTATCGGAAATACTATGAAGGCGACAAACGAGGCACGACACTGCAGGGCGGCGGGACCTGCGGCGGGCTTGGTATCGACTACGAGTTCCGTGAAAGTTCCCTTCTGCCCTCGATCATCCCCTATGGATTCCTTGGTCTGCGCGCCAGATCCGACGGCTCTCTGGCTATCTGCCCCCGACTGCCCGAGGCATGCCCCGAGATGGCTCTGAACAACGTCTTGTTTCACAATATCCATCTCGACATTCGCGCGACCAACAATACTATCGAACTCAATTGTAAAGACCGTCCGGCCGAGCCGATTCGCCTTGTGCTCCAGGGAACCTGGAAACAAACCAACTCAGATTGGCTTGGCTCTGTTTGTGTTCTCAATCAAACCGGCGTATACAGCTTTACCAGATGTCATTAGTGTTCCGGAATGAACGATGACCTGCGTTGCGTGCCATAGGGAGTGTGCATCATGACTATTCCATCCGAGTTCTTGCGGTTGACGGTAGGAGTGTTGGCAGTGGCTTTAGCGGGGGCGTTGCTTGCCGGCTGCGCGAGCGGCGATCATCCGGGTCGCAGCCAAACGGTCCCGATTATCTTTGACACGGATATCGGCACCGACGTGGATGATGCGGGGGCGCTGGCGATACTTCACGTCCTGGCCGATCGGGGCGAAGCGGAGATTCTGGCAACGATGAGCGCCAATCAGAACCGCTGGTGCGCGCCGGCCATCGATGTCATCAATACGTACTACGGCCGGCCCGATACACCCATCGGCTCATCCAAAACAGGCCCCGGCCCCGAAGAATGGTACCACCAAGGTGTTTCTGACTATCCCCATGACATGGCTACCAGCGACGATGCTCCGGATGCCGTCGCTCTGTATCGCAAGATCCTGGCGACCCAGCCCGATCAGAGTGTGACTATCGTGGTCGTCGGGTGGCTGACGAACATGGCCGATCTGCTCAACAGCAAGCCGGATAGGTACAGCCCCCTAAGCGGAACAGAACTGGTCAAGGCCAAGGTCAAAGAGTTGGTCTCCATGGGCGGTAAGTGGCCAAATTCACCCAAGCAAGAAGGTGAGTATAATTTTCGCATGGATGGGCCGGCCGCCCACAAGGTGATCAGCGACTGGCCGGGCAAGATCATGTTCACGGGTCTGGGCAAGGACGTGATGACCGGCGCGCGCCTGGTGGCGCGGGGGGCAAAAGACAATCCCGTACCCGCGTTTTATCGAAACTTCTTCGCGGGGCACCGTGTGTCCGAAAGATCCAGTTGGGATCTCATCGCTGTATTATACGCGGTCCGGGGCTTATCCGATTACTTCACCGAGGTCACGGGGGGCAGATCCATCAGTCAAGACGACGGAAGCAACCAGTGGATCCCGGGGCCTCCTACAAGCCATGCGTATCTTGCCCATAAGATGCCGCAGGCGGAACTGGCCGGCGCCATCGAGGATCTGCTGCTGACGCCGCCTCACCAGTGACCGCAGATCCGCGAAGGGTGCTGCGAAAAAGCATATCGCCGCGGCCAATCGCGATTACGATCCATCCGCCGACTGTTTCGTTTCGGCGCCGAAATCCCCGACCGCGACCGCCCAATCCGAGGCGTGGCCGAAATCAATCGTCTGCCAGCCCGCTGACATGCGGCCCTTACTGATTTCTCGGTACTCGCCTTTCGCATCCACGACAATGACTGGCTGGGAGTCGGGCATACCGCCAAGATCGATATCCACCATGTCGGTATTCTCCAGGAAGAATACGAAATGCCTGCAATCCTCGGTGCGCAGGCAGTAAGCCGCGCCATGGAGGGCACGGCCCCTATCAGTTACCATGTCGAACATGAAGCGGCCCTTGGCCCAGAATTTCCTGAAGCAGCGGAAGGCGCGTTTCAGACTATCCGGATGATAGCCGCAGCCACAGCTCTCACTGAAAGGCCCGAAGCTGTTGAATCTGACGGAAAAGTGCCCGAAGAAACCGCCCATGCCCCCGGCCATTTGCTCCCGCCAGATCAGTCTTCTGCTGCCGTCTTCATTCAACCGGGCCTGCTCCTCGCGGCTCAGCTTTATGGGCCAGCATGCGTACCCGTCGCTCATGCCGTACTGGTCCGGACCGTCCCCTGGCTCCTGGCGCGACCTTGGATCAACATACTTGAACCGGTTATAGGTGTGCCGCTCTTCATAGAGATGGGGCTTGGAGCAATCGCTGTCAATGTCCTCTCGGATCTCGTCGTATCCTGCAGGACCATTTCTCGTGGTGGTCAATTCATAGCTGCCGCTGAAGCCGGCATAGGAATTGATGCCAAAGGCGCTGTTGTTCCAGCCCCGGGCGCAGAGCATATGGCTCCAGCCCATCCGATCGTTGAGGTAATTCGCCCACGCACTGGTCATCGATTCGGGCTTGGGCAACTCCAGCGTATCGAAACCGAAGTTCATACACCAGCCGGGCATTGGTCCAAGCCTGGCCGCCATATAGCGCATCAAACGCTTGTGGGCGTCCCCCAGCACGCCACCGGGAAGAAAATTCGGGGTCTGCCTGCGGTCCTGGTCACCCCAGGCCCAGATGTGGGTGCGTCCACCTCGCTTGTGCGCATATCGGATGGTGTATTCGAGGGCATCAAATACGTCCGGATCGGGCGTGGCGATATCACTCGAGCTAACTATATTCCTGTCCAAAGCGCCCTTCTTGAACCAGGAATAGAAGATGGCGACGAAATAGATTTGAAACCCGTTATCGACGGTATCGTTCCAGTAGTCTGCAACCAGATGTTTCCTGTTCACGGGGTCATCCCAGATGCGGGATGAATGATTATACTGCTGCTCGTAGTCCTGCTGGTTCATATACACCTGGTACACATAAGGCTTCAAGTCCGTATCGTCACGGTCCATGATCGCAAACTTGTTCCCCTTGTGTGACAGAAAGCCTCGAATCGCCGGGTTTGTCTGGGCGTACACGGCGATGAGCCCCGCGTGATTGTCGAGACTGCTGTCGCTATGGGTGTCGTCGGAACCATCGCATATGGTGCGAAAGGACCACTGGCCCATTTTCGAACCGCAGAAGCGGAATTTCCACGTACCGTTGCCGGCATAGAACATTTCGGTTTTCCGCGTCCGGCCGCTCTCATGGGCGAAGATCACCTTCGCCACAAGATCATAGGGATTCGATACTGGGTAAGCGGAATTCTCTATCTTCCATTCGAGCAACTCCCACATCTTGCAGGTCTTGTTGCCCAGATCTGATGCCGAACCAGGCGCTTGGATCAGAAGAGAAAGAATCAGTACCGCAACTGCAAAGACCGTCTTAGCCTTGCCACATGATTTCAACCTGCGCTGAGATCTCATAGTTGAGTTCCTTGAAGACCGCCGTACGTCCACATGCCAGTAACACTGATAGCCCACCATGAACCGTCAAGAAACGCTATCGCAGCCAGGATGCGCGTGACGTCCGTCATGACGGCTCCCCACTGTTTCGGGCCTCAAACAAAAGCATTTTCGGGGAACCGCGGAAGGATTTCAAGTCTCTCAGATCGCCGAATTGTGGGCGACCACGCATGTACCGCGGCGAGGGAATTTCAGCAACGATATATCCAAAATATGGCCGCGTTTTCGGCAGCCCACGACTACTACCAGACTACAACCCGAGACCGCGTTATCTGCCGATCCCGACAAAATGCAGGCTCCATAAGTGCTTTAATGGAAAGGACTTTTGCGAGGCCTCAGCTTGTAGAACTCTTTCAATGCGCGTTGCACGACGAATAGGGCCAGCGGCTCCGTTGTCCGCCGGCCCTTGTGGGTTTGGCGTGTGGCCATTTCTGGCTATGGCTTTGTTGCCCGCCTGTAGATTCGGAGGTCGTCGATCTGGCCGGAGAAGAAGCGGTTGGCGGCGGCTCCGGCACCGATGATCAGGCCGGCATCGGGTATCGCCAGTTCCGCCTGTTCGTCTCGGGCGACCTCTTGCTCATCGACGAGCAGGATTCGGCTGGTGCCGTCCCAGACCAGGCCGATCCGATGCCACCGCCCGTCGGTGATGACCACATCGGAAAACAGCGGCACACCGTTGCCCGCGATAGAGCCGAGCGCGGTCATCAGGCTACCGTCGGCCGGATTGGTATAGAGCCAGTCCGCTGCGCCGCCGGAGAGAATGACCTCGTCCGGCGTCCCGCCCTTGACCCAGGCGAGAATGCTAAACGGCCCGGCGCTCAGTTCCGGCACGGGATCGGTCACGATGCAGTCATCGACGCCGTCCAAGGCCAGCGCGCCGCCGAACACACCGCCGTCCGGCTGCCAGGCCGCATCGCCCATCACCATCGCATCGCAGTCACCGACACAATCACAGGCGACGGCTCCATCCGTTTCGTCCAGGCCCCA
>Ga0272441_10011858_pt1 | contig 12856 bp, 10 predicted proteins | sample SSMProp6N_FD_193582 | JGI IMG/M metagenome (GOLD analysis project Ga0272441, IMG submission 193582) | Marine sediment archaeal communities from Little Sippewissett salt marsh, Falmouth, MA, United States - SSM-Prop-6N | ecosystem: Environmental > Aquatic > Marine > Wetlands > Sediment ...
GGCGCCGGACAACGGGCGCTATCAATGGCTGATGCCCGCGGATCTGCCCTCGTCCGATGACTGTTTTCTGCGTTTCACGCTGAGCACCGATCCGCCTGCCGTCGCCGTCACGCCCGGCCCGTTCACCATCTTCAACCCCAACCTGATTCCCGGCGATGTGAACGGCGATGGGGTTGTGAACACGGACGACCTGCTGCTTCTACTGGAGTCATGGGGCCCCTGCCCGGACCCGCCGGCCGACTGCCCGGCGGACTTCGATGGCAACGGCGTCGTGAATACGGCGGACCTGCTCATTCTTCTGGCCCATTGGGGATGAGCCAGTCAAAGCCCCGGGACTCCGTCCCGGGGACCTCTTGCGCCATCGGCGCACTTCCTCAAGCCAACGAAAACGATGCTGCACAGGCGCCGGTACCTGTGCGCTTCGGACGGGCGGGACGCCCGTCCCACCACTCCCCTGGCGAGTTGACCCCTTGCCGTGAGGCGCTGTCAAGCCCGCTCACCTGCGGCGCAGCGCTTCACGAACGCCGCGTACTGCTCAGGCGTGTCGATGCCGTGGTGATGGGCGCAACCGATGGCCACGGCGATGTCGTAGCCGTGCTCGAGCACGCGAAGCTGCTCGAGGCGCTCGGCACGCTCCAGCGGCGTGGGCTCCAGCCGCACGTACTCATCGAGGAAGGGCCGGCGATAGACGTACATCCCCACGTGCTTCAACGGCGCCGCCTGCGGCTTCGCGCCCCCGGCCGCCTGCGGCTTCGCGCGCGCCGACCCGCCGCCCCGATCGAACGGAATCAGCGCCCGGCTGAAATACAGCGCCCGACCGCTTCGATCGACCACCACCTTGACGATATTCGGATCGGCCGGATCCTCATCGTCGGCGAAGGGAGAGGCCACGGTGCTCATCGGGCATTCATCGTGCTCGGCCAGCACATCCACGGCCAGGTCGATCAGGTGAGGATCAATCTCCGGCTCATCCCCCTGCACATTGACAATGAACTCGGCGTCGATGGAGGGGGCGATCTCGGCGATGCGGCTGGTCCCGTTGACATGCTCCCGCCCGGTCATGACCGCCTCGACGCCGTGCGCCTCGACCGCGGCCCGGATGCGGTCGTCGTCGGTGGCGACGATGACGCGCTGGACCGTCTCGGCGAGCCGGACGCGCTGTGCGACGTGGACGATGAGCGGCCGTCCCGTGTCTGCGGCGAGCGCCTTGCCCGGGAAGCGGGAGGAGTCGTATCGGGCGGGAATGACGGCGACGGTTCTCTTCACGCAGCACTCCTGCGGCACCGCCCCGATCAGCGCGGGCCGCGCTCGCCCCGGCCGATCAAGAGAAGATACCACGTCTGTGCGGCCGGATGGCCGGCGACTCACCGGCCGGCGGTGAGGTCGGCGATGAGCTCATCGACTTCCTTGCGCTTCACCCGGATGTCGCGGTAGGTGATGTCCTTGCGGGCGATCTCCGAGCAGATCGACTTGGCCTGCTTGGCCAGGTCGATGGAGTCCTCCCCGCGGGCCGCCTCGAGCAGGGCGAGCATCAGGTCGTACTTGATGGGCAGCTCGCGGGCGGCCTGGGTGGCGTCGATGGCCGCCAGCGCTTCCTCGAATTCCGCGATCGCTTCCGTATACCAGTCCTCGGCGAGGAAGCTCAGCCCGAGCATGTGCCCGGCGCGGACCCGAAGCTTGGGCTCGTCCTTGGCGGCCTGAAAATGAGGCATCGCCTCGTCGTAGTTCTCCAGCTCGTACTGGACCTCGCCCAGATCGTACTTGCGGAACCGGTCGGTCGGATACCGCCTCACGCGCTCGGTATACTCGGCGACCTTCAGCTCCAGCAGTTGCCTGGCCGTCTCCTCCCGCTCGGCCTTGATCGGCCCGTCGTCGGGGCCGGCCTCGAGCCGGCCGTCGAGCTCGCGGAGCCGGCGCTCCAGTTGCTCGATCTTGATGTCGCCGGCGAGCATGCGGAAGCGATACTCGCCGACCTCGTCGTACCCCTTCATGTAGATCTCATACGCCTTCTGCTCGGCCTCGGGCGTCAACCGCTTCTTGACGAGCTGGGCGTACTTGTTGATGACATCGGGCGACCTGGGGTTGCTCTCATAGTCGATTCGGGCGCGTTCGAGGTTTCGTTCCTCGACCGTCGAGCCACCGGAGAGCGATTCCTCCTCGATCAGCTCCTTCTGCTTGTCGAGGTCGCGAATGGACTTTCGGAATCCGCCCTCCTCGCCTACGCCTTCGTCGTAGCGGCCCTTGTCCATGGCCCGCTGGGCGGTGAGGTTCTTGAGCCTCGCGTCCAGATCGCTGTCAGAGGGGTCCAGATCGCGGGCCATCTCGCCGACGCTGAGCGCCTCGTCCCAGGCGCCGCCCTCGCTGAAGACTTCCATCGCCTGGATGAGGAAGCCCTTGCTGAGCTTCTTCTGATTGCGGATGAGGGTGAGGACGCGCGAGGCGATCCACCGGCCGAACTCGTACTGCTCGGCCTTGATCGCGGCGGCCAGCGCCTTGAGGGCGGCCTTGTGGTTCTTCAGGTCCTTCATCCACTCGAACTCGGCGGCCGCGAACTTGCCCACCAGTGTGCCGTCGTCGAGGCTTCGAACCTCCCGGCCGGTGGCGGGCTTGTTGCCCCGGTTGACGTACTGGACGGCGGCATCGAGCATAGCCACATGGGCCGACATCAACTCCGGATCGAGCTTGATGCCGTTGGCGAAGCATTCCAGCGCGTAGGCAAAGTTGAACGAGTCGGCGCTGGTCCGCGCGTGCTCGAACCACTTGCGGGCCTTCTCGGGCTGCGGCTCGAAGACGTCCTCCTCGCCGCCACCGCCGCCCTCTTCGTCCTCCGCCGGTGGTTTCTTCCTGAACAGTGCCACGGTCCGTCCTTTGCCTGGAGCGGCCTCGCCCGCCGGCCCGCCGCGCCCGACGCGAGCATATGCCTTCTTCGGCCGAAAAGACAAAAGTATGGTCATTTTCCGCTCCGGTCAACGATCAGACAACTTGGCAGGGACAAACACAGCCGCCTAGCATGTGCGCGATGAGCGTCGATCCGACCCGTCTGAAGATCCTGGTCTATCCCGCCCCGGCCCTGCGGAAGAAGGGCAAGGAGGTCGATTGGGCCGACGGGACGGTCCAGGCCGTCGCCCGCCGCATGATCGAGCTGATGCACGAGGCCGACGGCGTGGGCCTGGCCGCACCCCAGGTCGGCCTCCCCTGGCGGCTGTTCGTCACCAACGGCCGGGAAGCCGACCCGGAGGACCGCGTCTTCATCAACCCCGACCTGACCCTGGGGCGGGGCGAGATGGTCGCCGAAGAGGAGGGATGCCTGAGCCTGCCGGGGATCAACGTGCAGGTCCGACGGGCCCCCCAGGCCGACATCGCCGCCATCGACCTGAACGGCGAGGCCTTCCGCATGTCCGGTAACGGTCTCCTCACCCGGATCTGGCAGCACGAGAACGACCACCTGGACGGGGTGCTCATCATCGACAAGATGAGCCCGATGGACCGGCTGGCGACGCGGAAGGCGCTGAAGGGACTGAAGATGGCCGCGGGGGCGGCGGCGACCGGCCCCCACGCGCTGTAGGGAGACGCCCACCATGCACCTGGTCTACTTCGGCTCCGGCGCCTTCGGCCTGCCGGCCCTGCGTCGCCTGGACGAAGCCCACGAGATCCTTCTCGTGGTGACCCAGCCGGACCGCCCGGCCGGCCGCAAGCGGCGCCTCACGCCCACGCCGATCGCAGAGTTTGCCCAGATGCGCGGCATTCCTATCGCCCGGCCCGAATCCGTCAACGAGCCGGCCGTCGTCGAGGACATCCGCGGCCGCGGGGCCGAGGGCTTCGTCGTCATCGCCTATGCCCACAAGCTGGGCCCCGAGCTGCTTGGCGACACGTTCGCCATCAACCTACACGCCTCCCTGCTGCCGAAATATCGCGGCGCCGCTCCCATTAATTGGGCGATGATCAACGGCGAGCGCCAGACCGGCCTCAGCGTTATCACCCTCGCCCAGACTATGGACGCCGGCTCGATCCTCGCCCGCCGCGTGACGGAGATCGACCCGATGGAGACGGCCGGCGAGCTCCACGACCGCCTGGCCGAGATGGGACCGGACCTGGTTCTGGAGACGCTGGACCGCCACCGGTCGGGGACGCTGCAGCCCTCGGCCCAGGACGAGTCGGCCGCCACCCGTGCCCCCAGGCTCACCAAGGCCGACGGGACGGTGGCCTTCGACCAGCCGGCCGAGGCCGTGCGGTGCCGTGTGCACGGCCTCACGCCCTGGCCCGGCTGCACCGTCATGCTCGAGGAGAAGCCGCTGCGCCTGCTGCGAGTTGAGGACGTCCCCACGGAGGGGCCACTTCCGGGGGCCGGCGCTATCCGCGATGATCTGACCGTCGCCTGCGAGTCGGGCGCGGTGAGGCTGCTGTCCGTCCAGCCGCCGGGCGGCAAATCCATGACCTTCCCGGCCTACTGCAACGGCCATCAGGTTGCCCCGGGCGCGAAGCTGCGCCCCGTGTCGCCGGAACAATGAGCTGGTTCCCCAAGACACTCTGGGATCTTCTGACCGGCCGGCCACCCCCGGAAGTGCCGCCCCCGGAAAAGGGACCCGCGCGCAAGCCGCGGCCGGCGAAGGCGCCGCAAACCCTTCCGGGGGCCCGGCCGACCATGCAGCAGAAGTACACCACGCTCATCGCCGAAATGAAGGCGACGTACGGCGTGCGGATCCGGAAGTGGCGCTCCAGCACCAGCGGCTGCGCCTGGGAGGTGCACTACCACGACGGGTCGACGACGCGTCTCATCGAATCGCCGCGTCCGCGCGGCCCGGTGAGCTGCGCCATCTTCCTGCACGAGATCGGCCATCATGCCATCGGCTTCGGCCGATACCGCCCCCGCTGCCTCGAGGAATACCACGCCTGGCGGTGGGCGATCCAGACCATGCATCAGCGGGGCTTCAAGGTGACGCCCGCGGTCGAGCGGCGCATGGCCGAGTCCCTGCGCTACGCCCTGGCCAAGGCCCGCCGACGGGGATTGCGGGCCGTCCCGCCCGAGCTCCTGCCCTACGCCGCGGATCAGCCGTGATTCCGGGCAATTCATCGTTGTTCGCGGCCGGCCAGGCCGTACACTGGAGCGGGGCATTCAAACTGGAGGTGTGAGCGATGAAGGTTGCCTCTTTTTACAGATCCTCGCGTGTTCTTGCCGTTCTGGTTCTCGCCGGCACGCTGACCGGCGGCCTGGCCGCGCCGGTCGCCGCCCAGTCCGACGAGCCGACCGTGTTCATCGTCAACAACGTCTCCGATGAGATCACGACATTCACGATGAACGAAGACGGCACGATGAACTTCATCGGAACCTATCCCACCAGCGACGGGCCGATGGCCGCGGCGGTCACTCCCGACGGCGCCTACCTCGCCGTCACCCACGGCACGGGCAACAGCCAGGTGGAAGCGCTGCAGGTCTTCCAGGTCAACAATGATGCGTCCCTGACCATGGTGCTGGACACGCTCGTGCCCGATTCCCCGATGGCCGCGGTCTGGCTGAACGATGAGATTCTCGCGGTGACGGAGACGGATGTCGGTGGCGACAACTATGCGCACACCTGGTTCTATGATCGCGATACGCCGGACCTCACCCTCGTCGATTCCGCCCACACCGGCAGCTTCAACACCTCGCTGGCCAAACATCCGGCGCTCGATGTGCTGTATGCGCAGGATTCCTGGACCTACTACGCCGTCCACTGGCTCACCTACGATGACGATGGCGGCTTCACATCGAGCAACACGATCGGCACGGGCTCGCACTTCCCCCTGAAGCTGTGCGTCACCCAGGCCGGCGATTTCCTCTACGCCGCCTGCGGGATCAGCGGCGACGGGCACCGCGTCCTGGGGTTCCGCGTCGACGCGCTCGGTGGGCTGACGGCCCTGACCGGCTCGCCGTTTCACTCGCCCGGCCAGTCCCCGGCACACGTGACCCCCTCCCGCGACGGCGCGTTCCTCTTTGTCGGCCACGGCACGGATGCGACCGTGCGCAGCTTCACCATCAACGCCGAAGGCGCGCTCGCCGCCACCGGTTATATGTTCGATGTCGGCATGCAGGGAAGCATCGGCGATGTGAAGGTGTTCGGCGATTACCTGCTCGTCACCGATGAGACCACCGCCGGCGACGGCGTGGCCGGCCTCTATTCGTTCCTCATCCACGAGAACGGCTCCTTCACGCTCGTCGCCGACATCTATGACACGGACGGCGTGCGGCCGGAAGCAATCGCCACCTGGGCCCCCGGCTGCCCCGCCGATTTCGATGGAGACGGCGATGTCGATACCGCCGACCTGCTGTTCCTGCTCGGCGCGTGGGGCACGCCGGACGGCGATGTGGACGGCGACAACGACACGGACACCGCCGACCTCCTCGCCCTCCTCGGGGCATGGGGGCCGTGCGCGTAGAGCGGCTAACAGAATGGTGGGACGGGCGTCTGGCCCGTCCGTTCTGCACGGCCGGGACGGACATGCCACCATTCTGTCAGGGATTCTTATGTAATGGACGGCAAGGGAGCCGAGGCGATTGCCCGCCGGCGCCTTGTCTTTCCGGCTGGTAATCAGATATTGCCTCTTGCCGATGCACGGAGATCGGTTATGTTTGATGTGGCAACCACATCTCCAGAGGGGCTGCACCATGCATGGGCGGCAGAGAAACAGAGCACTCCAGTCAGGCCGGGCCATCGCGCTTCTCCTGTGCCTCCTCGCCGGCGCTGAATCCGCCGCGCAGTGCCGGTACGAGGTGATAGTCATTGAGGGCCCGCAGTGCGCCTACGGCCAGGCTTCGATGTACGCCAGCAGCCTGAACGAGCAGGGGCACATCGTGGGCTTCTTCGTTTGCCCGACGGGATACGCGGAACCGTTCCTGTGGACGCCGGAAGCTGGCCTCATCGAGCTGCCTCTCCCGCCGGACTCCTACGAGGCATCAGCCGAGGACATCAATGAGGCGGGACAGATCGTGGGTACAGCGACCATAGCCGGCGTAGGGTCCTGCGGGTTCCTGTACGACGACGGTGAGTTCACGATGCTACCGCCGGTCATCCCCGATGCGGGCTGGTCCAGTGCCTGGGCGATCAATAACGGTGGAACGGTTGTGGGCGTCCGCAGCATCGAGGATGGCGTGAATCCCCAAAACGCGTATATCTGGTCGGCCGAGCAAGGCTTCACGGATCTGGGCATGATGGACCGCCCCTACTCCTGCGCCACCGACATCTCGGAGATCGGGATCGTAGTCGGATGGAGGGGCGTCGCGGGAACGAGCGAGCAGGAGGGCTTCCGCTGGCATGATGGGGGGTTCACGTTCCTCGGCCCGGTTCCGGGCGCGATTTCCAGCATGCCGTTCAGCGTGAACACCCGTGGAGAGATCGTCGGCAACAGCGCCTGGGAGATCGCGACGACCGGCGAGTTGCGCGGCCTCGGCTTCATCTGGCGCGACGAGGTCTGGACCATCCTTGAGCCGATAGATGGGTACGAGGAGTCGGGGGCGGCCGCCCTCAACGACGTGTCGCAAGTCGTTGGCTCCAGCGGACCGATCGGACCGGGCGACAATCATGCCACACTGTGGCAGAACACAGTCCCCTACGAGTTGGATGAACTGGCTGAGTTGGACCCAGGGTTCACGATCGAGCGGTCAAAGGCAATCAATAACGCGGGTCAGATTCTCGGCGATGGTTCGGACCCGGAGTGGCACGATGTCACGTTCCTGCTCACGCCCATCGATCGTCCGCTCGGAGACATCACAGGCGATTGCCAGGTCGATGTCGCCGATCTCCTGTTCCTCCTCGGCGACTGGGGCAAGACGGATTCCCCCGCCGACATCAACGGCGATGGCGTCGTGAACGTCGCCGATCTGCTCATCCTCCTCGGCGACTGGGGCTGAGCGCCAGACACGATTGAATCCTGCGCTGACAATGTCCGCGCGAGCTTCGCACCAACGACGATGGCAGCCGGCACCGTCGGCCCCGGCGGCCCGCGCGGTGGTGGCACGACGCTCCGCGTCGTGCGGACATGTGCTTCGCCCATGACGCGGACGAAGTGCCCCTCGGCGGATATGCATCCGCGGCTGTTGATTCCTGCATTGAGAATGTCCGCACGGGCGTCGCCGCAACGACGCCGGCGCGCGGCGCCGCCGACTCCGGCCGGGCCGGCTGTCCCCAACGATCGCGGCGCCACGATCGCGCGGACATTTCCAGCGCAGGTGTCAATAGGACCGGCCCAATCTCAATTCGCCAGCACGCAGCGTCCTCCCGCTCACTCGTGCAAGGCGCGGCCGTCCTCGGCCATCGTGCGCGACAGGGGCGGGGACCAGGCCGGTCCCGAGATGGAGCGCAGCGCTAAGCGGGCAAGCCCGCCCGTCGAGCCGGCGGGGGGTCCGCTGTGGTCCGTCAACGCGGGGAGTCTTCCGGGGCCCCTTTCCTCTCCGGCTCCGACGTGCTACATTGGGTCATGCACCACCCGCAATTCCACCCACAGGCCGACGACCCCTCATCCGGCGGCTTCCTCCAGCAGTTCGGCCGATCAAGCCAATCAACCGAGTTCTACTCACCCGTGCCGGACGGCTATCGACAGGGACGGCACTGCTACGTGGCCGTCTTCGGAACCGTCATGAGCGGCCTGGGGAAGGGCATCTTCAGCTCATCCCTCGCCAAGCTCATGAAAGACAAGGGGTTATCGGTCGCTCCCATCAAGCTCGAGGGTTACCTCAACATCGATTCCGGTACCCTCAACCCCTATCGCCACGGGGAAGTTTTCGTCCTCGATGACGGAACCGAGTGCGATATGGACCTGGGCACCTACGAGCGAATGCTCGATCAGAACCTCTCCCGCCAGAATTTCACCACCAGCGGGCAGATTTACACCACCATCCTCGAGCGGGAGCGCCGCGGCGGCTACCTCGGCCGCGATGTCCAGATGATCCCCCACGTCACGGGAGAGGTGAAGCACCGACTGCGCAAGCTCGCCATGACCGGCGGACCCGATGGCGGTGAGGCCGACATCGTCTTCGTCGAGGTCGGCGGGACGGTCGGCGATTTCGAGAACGGCTTCTTCATCGAGGCCCTCCGCGAACTCGCCTTCGAGGAAGGGCCCGAGTCCACCTGCTTCGTCGCCCTCACCTACATCCTCGAGCCCCAGACGCTGGGGGAGCAGAAGTCCAAGGCCGCCCAACTCGGCGTCAAGCGCCTCATGGGCGCCGGCGTTCAGCCCCACATCGTCGCCTGCCGCGCGCATCGGCCCGTCAGCGAGACCGTCAAGCAAAAGATCTCGATGTTCTCCAACGTGCCCATGCGCCGCGTCTTCTCCATGCACGATCGCGAGTCGATCTACACCATTCCCGAGGCGATGCACGCCGAGGGGCTCGACCGCGAGGTGCTTTCGATCCTCAACCGCCATCACCGCGTCGATCCCCGGAAGGAAGACCGGGCGCGCGAGCAGTGGAAGGCCTTTGCCGCGAAGATCCTCGCGCCGCGCACGCATCAGATCGCCTTGGGCATCATGGGCAAGTACGCCGCGCTGCGCGATGCCTACGCCTCGATCGACAAGGCGATCGAGCACGCCGCGACGCACCTTTCCGCCGAGGTCGATGTGCACTGGATCGACACCTCGGACATCACGCGCGACAACGTCGTCGAGCGCCTGGAGGAATACGGCATCAACGCGATGATCGTGCCCGGGGGGTTCGGCGATCGTGGTGTCGAGGGGAAGATCGCCTGCGTCGAGTATGCCCGCACCAAGGGAATCCCCTTCCTCGGCATCTGCCTTGGCTTCCAGGTCGCGGTGATCGAGTACGCCCGGCACGTGCTCGACCTGGCCGAGGCCGGCTCGACTGAGTTTGACGGCGACTGCCCCGAGCCGGTGATCTCCGAGCTGCCCGAGCAGAAGAAGATCGAGGGCCTGGGCGGGACCATGCGCCTGGGCGCGCAGGATGTGGCCATCGAGGCCGGCTCCCTCGCATCGTGGCTCTGCGATGGGAAGACGATGATCCGCGAGCGGTTCCGGCATCGCTTCGAGGTCGATCCGGAGTATCTCAAGCGGCTCACCGCCGCGGGTCTGCGCTTCTCCGGCCGGCACCCGAAGCACCCGATCATGCAGGTGCTGGAGCTGCCGGCGGAAGGGCACCCGTACTTCATCGCGGGCCAGTTTCACCCGGAGCTGACGAGCCGGCCGCTCAGGCCCCAGCCCATGTTCATGGGCCTGATCGCCGCGGGGATCGCACATGCGAGGCCTGATCTGCCGCGGGAGGCGATCTCGGAGCGCTGGCTGCAGGCGGTGGCTGCGAAGGGCTCGGAGTCCCGTGAAAACCCTACTGAGCCGGGGCAAACCGCTCCGGCCCTGAGCCGATGAGGGCCGGCGGCCGGGTGGACGGATTGGAGGCGCACGGTCTCAGGAGGGTCTTGACGATTCCGGGGGCGCGTCTACACTCAGAGCTGCAGGCGATATAGCTCAGCTGGTTAGAGCGAGGGATTCATAAACCCTAGGTCGGAGGTTCGAGTCCTCCTATCGCCACTTCATAAGCCCTGCATCGGCAGGGCTTTGTGTTTTCCGGCGCCGGCCGGCCAGAGCCGCAGACGTCAGATTGGAACCCATTTTGGAACCCTGACCCGCCGTGCCGGCCATCAGGCTGCCCGGTCAGCACCGATCGGGTGGCCCGGCGAATCGTCCTCGCGGGGCGTACACTCCCCACCGGCATGAGCGGAATGTGGGTCTCCTCGTTCTGCCTGTTTGACTACGCCGTTGTTGCGCACAAGTTCACGGTGGGCGGCTACCGCGAGACCCCTGCCGACCGTCACATGGCCATCCCCGCGATAGTCTTCGCCGCTGCGTCGCTTGAGGCTTTCATCAACGAACTCGGAGCCTTCGCACTTCTGACAGCGGAAGTCTATCCCGATGATCTGGATGTGCGCACCGCTCATTGGATCGAGTTGTTTCAGGCGCTCGAAGCCAACCGCGCATCGGTGGAGAGCAAGTTCACCGCGGCCAAGAGACTGCTCACACCCGAGCCGTTCGACAAGGGCCGTCAGCCGTTTCAGGACTTCCAGTTGTTGTTCAGACTCCGCAACGGACTCATGCACATGCGGGTCGAGGAACACACGATCGAGGGCGATCAGATCACCATAATTGGGTCCGACCTACTCGCACCGTGCCGTGACAAGAAGCTCATTCTCGGACCCGGTCCACCCGAGGGTCTCCCGTGGTGGGGACAAATCCAGACCGAACCAATGGCGCGCTGGGCATGCAACACCGCGTCCGCGATGGTCCACGAGATCCGGCGCGACCTCCTCTACCTGCATTTGCAGCAGTGGTTCGATCACCACTTCTCCGATCAGTTCCAACCGCGGCAGTAGATTACGCCGTCGTCGCGAACGCCGCCCGCACCCGCGCCGCGAGATCACGACCCGGCTCAGTGTAGAACCGTTCCGTCACCGTGATCGAGGAGTGGCCCATCAGCGTCTTGAGCTCATGCATCGGGATGCTCTTCGCCATGTGTGTGCCGTAGCTCTTCCGCAGATGATGGATGAATCGGCGTCCTCCTCGAGTTCGGCGGCGTGGGACGTCTGCTCGCCCTCATCGCGCAGGCGGGAGCGTCGGGTGATTCGGAGGTCGCCCGGCTCGAGGACGAGCGGGCTCGCTGGGGCTCGGCGACGAGCCGGCTTGCTCATCGCTCATCCCTCATCGCTGATCGCTCCGCACGCACCCGGGCTCGGGGACGAGCCGGCTTGCTTGCGGGCGGCGGATCGGCCACGCCGGCACCGCACCGATCGGCTATATTGAGCCTTCAGCGGGCCCGCGTCGGGCGTGCCCGGAAGCACGGCGACGGGGCAGGGCGGAGGCGGCATGACGGAGGTGACGCGAGCAGTGGAGTTGCGGCTGGAACCGATCGGCGGCCCCCGGACCGAGCCGTTCGTGCTCTCGGGGCAGGGTCCGGCCGTCATCGGGCGGGCCCAGGACTGCGCTGTATGCCTGCCCGATGTGGCGGTGTCCAGACGGCACGCTTCGCTGACGGTGAGCGGCGGCCGATGGCTGCTGACCGATCTTGACAGCCGCCACGGCACGTTCCTGAACGGCATTCGCCTGCAATCCCAGACCCCGGCCATCGCGGCGGCGGGCGACCTCATCCGGGTGGGCTGCCACACGCTTCGCCTTGCCGCCGGCGGCGTCGAGACGGGAGCGTTCGCCACCACCGACGACTCGGCAAGCCCGGGCACGATCGTCGAGCGCGTCCCGCGCCGCGAGCTGGATTCCCTCGCCCACCGGCGTTTGGATCTGCTCATTGACGGGGCGGCGGTGATCCATCAGGCGGCCGATGAAGAATCGCTGGCCCGGGCGGTGCTCGAGCTGACGATTGCCGGGACGGGCTTCGCCCGGGCCGCCATCCTGCGCCACACCGGTTCGAGCGATCGCGTCGAGGTTCTCATTTCCCGCGATGTGAAGACCTCCGGCTCGGGTTCGTTCAGCTTCAGCCGTTCATTGTTGCGGGAGGCGGCCTGCGGCCACGTGGCGCGGCTGTCCCAGACGTCGGGGCAGGATTACGGCCAGAGCATCGATCAGCTCGGGATCACCTGCGCCGTGGCGGCGCCGATCGTGCTGGATGCCTCGGTGGTGGGATACATCTACGTCGATTCCCGCGAGCTGGAACGGCCGGGCGACGTCGACGCGGCCGGCTTCTGCCACGCCGTGGCCCGACTGGCCGGCCTGGCCCTCTCGAGCCTGAAGCGTGCGGCGCTGGAGAGCAGGCAGAAGCAGCTTGATGCCGATCTGAAGGCCGCTCAACTGGCCCAGTCCTTCCTCTGCCCCAAGGAGGCGGGCGCCGTCGGCGCCCTGTTCTATGCTGCGCAGACCTGCCCGGGCCGCG
>Ga0272441_10011860_pt1 | contig 12856 bp, 14 predicted proteins | sample SSMProp6N_FD_193582 | JGI IMG/M metagenome (GOLD analysis project Ga0272441, IMG submission 193582) | Marine sediment archaeal communities from Little Sippewissett salt marsh, Falmouth, MA, United States - SSM-Prop-6N | ecosystem: Environmental > Aquatic > Marine > Wetlands > Sediment ...
ACGGCCGGGGCATGACTCCCCTGGATGAGCGCATGTCCCTCAAGGTGGCCGTCATCGGGGCCGACATCGCGGAGAGGCTGTTTCCAGACGAGAGCCCGATCGGAAAGCGGATACGGCTCGGGTCGACCCGGCTCGAGGTGATCGGCGTGTGGGAAAGGCAGGGAGGTCTTCTCGGAGCGATCCGAGATGCCTCGATTCTCGTTCCGATATCCACGTTCCGGGAGACGATGGCGTGGCAGCGGAACCGCATCGGGGAGATCACGATCAAGGCGCGAACCATAGAGGAGATGCAGGCCTCGATGCTCGAGGTGGAAGCAGCTCTTCGCCGCGATCGAAAGTTGCGGCCGGGCGAGGACAACAACTTCTGGCTCCAGACCTCCAGCGACCTGTTGGGCACCTGGGAGAAGATCAACAGAATCCTCTTTGCGGCGCTCCCCGGCCTGGTGTCGGTATCCCTGGTGGTGGGCGGCATCGTGATCATGAACATCATGTTGCTGTCGGTCGCGGGCCGAATCCGGGAAATCGGCGTCCGCAAGGCCCTCGGTGCCCGGCGGCGGGACATCCTGTTCCAGTTCCTGGCCGAGTCGTCCACGTTGTCGCTGGCCGGCGCGGCGATCGGGATCGGCCTCGGTATCGGGCTGGGCAAGACCGTGGACGCACTTACACCGCTTCCCGCCTCGGTTCCCATGTGGTCGATCGTCGTGTCCCTCATCCTCGGGCTGGTCGTTGGCATCGGATCGGGGATCTATCCAGCCTACAAAGCTGCGAGTCAGGACCCCATAGTGGCACTCCGTTATGAGTAGGCGCAGACGCGGCGGCATGGGCATCTGGGCGACCCTCAAAGAGGGCCTCCTGGTCGCCTTCGATTCCCTGCGCGCCAACAAGGTCCGCAGTGGACTCACCATTCTGGGCGTGACCATCGGGGTAATGGTCGTGCTCATCATGGCTGCCGTCGTACAGGGCGTGAACGAGAGCTTCCGGGACATCATCGCCTCGTCTGGCCCCACGACGTTCTACGTGTTTCACGCTCCGGTGGGTGGTGGAGGAGGGATCAGAACGGGTCTCGAGGAAGAAGAGAACGAGTTCATGCGGAACCCACCGCTGGATCCGAGCTGGGCCCCGGAGCTGGCCCGGTTGGAGGTGATCCGGATGGTGGCGCCCGGCGCGGATCTGGGCGAATGGGGATACCACGCCAGGGCCGGCGACACCGACGTCCGCATCTCGCTGTACGCGGTGAACTCGGAGTACATGGAGATGGACGGCGGTGACCTCGTGGATGGCCGGTTCTTTACGGCGGCGGAGGAAAGTCGCCGCCGGCCGGTGGCCGTGATCGACTCCGCGACCGCTGCAGACCTGTTCGGCGGCCTGGACCCCCTGGGCCGGCGCTTCAACATCGGCCAGCCCGGCCGCCGCCAGGCTCCGTTCGAGGTGGTGGGCGTCTACCGACCTCCAGACAATCTCTTTATGGGATTTCAGTCGCACTACGTGTTCGCGCCGTTCGGCTCACTCAAGAAGTCCGTGGGCATATGGGACCGCATGATGTATTTCGTGGTCAAACCGCATGAGGGAGTCGAGCTCGACGCGGCGCTGGAAGCGGTGCGGGGCCGGATGCGGCAGCTGCGAGGCCTGGATCCCGGCCAGGACGACAACTTCAACCTGATCACGCAGGACCAGGTGATGGACTGGTGGAACGATTTCACCGGGGTGTTCTTCGCCGTGATGGTGGCCCTGTCGGGGGTCGGACTCCTGGTCGGCGGCGTCGGAGTGATCGGAATCATGATGATCTCCGTCACCGAGCGCACCCGGGAGATCGGCCTCCGCAAGTCCCTCGGCGCCCGGCGCCGCGACCTGTTGTGGCAGTTCCTGGTCGAGGCGGCCACGCTGACCCTGCTCGGTGGGGCCATCGGCATGGCCTTGGGCGGACTCATCGTGTGGGCTGTCGCCTCGTTCACCCCGGTTCCAGCCACCGTGCCCCTGTGGTCGATCGCCGTTGCCCTTCTCGCTTCGGTGCTGACCGGGGTCGGCTTCGGCCTCTACCCGGCGGCGCGCGGCGCCGGGCTGGACCCGGTCGAGGCACTGCGCTATGAGTAATTCCGCCTTAGCTTCCTGCCTGCTCGCCAACACCTGACGGAAGGACGGCATGACGGATCACCCGGTCGACGTTCTGGCCATCGGCCCTCATCCGGACGATGCGGAACTGCTCTGCGGCGGCACCCTCGCCCGGTGCGCGGACCAGGGCCAACGGACGGCAATCCTTGACCTGACTCGGGGCGAGATGGGCACTCGTGGGACCCCCGAGCTTCGCGCCTCCGAGGCGGCGGCAGCGGCCGAGATACTCGGCGTGTCCGTTCGGCTGAACGCAGAGCTCCCGGACGCCGGGATCACCAACGATGGCGCGAGCCGCGAGCGTATCGTCGGGTTTCTTCGGGCGCTGACGCCCAGGGTCGTGATCCTCCCGTTCATGCGAGGGCGGCATCCGGATCACCGCCTGGCAGCCGAGCTGTGCAGGGACGCCTGCTTCCTGTCCGGCCTCGCCAGGTACGGTTCCGGCTCGCCCCATCGGCCTCACAAGCTCCTGTACGCCATGGCCTTCAGGGAACACACCGTCAAGCCGACCTTCGTGGTGGACATTACCGAGCAATTCGGGCGGAAGATGGAGGCCATTCGGTCGTTCTCCTCGCAGTTCCAGGGGGTACAGCAGGCGGGAGAGGCGTTTCCCACCGGGCAGTCGCTGTACGACCTTGTCGACGTGCAGAGCCGGCACTACGGCAGTTTGATACGGCGTGGGTACGGTGAGCCTTTCTTCACGGAGGAGACCGTGGAGATCGAAGACGTCGCCGGAATGCGCGTGCGCTCGCTGTGACGTCGACCGGACCATGATCTATCTCGATCACGCGGCAACCTGTCCGATCCGCAAGCCCGTGTGGGAGGCGATGGGGCGCCTGGTCGGCGAGGCCGACTTCAATCCCGCGTCCGTGCATTCTCCCGGTGGGCGTGCCGCCGCGGCTCTCGAACAGGCGCGAAAGGTGATCGCGACGGCCCTGGGCACGGCCCGGTCCGATGTCCTGTTCACCGGCGGCGGCACCCAATCCGACAACCTCGCCGTGCTCGGCTTCGCCCGGGCGGCGGCTGGCGCGGCTCGACTCCTGGTCTCGGCGGTGGAACACAAGGCGGTGTTGGAGGCGGCCCGCAGGGCGCAAGCCGAGGGCTCCGAAGTCGAGGTGCTACCTGTCGATTCCACCGGCCGGCTGGACCCCCTGACGCTGGAGGAGCGGCTCTCCGGTGCTGCGGATCGCCCTACGCTGGTATCGGTGATGTGGGCGAACAGCGAAGTGGGTACCGTACAGCCCGTCCGGGAGCTGTGTGAAATCGCTCACCGGCACGGGGCCTTCTTCCACACGGACGCGGTGCAGGCATGCGGCAAGGTGCCGGTATCCCTGGAGGACGTTCCAGCGGACCTGGTTACGATCACCGCCCACAAGCTGGGAGGTCCCGTCGGGATCGGTCTTCTCGTCCGGCGTGGGGACGTGCGCCTCGAGCCCCTGGCGTACGGCGGGTCCCAGGAGAGGTCGATGTGGCCGGGTACCCAGAATCCGCTCGGCGCCGTGGGATTCGCGGAAGCGGTTCGGTTGGCCACCTCCGAACTGCCCGGATCCGCCGATCGCTGGAGGGAGCTCAGGGTCGGGCTGGAGGAGACGCTTTGCGACGCGATCCCGAGGATGACGGTGCACGGAGGAGAAGCTCCGGAACGTCTGCCGCAGCTCCTCAGCGTGGGCATCGAGGATTGCGACCAGGCAGCGCTGCTCACCTCCCTCGACCTGGCCGGCGTCGCCCTTTCGGCCGGATCGGCCTGCGCCAGCGGCGCCTCCACGGGCTCTCACGTGCTCGAAGCCATCGGGGTCAGGCCCGTCGGACCCTATGCCGTGCTTCGATTCAGCTTCGGCCCTTCCACGACCGCGACTGAGGTCGACGCGGCCGCGGGCGAAGTGGTGAAGTCGGTGCGGCGGATTCGGGGATCGGACGCGTGACCGGGGCTTCGGTTCTCGTCGCCATGTCCGGTGGAGTGGACTCGAGCGTGGCCGCTGCCATGCTGGTCCGCGAGGGACACCAGGTCATCGGCGCCACCATGAAGACGTTCTGCTACTCGGACGCCTCGGGTCCGGCCCAGAAGTGCTGCGGCCTCGAAGGGATTTCCGATGCACGGGCGGTCGCGGCAGCGCTTGACGTTCCGCATCGGGTTTTCGACCTGGAGAGAGAATTCACCGACGACGTGATCCGCGACTTCGTCCAGGAGTATGCGGCCGGCAGGACCCCGATTCCGTGTGTCCGGTGCAACAGCTTCACCAAGTTCAGGGACCTGGTCCGTCGAGCCGACGAGCTGGGCTGTTCGCACATCGCCACCGGCCACTATGCGCGAGTGGAACGGCGCGACGGAGAGTCTCTTCTGTGTCGTGCCGAAGACGATCGCAAGGACCAGACTTATTTCCTTTGGGGAATCCCCCGCGCGGTGCTCGATCGGCTGCTGCTCCCGGTGGGCGATCTGGCCAAGAGCGACGTTCGGGAAGCGGCCCGCTCCCTGGGACTGCTCACGGCGGACAAGCCCGAGTCGTTCGAGATCTGTTTCGTGCCGGACGATGACTACGCTGGCGTGCTTCGGGACCACCTGGGGGAGGCTCACCCGGCCCTGTCGCCCGGACCGATCGTCCGTCAGGACGGGACCGTCGCGGGAGAGCACCAGGGCTACGCCCGGTTCACGGTGGGACAGCGGAAGGGCCTGCCCGGGGGATTTGGCGAGCCCATGTTCGTGATCGAGATTCGCCCCTACTCGCGCACCGTCGTGATCGGACCCCGCGACGCCCTCGCATCGATCGGGCTGGAAGCCCGCGGGGCCAACTGGCTGGCGGAGCCGCCGCGACCGGGAGCGAGGATCGGGGTCAGAATCCGCCACGGGGCTCCGATCGTCGATGCCCGCATGGCCGCGGTCAGCTCGGACGGATTCTCGCTGGAACTCGAAGCGGCGCAGGACGCAGTGACCCCGGGTCAGAGCGCGGTGCTATATCGGGAGGACGTGGTGCTCGGCGGCGGGGTGATCACCGGCGCAGACAGGGTCTGATCCCGGTCCACCGACGGTCAGTGGCGCAGGCCTTCCGCTTCCGCCAGACGTTCGACGGCTTCGCGCCCCTCGTCCGACAGGTCCTCGGGTACCCCAACCACGATCCGGACCAGCTGGTCTCCCGTGCGCTCGCCCTTCTCCACACCCTGTCCCTTGATCCGGAACGTCGTACCGGACTGCGTCCCCGCCGGGATCTTCAGTACGATCTTCTTGTTGTCGACCGTGCGGACGCGGATCCGCGATCCAAGCAGCGCCTGCGCGACGTTGATCGGAACCTCACAAATGAGGTCCAGCCCGTCCCGCGTGAAGAACCGGTCCTCGTGGACCTTGAAGCGGACGATGAGGTCACCGGCCCGACCGCCTCCGGGTCCTCGCTCTCCCTGTCCCGCGATCCGGAGCTTCGAACCGTCGTCGACTCCCGTCGGGACGGTCACGGCGATGCGCCGGCGTGAGGAGACGTCCCCCCGGCCACCACACGCATTGCACACCTCACGCGGAATCTGCCCCCGCCCCAAGCACGCCGGACATGGCCGCGGGACGGAGAAAGTCCCCTGCCCAAACGTCACCATTCCCCGTCCGTGGCATTCGGAGCACGGGTCCGAGCCAGCCCCGGGAGCCGCCCCCGTGCCGTCACAGGTCGCGCACTCCTCCGAGAGGGGTACGTTGATCGTGACCTTGCCGCCGCGCACCGACGTCTTGAAGGGAATCTCGACCAGGTACTCGACATCATGCCCGCGCACCGGGCCTTTCCGCCGATCCTCGGTCGTCCGCTTCCCGAAGTCGAATATCGTGCTGAAGATGTCCCCTATGCCGCCGAGATCCTCGAACCGAAAGCTGCGCCCGGCCTCTGGCCCTGTTCCCGTGGTGGGGCCGGCGCTCGGGCGGAACCCGCCCAACCCGCCGTATCGTCTCAGCTGATCGTATTTCTTGCGGCTCTCGGGGTCCGACAGGACCGTGTGGGCCTCCGAGATCGACTTGAACCGCTCGCCTACACCGGGTTTGTCCGGATTGGCGTCCGGATGATACTTCTTGGCGAGGGCGCGGTAGGCCTTCTTGATCTCCTTGGCGGAGGCGTTCGGCGATACCCCGAGTTCCTGATAGTAGTCCTTCGATCGCGCCGACATCACTGGTCCTCGACGCCTTCAGGCGAGTAGGTCAGTACCTCCACCTGCGCGGGACGGATGAGACGCTCGCGGAATACATACCCGTCGACGAAGACGCGCGAGATCGTGTCGTCCAGCTCCGGATCGGGCGTCTCGGCGGTCATCAGGCCCTGGTGCAGCTCCGGGTCGAATTTCTCGCCCAGGGCCTCAATGCGAGTCAGGCCCGCCTCCTCGAGTTCCTTTCGCAGATTGCGGAGGATGAGATCGAGTCCCGCGTCGAGGGCCTCGACCGTCGTGGTCTCGGGTGGTGTGGAAGAGACGCGCGCGAGATCGTCGAGCGTGGGAAGCAGGCGCCTGGCGAGGTTCGCCTGGGCCACGACGGACAGCTCGGCCTGCTCTCGCCGCGTGCGTTTGCGGAAGTTCTCGAACTCCGCCGCGAGCCTCAGGTGCCGGTCGCTGACGAGCTCCAGTTCCTCCGCCATACGTTGAGCCGGATCGTCCAGCGAGTCCCCGGCGTCCGTCAGTTCGTCCGACTCGCGTTCCTCTGCCTCTGACGCACCTCGAGACTCTGCCGGCTCGTCCGTCGGATCGGCAGCGTCTACCTCGTCGTCTGACGGCACCGCATCCTCGGGGACCGTCTCCTCTATCCGTTCATCCTTACGTCCGAACAAGTCAACCTCCAGGCGTGCTATTGAACCTCGCGTACCAGCCCGACACTATACCGCGGCATCGACTCCCGCGCCCCCTCTGCCCGCCAGAATGTCGCCGATCCACCGAACCAGGTCGGACGCGGCCCTGTCCGCGGCCGGGTCGCGATACAGATCATGGTACGCGTCTTCATACTCGATTACCCGGGTGTCCCCGCCGAACCGGCTCGCGAGCTCGCGGCACGCCGCGGCGCTGACGACCCGATCGTCGCCCGACACCTGGACCAGGATGGGCGTCCGGGTCTGATCGGCCCGTCGGACCAGGATCGCCGCCTGCCGCCTCATGTCGCCCCAGAGACGAGCGCTCAGCCGATGATGCACCAGCGGATCATCCTGGTGCGCGGCCTGTTCTTCCTCCGTGCGAAAGAGCATGTCCGCCCGGATCTCATTGTCCATCGTGAGCGAGGGGACCAGGCGATCAGCGACGTCGCTGAGGCGGAGCTTCCAGGCCGGCGGGCTCATCGCGAGGTCCACGTAGGGAGCCACGAGGGCGGCGCCCGCCAGGCTCGGGAATCCGAACTCTTGCACGTAGCGACCGACGATCAGACCTCCAAGGGAGTGCCCCAGCAGAAACGTCGGGAGCTTCGGTTCCCCAGTCCCGGTACGCCTCCGGAGGCGGTCGAGATCCGTGAGGAGCCGGTCAAAGGAGCCCGTGTGCCCGCGCCGTCCCGGCGATCGGCCGTGCCCACGCAGGTCCAGAGCGAAATAGTCGAGACCGGCCACGGCCGCGCAGGCGGCGATACGCCCAAAGCGGCCCGAGTGCTCTCCGAGACCGTGCACGGCGAGCAGGCGGCCGCGCGAGCCGTCCGTCTCGCGACTTCGGAAGAAGAGACGCGCGCCTCCCGAGACCTCGAGGGTTCCCGTCCGCTCTTCCGTCATCGGCCCTCGAATGCTTCCAACAGAAGTCCGAAAGCCCGGGCGACCGCTTCCGCCCGCACGCTCTCCCTGTCGCCGCGCAACAGGTAGGTTCGAGAGAGTCGAACCGGTCCACCAACCGCCACGCACACGGTGCCCACGGGTTTGTCTGGCGTTCCGCCGGACGGACCGGCGAGCCCCGTGATTGCCACGGACCACGTCGCTTCGGAAAGCGCGGCGACACCCGCCGCCATCTCGGCCGCCGTCGCCTCTGAAACCGCTCCGTAGCCTGCAAGCGTTTCGGGCGACACCGCCAGCAGGCTCAGCTTCGCCGAGTTGTCATAGGCGACGATGCCCCCCCAGAACGAGGCCGAGGCTCCAGGAACCGACGTGATGTCCCGCGCCAGCCAACCCCCGGTACAACTCTCGGCGACCGCAAGCGTCTCGCCCGCGGCGTGCAGCATCTCCACGACCGTGCCGGCCGGATCAGGAACGGGGCGTTCCCGATTCCGTCGCGGCCCCCCGGAGGTCAATCGGCGCTTCCCCCCAGGACGTGCCGGAAGTTGCTGACGTAGACCACCAGAGACACGACCGTCAGGGCCAGTGCCACGATGAGGCTTACCGTGGTGAACCACCCGTGGAGCCCGGCCCAGAAATCGTTGAGGGGTCCCGTCCAGCCCTTCTCGAGTACGGCCGTGCGGTAGGCCAGCCACAGGATCATCGAGCCGATGAAGATATTCTGAGCCAGGGCCTTCCGTTTCCCGAGCGTGGTGGCCGGCACTACCCTGCCTCGCCTGGCAGCTGCGGTGCGCAACCAGGTAATCAACAACTCCCGGCCGAAGAACACGACGAGAATCCACAGGCCGATCCCGCCGAACAACGGAAGATGGCCCAACTCGGGAAGACGCAGGGTGAGCAGGTAGAACGGAATCAGCGTGGCGACCAGCAGCAGCTTGTCCGCAAGCGGGTCGACGAGCTTCCCGAAGTCAGTGACTTCGGAACGCCGCCGGGCCAGGGCGCCGTCCACCAGGTCTGAAAGGGCAGCGACCAGGAAGACGCCGAAGGCGATCAGCCGGACGGACGCACTGGACTCGAACAGCAGCACCGTCACTACGGGCGCGAGCAGCACCCTCAGCGTCGTGATGGCGTTGGGCAGGTTGACATCGTTTGGCACGCGATCACGCACGGTTGAGGGCCTTGATGACTTGCCGCGAGATCGCCGTAAGGGACTCGAGAACACCGGTTCCATCGATAGCGACGGCCTCGAAGAACGCCCGCTCGCCAGGATTGAGTTCCGCCTGCAATTCGTCGATTGGCGTCGCGCCTTCCAGGTCCCGTTTGTTGTACTGGATCACCATCGGCACTTCGGCGATCGAGAGGTCGTGCTCCGCGAGGTTGGCTACCAGATCCGAGAGCGACTCCCGGTTGGCGGCCATCCTCTGCGGATGGCTGTCCGCGACGAACACCACACCGTCCACCCCCCGGAGCACCAGGCGACGGCTATCGCGCTGCGGAGCCTGTCCAGGCACGGTGTACAGATGGAAACGCGTCCGAACGCCATGGACGATTCCCATGTCCACCGGAAGAAAATCGAAGAAGAGCGTGCGTTCGGGACCGTCCGTTGGAGTGATGAGCTTCCCCCTGGCCGCCGGGTCAAGGCGCCCGTAGACGTGCTTGAGGTTGGTCGTCTTCCCGCTCGCAGCAGGGCCATAGTACACGACCTTGCAGCCCAGATCGCCGGAAACGGGATGGGTCAGAGGCATGCTGTCAGGCCCTCTCGATGCTCTCCTCGGCCTCCAGATACTCCTCCATGCCGGCGATAACCGCCATCGCCCGCTTGCGGAGCATGGGCCGCTCCTCCCATGCCACGTAGTCCCGCAGCAGGAGGACGTTGTCTACATCAGGGTGGGCACGGAGATACCCGAGCGCTGCGAGTCGTCGCAGGGGATGGGGGCTGAACAGTTCGCTCTGGTGTCGAGCCATCTGGTCCCGGGCCAGAATCACCCCGGCACCTCCGACCGCAGCCAGCCCCAGCAGGCCCAGCGCGGCTATCTTCAGTGCCTTCCAGGTTGCGGACTCCTCCCGCACCACGATCACTTTGTCCGACATCTACATCTCCCGGCGTCCGCTGAACGCCTCCGCTATAGTCACTCCGTCGGCGTACTCCAAGTCTCCACCTACCGGCAGGCCCCGTGCCAGACGCGTCACGCGAAGACCCTGGAACTGCGCGACCGCGCGGTGCAGGTAGGCCGCGGTGGCCTCACCTTCCACGCTCGGATTCGTCGCGATGATCAGTTCCGTGATCCCGCCATCCAACCGTTGCACCAACTGCGCGATGTTCAGCTCGTCCGGCCCCACACCGTCCAGCGGCGAAAGGTGGCCGCCCAGCACGTGGTACCGTCCGCGAAACCTGCCCGATGCCTCGATCGCCGCGATATCCGATGCTTCCTCGACCACGCAGATCTGCGACGCATCGCGTCTCGAATTGCGGCAGTATTCGCAGGGCGCCTCGCTGCTGAGGTTCCCGCATTCCCCGCACGGGCGCACTTCGGCGACCACGCGGTCGATTGCCGCAGACAGCCTGCTGGCCTCCTCTGGCCGACCTTTGAGCAAATGGTACGTCAGTCGCTGCGCCGTCTTGCGACCGATCCCCGGCAGTCGTCCGAACTCGGCGATCAGCCCCTCGATCGCCGACACCTAGCCGCCCAGCAGGGAACCCAGGTCCGGCATCGGCATCCCGCCCGTGGCCTGCCGCATCTCTGCCTCGAGCTGGGCGCGGGCCTTGCCCTGGGCCTGCGAAATCGCCGCCAGGATCAGATCCTCCAGCATCTCGAGGTCGTCGGGATCCACGGCGGACGGATCGATCTTGAGGGAACGGACCGCCCCCTTGCCGTCTGCCGTAGCTTCGACCAGCCCACCGCCGGCAGAGGCCGAGAACGTCTCCTTCTCGAGTCTCTCCTGGATCTCGGCCATGCGGGACTGCATCTGCTGTCCCAACTGCATCAGTTGTTGAAGTTGATTCATGTTCTCCAAGAGCCGTTACTCCTCGGTGAGTTTCAGGTCCAGTGTTTCTACCGCTTCGCGAAGCCTTGGATCCGTCTCCACGAGACGCTGCAGCTTCAGGTCCCTGGCGGACTCGGCCGTGATGCGCTGACGAGCCCCTCCGCCACCGACCCGGAACCCGAGAGCCGCAGGGTCAATTCCCAGTCGGGCCCCAAGCTCCTTGCGCAAAGCCGCCGAGCGGCCGGCATCGGCCAGGAACTTCTCGAGGTCCCCCGCAAGTCCGGCCGGGATCTCGAGGGCAAGTTCCCCGTCCACGAACCCGGAGACCGTGGCTCCACGCAGCCCCACCAGCCTCCCTGGAGGCGCTGATCCCCTGGCCGCCTCGAGCGACTCCGCCCACGCCAGCCGGACATCCATGGGCTGTCCGCTGGAGCGCGCGTCGGCCCCTCGTTCCTCTGCCGACTCGTCGTCCGCCGACTCGTCCTCTGCCGACTCGTCCTCTGCCGACTCCACCGTAACCGGCTCCTCGTCATGATCAGACGGGGGCCCGGAGCGGGGGCCCGGATCCGCTTCCACGGCGGATATTCCCTCGTTCTCCTTCTCTCCGCTCCGGACACTTCGCTTCCGCGGCGGACTCTTCGAGCGTGCGGGTCGCGGCTGCCTCCCAGCGGCCGAACCGTCAGCGGCACCGAGCATGTCGAGCAGTTCGGCCAGCTCCACGCTGCTATCCAGGCTGGCAAGTCGGAGAAGGAGAACCTCGACCTGGATTCGTGGCTGGGCACTGCGTCTGAAACGGCCCGCCGACTCGAAATCGGCAGTGGCCACGAGCAGGCGCAACAGGTCATCCGCACTGAATCGCTCGCCAGCGGTCGCGAGCGAAGCCCTGGCTTCCGAGCTCAACTCGGTCGCATCGGCATCCGGATCGAGGCGAAGGGCGAGCACGGCGCGCAGCGTGTCGCCTAGCCCCTGGACGAACTCCGCCAGGTCATATCCTTCGTCCAGCAGCGCCTGCACAAAAGGAAAGACCGCCGCCCGGTCTCCCGCGTGGACGATGTCGAGCAACTCGATGAAGCGTTCTTCCTCCACCAGGCCGAGCATCTTCCGCACATCTTCAGCCGAGACCCTGTCACCACTGAACGAGAGCACCTGGTCCAACAGCGACAGAGCATCCCGCACCCCTCCCTCCGCGCGTCGGGCGATGGGAAGCAGCGCGTCGGCATCGGCGGTGACGCCCTCGAGCTCCAGAACCTGCGCCAGGCGCGCTACCAGGTCGGACACACTGACGCGCCGGAAGTCGAAACGCTGGACGCGTGACAACACCGGCGAAGCGCTCTGCCGTATCTTCTGGGGCTCCGTGGTGGCGAACACGAAGATCACACGGGGCGGCGGCTCCTCGAGGATCTTCAGCAGCGCGTTCCACGCTTCCCGGGTGAGCATGTGGGCTTCATCGATGATGTAGACCTTGTAGCGCTTCTCGTCAGACGGCGCGTACATGGCTCGCTCGCGAAGGTCCCTCGCGTCGTCGACTCCGCGGTTACTCGCGGCGTCAATCTCGACCACATCCAGGGAAGTCCTTCCGGACCAGATGCTCGTGCAGGACTCACACGCACCGCACGGCTCTCCGTCCTTTCGATCGGGACAGTTGAGCGCCATCGCGAGGACGCGAGCGGCCGTAGTCTTGCCGATACCCCTGGGCCCGCAGAACAGATACGCGTGCGCTGCCCGCTCGGTCTCGACGGCAACACGAAGCGTCGAAGCCACGTGATCCTGTCCAACGAGATCGGCGAACCGACGGGGTCTGTGAGTCCGGGCCAGCGCTGTTCTGTACATGGGGCGCAAGCTACCGCTCGGGAGGCAGCGTCGAAAGCGGAAAGGACGTGCGCGGGCGATATGGCGGGAGGCTGCTCACGAACGGACCGAATGGAAACCCCAGGCGAACCGTGGCGACCTTTGCACGCTTACCGCTGCTACCTTCACGGTCCTGACGGGATTCACGCGCTCCAGCCCCACGGGCCTGGGGCGCAGCGAAGGTATCCGTCCCCCACCCCCCGGTCAACGAGGTCCGGCTGGAGTCA
>Ga0272441_10011861_pt1 | contig 12855 bp, 7 predicted proteins | sample SSMProp6N_FD_193582 | JGI IMG/M metagenome (GOLD analysis project Ga0272441, IMG submission 193582) | Marine sediment archaeal communities from Little Sippewissett salt marsh, Falmouth, MA, United States - SSM-Prop-6N | ecosystem: Environmental > Aquatic > Marine > Wetlands > Sediment ...
CCCGCGACTACTACCAGACTACAACCCGAAACCCCGTTATCTGCCGATCCCGAGAAAAGGCTAACTTCATAAGTGCTTGAATAGGAAGGACTTCGGCGAGGATCCAGATTGTAGAACGTTTTCAATGACCTTCGCCGAGCTGTGCCAGCCATACAGAAGGCTGGCAGCATTCTGAACTGCCAGCACTTCTTTGCCAAGTGGGAATGCATCTCTTCCTGCTACGGCTTGACGGCGCGCTTGTAGATACGGGCGTCATAAATCCACATTCACCTGTTCAAGGTTGCCCTAATCCGATACAATGCGGCCAGATGGGTTGTACATGGTAATCAGTTTGCGTGGAACCAAGGCCTCAACCGAGAACAGAAATGAAGATGGAGAAAGAACCATGAAAGATCGAACAAGAACACTGGTGTGTGTTGGCACTGTGCTGCTGTGCGCCGGTACCCAGGCGATGGCGGCGGAGTTGCTGCAATTCCGTGAACTCTTTAATGGCAAGGACCTCTCGGGCTGGGTCAACGTCAACACCGACAAGGACACCTGGCGCGTGCGGGACGGCCTGCTGGTCTGCAGCGGGCATCCCATCGGCGTGATGCGCACCGACAGGCAATACGAGAACTTCATCCTGCACATCGAATGGATGCACATGGAGGCGGGCGGCAATTCCGGCACGTTCCTCTGGGCCGACGGTACAGTTCCCGAGGGCAATCGCCTCCCGCGTGGCGTCGAGGTCCAGATGCTGGAGCTCGAATGGCCGAACCTGAATAAGGACAAGGACGGCGAGCCACGCGACATCGCCTACGTGAGCGGCGAAGTCTGGGGCGTGGGGGGGCTCAAGACAACTCCCGACAACCCCCGCGGCGAGCGGAGCAAGTCGATTGAGCTCCGCTGCAAAGGCAAGGGCGAGTGGAACAGCTACGATATCGTCGCGGTGGATGGCACGATCAAGCTGGCGATCAACGGCAAGTTTGTTAACGGCATCAGCAATGCGTCGATCAAGAAGGGGTACATCTGTCTCGAATCCGAAGGCGCCGAGATCCATTTCCGCAATATCCGGATCATGGAATTGCTGCCGGGCATCGCAGACTCTCAGAGCAGCGCACCCGTTGTTGGAGATAAGCAGTAGCCTCTTACCGTATGGCTCCCACATCCACGAAGGGCACAATAGCTGGCAAGGCTGGCGGTGTCAGCAAAAGGTACCTGTCAGATAACGACGTGCAGTGTCTACATCCACCCTTGTCTCATGTTGCAGCAGTGGTGCTCTGCATAAGAGAGTCTTGTCTGCGAGACGCACAACTCCAACCGTTCACATCCTGGCCCAAAGCACTCCGCCCGTGATTGCCGGGAGGCGGACTGTCTGAAGTAGGCTTAACTCTGCATGGGCCGGCGGTTGGTCTTCTGGAGGTGTGAGAGCTACAAAGATTAGCTGTCTGTTGGTCGGCACTCACGCGCCATCATTCGTGCCGTGGCGGCAATTCGCAATAGGCCAGCGAGCCCATTGGGTCCCAGGGCGGCAGCACTATTGGCTTAAGTGCGAGGGCTTCCTGCAGATTCTCAGGTAAATAACTCTTGTCGGCCGCTATCTCGAACATGAACTCGTCGAACCAAGAGTCGTCCATAATAAAAAAACCTTTCTTGCCGCTCTCGTCACTCCAACTGTTCTCCACGCGCCAGCGACGCGGCTGATCATCGACAACATCCACGCCTGTAAATAGCATGGCATGATTCATTCTGCTTTGATGGTAAATGAGCCGGTCGGCCTTATTTAATGTAAATCTTGTGTCATAGACACCCTCATAATCAAACAACCGGGAGTCCCAGAGTCCGAGGTCCCGGTCCATCTGTTTGCTGCAATCACATCCGAACCAGACCGGCTGGCCGTCAAGAAGTGTACGCATGGCAATCTTTTTCATCACACCAATGTCGACGTTCAAGTACTTAACCGGCTCGCCACCTACCACATTGCCCAGATACGCTACAGTGAATGTGCGACCGAACGGACAGCCTGGCCTCGGATCGTGAACCAGGCAAACGTACTCGTCGAGGTTCAGCGTGATATATTTTGTGGCAAACTCCTGCGGAGTCATCTCGCCGTCACGGTGGAACTTGTTATCCTTGTCGCGCCACTGCCAGTCAAAACGACCAGGAGGCGTGCCCATGTGAATGCTCAGAATTCGATAAATCACAGTGAGTATCTCATGCTTGGCATTCCGTAATTCCGTAGCACCGGCACCGTTGCCGTGCATATCGCGCAGGCGCTTGGCACCCTCACGGAGTTTGGCCTTGAGGATGTTGTTCATCATAGGGCTATTCGAAGAACTCTCGCTTTCAGGCATAGCCGTTTTAGGCACCAAACCGTGCTTCTTAACGACGCTAACGAACATATTCCACTGCCCGCCATCGCCAAGAACGTTGTCCAGCAAGAAGTCAACCGTTCGGTCACCGTCGGGACGATCCGCCGTATCGATGATTGACTCCAAAAAGTAATTGGCACGCTCGATCTTGTCCCAGAAGAATACGTAGCTCTGGCTGAATTCAAAGTCTTTCAGATTCATTTCTTTCATGGCGCCGACACGCAGGAGATTCGTTCCGGCAAATATCCAGCAGCGACCGCTCCTCTTTTGGTTGGTGACCGACCAGTCATCGAGCTTGCAGCTGAAGGAATCGTCGATGCCTGTCACAACTACCCGATTGAGCGCAAGCTTATCCACAGCAGTGACAGTCACGGCGTTCTGCATCTGGCGATGGTGAGGCTTGCTACCGAATGCTTCTTGCATGAGTCCGATGTGCTTTGGTTGGAGGTTTTCGGCCGCTCCGCCCGATACGAACTTTTCGAGGACAAAATCCGGGATTTCATTCTGGCCAGCACCTGCCTCATTCGCAGATAGTAACGACGATGTGAGGGCCAGTAGTCCGATCATGAGCCACGAGCGCTTCATAGGGTCTCTCCTTCACATTGTCATGCTTCAAGCGAGCACGATTTGCCTCTGACGCCAACTGTGCGTCATCCTTCTTTGATTCTCTTAGACCTACGATATCAGTTCTGTCTGAAAAGGCAAGGTATCTTCGCGAGCGAACAGATCTTCGTTCCCTGTTCTGTCTCCCGTCAGCAGAAATGGCACAGGTTAAGGGATTGGGTTAGCGCTTCGAGTTCCGCTCGTTCAACGAACCCGAGGTTGCTGCTGTATCAGAAAGCAGTTATTGGAGGGCCTGGAATTGTGTAACGAATTGCACAAAACGGCTTCGCCGTGGTGTCTGTCGTGGCCTGGGGGCGAGTCGATTCGTGATGCTGGTTTCGTGAGGGCAGTTGGACTCTATACTGCGGGGGTGCCGCCGGGCGATGGGCCGGGCGGCGTCGTTGCTAACCCTATGTTTCGAAGAGTCGACCATGACCAAACGCAGTGCCCCCCAGCAGAGTACCGATCTCTGCACTCTCTTACGTCAGACAGGCCCTAGACACTACCTGGGCCGCCCGAACGTTGCTCTCGCCATCAATCCGCTGTGAATTCAGGTCGTTGGGCTTGAAAACTCACTGTCTGGGGTCATACTAATGCCAGAAGAGGCTGGCGGCGTAGCCGGCCATGGTCAAATGGGAAATGTCGGCTTGTAGGACGTGCCAAGCACATAGACCCGGTTCGGTCCCGATGTCTGGAGTGCCAATCGTGAAGGCAAACGCGATTCATCGAATGAGACAAAGCACTCGCTGTATCCTGGTGATCCTGTCGTTGGCAGGGGCCACGTTATCGGCGCGGGAGTATCCGGTTGGCGTGACGTTTCACGAGGAGACCTTGACCCGCAAGGGCGTGCGCGGGGACAACTGGTGCCAGACGTGGGCGTCCGACGGCAACATCTATACGATGATGGATGACGGTAACGGCTGGTGGGAAGGACCGCAGTCGGGGTCGTTGTGTCTTCAGATAGCGGGGGATGAGGGGTTCACGGCGGCGGATGTCAAGCGGATGCCCGGCTGGCCGGAGAATGCATTCAACTCGTCTTTCTACGCGTACGGGACCGTGTCGGTGGACGGCGTGATCTACGTTTGGCTCTGGAAGAGCGAGACGAAGACCTGGTATCGACGACCGATTGCGAATCGACTTCTCTATTCGCCGGATCTGGGTCAGACCTTCTACCGCTGGACCGGCGAGAAGGAGACGGCCGAGACGTTTGAAGAGACGGATGCGGATTCGTTCTTCTTCTACAGGGAAGACCCGCGACCCAGAATCCGCCGGGACGCGTACGCGTTCAACTGGATCGCGTTCTGTCAGAACGGCCGGGACAACTCGCTCGCCAAAGACAACTACGTCTATATGTACGCGCCGGAGCAGTACGACCCGCGGAACCTGAGCATGATTCGCGTGCCGAAGCCGCACATACGAGACAAGTCCAAGTACGAGTACTTCAAGGCATGGAACGGCGGCACCGCGGAATGGACGCGCGATATGAAGCAGCGAGGTGTGAATTTGCGGTATCCCGACCGCCGAAGCGACGGCGAGTGGATGTGGCCGTCGTGGTTCCCGTGCGTGGTCTACAACCCCGGCCTGGACCTGTACATCATGGTCAGCTATGGTGTCACCGATCCGGGAAAGGACTTCTGGGCAGGTTGGTGCGCCAACTGTGCCTACCCCGGGAGTCTTGGATTCTGGCATGCCGAGAACCCATGGGGACCGTGGAAGAGGTTTCATTACACAGAGTACTTCTACTGTGATAGGAAGAAAAATCGAACGTATGGATTCAAACTGAGCCCGAAGTGGGTCTATGACAAGGGCAAAACGATGTATCTCATCTGGTCCGATGCAGGCGATGACCACACAACCAATTACAAATGGAATCAGATGAGGATAACGATACAAATCAAGGAGGATCGCCCTGTAGCCGATGGCGTGTCCCCATGAGATCGGAGGAGGTTTTATCAGTAACGCATTCTTCTGTCAGAGAATCCCGTATGACGCACCATGACCGGGCGTTAGGGCAAAGGACCAGGAGCACTATTGTGAAACACGTAGCTATGGATCTTCCCGAAGGGTCGGAGCGCAATATCCAACTTGGCCTCGCCGGCCGGGATGAGGCGGGTCGTTACAGCCTCTGCCGACTCGAGGGCGTCGCAGTGGAGCAGTCAAGCGGGGTCATCTATCAGCAGTCATTCGAGTCGACCGATCATGGCTGGCATTGCACTCGAGGGCTTGATTCGGCGGTTTCTCGCGAGGGCACGTCCAGCTTGCATCTGTCCGGCCGACAGGCCCGGGGTTGGAATTACATCTCTCACGCTCTGGATGCAGCGATTCTACCGGCGAGCAGATACCGGCTGTCCTGTTGGTTGAAGGTGGGAAGCGTTGAACCCAGTGGTCCTGCGCCGTATCTGAAGATCGGTTTGGTCGATGCCGAGGGTGACTGGATCGAGAATCATCCGACCAGCACGTATGACATGAACCGAACGGGGCAATGGCAGCGGCTCGAGGCTGCATTGGAAACGTCCCTGGAGACGGTGGACGGGCATCTGGCCCTCGAGCGAGGCTCCAATGATACAGCTACGCGCATTGACCTTTGGCTCGACGATGTACGGCTTGAGTTGCTTGAGGCCCCATAACAGACTCGCTGAGAAGTACCACGTACGATGGTCGAACAAGCATTGAGGAAGAGGTAAACGTATGACGTTCAGAACAGGCTTGTCGGTAATTCTCGTTCTCGTTGGCATATTGAGCTGTGTCGCAGGCGCCGAGGATGATCTATCCGGTCATTTTACGCTCGGTGAGGCTGACATCTCCCAATGCGTTATCCTGACGCCTGCAGACCCGGGCTCGGTCGCTGAGTTCGCCGCGAAAGAGCTCCAGAAGCATCTCTATTTGATTACCGGCCACGAACTGGAGGTTACAAGCTCCCCAACCACGCAGAAAGCATTCTGCGTCGGGCTGTTTCCACCCAGTCAGCGGACACGCTTGCGCTCCGAAGAGAGCCGGTATCTTATCCGGTCCGACCGCGTCTATCTTTACGGCGAGGATCACCTCACCTATAAGGAACGTAATCCGTTCCTTGACGTTGTAAGCTCACGATCGTTGAGATTCAACCGAGTCGGCACACTCTTTGCCGTCTATATGTTCCTTGAGAAAGAACTCGGCGTCCGTTGGCTCGAACCGGGAGATGACGGTATCGTCTATCCGAGCCTCCGGTCTATAGAACTTGCTCCTGCCGAGGCAACATGGCGCTCGCCATTCGATTTTCAGCGGGGCTTGCGCACGTATGGCTGGCAGCCAGACCGCCTTTCAAGCCAATCCGAGGTCGTCCCCGCCGCTCTTCGATTGACCGACACCCAGATCCAATCGAGACGTTACGAGGACAATCTCTGGCTCCGTCGCATGAGAATGGGCAACCGCGGCAAGTATCTTGCTTTTTCTCATGCCTTCACACGCTGGTGGGGCAAATATGGGCGGACCAATCCTGAATTCTTTGCTCTCAACGGGCGTGGCGAAAGGAAACCTCTCTTCGCCGACCGCCCCGACCGCGTCAAGATGTGCGTGACCAATCCCCGCCTTCATGAGCAGATCGTCCGTGAATGGCTTGAGCGAAAGGGCAGCCCGGATTCGTACGCCCTGGACGTTTCCGAGAACGACGGTGGGGGTGGAGGCGTGGATGAATTCTGTCACTGTCCCCAGTGCCGCGCCGTGGATGTGGTTTTTCCCGGCGAGTCTTTCGGCAGCAATCTCACCGACCGCTATGTCTATTTCTACAATGCCTGCCTTGCCGAAGCCCGCCAACACGATCCGTCGGCCATCGTGTGCGGTTATGCATACTCCAACTATCTCCAGCCTCCCCGCAAACAAACACTCGCCGACGGCGTTGTCATAGAATTCGTCTCGAAGATGGGGGACGATTTCGCAGATACCGACCGGTTCTTCCATTCCTGGCGGGACCAGGGCATGCGCCGCATGCTATTTCGACCCAACGATCTCTGCGTCGAGATAGGCCTGCCCATGGGGCACGAGAAACGACTCTTTGATCATCAGCAGATTGCCGTCAAATATGGCGCTCTAGGCACCGACCATGACTCGTTGCATGGCTTCTGGATGGGGACTTCGGGCCTATCCTATTACATACTGGCCAAGTCGCACGTAGATCCCACCAAGTCGTTCGCCCACTGGGAAGATGAGTACGCCTCCGCTTTCGGTGCCGCTCGGGAAGATGTGAAGGCCTTCTTCCGCTACTGGCGCCGGCAGGTATTCGAGCAACGTCTAATGCCCGCCCACCGCCGAAATGTCACCTCCGGCGGCAGGGGCTTGCTTGGCTGGAGTCGAATCCGGGGGTACGTGCAAGCCATCAATGATTACTACCGCCCCGAGGACTTCGATCTAACAGACGCCATCCTGAAGAAAGCCGCTGAACGCACTCTCACGGACTTGCAGCAGAGACTCATCAGACGTTTGAGCCTGGCCAATCAGCACAACCGCCTGACCTTCAGGACTATGTCGGCCATCGCCTCCGGCGACACAATCGCATCGCTGCGATCCGCCCATGAACTCACTGCTTTTCGCATTCGACACAGAGACAGTCTGAGAATGAGTTGGCCCCGCTTGTTTATTCATCAGAATAGCTACGGGAACACAAACACATTCGAACTCACTGAGGTCTACGACCAGCTTACGAAGGAAACCGGCCAAGTCGATCTAAGTCGAGGCAAGAACATACTCTCCAACGGCGATTTCGAGGAAGGCCTGGAAGGCTGGAATGTCAGTCTGTGGAATCCCGACACCGGGGGCAAGGCCTACAAAGGTCTCGATGTCCAGGTCTCAGACAACGGCTCTATGTCCGGAAGTAAACACCTCTGCGTCAAGATACACGCCGCCGAATCGGATGGGGTATATGGCCTGTCCCGCACCGTTAGTGTTTCCAGAGGAAGCGTGTATATACTCCAGTACGCCTGGAAACGGGCTCATCCGGAAGAAAGTTCTTCTTCCTTCCAGACTCCACGCCTTCGCATCACTTTTCGTACCAACGAAGGCAAATCCACCCTCTACAAGGGCAGAACTGCGCTATGGTATGAGACCTCGAATACCACCCCACAGACGGACTGGATTGTAGAACGAAGAATTTTGCGAATAGAACCCGACTCCGACATAGGTCGGCTCAACATGACGTTTCATTTCGCCACCAGCGGTCAAGACTGCCTCGATGACATACAACTCCTGGAGTTCTAGCTTCAGGACGGACAATGGGAGTATTACATGAGAACCACCAGGTTTTTCTTCATTGCAGTGTTCACGGGGATTAGCGGGTGGCTGGCAGGCCCAATCGTGTCTGCAACGCCGCTGGCGAAGTTCTCCCCTGTCAGCCGCGATGCCGAACTGGTGCTGTTCGACGCGGCAATCCATGACATATCGGCGATCAGGAATTACACCGCCAGTTGGCAGAAAGGAAGTGATTTGACGCCGATCCTGAATCCGGTCGTGAAGGATGGGCGTAAATTTGCGGAATACACATACCGGGGCACGCAAGGCTCAGCTTGTTCCACGTTTTGGCTGGAGAATGTGCCCGCACCGGGCGAAGGCACGGTTTACCGCGGGCTCCGATTCACGATCGATTACGACAAAGACGATTTTGCCAAGGTCTCAGCCAAGGCGAGTTTTTCCGACGGCACGAGCCTGGATGCGCCACTTACTCTGGAGCCCGGCTGTAAGAACTATGACTTCACCAAAGGATTCCGCAGGGCAAAGACCCCTATCACGTGGAGTGCGCTCAATTACCTATGGCTTTCGGCCAGCGCCGACGGCAAGGGAAATCCGTTGCGCTTTCGCTTGAAGCGCATCGTGATGATTCAGGAAAAGTCAGCACACCGCGCCCAGGCATTGGCAGACGGTATCTCAGACGATGCGAACACTCCCGATCGTTTCGGTGAGCGACTCTTCAATCCCCGTTTGAAGCAGATCCAATGGCGGGAGGGTGATTTTGCGGCCAGGAGGCACACCTGTTTGTATCTTGCCCGGGATGCGTCGGCGCGGACACGAAAGACCGCCGCCCTGTTCGCGGAGAAATATCATGCCCACACCGGCGTGAACCTGGAAACGCTGCCGCTTGGTGACATGCATCCGCAAAACGGGATCGTGCTTCGGGTTGCAGACTCAGCGAGCTACAACGGCAAACCGGTCAAGCCCCGCAGGGAAGGCTATTGTCTGAACGTTGAGGAGAACCGCGTTCTGATCACCGGGTTCGACGAGCCGGGCCTTTACTACGGGATGGTAACCCTCTTCCAGTTGATGAAGAACTCGATGCGCATCGAGGATCGCATGCCGGTGTCCTGCGTAGAGGTCTATGACTGGCCCGATTTGCCTTTCCGCCTGGTCAGCGCGCAGGGGACCGGTGCCTTCAAGAATCAGAAACCGAAGGACAATTTCGGCATCGAGTACATGATGGAGTGGACCGAGCGGTTCGTCGCGGGGCAAAAGGCTAATGTGTTGTTCTGGGACCTATCCTCGCGCGTGCGCTACAAGCGCCGAGGGAAATTCAACGGCAGCGAACGGATCTATTCGCTGGAGGACCTGCAACGATTCGGCCAATTCTGTCGCGACCGATTCGTGGAGGTCTGTCCTGCCTGGCAAATCGGCGGACATGCCGACTGGTGGCTGCTCGGCTACCACCCGGAACTGCGCGAAAAGGGCTTCTCCAACCAGGCGGACGTTACGCATCCGGAGCATAACAAGATCGTATTCGACTGCATGCTCGATGTGATCGAGGCGCTCCAGTGCAAGTATATCTCCCCGAAAAGCGATGAATGGTGGGGAAAGCGGAAGGCGGGTGAAACACCCGACGCGCTGCTTAACGGAAAGACACGGGCTGAGGCGTTCCTGGACTTCCACGTCCAGCTCAACGACTGGCTCGCACCCAAAAACATCACGATGTTGATGTATCACGATATGCTGGTTCCTTATCACAACGGCAAGAAATATGACCTTTACGAAATCGTCGATCGGTTTCCGAAAGACATCATTATCAATTACTGGGGTGGCTACGACATCGAGAAAGGCATTGCCTTTCTGTCAGAACGGGGTTTCCCCATCTGGCTCCACGTGACCGGCTCTATGATTTGGCTTGGGGAGAAGGAGAAAAGGACCGTCCAGGGTGCCGGTAAGATTCTTTACTCATTCGGTAACGACAAGACGGGGGGACTGCTGGACGAGTATTCCGACTTCAACAACATGTACGCATCGTTCCGTCTGCTCGACTATGCTTGGAACTTATACGACTACGTGCCGCCGAAGCCGGGTCGAATGGTGGCAATCAAGAATGCCATGGCGGTGAAGCCAAATCCTTACGCCAGCAAGAAGATCGAGCCGATCGATATCAGCGGGCTCCTGAGGCAGTCGTTTAACGAATTCCTGAAAGAAGTGAAACCGCAGGACTACGACGCCGTCACCAAGCCCGTTACGGTCGAACCGGGCATACGCCAGATCGGTTTTATCCCCACACGATTTGAGCCGGACGAGAAGGGGAACTGCATTGTGTTGCAGCAGAGCGACCCGGAGGTTTCGATCCCGGTTGACGCCCACTATTCATCGTTGATCTTCCTGCATACGGCATTCATTAACAATCCGAAGGATCCGGGCGCCAAGAGCGGCATGGGACGGTACTGGATCTACGGCTGGCCGTGCGGCGATTACCTCGTGCACTACGAGGACGGCGAGACCCAGAGGCTGCCGGTGCGCTTGAGTATGAACATCCGGCGGTTCGACACCAGTACCAAGAATCGCGCTACGAACGACAATCGGTACGTCTATACGATCCAGGATTCGAACCAGAGGGATGTGCACCTCTACCAGTGGGAATGGGTGAATCCGAGGCCAAAGAAGAAGATCACTAGCATCACGATGAAGCACGACAACCACCTGGACGTGTCTTTGATTCTGTTTGCAGTATCCGGTCGAGGTGTATGGCTGGAAAAGGAGGAGTGAGGATCGCCCAGATTTGCATAATCTGTGACTGTCTGCTGATATGTAGTCACCATAGCACCGAGTGGTAGCCTCCTTTGCATGAGTCAGATTAGCTTCCGTCGAAGGGTCGCAGTTGGTATTTGCGTGCTTTCGCGTTGGCCTTGGCGTCGATAGCCGTCGTGGTTGGGCTGGCATGGTCAAGCTGATCCTGGGCAAGCCCAGGGTCTTGTTCGGCCGTTGCGAGCCGCATCGCGCTGAGCCACTGCAAACAGAAACCACAAAAGAGTGCTGCGACACCGCACTCTTCGCCGTGGCCATCGGAGGCCTTAAATGGCCCGTGTTGGGCTCGCATGTCACAACAACCGGGCTACAACCCGGAACCTCGTTATCTGCCAATCCTGGAGAAATACTCAATTCATAAGTGATTTATTCAAAAGCTTTTGTGCGCACCCTGGGATTTGTGCAAAGGATTCAATGCCCTTCGCCGAGCGGATAAGAACGGGCTGGCAGCATCCAGAACTACCAGCCCACTGTCCAGATTTGTCACACCAAGGCTGTTCTACCGCTGCACGGCGCGGTCGTAGATCCGCACGTCGTCGATCACTCAACGGTCACGTCGTCCGCCATTTCGATCATGTGCTCGGCGAGCACGAGCAGGTCTTTGGCATCCACGACGCCGTCGCCAAGGGGAAGCGGAGCAATGTCGCAAAGCGACGTGCTCGGGCCGCTCTGGCTACCTACAATACCCCAGTTCTCTAGCATGACCGCGGCATCCAACATGTCGACCGCCCCGTCCGCATTGAGGTCAACGATGGGGCTGAACGACACCTGCCACAAGTTGAAGCCACCCAAGCCGCCCGGACGCATGGACTGGAAGTACAGGATCGAATCATCGGGTGAAAGGCACGGATTCGTGTCCGCTGCTGCACTGTTGACTTCCGGGCCCAGTTTCACTGAACTTCCCCACGCGTCATTCTCTGTTGGTCGCGTGGCTACCCAGATGTCGACGTTGCCTGGATGACCGGGCCGATTGAAGCCGTAATGAAAGAGCGTCAGACCGTCGGACGAGAGGTAAGGACAGCCCTCGTATCCTTCCGTATTCAGGGCCGGCCCAAGATTCACCGGCGCGCCCCACGGATCCTCTGTCGTCGGGCGCGTCGCGACGTACACATCACTCAGCCCGTACCCGCCTGCTCGATCGGAGGCGAAATACAGCTCCAGGCCGTCGGCTGTGATGTACGGCGTATCATCCCAAGCTGGACCATTGACGGGTGGCTCGAGACCGACCGGCTCACTCCATGGGTCATCCTTTGTCGGCCGCGTTGTCAAATAGATGTCCATCTCCCCCAGTCCACCGGGTCTTTGCGAGGCAAAATAGAGTGACAGGCCATCGGCAGAGATGGCCGGCTCCGCATCCCAAGCCGAGCTGTTGACGACCGATCCCAGGTTTATCGGCTCGCCCCAGTCATCCTCAGTCGTCGGACGAGTCGTCACCCATATATCGGCTTCGCCGTAGCCACCGGCCCGGCCAGACACGAGATACAGTTCCAGACCGTCAGCCGAAATGGCCACGCAGGCTGCGCCGCCCTTACTGTTGATAGTCGGGCCCAGATTGGCCGGTTCGCTGATTAGGAAATCCGCGTTCGCGACCCCTGCAACCAGGCCCATTGCCAGAAACAACTTGAGTGCGATTGTCCTTTTCATCTTGCTGCCCTTTCAGAAACTGTCCCTGCTGCACGTGGAGTGCGGTAAGAGACTCCGTAGAAATCCATTGACATCTTCACGCCGCACGCGGTGCGCACCAGTCACGGCTTAACACGCTTTATCCTATGAACACCCGTTGGACAAGGGTTGGCGGCATCTGATACTGCCGGCCCATTCTGAACTGTCTGTCCAGGGGACGATCGGTGTTGTCGTCTCACGGCTCGGTAGGCAAGGCACTTGG
>Ga0272441_10011862_pt1 | contig 12852 bp, 9 predicted proteins | sample SSMProp6N_FD_193582 | JGI IMG/M metagenome (GOLD analysis project Ga0272441, IMG submission 193582) | Marine sediment archaeal communities from Little Sippewissett salt marsh, Falmouth, MA, United States - SSM-Prop-6N | ecosystem: Environmental > Aquatic > Marine > Wetlands > Sediment ...
ACAAAGTTCATCTGCTTTGTCTACAAAAGTCAATTATTTGGTGGTAAATCATATTTTCTATCAATTCATGTTATTTTGTAAAGTTATTTTTCAATAAAATAAGGGATAAATATATAAATAAAAAATATTTGATGTGTAAATTATTCAGGTGAGGCTGTAAAATTGATGTATAAAACGTGAAAAAGTCAAGTTGAATTTGCAGTTAGTATATATTCAAACCGGGTTAAAAAAAGGACCTCTTATGCCCCCGAGGGTGTTATATAAATGGATATTGTTACACCCGATTGAGCAGGCCGGGCAATTCTTTTTATTATAGCTCCGGGAGGTGGGTCCCGGAGCTTATATAGTATAATTTTCTAACAATTTAAAACGGTTATTTTATCATTGTCATGTTTTTGGTTTTGGTAAAATTGCCGGCCTGAAATCTGTAATAGTAAACACCGGTGGAAACTTTATTGCCAAAAGCATCGGTCCCATCCCAAAAAACAGTGTGCTTTCCAGCCTGGTAATGTGAGTTGTCGATCAACGTTTTGACCATTTCACCTTTCAGGTTGTAAACGGATACGGACACTTTTTCAGAAGCAGGCAGATTGAACCCAATTGTTGTTTGCGGATTAAACGGATTCGGATAATTTTGTTCTAAAATAAAAGTTTCAGGTTGCGCAGCCGGTTCATTTGATACATTGGTGAACGGGTGCTTATCTGTTGGATGACAACTTTCGCATTCCATTTTAGCAGCTACTTGACTCATGCCTGATGAACCGTGGCATGACATACAGCTGGCAATCGATTCAGGCGGAACATACGACGATGTAAATGTACCTGCAAGATTTGCGTTCATGATTTGTACCGCATAAGCCGCCACATCTCCGGTCAAACGGCCGCAGCGTTCCTTGCGTTCCAGATCACTGACCTTTTTACCGGCAAATTTACACCACTCTGTGACTGAAACATGGCAAAGAGGCGAACCGCTTTCATTTTGAGGTAAAGTTTCACTAAATTTATTCTGCTCGTAAGCGTTATCTACCGCGAGTTGATTGCTTGCATCACTTGGGAATTTTGTTTGTGTATACCAACCATTCAATTCATCAACAAGTTTATCGGAATCACTTTTCTCATGCGTTAAACTGATAGCCGCGGCTGCTCCGTTTAAAGCACCGCAAATGGTACCCCAACCTGCACTACCACCATGTCCAAAAATCATAATTTCCGTTGGAAAAGAACTGTAAGGCTCACCAATTTTTTCAGCTAAAGCCGCAATAATTGCATGAAAAGCACCATAACAGCATCCCTTACCGCTAAAAAAACTATCGTGACCCAGCTTTCTTACATATTCAGGGTCAAGTTCCTGGTATGGATATGGCCATTCTGCGTTGGGCGCGGCATTTGCATTTTTTAGAATACCGGCGCCAGTACCCGCGGCCAGTGTGCCCGCACCCGCAAATAACAGCGAACCTCTAAGGAAATCTTTTCTTGTCATTTTTTCTTTCATGTCACTTCTCCTTGTTTTGATTTAGCGTTCGTTTTATGTTAATTTTCACCAAAGATGATATTATCCCTGATTGAGGTATTAGGCATTTGTGTCAACTTTTTGTATCCCTGAAATGGAATGTCAATGATGATCAAAAGCTGTATTTTATTACAACGACAGGAAAATTAGATTAATGTGAAAAATTGTACAATTCAATCGGGTAAAAATGCGATGGAGGATTGTTTCTGAATGTTAAAATTCCTGAAATAATTGTGGCAAAAATTAAAAGCCATTGAAAATTTTTTCGTTTTTGCTGTACGATAAAGAAATAAACCGTAACAAGAGTACCATAATCGAAAGCATACAGGATAACTATTAAAAGCGCGTGTGATTGAATTATTTTTGCAAACAAAAATCCTAAATTTTTCATTTCGTCATTTAGCCAAATGTATAAATGTCCAGGGTCGGAATCAAGAGATAGTTGATTGTTTATTTTTGTATTGTAGTATTTTTCGTACCTTTTTTCACAGCTTTGGGCCCATCAATACATTGATGTCAAACTTTTGTCTCCTGAAGGGTTGTTAACAAGCACATATTTTTAACTGGTCTTAATTGTTCAGGTACGGCTTTCATACTACATATCTGTTAAATAGTAATATTTTTCTATGGTTCTTTATTATAATTGTGCTTAATTTAAAACTGCATTCGAATTTCTTGAAAGCTTGAGCTGAATTATTATGGAACCAAACAGGACCATAATTGGTCCGGCCGGGCAATATTGTAAATGGAGGAGTTTATGAGCAACAAATTTTTTATTACCTTTCTTTTGTTCATGTTTTTACAAACAATATTATGGGGCCAGCAAGTTAACATTCAAATAACAAAGGATGAAAACTGGTGGGGCGGGGCAATCGTCGACGGGCATAAAATGCCTTTTCAAAACACCTATACCCTGGACATGCGCGGCGACACCAAAGGCAATCAGGCGCAGCCGTTTTTACTGTCCGATAAGGGCCGTTTTATTTGGAGTGATACTCCTTTCCAATTTAAATTTAATAAAGATAAAATCGAATTGTCCGGTGAAAAAAGTATGATTGTTTTCGATTCGTCGGGCACTACATTGCGGCAAGGATATTTGTCCGCCGGTAAAAAATATTTCCCGCCAACCGGTGAAATACCGGATCCGATGCTGATGACTCATCCGCAGTATAACACCTGGATCGAGTTGATGTATGATCAAAATCAAAAAGACATATTAAATTACGCGGAGAGTATTATTAACAACGGATTCCCCCCGGGTGTGATCATGATCGATGACAACTGGCAGGAAGATTACGGCACGTTTGAATTCAAGGCGGAAACATTTCAAAATCCAAAAGCCATGATAGACAAGCTGCATGAGGACGGTTTTAAAGTGATGCTGTGGATCTGTCCGTTTATCAGCGCGGATTCGCCGGTATACCGGGACCTGGCTAAAAAAAAGTTGTTATTAATGGAACAGGATTCGGACCGGCCGGCCATCATTCGTTGGTGGAACGGCGCCAGCGCGCTGCTGGACCTGACAAATCCGGAAGCTGTCAGTTGGTTTAAGGGACAATTAACTCGGCTGGTTGATTATTATAAAGTAGACGGGTTCAAACTGGACGCCGGGGACGCGAGATTTTATACCGGCAATATCCGGGCATTCAAAGATGTGGATGCCAACACACACTCCGAGTTGTTCGCGGCGATCGGGCTGGACTATCCCCTCAACGAATACCGGGCGTGCTGGAAAATGGGAGGCCAGCCGCTGGCACAGCGGTTACGCGACAAGGACCATAGCTGGGAGGCGTTACATCAGCTCATACCCGGGATCGTTGCCCAGGGTCTGGTCGGCTATGCATATACCTGTCCCGATATGATCGGCGGCGGGGAATTCACGTCTTTCCTGAACCTGGAAAAGATCGACCAGGAACTGATTGTCCGGTCCGCGCAGTGCCACGCGCTGATGCCCATGATGCAGTTTTCCGTTTCGCCCTGGCGGGTGCTGTCCCCGGAATATAATCAGATTTGCCGGGATATGGCCGTATTGCACCAGAAGATGGGAACTAAAATTCTGGCGCTGGCAAAAGAGGCCGCGAAAACCGGCGAACCGATCGTCCGGCATATGGAATATGTTTTTCCGCATCAGGGATACGCGTCCATTCAGGACCAGTTCATGCTGGGCGACGATATACTTGTCGCGCCGGTGCTGGAACAGAATACATATTCCCGCACGGTTTTATTTCCGGAAGGTGAATGGAAAGGCGACGACGGCAGTATTCTACAGGGTCCATGTTCAGACAAAATTCAGGCGCCGATTGAAAGGCTGCCCTGGTATACAAGGGTGAGGTGATCTGTTTTTACGTGCCGGGACAAAATTCCGGCACTTTTAAATCTATGTAAATTAGTTTTGAAATGAGTTGAATTAACAAGTTGGTTTATTTATATTTCATTTAAGGTGGGATTTAACATTTTTTGTTAAACCGTAAACTCTACGTTTACCGGACAAGGATGCATTTAAAGGGGCAACAAGACCAATATTATATTCAGGTAAATATGATATTTTACAAACTGAAAAAATTGTCCGGGATGCCGGTCTCAACATTTGCAAAAGATGATATGGTATATTAAATATTTTCATGTGTGAACATTAGTTAAAAAAGTAAGCATAGATTAAAGAAAAAATTGCTCCCTGTTTGGGAATTGCAGTATTTTTCCCTTTTTGGGAACATTTTCCTTGCATTTGTTGTTTAAATAATATACATTTGTTAGCAGACTAACACTATGACTATTCTAAATCGATCCCTGATAGACAATTTTGTAAATAAGCATGCAGACGCAAAACAGCCCTTATTAGCCTGGTTCTACGAAGTGAAAAATGCGCATTGGACCTGTTTTCAGGATATAAAAGCCAGTTATTCGAGTGCGGATTATGTACACAAAAATAAGATTGTATTTAATATTAAAGGGAATACTTATCGTCTGGTTGTAAAAGTAGCATTTAACAGCGGCACTGTTTTTATACTGAGAATTGGTACCCACGCCGAATATAATAAATGGAATATAAAAGAATTATGAAAATAATTAAAAATAATATTGATTACGAAAAAGCCCTAAAGCGGGCCGAACAACTTGTGGCTTTGGATCCTGAGCCAAACACTCCGGAAGCAGATGAACTTGAAGTATTATCATTGCTGATTGAAAAGTATGAAGATAAAGTTTTTCCTCTTGATATGCCAGATCCTGTTGAAGCCATAAAATTTCGTATGCAACAGCGGGATTTTGTGCAGAAAGACCTTGTACCTTATATTGGCAGCGCCAGTAAGGTCTCCGAGGTTTTGAACAGAAAACGTCCTTTAACACTGACAATGATCAGAAAACTTTATCATGATTTTGGAATCCCGGCTGAGGTATTACTGCAGGAAAAACAAGATGCCCCCCTGGAGGATACAACCGGTCTGGATTGGGCAAGATTTCCGGTTCGTGAATTGATTAATAACGGTTGGATAAATTTTTCAGGAAACGTTAATCGGATTAAAGAGCATAGCGAAGAATTGATGCGGGAGTTTTTCAGGGGAATATCTTTAGAGCATTTGCAAACGGGTTTATGTCGACAAACAATTCGGTCTGTTGCAGTTCTTGACGAATATGCTTTAATGGCCTGGAAAGCACAGGTCCTTAAATTGGCAAAAAAACAACCGTTGAAAAATAATTATCAAAAAGGAATAGTCAATAAAGCATTCATTCATGATTTGGTGAAATTGAGTACTATGCAGGATGGACCTAAATTAGCACAGGAATACCTTGGAAACTATGGAATACATCTGGTTTTTTTAAAACATTTATCAAAGACCCTGTTAGATGGGGCAGTTATGTTTGACGAAAATGGCGCGCCTGTTATTGCAATGACATTACGATATTCCCGTATAGATAATTTTTGGTTTACTCTTGCTCATGAGCTGGCCCATATACATTTACATTTGGATAAAGACGGCTCGATATGTATTATTGACGATTTTAAAGCAGATGAAAATGAGGTTGAAAAAAAGACCAATCAGTTTGCACAGGATGCAATTATTCCCGAAATGAAATGGAAAACAATTAAAGAGGTGATTGATGATAATTCGATCAATAATATTGCCTTGAATCATCGTCTGCATCCGGCAATTTTAGCAGGTCGTTTGAGATATGAAACGGGTGATTATACATTATTCCCTTCAATTATTTCAAATGAAGTAAATCGTGAAAAATTATTTTCATCCTTTTAAAACCTGGCGGAACCTGCGGCATAAAAAAAATGATCTCACCGGTATTATGTCCGATGTTTAAACTGTTTCCCCCCTAAAACCCCAACACTTTTTCCCTGTCCAGCACATGAACGGCCAGGCCCCAGCCGCCGCCTTTCTGGTTGACTTTGACAAGTAGCTTGTTCACTCCCTTGTCCAGATTGACGAACAGGAAATCCTGTCCCGGCACGACACCGCGGGCTTCATTATGGCGGTAAATCTCCCGGTCGTTGAGCCAAACCACCACGCCGTCGTCGCTGCCGAGCAGCAGCGGCACACGGGTTTTTCGTTCGGCTTTTATTTCCGCGTAACAGTAAACCACGCCGTATTCGTGATTCGTGAATATTTTGTTAAAATCAAACAGCCCGTTTTGTGCAGTTTGTTTTGATTTCCATCGAATTGATTTGCCGTTATCGCCGGTATAGGTTTTCTTCAGGTCTATTCCCTTTTCCGGGGGATAAACCCGGTCAAATCCCCTGTCGTCGGTGTTGTCAAACGGGCCGATGATGTGCCAGTCCGTTAAAGCGCCACCGCCGAGTACACCGTACTCTAATAGCGCGATCAAACTTTTGCGCATATCCGACCGCTCCGGGATGGACAGCTTTTCGACCTTGTTTATCCACTCGTCCCAGGCTGACATGTCACCCAGCAGGAACATCAGCGGATAATATTGTATCTGTTCACGCGGAGACTTTGCCGATTTTATCATTTCCCGGATGTCGTTTATCACCGGTTTGTCCGCCACATCGCCGGGATCGACAGTCTCGAAAAAGTATTTGCGGATATCCGGCGTGTACCGGCTGTCCGGAAACAGCTTCATAAACCGCACCGCGTCCGCGTACCGGGTGAAACGGCTGTCGCGGTCCATTATGGCATGATAAAAAGCGTCTTCCATGTCGAGTGTGACGCGATTGTTTTTGAACCCCATCGGCAGTTTGACGTCCTCCCAGGCTTGCGCTTCGGGAGCGTTCATCTCAATGACCAGCGTGGGCAATGGCCTGAACCTGTCGGCGGGCGCCGAGCCGCTAAATTCGATAACCAGTGGCTCACCGGGATCCAGAGACCTTTTGATATAACTGTCCTCAAACGTCCATGCCGTGCCGCTCCGCCACTGGATTGACGTATTCAAAGCTATCCCGAAATTGTGGGGCAATTTTACGGCCCCGGCAAAAGAAATTTTACCGTCATGCGTCTTTTTCAACCGGGACGGGGAAAACTGCTTTTTCAACTGTTCTTCGAGCAGTATCTTCTCGTAGGAGACAAACGATTCCGGGGCGATGATCTGGTTTTTGTTGATCGCCCAGGTATCGAAAACGCGTCCATCCGTCAAAACGGCGCGGCCGTTCATTTGATCGCCGTCAAAATCGAACACGGTGTAATGGTGGACGCTGCGGCGCTGGGCGACATAGTCCTCGTGCGTATTCGGATAGAGCGGCGCGCCTCCGCCGGCCGAGATGATATAGGTCACGCCGTTCTGTTCTTCCGAGACGCGGCCGATGGGAAAGGACCGGCAATAGTAATGGTCATCGCCATTGATGACCAGGTCCACGCCGTACTGCTCGAACAGCGGGTGCCAGTGCCAGCGCAAATAATAGGTGTCCCGCCATTTGTTGGCGTTAAACAACGGGTGATGGAACATGGCGATTTTCCATTTTGCCTCTTTATGGTGCCGCAGATCATTGACCAGCCATTCATACTGTTCGCTGCCGGGTCCGCCCGGCTGATTGCTGTCCAGCCCGATGATGTGCACCGGACCGTAATCCAGCGACCACCAGGCTTCGTTGTTGTTCAGGGCGAAAGAGTTGTAATAATAAGGGGCGTTCAGTTCGTGGTTGCCGAGCACGGTCAGGATCGGGACCTCGGGACCAAAGGGTCTGATGGGATCGAAAAACTGCGGTTTCCAGGACTTTATATCGTCGCCGTACATGACAAAATCCCCTGAATGCAGGATCAGGTCGGGATGCTCATCGGCAACCATCTGCGCGATTTTGTGATGCACCCCGGGATTGCTGCGCGAGTCCCCGTAGGTCAGTATCCTGACTTTGGGGGTGTCCTGTGCCGGCGCGGTCTTGAAATGCCATACCTGTGTTTGCTCGCCATCCCATTTGCACCGGTAATAATAGGCCTGCCCCGCAGTCAGGCCGGTCAGTTTGATCTCGTGCAGTTTTCCGGATGTCGGTTCTTTTTGTGAAAAGGAGAGGTTGTCTTTTGATAGGCCATATTCAATTTCACCGATAAAAGGTTTTGTCGTCTCCCACATGATAATAATACTGCTGTCGCTCACGTTCTGCAGGTAGGGGGCAATGTGCAGAAATTCCGGCATGTCTTCGGCATGCGATAAACCGGTCAGTAAAAAGATATATAACGTAATAATAAATTTAACTTTTTTCATAATATTACCTATCTGATCAAAACCATACGTTTGCATTTAGTCATATTTCCGGCCCGCAGGCGGTAAAAATAGATCCCGGATGCTGCGGCCCGGCCCGTTTCATCGAGTCCGTTCCACGTGACATGATGAACTCCCGCTGCCAGGATTTTGTCCGTCAGGAATTTGACCCGCTCGCCGCGGATGTTATAAACGGCCAGGTTTACCGGGGACCGGTCGAACAGTTCAAAGCGGATAAAAGTCTCCGGATTGAACGGATTGGGATAGTTTTGCAACAGCCGAAAATCCTCCGGCCCGTTATTCAGCTCTTTTTTTTTAATTGAACTGGTTACCGTGTCCGGTTCATAAAATGAACTCAAAAATCCGTGCATACACACATTGAGCGCCATGGTTTCCCAGGTGGTAAATTCATTGGCGATGACCAGCGACCAGCCTTCGGTATAGCGCTTTTGCTCCGGCAGGGTGTTCCACTCGGGATAGACCTTTTCCCATACGACTTTGGTATAATCCGCGTTGCCGGGGCTGACAACCGGTCCGTAAATGACGATACCGGGCACGTTGCCGAGTCCCTTTTTATAGGTGAAATAGGAATCCAGGTGCAGGGGATTGTGCGGCGGGTTCTCGCCCAGTCCGGTGACGTAGGATTTGCCCAGCGGGTTCAGGCCCAGCGCGTAATCGGCAAGCTGACTGACGCCGTCTAAATATTTTTGTTCGCCGGTCAGGCGGTACATTAAAAACATCGGTTCGGCGTAGCGGCCCTGATTGGTCGCCGTACCCCAGGCCAGGTCGGGCGCGTCGCCAAGGGGATAAGGCTGATTATTCAAAACGGTTAACATATTATTAGCCGAGGATTGCAGCATTTTATACAAACCGTCCCGGATCGTCTGGTCCGTCTCATTGTCTGTGATCAGATAACTGAAAAAATAGGGCGTAAAGATCATGCCGTCTTTGATGGTGTTCAGGTTCCACCATTTGGGGTTAAACTGCTGCGGCCAGCCGGGATTGTTCAGCAAGTATTCGGCGTAATTTTTAAAGGCTTTGTGATATTCCGCCTCGCCGGTGTTCAAATAAAGCTGCAGGGCCGCGTACATTTTCTGCGCCGCAAGGGCGGTTTCAAGAGTATGGTCTTTCATATAATCCCATGCCCTGATCGCGCGGTTTTGCAACGAGTCGGCCCGGTTGGGATCAAACGGTCTGAGGAGTCTGGCGGCCTGGGCGAACAGTCCGGCGCCAACGGCCGTAGTGTGTCCGTATATACGATAGGTTTTATAAATCAGCTTGTCTGTCTCCGCGTTGACAACGCCGTACTCCGGGTGCCGGTCGGCTTCGGTGCCGCCGCGGATGCCGCCGTTGTCGTCCTGAAGATATTCCCATACCAGCAGACCCCACAATGCCTCGTCCAGCCAGTCCGGTATGCCGTTCCCGGATTCGGGCAGGTTGTATTGTTGATCGGCGAAATGTTCCGGAAAGGCTTCATAAGTGGTCAGCATCCATGCCGGAATGAGCGTGTGCCCGAAGCGGCGGTCAAAGTCACCGGCGTCATGGTAGCCGCCGCGGATGTCCATTTTGTCGCCGCGTGTTTTGATAAAACCCGGCGGGTTCGCGTCGGTCACTTCAACCGAGGTGTGACAGGCGCCGCGAGTGAATGTCGTGTACGGTTCTTCAAGGGCGATACCGCAGCGCTGGTGGTACAGTCCGCGCGTCTGAATATAGGCGATCCTTTTCGTGTAATCTTCACCGACGCCAAAGGTGTAAGACCGTCCGTAACCCGGGATGGAAATAAAGTACGGGCCGCCCTCCGCAAGAGCGGACAGGTCCAGCCGGTACACGTGTTCGCCGCTGCCGCGTTTTTGAATCTCCGAAGGGGAGGGATCCGTATCGTCGCCCCAGTATTCCGCCTGACCGGAAAGAACAACCTGGCCGGATAAATCATTTATGACTTCAAAAGCGGGTGCTTCCGCAGGTTTTTGAGATCCCAGGTCACCGGCATATATGCCGAGATTGGCGTATCGGACTTGTGATTTTCCAAAATAACCGACCTGGTTGGTCTTTATGGATTCACACAAGCTGGTACGGTCGTTATAGGTAAACGAAACCGGACCGTAGGGAGTATCGATATCATAAACCGAATCGTTGCTGAAATTGTTTTCCAGCCGCAAATACATATGGTGCCGCATACTCATGGGATAGCCGGGCCACTGCGCCTTTTCCTCGTACCAGACATGGGAATAGCGGCCAACGATTGATGGGGAGGTGTCGTTCACCTTCCACAGGGTTACGTCCTGCGACGGCGCTGCTTCGCCGTCTTCCGTTTCGACAACAACAACAAGTATGTTCGAAGAAGCGGTACCGGTGTCTACAATTTGTCCGGCGGATCCTGTCTGAATGATCAAAAACAGTAAAATGGATAACAATAAACTGATGGGTGGTTTGTCGTTTCGCATGGTCCGGCCTTTCGGTGTTTATTTTGTCTATGAATGTCAGGATACAAATTTTCCTGATAAAAAGACATTAAAGGGAGTTCCAAAGAATTTGATATGTAATTTAAAAGTATTGAAAAGCAAATTTTTCAAGAGGTTATTAATTGATAATAACAAATTCATGATAATTTCGCAAGAAATATTTATTTTTTTTGTTGAATGTCCCTGGAATGTTTACTTGAAACAGAAGAATTATTCCTGATTTGCCGTTGCGGGTGGTACAGTTATCTCTTTATCAGGAAGGATTTTAGAGAGTGCAATATATAACAAACCGGCCAAAGGGCCCATAAAAATTGAAAGTAGTATACGATAAAGAAAGAATTTTAATCCGAAAAATCCCAGTTCAAAAGGAATACGCGCGGGTCCGATGATAGTCTGCCCTGTCAGGTAAGAGACCAGTAACGGATTTTTTATCCCTTTCTTTTTTAATACAAGGACAATCGGATAGATAGCGTAAACGGGACCGGGTGTCAGGATACCCAGTATGGTGGCAAAAAACAAATGTCTGATCTTGTTTTGTTTAAGCCGATTTTCAGCAAAATTGGCGGGCAGTGAAAAGTGAATTATTGTTGATATTAAGGTCGCTAAAACAGTTAAATACAATGTTTTGATAATGATTTGTTTGTTTTCCGATAATACATCAATAAAGTTTTTATTATTCACGACAAGCAGAATTACAGATAATAAGATCAGAAATAAAGATACCCTGAAATCAAGCGGAATTTTTTTCAACAGCTTCTTCATGCAATCAACCTAATATAAATAAAGTGACCAGACCGGCCAGATATGTAATTATTAATGAGGCGATGAAACGTTTCAGGGGGAACCGGTAGCCAAAAAATCCGTATTCAAGAAAAAAAGTTGACGGTTCAATTAAAACGTGGCCGGAGATCAAAGCAATAATCACACAATAATCAACGCCTAATTCTTTTAATTTGACCAATATTGGGTAAAGTATATATCGGGGTCCGGGAGAAATAAAACCGAGCAGTTCAGCATCAAGGATCATTAATGGTTTGCTAATTCCTCTTTCAATCGAGCTGATAAATTCCACATTCATTACAGAGCCCAATGTTACGGCAAAAATTAATCCCGCGGCAACCAGCAATAAAGTTCGAATGCAGTGTCGTAGAAAAAATGGTATAATCTCTTTGGTTACTTTCATAGCGTGTTCAGGCTTTGTATTTCTTAATATTGGGCGTTTTATAAGCCATCACGATTAATGCGTCACCTTCTTTTAAAACATCAAATGATGATGGGCCATTATCATCTGAATTCTTTATTGGATTCAGTAAAACATGTTCCCCTCTTCGAATTCCGGCCAGGATGACCGGGTTTACCGTGTCCCTGTTTTTGAGAAGGATGTCGGACAATTCAACAAACGTCTTGCCGTAAAATGTGTCCGGAAATTCATTGGTGTCGATGATGTAAAATTCATTCGTATCTTCCGTTATGATTAAAAGTTGGTGATAGATGTCCGAAAGCTGTTTGTTCAGAGCGCTCTGCAGCATTATTCCGGTCCGGTAAAAACCGGCGGACACGACTTCATTCGCTCCGGCATCCAAAAGGTGTTCCCTTTTTTGATGGTTTAATATTTCACAAATGATGTGAGGACTGGTTTTACTTCCGGAAAGTTTCCTAATGGCCAGACAAATAATGGCCGTAGTTGGATCAGGATCTTTTTGGCTTGGGTCAGCCAATAATATGACACTCTTTGCCATATGTATTCGTGCCGCTTTTAAGGTGTCATGTAATACCGGATCCCCTTTTATAAAGAATACATTTTCATATCTGTCACTATGACGTAATTCTTCTTCATTAAAGTTGTTTTTTGAAAGAATGATGATCTCGGTGTTTGGTTCGGCAGAGGGATGGTGCAGTTCTTTGACAATTTTATCACCTTTGTTGTTCCAGTTACAAATAGCAATATGATTGTGTAATCTTTGTGGCATTTTATTAACTCCCTGAGTAATAAAAATTGACGCAAATTTGCCGGTTACGGACCCAAGAATCCCAATACTTCCAAGGAAAATTAAAATAGATGAAAATTTTCCTCCCGTTGTTATGGGGCCGGCGCCTTCAAATCCACTAATTAAATAGACAGATGTTGTCCAGAAACTGTTGGTAAGGTTATTAAAGTTATCATTTACGTTGTGTTCAAAAAAGTAAATACCTATTGTCCCAACAACAAAAAAGTTTAATAAC
>Ga0272441_10011863_pt1 | contig 12852 bp, 15 predicted proteins | sample SSMProp6N_FD_193582 | JGI IMG/M metagenome (GOLD analysis project Ga0272441, IMG submission 193582) | Marine sediment archaeal communities from Little Sippewissett salt marsh, Falmouth, MA, United States - SSM-Prop-6N | ecosystem: Environmental > Aquatic > Marine > Wetlands > Sediment ...
CGTGCTGATCAGCTTACTCTACTTCAGCAAACAGCGCCTTTCGGTTAAACTCAAAAAGTTTTTGATTGTTCTAGCGGTTGCGGGAGTCGTTATTTCGCCATGGGTGATTTTCACATATCAGCAGTACTCTACGAAAATGTTCGGGAAATGGCTTTACGTGGCTGGCATGGGCAACGAGGAAAGACTTGCATACAGCACACGGTTTCCCACGCCCATCTTTTACCTCATCGAAATGACCCAGCCCTACCCGCACATACACCCGATTGTTTTTCCCGTTTACATCCTCGCTCTAATGGGTTTAGTGCTGTGGCTGTGGAGAAGAAGCGAAAGCGACAAGTTTTCTTTAATCTCATTCGCTGTAGTCTACCTTGTTTTCACGATAATCACCAGCAAGGACTGGCGCTACATAACCCTAGTTTTTCCAATCTTAGCTGTCTCCGCTTCAGAGTTCATACTATTCCTCTGGGACAAAGCAAAAGAACGACTGAAAGCGCCTCACATCAGCTTCCAACAAAAAACCCTCACCAAAGTTGCCGCCGCAGCCTTAGTGGCAGTGGTAAGCGTTTCGGTTGTTTACAGCTCATGGGAAGCCTACGTTTGGGTAAAATTTGACCACGTCAACATTCCAATCGATGATGCAACCCAGTATGTGGTTGAGCGGGTGACGCCGGATGAAGAGATTGTGGTTCTCTGCGCGGGGAACTACTTCAGCGCGGACATGGTGGAGTTTTATTTGCTTGTGTTTGACCCAAATCAGGAGCAGCCTATACAGTATCCTGAGTTGGCGGTTGACGCGTACAAGCCATCCTTCAATTTCACTGACTTGGTTGAATTATGCGAAAACCAGACTGTGAAATATTTGATGCTGTTTGAGCACGGCAACTGTACATACTACGAGTCAGACTGGAGAGCCCAAGATGTGCTGGATGCTATGCTTGACACAGGCAGATTCGTTGTTGAAGAGGACTTCGGAACCTTTCCCCGAAGGATATATGTCCTGCAGTTTTTGTTAAACTCTCCGGAGGGAACATGAAGTGATGCCGAAACGTGAACGAAAGCTTGCCATAGCCATACCCGTCTCCATAGTCTCCGACATTCCCCATCTGCGAGAGAAAACCCTAGAATTGGGGTTGATTGGAAGAGCATCAGCCATCTTCCGCGTCAACGAAATAGTCGTGTTCCCAGACAGTCTGGATGCCAACCAGAAACGGGACAGAAACCTGATAGTCACGCTTCTATCTTATCTGGAGACGCCTCAGTACCTGCGGAAGCGGCTCTTCAAAATCAAGCCTGAGCTACGATACGCGGGTATTCTTCCGCCCCTACGCACGCCACATCATCCCCTGCAGAAGAGGGCGAGAAGGCTGAAGACCGGAGAATATAGGGAGGGAGCCGTGGTGTCCGTTACCGCGGATGGGTCGTTTGTGGATATAGGCGTGGAGCGGTCAGTGCTGATAGCTGACAAGTTGCCCGTGAACAGCAGAGTTACGGTTGAAATAACAAAAGCTGGAAGGCACCCCAGAGTTGCGTTGGCTGACAGGGAAGCGATTGAAGCCTACTGGGGCTACACCGTAACATCATCGAAAGCTTCTTTCGGGCAACTAGCTAAAGCAGGTGCATACGATTTGGTGATTGCCACATCCAAAGCTGGAACTCCGTTAACGCAGGTCGCTGATGAATTGGCGGAACGATGGAAGAAAGCGGGCAGCATTCTGGTGGCTTTTGGTGCCCCAGCTCAGGGTCTTCAGGAGATTGTGGCGCAGGAAAAACTTAGCTTAGACGACTTAGTCGATTTCACGGTTAACACAATTCCCGAGCAGGGAACTGAAACCGTTAGAACCGAGGAGGCGCTATACGCCACTCTTGCTCTACTGAACGTTGCTGGTAAATGAAAAAGAGAAGATTGAATTCGGCGCTTGTGTGCGTTGGCTATGTTGTGCTTGTGATTGGGGGGCGGCTTCCCAGTTCAAGTGTTAGTGTGATTGTTTCGTTGTCTCTTACTACGGTTAATTCGATTGTTTGCCCAGGCAAAGTGTACTCTTCTAGGTAAGATGAGAGGTCGTCTATGCCCGTTATTCGGGTTCCGTTGATGGCGACTATTATGTCTCCGCCGATGGTAATACGCTCGTCGATGACGTCGACTTGCTCGGTTCCGCCTTGCAAGCCTGCGTTGTCTGCTGGTCCCCCGCTTGTAACCTGAGCAATCAGCCACCCATAAGTGACGTTTGTGTCCATTACTTCGGCAATCTCGTAGCTCATGTCGGTTCCCGAGGCGCCAATCGAAGGATGGTCATCGTAAGAGCCTGTGTTAATCAGGTCCGCGATTTCTCTCAGGATGGTGTTGGATGGTATCGCGAAGCCCAATCCCTCCGAATCTTTCACAATAGCCGTGGCTATGCCCACAACCTGACCTTGATAGTTCAGAACTGGACCCCCAGAGTTGCCGGGGTTCAGGGGCGCAGTTGTTTGGATGACGTTTGGTATGACGTATCCGCCTGTTGTATCTGCAGACAGTGTTCTGCCCAATGCGCTGACGAACCCTGTGCTCATTGAGCCTGCAAGCCCGTAAGGTGTGCCTACTACGATGACTGGGTCGCCGACTTTTAGGCTTGATGAGCTGACGATTTCGAGGGGAACATACTCGTTTTCTGGGGCGTCTACAGAAAGCACTGCTAATTCTGCGTAGGGGTCTGAGCCGAGAACCGTTGCTGGGTATGCGTTGCCGTTTGAGAAAGTCACGGTTATGTTGATTGCGTCTTCGACTACGTGGTAGTTGGTGACGACCACATTCTGTCCCGAAAAGTTGTAGACAAAACCGGAGCCTTGAACCGCCGAATAGTACGAGTGTCCCCAAATGTCACGACCCGAAAACACGAGGTCACGTATTACCACAACCGAGTCTGCGACTTGCGCGTATAACTGCGAAATGGAAACGTTGTCGTCTGAAAAAACTGTGACGTTCTGGTAACTAACGTTCTGTTGTGGATTCTGGATTTGGGAAAGCTGCTCTTGGAGTGTCGTAACCTGATTTTGTAGGGTATAAATGTCTTCTGAGGTGGCGGAATAGCAAGTCAGGTAACCAAACAAGCCGCCTGCAACTAGGCTGGCTATGACAATGATTACCACAAGAACCGTTAAGGTGCCCGATTTTTTGGGTTTTTCAGAAACCTCCAACTACAATCCTCCCTGTACACTTACTACATTAAAGTCATCGGATGAAGAAAAAGGCTTGAAAACTATTTTAATTATGCCACGCTTTTCCAGTCTTTCCATGGCTTCAAAGAAGCGGTGCTGCTCTTCTCCATGCAGCCTAAAATGCTCCAGCATATCCTTCACCGAAGTTGGAGTGCTTCCACAATGTGGGAACTGTTGACGCAGATAATTCACGACAAGCCGCTCTACTACTCCGCATTTCCATGTAGTGTCCCGAAGTAAAACAACGAACGCTTTAAGCCGCCTTTTAGACTCACTTCCAGTTACGCAAATCATAACTTCACCTTTTGGGTATGCTCTGATTTTGAGTCAACACCCTCGGTTTGCCATAAAAGCGTTTTTCAGAATTAGACCAAAATTTGTTGAAAATTGCTTGAACCGTGTTCAGTGTTCTCGGACACCGCCAAACCTTGATTAGTTCGAATCTTGAAATAAATTTAAATACACAAAACAGGGAATGTTGGTATTGCTCCGTGACTACAAAAACTTGAAAGGTTGAATGTTTATTGAAGTGTCCACACTGTGGTGAAGAAGTTCCATACGAGAATGTCAAGTTTTGTCCAAACTGTGGCAAATCCCTTGTTGTGAAAAAGAAAACAGGAAAAACCGATTTGGTGCTTGTCACAGCCATGCTGACCATAATGTCGGCGGCTTTTTCCGCTGGATTGGGATACATCGCGTTTGACCGCTACATAGTTTTCGCTTTTTCAGGATCCTCCGAGTTAGGTGCGATAGCCGGATTTCTAATCGTCGGGATTCTCAGCATCGTGGGTGCCGTGGTGGGCATCATTGCAGGCATGTTCATACTGGAAAAGAAGAACGTCAACCTTTCGATGTTAGGCGTTATTCTTCTGTTGGTTTCAGCCTTCGGCAATTACGTAACCCTCTACTGCTATAAGGCTCAATACTCTCAACAATACGGCTTCATGGAAATCGCGATGTTCTGTGAAATAACAATATTCATCTTCGCAATACTGAGCGCATTGTATCTCACCAAAACAAAGGCTGAGTTCGTTTAGGCATAAAACCCGTTTTTCAACTCGACTCAGCCAATCAATGCTGATTCAAGTAGTCCAGAATGAAGATTGCAGAAGCTTAAAAAAGATGGAATGAAGGGGCTTTCTGATTGCTTTGAATGTTGTAGTTTACTCACGGTTTGAACAGGCTTAATCCTTTAGTGCCTCTTCCACGGAACCCCCCGAAGGAAGAATAGTTTCTTTTTTCCTCAGCAAACATACATTCAAACACGGAGACAGAGAAAACCGAAGCGCCAAGAACTGCAGCTGCTATAGACGGCAACGCAAAAACTTTGTTTTTCCTAATCAACGCAATTCACCTCCCCTTCGGTTACTGGACTCTACCTCGACGGCTGATAATTAAACAGTTTTTCAGAATTATACCAAAATCTAACCCAAATCTACACAAAAAAATGGGCACCAACAAGCCACAGTGAAGCAGCAGCAAACCAGAAATCCGAAACACAGGGACATTTGTTATAAACAATAAAAGCTATGTTCAATCAAAGCCTGTTGTTTCCTTGGAGCGGTATGGATGACGGTTCGTGTTCGCCCGTTGAAGTATCTGCTAGGTTGGCTTATCGCGGGAACTAGGGGCGGCGTAACCCGCGCCAAGATACTTGAAGTATTACGGGAAAATCCGCAAAACGCGAATCAACTGGCGAAGTCGATTGAAATGGATTACCGAACAATAAGACATCATCTGAAAATTCTGCAGAAGAACAGGCTGATCACCTCAGTGGGGGAAGGGTATGGCACAACCTACTTCTTGTCTACGGAGTTGGAGGAAAACTATGGCTTATTCGAGGAGATTCTGAACAAATTATGGAAAAAACAAAAAAGGGAGAAAAAAAGGAAGTGAAGTTATAATGAACAAATATGTGAAAATCTGGATAGTAATAGCGATTTTGTTAGTGGTGGCTGCGGTCGCAGATTTTTTGGCTATGCATAGTGCGTCGTCTCCATCAAAATCCGTATTTGCTCCTAGAATTCCCGCTGACATTCTGGGAGACATAGAGTTATTCTACAAAGTCAGAACAATGCTTTCCTCAATCAACGCAACACTCCTGATTTTGCTGTTGGTCACATACATCGACATGTACAGAAAAATTCCGTCAGACTTCACATTCGGACTGATACTGTTCTCTCTGATTCTGCTGCTCTACGCCCTTTCATCTAATCCCCTACTGCAGTGGCTCTTCGGCTACCGAGCGTTCGGTCTCGGACCATTCGCGATGCTTCCAGACATGTTCACAACCTTAGCCCTAGCCGTGCTACTATACCTGACAATGAACTAAAAACCAAAAGCTGCCAGCCAGACAACGGCGCATATTAGAAGCCTAATAAAGGTACATTGTTGAAAACAGTATTTTTTCACGGAGAACCAAGAACAGCAACAAACCGTTTTCTAGGTTCACAAAGTTTCGCATTCAAGACAAGAAGGTTAAACGCTTTTAGCTTCAGCCTGCCTACAGTATGTTCGGATGGGAAATTGTCCATGACCAAGTTTACAGTCGTCTCCGCCAAACTACCTGACGAACTATACAAGGAGCTTGCTCTTCGAATCCCAGAGGGAGAAAGAAGCGCCTTCATCCGAGACGCCATACTGGAGAAGCTGGAGAAAACTCCGCGACCAGACAGAATATTTGGGCTGGAACAGAAAGTCAACCAGCTGATAAACGAAGTCAACAAAATAAAAGATGGACTAGCAAAACTTGAGCTATTCACCTACGACGGAGAAAAAGTGAACCCCCACGCATTCTGCATCGACGAAACAGACAACAAAATCGTGGACTACCTCCTCGACCACAGAGGAGCCACAACCACCGAGCTTGCCGAACACCTCGAAACCAACCGCTGGCTTGCCCTAAACCGCCTCAGAAAAATCGCCAAAACATCCAAAAAACAGCTCGGAAAAGCCATCATCGAATACTACCCCGGACAAAGGCACGGAAAAAGAAAAGCATGGTGGATACGAGAAGACCAGACTGAAACATGACCGCCCTTCTGATCTAAAAATGTTTTAAGCAACTTCTCTGACCATGTAGCTGTAAAGGGTTGAAGGAAATGACAAAACCTGTCAAAGCGTACATAGTTGCCAACGTAGAAAGAGGCTCAGAACACAAGGTCGCCAAAAAAATCAGAGAAATGACAGAAGTCACCGAGGTCCTCGTCACCTACGGACTCTGGGACCTAATCGCCCGCATCGAAGCCGAAACCCTAGGACACCTCGACAAAATCATCACCGACATACGGCAAATCGAAGAAATCGAGCAGACCAGCACACTCATAGGCTCCTAAAAACCTCCAAAAACGTCGCCGCAGAGACACGAGGCAACAAAACTTAATTTACACAAAGGAACTGGATGAATGCAAAGAGGGGCCCGTAGCCCAGACTGGATTAAGGCGCCGAACCATCCCACAAGGAAGGTGCGCAAGCCTCCGAAGCCGGAGACCCGGGGTTCAAATCCCCGCGGGCCCGCCACTTTTCATATACCCACAGCGTCACTCAAACGTGCATGCTCACCAAAAGATGTTGCCGTGTTCCATGTTCTGGCATGGCTGCTTCAGAGAATGGCGTTAATCTTTGGATGAGCCGAAGAAGTTGGTTAGCTGTTTTTGCACTTCCTCTTTTTTGCTGAGGTTGGAGACTTTTACGCCTACTCTTCTTGCCTCAGCATCGGATTCGGCTAGAAATTTTTCGTAAAGCTCTTTCACGGTCCTCTTGAATGTTTCAAGGCTGCTTGTTGGGTTTTCGAAGGTTTTGGATCTGCTGTGAACGCTGAGGTCCCCCGCAACAACATAGATGCTCACTGACCTGTAGACTAGCTCCTGCCTCATCAGCTTAGTATGCACTTCACTGCAAAGACGGTAAGCTTCGTTGAGGAGGACTGTCAAGTCTCTGGTGTCCTGTTTGAGGGTGGAGATTCGGCTCATAGACTCTGGTTCGCTTCTTTCCTGTACAGGTTCTTCATCTACACCCAAAGAGGCGTTGTGGAAATAGGCTCCCAGTTTTCTTCCAAAAACTTCAATCAGCTTCTGCACATCAAACCGTGCCAGCTGACCGACTGTTCTGACGCCTAAAGTCTCCAGCCGCTTCTCTGTTTTTCTTCCAACACCCACTAGGCGCCGGACCGGCAAAGGCGACAGAAAGCCCTGAACCTCCCCAGGTCTGACAGAGGTTAAGCCGTCGGGTTTCTGGACGTCTGCCGATATCTTGGCTACAAGCTTGTTGGGTCCAACGCCGATGGAGCAGGTGAGCTTCTGCTGGGCTAAAACGTCGCCTTTTATTGTCTCCGCCAGCTCCTCTGCTTCATGGTAGTTTCCTTTTGTTCTCTGTGTCACATCAAGGTAGGCTTCATCTATTCCCATCTGCTCGAAATGGTCAGCGTGGCTTCGCAGAATCTCCATTATCTTGTCTGAAACTTCACGGTAGAACTGCTTGTCCACGGGCAGAAAAACCGCGTCTACATCTTTGAGCTTATTCTTGGCTAAAGATATGGGAATCCCAGATTTCACGCCATACTTTCTTGCAATATAATTGGCTGTGCTTACGGCTCCACTGTCTTCGGTGCGCCCAGAATAAACGCATACAACAACTGGTTTGCCACTTATGGAAGGATTTCTCCTCTCCTCACATTGAGCAAAAAAGTAGTCTAAATCAACCAGCATCACAATTCTGTCTTGCAAGATGACGGTAACCTCACCCACCGAAACGGAAGTGCTTGCGCCAATAGAGTTGGAGGCTTGTTGCTTAATAAAATAATCCACAGCCGAATTTAACTAAAGCAAGCTATAATCAATCCCCGTTCACATGCGAGATGCAATATTGAAGTTTTTAGAAAAGCCGTTGTATGTTTAAACTTGCTGCAATCTAGAGTTGTATGAATCACCCGTCAACTCTAATCGCCACCCGAACAGTAGTTGGGGTTACAAGACCTCAACCTTCTTTTATTTACTGAACTGCACAAAAGGGACATGAAATTACGCTTATTGATGGAAATTATATCGCTGAATTACATCCAATGAATTTTAGAAATTTTAGGAATAAGGGTTCTATCAAAAAGGTTTATGGAATTATTTTTCTTTTATGATTATGGCATCAACTGGGCAGCTTAATTTACATTCTAAGCATACTGAACATTTGGTTGGATTGGTGACGATGGGTTGTTCTTCAAACCATTCTATAACACCGAAAGTGCAGGCTTTAACGCATTTTCTGCAACAGGTGCACTGGTGGTATTCAATTTTGATTTTTACAACCATTACTTATTTCCTCTAACGTAGTAGAAATTTTACTCTTCGAGTATGGCTTTCTTCTTAATTAATCTGCCTTTACGACCAAGTGAAGATTAGGTAACCTATTTTGCTTGAATCGCTTGTTCATAACCTCATAGGTGATGCAAATTACTATATTTTGACGGTATTTAGACGCCAAAATAAATAAAAGTCAGATTCAGCACATTTACCAGATGGTGACGGTATTTTGCCTGTAAAAGGATATGATTCGGTGAATTTACCATCAGGGTTATACGTCAAGGTTAAGATGTTGGTAAAGACGAGGACCGACTTAGGTTACAGAAGCGTAACTGAGTTTGTGGCAGAGGCTGTTAGAAAAAGAATGGAAGAAATCGAAAGAATATCTAGTCTCCAAACACAATTCGAACAAAGTTTCTCTAAGGGTCATTAGAACATTCATTTTGTCTGATTTAAACGACGTCAGAATTTTAATTGCAGGATTTGCAAAAAGCGGGTTTTCCTTCAGATTATAACTGAACTGGCGGTAATCAATTAATGAAACTGTATTTCAATTTATAGTTCCTGAAATTTGTGCACCTCTTTAATGATGGGATCAACAAACTTAAGCACTTGTAAACCCCTTTCGGTCACAACGTAAAATATTTTGTTATCTCCCAAGTTTTGTCTCTCAACGAGTTTCCATTTCTTCAGCAGCCTCAGATGCTGTCTCAGAATGGTTTCGTTAAGTTCAACTTTTGTCATCAATTGGGTTGATTTCATGCGACCGTTAGAAGCCAAACTGCAAAAAATTACAATGCTTATCTTCAGCATTGACCTATGCGCACTCTCTCCCCACCATACAGAAATATGGATGACACAATCTTCCTATTTACATGTGTCATGTGTTACTCATCTTTTCCACCGTTAGACCTTACATCATATGTGTTATGGATTCACAATAGAATTCAAAACTGTTAGCTCAGTGCTGCATTTGTTTTCGAAGTAGCTGTGTCATCTTTGTTTAGTGGCGACAAGTTTAGTGCCACAAACTTTTACCATTCAATGTCTCTTTCTGCGATTGTTTTCCAGCATTTTCTGCAGAGGGGGAGACGCTGGTTTTTGTAATAGATGTAAACTTCAATGTCCGTGTTTCTGCATTTTCCGTTCCAAGGATTTTTGCAAGTTTCACTTAATTTGCTTCTCAGAGTACTCATGGCTAATCTGAATCAGCTGATGATTGAATGGACATTTAAAATCCTCGATGCAACGACATTCTATTGAGGGGAGAGCAAAGTGAAACTAAAGAGCATTCACGTAACCCTCAAAAGAGAGTTACCTCACAAATTTTTATGGGAGCACTCTGGTGATGATAGACGCCTACGATTTTGGTAGAATAACAGTAAACGGAAAAACTTACACCACTGACCTCCTGGTATGCCCAGAAAAAATCAGGGCTGACTGGCGGAGAAAGAAAGGACACAGTCTCCACATAGACGACTTAAAGGAGGCTCTCAAGGCGAAACCGGAGGTGCTGGTGGTAGGCACAGGCTACTCGGGAATGATGGATGTTCCCCCCGAAACCAGAAACTACCTTGAATCTGAGGGAATCAAACTCCTTGTCCAGAAAACATCTGAAGCCTGCAAAACCTTCAACCGCCTAGCTGAATCCCAGACTGTTGTTGCGGCTCTCCATCTTACCTGCTGATTCAGCGGTGTTTTCTTGAGCTTGGCATATCGTGCAATTTTTTGGTTTGGGGTCAACATTTATATAATATGACATACGTCATATTGTTGGGAATGAACATGTACCAAAAAAAGACATTCCTCCTAAACATCTTGCTTGTTGGACTACTCGTTTCTGTTATTCTCGCTGGTTCACCAATAATGGGCACAGCAGCTGAAACCACAGATGAACCAACAACCCTTGAAAGAGTGGAAATCAGAGAGTATGAAGGAGAAAGCCTCTCCTCAATCGATGCTTTCATAGAAAACTCGATTAAAGGACCCCAATTCATCGATGCAGACAACTACACCCTTACAGTCTCTGGTCTAGTAAACAACGAGTTAATGTTAAGCTATGATGAGGTCGTTAACGATTATCAGAATTTTGAAAAGGTTGTTAAACTCAACTGCGTGGAGGGCTGGAGCGTAACCATACTCTGGGAAGGCGTCTTGATTGAGGACTTGATTGAAATGGCAGGTGTTGACCCAAAAGCCACCACGGTGATATTCTACGCTTACGACGGATACTCCACATCAATGCCGTTGGACTACATAGTCGACAAAAGCATACTAATGGCTTACAAAATGAACAACGTAACACTTCCACCCGCAAGAGGGTTCCCGTTCCAGCTTGTGGCAGAGAGCAAATGGGGGTACAAGTGGATAAAATGGATAACAGAAATCGAGTTGTCAGACAATGAGGACTACAGAGGATTCTGGGAAAGCCGCGGCTACTCCAACGACGGAAGCCTCAACAAAGGCTTCTTTGAACCTCAGGTTCCAGAGTTTTCATCAATGATTCTTCTATCCGTGCTAATTGCCATAGGCGTTATCACCGCTATATTCTACAGAAAGAATCTGACAAAGAAAAAAGCTACACACTCAAAATTAGCTATAAGTGAAACCCCGTCCTCTCCATAATTTAGGAGAAGTTTAACCTAAAACGCAAAGCCTCTTCGGCAACCCCAGTCCAAATGCTTTGTCTCTCCAATTCCCCTATTTTGATCGGGTTGGAGTCAAACTTCAATGCATGATAACATCATTTCTGTGCTATTCTTTCTCTGGGGGCTTTTCCCAAGTCAATTATGATGTCCCGTGTGTTTTTCATGTCTTGGAGGTAAACGAATTCGTCTATTCCATGGTATCGGGTGTCGGCTCTGATGGGTCCATAGCAGACCACAGGTATTCCGTTCTTGGCGAAAAAGCTTCCATCGTTTCCCCCAAGCTCCGCGGCAAACGGCAAACTTTGACCCGTAGTCTTCCTTATTCCTTCAGAAACCGTCTGCACAAAGTTCAGGTCTTTGGGCGTATGGTAGCCCTGCTGCCTGTTAACCAGCTCCAGCGACGCATCGCATCCAGTTTTCTTGACTGCCTTCTGGAAAAACTCGTTCAATTCCCTCTCAGCCTGTTCAAGGGGCTCTTCGGGCAGCAATCTTCGGTCAAAACGAACCTCGCACACGCCCGGTATAACGTTTTCTTTTTCGCCTGCGTTGATCATGGTCACCGAGTATCTTCCCCAAACAAACTTTCTCGGAGATTCTGCAGGAGCACTTAATGTTGACTGTTTTTTCTCAACCAGTTCACGGTAATTTTTGAATTCTGCAATTAGTTTCATGGCTTCTTCGATTGCGTTTCTGGCTTTGAATGGGTACCCGGCATGCCCCTGTTTTCCCTTAACCACCATTTTTCCCCAGATGATTCCGCTTGCTCCTAAGAAGAGGCTCTCCGGTCCAGCATCAACTATCAAAGCCGCGTCCCCCCTTAGTCCCCAGTCGCTCATCACATAGTCGACGCCATATTTTCCCCCTATCTCCTCATCAACCCCCGCCACGAGCTTAAGGTTAATGTCCAACTCTTTGTTGCTTAGCCGCCGTAGCGCACTCATAGCAGCCACAATGCCTGCTTTATTGTCTGCAGTGCCCCTTCCATACGCTTTGCCGTCTTCAACCGTCAACTTGAAGGGCGGATACTTCCATCCTGTTCCCGGCGGAACAACATCGAAGTGGGATTCAAGAAGCAAAGTTGTGTCTGAACCCGAATCCAGAGTCACAATAACGTTTGGGCGGGAAAGTCCATCCTTGGCGCCCTTCTCGCCATCCACTATCTCCACCTTTAGAGAGCTGTTTTCGGATTCCTCAACGATTATGGAAGCACAATCATCATATCCCGTTTTAGGAACCGACTCAGTGTTTATCTCCACCAATCTGGAGAGAAGATTGAGCTCGTAATCTAATGACGCCAACACACTCATCTCACGCTTCTAATCTGCTCTGCCAGACCTTTAGCTTTTTTGACTCCTGATATAATCTGAGATGAACTAGCAAAAGAAGCGGCAACAAACAAAAAGCGGATAAACAGAAGCTTTCTATTTGACCCTAATTCGTCTTCCCGCGCCAGAGAACCTTTCCTCTTTCATCTTTTCAGCCACAAAAAAGGTTAGCTCCTCAAACTGCTCGTTGCTGAGAACTAATCTTGCCTTGGCAAGAATCTCCAGACACACATCCTTGAAAACCATGTCTGCGCATCCAAGCTTGGCATCGTCAATCAAGTCTTTGCAAGCCGAAAGAACAACTTCACTCAACACAGCTCACCTGCCTCCTGAACAGTAAAAACTGTCCACCATTATATTTTATGACCTCAAAATCAACATCGCCAATCAACA
>Ga0272441_10011864_pt1 | contig 12850 bp, 11 predicted proteins | sample SSMProp6N_FD_193582 | JGI IMG/M metagenome (GOLD analysis project Ga0272441, IMG submission 193582) | Marine sediment archaeal communities from Little Sippewissett salt marsh, Falmouth, MA, United States - SSM-Prop-6N | ecosystem: Environmental > Aquatic > Marine > Wetlands > Sediment ...
GCTGGCCGACGTCGCATTCGTGGGCGGCAGCCTGGTGAAAGCAGGAGGCCATAACCCATTGGAGCCTGCTTCTGTGGCCAAACCGATTCTTTTCGGGCCTCACACCGATGACTTTCGCTGGATCTGCCAAACGCTCGAAAATGCCGGCGGCGCCATCCGTATACATGATGCGGAGCAACTCGCTGCCAGGGTCATCCATCTGATCTCAAACCAGGCAGACCGTCGGGGTATCGGCCATTGTGCCTACCAGGTGTTTGCAAAAAACAGGGGTGCCGTGGCGCGAACCCTTGCGGTCATCGAAGCACTCGCTGACAGAGGGGATCGATGACCCGGTTAAAAAATCTTTTTAAACGTGTCAGACGCCGAATTGAAATGGCGGCCAAGGGAGAGGACCCTACGCCGTTTTTTTCCGTTGAAACCGTCTTGCGGGTTCTTTCCGTTGTTTACGGCGGCCTGATGAGCCTGCGTGCCCGTCTGTATGAAAAAGGCGTGCTTTCCTCTAAAACGCTTCCATGCCGCGTGGTGTCCATCGGCAATCTGGTTGCCGGTGGAACCGGCAAAACGCCCATGACGATTCGGGTCGCCCGGATGATTCGGGATATGGGTTACCGCGTGGTGGTGCTCAGCAGAGGCTACCGCGGGCGGATGGAAAAGACGGGGGGCATCGTCAGCGATGGCGGGACGATATTCAAGGGTCCCGAAGATGCCGGTGATGAACCGTATCTGATGGCCAGGATCTTAACGGGCATTCCCGTGTTGGTGGGCCGACGACGCTACGAAGCCGGCATGATGGCCGTCAAGCGGTTCAAGCCGGATGTGATCGTGCTCGATGACGCCTTCCAGCATCTCCGGTTACAACGGGACCTTAACCTGGTGCTACTGGACAGCCGGTCACCATTTGGCAACGGGCACATCCTTCCGCGAGGGCTGCTGAGGGAACCGCTCTCGGCGCTGCGTCGGGCGCATGCGGTCATCTATACCCGCAGCGAGCGCGCCCCCGCGGCCCCCATCCGTGATCGCTTGCCAAGGCACTTACCGATTTTTTACACCACCCACAATCAGGTGATTAGAAAGAGCGATCAGGAAAAGGGCGGCTTAGGGGCCGATACGATGGATATTTCCATGTTGAAGGGGAAAAAAGCCGTCGCATTTGCAGGATTAGCCGACAACGATCAGTTTTTCGATTCTCTGGAACAGGCAGGCTGCATGCTTGTCCGCACGTTTTCCTTTGCGGACCACCACCGGTATGGTTGCACCGATTTAGACCGGATCGCCCAGACGGCTCAAGAAGACAAAGCTGACGTAATCGTCACCAGTTTTAAGGATTATGTAAAAATAGAAAACCGTAAGCGCTGGCCGCTACCTTTGGTGTCCGTTGATGTGGAGATCCAATTGCTTGATCATGCGCATCGTTTCCGTAATTTCCTTTCACATACACCATAAGCGCCTGATGGAGACATTCTAAAAAACGACCCCGCCTAAGGGCGAGGTCATTCCATCGTTGTTGGCTGCCCAATAAGATAATTAAAGATCCGGGTCCGATTTCATCGGTTTTTTGACTTGAACCTGATGTCCGACAATCGTTTTGTCGGGCAGTTGAAAACCGAACACCTCTACCCGTTGTCCAACCTTGAGATCATATATGCTCATTGGGTTCTCATTGATGTTCAACAGACGGGTTTCCTGGACTTTTCCTTCAAATTTATAGGTGGTGATCAATATCAGTTCTTCTCCAACCACCAAACTCGGATTCATGCCTTTGTCTATTTCTCCGATGAGCGCATTGATATGAAACGGACTGGCTTCCTCCGAATCGATAACGATCCCGAAGAACGGTTTGGGTTTTTCGGCTTGGGCAAAACTGTCCAGGCAGCAAAAGATCCCCTGCCCACCGATAAGGACTGTCAAAAATATCAAATATGGTGCCAATTGTTTTAGATTGTGCATTTATACCTCCCTTTTATCTGAACGCCTGTCGCCAATAGAATCTATGCAGGCTAATGTCTTCTACGGGATCTTCTTTTCCGATGCCGCCCTCTATACCCAGGTAGATTACCGCACCTTCGGGAAGGACCGCGATAACCGGTGCCGAAGCGATGGACGTACCAACGATCTTGCTGCGATCCAGTTTCCCGTAGGTGACAGTTTCTCCCTCACCATCAACTTCGGTTGTCGAACTATAGTTTTTTACTGCGGCGCCAGTTTTATAATCCACGGCATAGAATCGTGCTACGCCGCGGCCACTGATATTTGTACACGGATCCGAACTAACGCTCCCGCCAGTTTCCGGTTCGTAGCTCGTAAAGTAGAGTACGCCAGCATAGACGATTACCGAGGAGATAATTTTTTCTCCCGGATTCTCCAACTCGAAAAACCATCCCCGTTTACTGTCCAGGTCTGCTTTCACCGCATCTTTTTGCACATCCGTTCCCAGTTGAATGAGGTTGGCGGTTACATCCACCAAATCATTTTCCGTCAAGGTCGTGAACCCGGTATTGACCCAGTCGTTTTTTATGGCATAGATCCGGTTGACCACTGCAATCTCCTCAGGATCCGCACGGTCGCCGGTACCGAAAAAGATCATGTCTTCGCCATTTTCGCCGACCACGTCGGGAGAATAGAATATTTTTCGTTGAACACTGTCAAGGGCGCCGGCTGAAAACAGTTTGCGGGCCCCCCAGGTGCCATCAGGAACGATACTGGTGTCGGTGTCCGGTGCTGGGGTGGGATCGTAATGATCTTCGAAAGCCCACATGTTGCCCGCCAGATCACCGGCGTAGACGCGATCCGTATAGGTGTCGCCATTGAAATCAAACCCCATCGCGTCGGTAATGCAGTTGCTCATGCCGGTCAGATTGACACTGTTAAAATTCAGGGCACTGACGGATCCATCGGTCACATCGACGGTAAAAACCGATTTGCCAACGGTATCGCTCGAAGCGGGTGAGTCCAGATCCTGGTTGGTATCATAACCGCCGGTCATCAGAAATACGTTCTCAAAGTCATTGGTGTACGTTCCCGTTTTTATCGTGTGCACCGTCGGCATGCTCCATGACTGTCCCAGCCTTGCACCCACGTCATCCGGGTAGCCGTCATTGTCGCTGTCCAGGCCCGTCAGCAGATCCGGGGTAATGGCATATTTATAGGTGGGTGTAGCTGGATCCGTGATATCCAAGACAAAGTAGCTGCTGCCGCCGCGGCGCTCACCAAAAATAAGGGTTTTGTCGCTGCCGTCCTTGTAAATCACCGGTGCAGAATCCATGTAGTAATCGTGAACGGTATTGTTGTCCGATAACATTTTCAGGCGGCTAAGTTGATCCGGTGGAATAAAACCCCATTCTTCGTCGCCGGTGCTATCTTTAAAGCTCTGAAGCATGCCACCGTTGGTTCCCACGAAAAGATAGGATTCGTCGACGTCACCGTCCCCGTCGGTATCGTATTGTGTGACCGCCGGCTGAGAGTGGAGTACATCGCCCATCTTCCAACTGCTGCTCACACCGTGGATGTCGTCTATGATCCGGCTTCTTTCCGTGCTGCCGGATACGCCCAGGATGGTGTCCGTCAGGGAGGTATTGGAGGTCGAAAAAGCATTGCTGTTGTCAGTGAGATTCAATTGCGAATCCAGATACGTATAGAGTTTCCGGTTGGGATTGTCCAACAACACCCCGCCGACACCACCTTTGGTGACATCCGGTCCATCGATCGATGAGGACCAGAAGGAAATGGCATTGTCCTTGATGCTGCCGTCTGAATTGGTGGCTGCGACAAGGTTCTTGTCTAAAATGTCGCCTGAATTACTGATGGCGTATTTTTTTACATTTCCGGCCCATCGGCCGCTTTGTAGGGGTTTAAAGAAACCCACATAAAGGGAGTTTCCCGCGTAGGCCCGATTCATGCGGCTCATCGGAACCACTGGGGAGACGAAGACTGCATTGACCTCCTTGATTTTGCTGACAATGCTCTCAAAAGCATCGGCCAGTCCGGAGATGCTGGTTGCCGTATAGTACTCGCCACCACCGTTGGCTGCTGTGTCCCGGAGCAGCTGCTGATCGGATTGAAATCCGATGGTGTAGGTGATGATGTTCTGCTTTTCGAAAGAGTCGTCGGCGGCCCCAAGGTTTGGATCGATGTCATTATCGTAAAGGTATTTGGCGACATCGTCCAAACGCCCCGAATTACCATCGCCATCATAGTCTCCGATTGAATTGCCGGCGCTGTTAACAAAGTTTTCGGACTGGAGGCGCCAGTCGTTGTCTTCCGTCGGTTCACCGTCAGTCATCAAAATGATATAATTTTTCTGGCAAGTGTACTGCAATGGACTGGGGTAGGGAGTGGCAGCCGAGTCTCCTGAGTTGTACCAGCTGTCCTTGCCGGCAAAATACAGCCCCGCTTCGGCAAGGGTTTCGGCCAGCGGCGTCCAACCGTCGGCAGGCAGGTTGTCTACGGCAGCGATCAGGTCTTCTTTATCGGCACCGATGACCATTTTTTGACCATTATATTCTACGACCCTTCCGCCCTGGTTGTTATTGAAGCGCATTAGGCCGAAACGCACGCCATCGGTGGTGTTGATCAGGTTGGTAATGACCTGCTTGGCCACACTGATTCGCGTACTCGTTCCCACCGTGCTTTCATAGTTGCGGTAGTTGCCCAGTCGTAAAGTTCTAGTTGAACCTCCGCAAAAATAATTATAATCGGGAGGGGAATTGTCCCCATTATATATGGCGGCCGTGACCTGACCATCGGTCTGTAATGCGTTGACGACATCCGCGCAAATCAGATCGGTCACATCATCTGCAAACCAATTCGATCCCTCATAAACTCTGTTTTTCACGTAAGAGCCGGAATAGGTCTGGGCCGGATCATACATTTCGCCCTGCACATCGTTGGTCGACATACTGCCGGAGGTGTCAAATATGATCAGAATATTGGGTTCGACGGATACGTTCCCGCCGCCGTAGATATTGGTATCGTCCGCCTGGAGCGGTAGTGCCAGGGCGAACCCCATGACCGTCAGCGTAAGCAGGTAAACAATTTTCTTCATGATTCGATCCTTCCTGAACCGGTTTGTCAGAGCGCATCCCGATTCAAGTGGCAGGTGGTTAATACTTGTTGAACACTTTCCACACGCCGGCCTGTACGATGGTATTTCCACTGCCGGATGTGGAGGTGATGCTGTAGCGCCGGGTTTCAAAATACTTCAGGCTGTAGCCTGAGCCGGCCGGTGGAAGTCCGATGTGGGCCATGGCCGGCATTTCGTCAGCCACATCCCCGAAAATGGGGCTCACCGTTCCCCCCGTTCCGTTGTTTTCAATACAGCGCACCTGGATGCTTGCCATGGGGTTGCCGTCGGCATCCTCGGCGATGGTATCGAAGGTGCTGTTGGCTGCCGTCTGCGCGTCGGTCAGAAAAGCGTCGGTCAGCCAGTTGTTGAAGTTGATGCGCGCATCGTTGATGCCGGTCTCCGCATCATAGAAGTCGATGGTTGAGATCTGCTCGTTCCTGACGATTCTGGTTTCATTGTTGGCAATGTTAATGGCCACAACCCCGGCAATGGTCAGCGTTACCAGCACCATCAGGCTGACAACGGAAACGATACCGGTTTCGTCCTTCAATTTTTTCTCGATCAAGGAAAAGATCATGATCTTCTCTCCGGGTTCAGTGTGAAAATCACATGTTTCTCAGTCTTACCCGTTCGGTAAGGGCCCGTGTGACGTTGCCCTGGCGGCCGGCCGGGGCCTGAACGGTCATCGATATAACGACGGTCGATATGGTGGCGCCACCATCGTCAGAGAGACCGGTAAAGCTCAGGGCGGTGACGTTGTCCAGCAAGATTGCACCAGAACCGCCATCCACTTCCTGCCAGAGTTCGTTTCCGTTGAGATAATACCTGATCTGCTCATTGTTGCCTGCGGTTACGGCCCCGTCATAGTCCAGGTCGGCGATGAGTGTGATATCGGTTGCTGACGTCACGGTGATGCCGCCTCCGGCAGTGCCCAGGGGATCCAGGCCGGCAGGGCGAATGTCCTCACACATCAGGCTCAGTGCGGCACGAAGGTCCTGCTGGGCGCCGGCCCGGGCTGTTTCCGTGGCGTAGGACTTTGTCAGTCCCAAATACAGAGCCATCACCGCGGTCAGCACGATGGTACTCATGGCCATGGCGATGAGCAGTTCGATCATGGTGAATCCGTTTTCGGGTGACCGGGACGGGGCATTTTCATGCCGGTTATTGATGCCCATCATAATCCACCTCCCGCGGTTACCGAGGTAAGTGTGACCTGTCGGGTCCCGCTGCCCACGAAGGGGAACGTAACGTTCACCGTCACCGTCCTTGCAAAGGGACTGGCCGTGTCACCGATACCATCATCATCCGTGTCTTCCATATAATCGTTGATCGTCCAGGAACGGGAGTAGATGCCTCCGGGTTGCCCGTTTTCATCCAGTGGATTGTCGGGATCGTTGGTGGTGCTCGGGAATGTGGCGGGATTCAGGATCCCTGCGGTGTCGGTTATGTCTTCGTTCTTGATGAGTTCCATCTGGGCCTGGGCCAATGCATTGGCTTGGGAATAAGTGTTTCCGGTTTTGTTGTTTCTTACTGCGGATGTCTGCATGGCGGCAACGGCCAGAAGGCCGATAGAAAGGATGCACATGCCGATCAGAACTTCGATGATGGAGAATCCCCGTATATTCTTGAAGTCTGAAATGGGTGGTAGTGATATTTTCATTGCTGCACTCCGGTTGGAATTAGGTGATGCTGATGCGCCCCAGTCGATTGAGGTTGATTGCGCTTTGATCGGATCCTCTGGTGATGACTGCGGTTCCCACATCGGCTGCAGGGCATCGTCCCATACTGTCGAACTGGGTGCTGTCACCGGTAAAAGTGGTGGCCGTGAGGTCGAAGGCCACACCTGCAGGCAATGTCCGGTTTTTCAGGATACGTTCAGTACCATCTTGGACTCGGTTGCCCAACCCGTCCGGAATTCCATTGGCATCGGCGTCAGCTGTGCCAACGCCGTTATCGATAAAAATCGTATAGTTATTCGAAGAAAAATCAACAACGACGTTAGCATTCCTGCGTATCGCCGATTGTTTGGCCTCCGCCAGATCACCCGCGAGGGTGTTGACCGCCCCCCTGAACATGGCATTGTTTCGCCAGCGGATCCCGTTGGGAATGGCAATGGCAGAAAGAATGCCGACAATCGCCACTGTAACCATCAACTCCATAATCGTAAATCCTGAATGATTTTTCATTATATTTCCTCCATTTGTTAAAGATAGTTATACAAAAGGCGTACCATTAAAGAAAATTTTTAAAAAAAATATTTCAAATAGTTAAAAAAAACTCATAAAAATAATGGTTTATTTGGTATTTTCGCCAGGGAAGGACGATTGATGTTAACCTCTTAAAGACAACTTTCTGTCGCGGGCAGCGGAAAAATCCTTAATTTTTTTTACAGCGTCGCAGGGAATTCGGATTTGTCGATATCAATAATACGTTTTTTCTTCAACCTGAATACGACGATGATGCGGTGCCGAATTCAATCAGCTATGTGTGTTTCGGCCTTCGGAAAAGACCACAACTGAAAACCATTACCCATGGTTTCGAAATTCCAAAAACGCCCTTTCGCCGGGTATAACGGCTGCCGATGGGTGCTGTCGGTGACCCCATCCGTTTGGCGGAGTGGCCCCATCGTTTGGCGATCGAATGTGGGTTGGCTTCCGCACCTTCATTGGCCTGAATGGATAACCATATATTGTCGACACGGCTATAAAATTTTTTAATAGGTCGCTGCGGACGGCTGTGTGCTTTCTTGCAATCACAGCCTTTGCAGCCGCGCAAGCGAAACGAAACGGTCCATTTTTTAAAAATGGGCAATGCCTCCATAAAACTAAACTTATTCAACAATAACGATGCGCGTGAAATCACCAGAGCCTGCATTGGCACCGGTTTTGCTGATTACCTGGCAAGAGCTGTAGAACTTTGTTCTCCATAACATTGCAATGATTTGGGAGAAGCGCATGCGAAGCCATTCCGGATTCAGTCTTTATGAGCTTATGGTGGTCATCGCCATTATCGCGGTACTTTCTGCCATTGTCGTCCCCAACATGATCAGCTGGCGCAACAACTCCCAGTTCAGCGCTGCGGTACGCCAGGTCAAATCGACCATCGAAGGCTTGCGCATGGCGGCCATCAAGAGAAATCTGCCGGCGGATCTGTTTTTCAACGGCACCAATATATTTACCACTCAGACCCGGGCAATAACAGCCGGCGCGGCGGTCTTGAATCCGCTTGTCAATCACGGGTTGCCTCCCGGCGTCACGGTCAACGCCAATAACGGCGGGCAATTGAACTTCAATAACCGGGGCATGGCCACTCCCTGCACGGTGACCGTTCAGCACACCAATGGCTTGTCCAACCAGATTGTCGTCGCCATTACCGGCAGTAGCAGGATTCAATGATGCCAGGCAAATACGGAGATTCAAGCATGATCGGAAAACGAAAGAACATGGGGTTTACCTTGATTGAACTGCTCGTGGCCATGGCTGTCGTATCGATCGTCATGGCTGCCGTGGTATCCGCCTACCAGCTTCAGGTGCGGGGTAAGAACACCCAGGACGCATTGACGGACATGAACCAGGCGGCCCGGGCGGCCCTGGAGATCATGACCTACGAGATCCGAACGGCCGGATGCGATCCCGAACTTACGGCCGATGCGGGCATCACGGTGGCCGCTGCCAACCAGCTGGATTTCACCATGGACATCGGTGACGGCGCTTCCTTTGAGCCGGACGGCGACTTAGACGATCCCAACGAGCGGGTCAGCTATACGCTCAACGGTGGGAATCTGGCCCGGGCGACTGGTGTCGCCGGAGTTCCGCAACCACTGGCCCGCAACGTGGATGCCCTGAATTTCGTTTACCTGGATGAGGACGGCAACATAACAGGTACGCCGGCGGACGTCCGCACCATCCAGGTGGCCATCGTGGCTCGTGCCGGACAGGCGGCCGGTGGGTTCATGCATTCATTTACCGACACCCGGACCTATCAGAATTTGCAGGGTGATTGGATCTTCGGGCCGGCCAACGATTCCTTCAGGCGGTTGCTGCTGACCAAAACCATCAACTGCTACAACATGGCCAATTAGGCCGAGTACAAAAAGGAGCCGCAACGCCATGAAAACTGCCTGCAAATTAGACAACCAATCCGGTTTCACCCTGATCGAAGCCCTGATTGCGATTGCCATTTTTTCCATCGGACTGATGGCCGTGGGAGCGCTCCAGGCCAGTTCCCTGATGCGCACCGGTGACGTGGCCCGTAAAACCGAAGCCTGGGCGCTTTTAGACGAGCAGGTGGCCCAGCTCAAGGCCATGCCCTTCTATCAGGATGCGGCCACCCAGACGTTTACCCCGGATCTGGACGAAAACGGGGGCGGTTTCGCCCATCAGGTCGACCGCCAGATGAACGCTACCTACACGGTGTACTGGCAGGTGGTGGACGACACGCCTATCGCACAGGTGGATACGACGGTGACGGTGCTTGCAGGTCTTCCGGCGGGCGATTTCACGGTGTGCAAGGAGATAACGGTCGTGGTGACCCGCCAGGGCGGCAACCCGTTGACCGATGAGCTGGCCAAGGTGCAATTCATTAAAACCTGGGCCGCCACTGACCTTTAAACCGACCCGGATCGACCCACGTGACCGCCGCTTAATAACCCGAGCAACCGGATAAGGTCTGACAATGACAAACACGCCAATGACGAAACAAAATCCAATGCCGAGAGAAAGCGTTGACGCCGGGAATGTCCTGGACAACCAGCAGGGCTCCGTGATTGTCCTGGTGCTGATGGTGCTCATCATCATGACCGTTCTCGGTATCGTCTCCTCCGATTCGGTGGTGACCGAAAATTTTATCGTCCGCAATATGGGCATACACCAGCAGAACGTCAGCGTCCTGGATTCCGCCCTCATGGTGGGATTGCAGCAGTTCATGCAGATTTCCGATGCGGATGCCGGAAATTTTGCTGCCAATGCCGGTCCCAATAGCGCCTGGTTCAATAACATGCACAACACGACGCCGGCCGCAGGCGATCCCGAGGAATTCATCAACACCATCTGGTACGAGAACACCTTCACCCAGCGCTGCCTGGATGGGGCAAATTCACTAGACGCCAACACCCTGCCCCTGCTGGCTACCCGGGGAGAGAATGCCAACGGCAACCTGCGCTACGCGGCCGTGGGATTTGAACCGGTGGATTTGGGTTCAATGGGGGGGGAAAGTCTGGTGGTCGGCGCCGGTGCCAACTGGCGCCAGGGCCGAATTATTTCCGAATATGTTTCCGCCGACGGCGGCGGCAACGACAACGGCAACGGCATGTTGCGCATGGAAATCGGCGTCAAGCGGATGTGGTAGGATTTTTGTTCGACGGCATTCGCACCGGGATCACGGGGCGGTAAAAAGGTCCGTTGAGCCAATCGATTATCGAAAGGTAGGACAGGTATGAAATTATCTGACATCAACCGCAAAAAATATGCACTGAAAATGCTTGTGTTTACCCTGGTGGGTCTGCTGGCCATGCCGGTCGGTGGCTTGCCCGTCGCCCAGGCTGACTCGTGTATGGATATCGCGGATATCCCTCTGGAATCCATGGAAGAGGAGGGGCCGGGCCTGATCATGTTTGTGGTCGACGATTCCGGCAGCATGGACTGGTCGACCATGGTCGACCCTTCAAATGAAGCTTCTGGTGTTTTCCATGGTTATGAGTACGTCTTTGTCGACCCCGGGGATGATTTATTTACAACGGATTCAAATGGTGACAATCTGGAAAATAGTCCAGCAGAAATGATGTGGATGTCCCAGTGGTCGGGTTACAACGGCATGTATTACGACCCGACGGTCGAATACACCCCATGGCCCTGGCCTGACAACAGCCCACCTTTCGAGAGTCCCGCCGATATCGACACCCCACGGTCCAATCCCATGAACAGCGGCGACACGCTGAATATGGGGGCCGTGTGGGATTCGGTAGCCGAAGGCGAAGTGGTGGTGGATAACGGCGATGCATTGGGCTATTCGGAGAGTGCTACCGGCGCAGCCTTCTGGGGCGATTTTAATACGTCGGCGGCTCTTTACAGCACTTCCCGGGAAAACTTAGGCGGTGCAGGGACCGTTTCGGCCCAGTGGGAAGCCAGTGCGGCTACCGGCCAGCCGTTGGCCCCGGGTTTTTATGATGTCCACGTTTATTATCCAAGCTGGCAGGATTACTTGAAACCACAATACGAAATTTACGATGGTGGGACCCTTAGGGCAACATCGGCATCGGACCTGGTAGACCAGTCCACCAACGGGAGTACTTGGGTGACGATTGCTCCTAATATTGAAATTACCTCGGGAACCGGCATCATCAGGATCAATGGCATGGCAGTCGATACTCAATGGCAGGTCAATGCCGATGCCGTGAAATTCGTCCCGGTCAATCCTTCAATATTCACGATTACGCGGCGCCATTACTATACCCGCATCGATGGGGACACATACCTGGTCAACCTGCTGAACGACGGCAACACCATCGAATACTACCGGGTAGATCTGAAAAGCGCCAACGACAGCAACGAGCGGGTGACCGGGTACAATTTGACGCGTCTTGTGGCTGGTCAAGATGATGGGGAAATTGACGACCTGGATGAGTTGCGGGACAATCGGGGCTGGCAGGACGAGGCCCAGAATTTCGCCAACTGGTACTCTTTCTACCGGCGACGTGAGCTGACGGCCAAAAACGCCATCGGCAACGTGATCAACACCATTGAAGGGGTCTTGGTCGGCATTATTTCCATCAACGACAATATCGACGAGCAGATCCTGAAACCGGTGCGGGTGAACCTGGACGGCACCACCCAGGACAAGTCCGAGGAGCTGCTCACCGCATTGTACAATCTGAACAGCTCTGGCGGCACACCTCTGCGCAACGGCTTGAAGAAGGCCGGCGACTATTTCAAGGGCAATCATCTGAAGCCGGCTTCTTCGGCATACATCAAGCAGGACGATGACTCCTATCCCTACTTCACGGAGGACGAGGGTGGCAGTTGCCAGCAGGCCTTCACCGTGCTGTTTACCGACGGGTATTACAATGGGACCAGCGATCCCGGTGTCGGCAACGAAGACGGCAATGCAGATACCGATTATGATCATGGCGATTGGGGGGCCGGTTTAGGAGACAGTTATTCCGAAACCCTGGCGGACGTGGCCATGCGCTATTACGAAGACGATCTCAATGGTGATTTGGAAGATAATCTGTCCGTTTCGTTAGAAGATCCGGCCACCCACCAGCACATGGTTACCTACACCGTGGCCTTCGGGGTCACCGGTAGTTTGGACAACGAGCTTTACGCGGATTGTCCCCTGGGTGCCTGCCCGGAGTCGTGGCCTTCCAATGGTTCTAACTCGGGCAAGATCGACGACATGTTCCATGCCGCGGTCAACGGGCGAGGCGCGTTTATTGCCGCCAGCAACAGCGAGGAGTTGAACAAGGCCCTCGAGGCGCTGCAAAGCAACATCGAAAACCGCCTGGGCGCGTCGGCGGCCCTGGCCACCAACTCTATCCAGCTCAGCGTGGGATCGGTGATTTACCAGGGTACCTACAATACGTCCAGCTGGTTCGGAGAAGTGTCGGCCCTGCCCCTTGACGTGATCAGCGGCTTCGTCAGCGAAACGCCGATCTGGCAGGCCAGTCATGAGCTGCCCGATGAGAACGATCGCACGATCCTTTCCTATGCCAACGGTGCCGGCGTCGTTTTCGAGGCGAACAACCTGACGACTGCGCAGAAGGATCTCCTGGTGGCCGCTGCGCCCACCGGC